>Ga0315281_10001440_pt1 | contig 35098 bp, 40 predicted proteins | sample YL17G07_0_MG_FD_204540 | JGI IMG/M metagenome (GOLD analysis project Ga0315281, IMG submission 204540) | Sediment microbial communities from Yellowstone Lake, YNP, Wyoming, USA - YL17G07_0 | ecosystem: Environmental > Aquatic > Freshwater > Lake > Sediment | place: USA: Wyoming | collected...
CGGGTGCTGCCTGTTCCGTCTGTGTCATAGCGCGCTCCGTCACTCCCGTCCCGGGATGCCTTCGCCGACCTTGAGCTCCCACGGGAACACGAGCTCCTGGCCCTGGCCGCGGAAGGCGGTGCCGGCAAGTGTGAGCACGCCGTAGGCGCCGATAAACCCGCTAAAGAGGGCCAGAAGGGCGTCACGCCGGGTCTTCACCCAGCCGAGCTTCCACATGGCAAAGATCATGACGCTCGGCAGGCCCACCATCGCCACGATGGGGATCGCCTGCTCGACGAGCCATGCGGGGAAGTCCAGGTGCTGGAACTGCGTGGGGCCGCCCGGCGCGTCGCTGCTCAGGAGCTTGAGGTTGAAGGGCAGATAAGGAATGTCCTTCGACCAGTCTGGCCAGGGGAGCTTCGACTGGATGGCGCGGGCGTTTTCGAGGAAGGCCAGGCTGTCGCCGCCGGACCAGCCGAACCACTTGTTCAGGAGATACGCGATCTTGCCGGAGTCCCAGAGGATGAGCCCCCACGTCCCGGTGAAACCGACAATGGCCGCGACGACGGTGATCTTGACCGAGCTCTCGGTGCGGAACCACGCGCCCTGGCCTTCCGTGTCCTGGTCGAAGTAGGGGAAGGCGGCCATGATGCCGAGCCAGATGGTGGGGATGATGACGCCCGCCATCGCGGCGTTCATGTGGAGCAGCAGCTCCTGGAGGTTGAGGAGGTACCACGGGGCCTTCGAGGGGTTGGGCGTGACGTCGGCATTCGCCTGGTCGAGCAGTGGCGCGTTGACGAGGAAGGCGAGCAGAAAGAGCGTAATGGTGAAGACCATGGCCGCGATGAACTCGATGAAGACGAGGTCGGGCCAGACGAGAACTTCCTCATCGCGGGCGCGTGCCTGGGGACGGGCGACCGGGCGGGCGACTACTGCGGTTGCCATTCGTACCTATCCTGCCGGAGTTGGTGGTGGGGCCTAGAGAGGCCGGGCGAGGCCGCCGTCGCGCCGAATGCGCCAGAAGTGGACGGCCATGAAGATGGCGGCCAGCAGCGGCAGGCCGATGACGTGCAGGGTGTAGAAGCGAATGAGCGCGTCGGGGCCTACCTGCAGGCCGCCGAGCAGCCAGAAGCGAGACTTGGGGCCGAGCACGGGCGCCGAGCCGGCGATGTTCGTGCCGACGGTAATCGCCCAGAAGGCGAGCTGGTCCCACGGCAGGAGGTAGCCGGTGAAGCTCAGGAGGAAGGTGAGCACGAGAAGGACCACACCGACCACCCAGTTGAATTCGCGCGGCGGTTTATAAGCGCCCGTATAGAAGACCCGCATCATATGCAGGAACACGAGGATGACCATGGCGTGGGCCATCCAGCGGTGCAGGTTTCGCATCAGCTGGCCGAATTGCACGTTCGTCTGGATGTTCTGCATGTCGAGGTAGGCGCGGTCGACGCTGGGCACGTAGTAGAACATCAGGAGGATGCCCGTGACCGTCAGCCCGAGGAACATGAAGAACGAGAGACCGCCCAGGCAGTAGGTGTGGGTGATCTTCACGTGGGTGCGGTGGATGCGGGTCGGGTGGAGATGGAGGAAGAGGTTCGTCGCGACGACGAGCATCTGGTTTCGGGGCGTGTTGGGATAGCCGGTGCGGAAGATGGACTTCCACACGTAGTTGTGGAACATCCTGTCGTAGATCTTGTCCGCCAGCGTTGGGCGAGCGGGCTGTTCAACGGCCATGCGACGTATCCCCAGTCTCAGCCGCTACCGCTGCCACCAGTGGCCGAAGGCCACCATGATGGCGAGCGAAGCGACGATGGTAATGCCCACAAAGACAAGTTCGAGCGTTTCCGCGAAGTCGTGTGGCAGGTTTGCGAATTCCAATCCGGCCGACCTCCCCCTCGTTCGCACCGCCGGGCACGCCGCAAGGCCCCCGAAGGGCGCCGCGACTTTGTGAAGCCCGTAGCGAGCGAGTTATACCATCCGTCCAAGCGGCGATCAAACGAGACGAGCGCGCGTTCAGGCGCGGGGCGAGGCGCGAGGGGCCCGGCCGGGGCGCTTCCGCGCAAAGCGCATGCGCAGGAGCCCGCGCACATCCTCCGTGGCAGTGTTGAGGATGTTCACCTTGGTGTCCGGGTCTTCGTCCCAGCGAACAGGCAGCTCACAGATGCGGTAGCCGGCGCGGTGGGCAAGGATCAGGAGCTCCGTGTCGAAGAACCACATGCGGTTTTCGATGAGCGGCACGAGATTTTCGACACTGCGCCGGCTGAGCGCCTTGAAGCCGCACTGCGCGTCGCTGATGCGCAGCCGCGGGAAGGTGGCGCGGATGAGCATCACGTAGCCGCGCGAGGTGATTTCGCGCTTGAGCGAGCGGCGGGTGTGGGCGCCACGGGCGAGGCGTGTGCCGATGGCGACGTCGCAGCCGTCGCGCGCCACCATGTCGACGAGCACCGGCAAGTGTGCGAGGTCGGTGCTGAGGTCGACGTCCATGTAGGTGACGACCTGGGCATCAGAGCGCATCCAGGCTTCGCGCAGGGCCAGCCCGCGGCCCTTGATCGTGAGCAGCAGCGCCTGCACCTGGGGGTATTCCGCCTCCAACTCGCTGGCAAGCGCCCCCGTGCCGTCGGTCGAGCCGTTGTCTGCGATGACGAGGCGCCAGTCGTAGCGCGGATGCTCGGCGAAGAGGGCGACGGTACGCTCGACGCTGGCGCGCAGCACGGTCACCTCGTTGTAGCACGGGATGACGACGTCCACCCTCGGAGGCGCGTCCTGCTCGGCGGTCATGGCGCTCATTGTTAGGGGAATGCGGCGAAGGGGAAACGCGCACGGGTTAGGGGACGGGAAGGCCGAGCAGCTCGGCGAGCGTGACTGGCTCCAGCCCGCGCGCACGCAGGCCCTCGACGATGCGGGGCAGCGCCTCGTAGGTGTTGTAGCCGCCGAGGTGCATGAGCACGATTGACCCGCCGCGGGCGTTGCCGAGGACCTTCGCGACGACGTCGTCCGCGGTCGGGCCGCCGTCCGCCTCGGGCTCCCAGTCGATGGTGTCGACGTCCCACATGACGGTGTAGCCGTACCCGGCGGCGGCAACGGCGGCGACGACGCGCGCATCCTGCCCGCCAAACGGTGGCCGGAAGAGCGGCCGTGGGCTGCGGGACGTGTACAGGGCGATGGAGGTTTCCGTGCGGGCGAGCTCGTCCGCCATCTGGGCGGCGGTCAGGTCGCGAAAATCCGGGTGGCTGTAGCTGTGGTTGCCGAGAGCGAAGAGCGTCGGGTTGGCGTCGACGAGACGCAGCACCTTGCGGCCGGCGTCGGTGTTGACGTTGTCTGCCATGGCCCCGGTCATGAAGACGGTCGCCTTCACGCGGTGCGCGATGAGCCACTGCACGATGTCGAGCGCCGGGTCCACCCGTCCGCCCATGTCGAAGGTGAGGGCGACCGCCTGGGACGTACGGTCGCCGTTGGTCACGAGCTGGCCAGCCGCGGCGCTGGGCGTGGGTGTTGCTCTCGGCGGGGGCGACGCCGTGGACGTGGCCGCCGGGCGGGTGGCCGTGGCAGTCGCCGTGAGGGTCATCGACGCTGTGGGCGTGGGCGCGGGGGCGGTTGTTGCGGTGGCCGTGGACGATGGCGCGGACGCGCTCTCGCCGCAGGCAGCCGCCCCGAGGGCAGCGAGCGCCACAGCGGCAACGGCCAGGAACCGCGCCCGTCGCATGGTCCGTCCCCGGAGAAGCAAGCGGAGGGCCATGCACCCATCGTGCATCCGGCTGGAAACCGCGGACAGGGCCAAACGGGCACACGGAAAGGCCCGCCAATGGCGGGCCTTCGCAGTCCTGGCTGGTGAAGAGTGTCTAGCTGGACTTCGCGACGAGGGCAGCGAGGCGGGACTTGGTGCGGTCGGCCTTGCCCGTGTGGATGGAGCCCTTCTTGGCAGCGCGGTCCAGGGCGGAATAGGCAGCCGCCAGCGCTTCCTTCGTCGCCGCGTCGTCGCCCGTGGCGGCAGTTTCGCGCAGCCTGCGGATGGCGCCGCGCGCGAAGGTGCGGGTGGTGCGGTTGCGGTCGCGCCGCCTCAGGGATTGATGCCAGCGCTTGATTGCAGACTTGTTGTTTGCCATATGCTTCGGATACCAGCCAATCGAGACAGTCGAACCATAACCATAGCGCGGCGTCCCCGCTCGCGCAAAACGCCGTTCACGAGCCCGCGCGGCCGGGGTGGCGGGTGGGACAGTGCGCGAGGTGGTCGTTCACCATGCCCACGCTCTGCATGAACGCATAGCAGATGGTCGGGCCCACAAAGGTGAAGCCGCGGCGCTTCAGGTCCTTCGACATCGCCTGGGCCTCGGACGTGGTCGCGGGCACGTCGGCGAAGACTTGCGGCGGCGGGCGGTCGAGCGTCGTTCCGCCGGTGAACGACCAGGCGTAGCGGTCGAAGCTGCCCTCCTGATCCACGAGTTGCAGGAAGGCACGCGCGTTCTTGACGGCGCCCTCCACCTTCAAACGGTTGCGGACGATGCCCGCGTCGGCAAGCAGCCGGGCGACGTCTTCGGGGCCGTAGGCGCCGATGCGCGCGGGGTCCCACCGGTCGAACGCCGCGCGGAAGTGCTCGCGCTTGGCGAGGATGGTCGACCACGAGAGGCCGGCCTGGAAGCCTTCGAGCATGAGCCGCTCGAAGAGGTCACGGTCGTCGTGGCAGGGCACACCCCACTCGGTGTCGTGGTAGGCGGCGTCCAGGGCGCCGGCCATGCCCCAGCAGGTGGGGTAGAGCTGCCGAGGGGGCGTCGTCATTTGCAGGGGATGGTAGCAAACAACGCGGCAGCCTCGCGTCGCGAGCACTGTCGCTTCGCCGTGTTGACGACGACGTTGCCCTTGCCGTCGAGCTCCACGGGGTAGCGGTCGAGGTTCCCCTCGTCGGCGTCGAGGCGCAGGCCGGTGACGTCATAGACGGCGCCGAAGCAGTCTTCACGGAAGACGAGCGTGGAGCCCGCCGCTTCGGGGCTGAGGCGCGAGCCGAGCTTCTCCAGCAGGCCGGGCAGGGCAGGATCTGTCGCGGCGACAGGCCCGACGCGGCAACGGCGGGTGGTCGAGGCTCGGTTGGCAGCGTCCAGGTCCGCAAGGGCATAGAAGTCGCCCGTGGCGAGGCGCACGACGAAGAGGTTGCGCTGTGCGACGTAGGTCACCGAGCCGAGGGCGTAGGAGCGCACGGGGTCGAGCGTGGCCTTGCCGTCGTCGGAGCCGGATTCGAGAAAGACCACGCCGAGGGCGATCAGCAGCCCGACGAGCCCGACGGCTGCGGCCATCGCGGTGCAACCGAGGGCGACGGGCGGGCGCGGGATTCCTGGTGGAGCGCCGGTCATAGCGCGAGCGCCCCGCACAGGGAAACTATCACCAACGCCTTGCGCATCACCGCGAGGTCATGGCGACGCGGTGGCGGCGCGCAGCCGCTGGATCGGCGAGGGCACGGGCCACGGCGCGGGCTACGGCAGCGTCTAAGTCGGCCAGGGGCACGGCCTCGTCGACGAGACGCCAGCGGAGGGCGTCCTCGACACCGATGGGCTCGCCCGTGAGGATCATGTGCGCCGCGACGGCCGGCGGTACGGTGCGCGGCAGAGTCTGGGTGCCGCAGGCGCTCGGGATGTAGCCGAGCGTGACCTCGGGCAGGCCAAAACGGGTGTCCGCGGCGGCGACGCGGACGTCGCAGCAGAGGGGGAGTTCGAGCCCGGCGCCGAAGCAGAAGCCGTGCATGCGGACGACAGTCACGGCTTCGAGCGAGAGCAGCAGCGACCATACGTCGCGCTCGTGGCGGGCCCGGCGGGCGGCGACGATCGACGGTGCGGTGCCGAACTCCGAGATGTCGGCGCCGGCGGAGAAGGCGCGGCCCTCGCCGCGAAAGACGAGGACGCGGACCTCCGCGTCGCGGCAGGCTCCGAGGTACGTCCAGAGCAGGTCGCGCATCTCGAGGTTGATGGCGTTGAGGCGCGCGGGCCGGTTCAGGGTGATCGTGGCGACGCCGCCCGGGTCGAGGTCGAAGAGCACGGGGTCCACTGCTCTTCGATTCTGAGTTGCGGCTCTCCGCTTGGGAAGGGGTGAGGCGCGCGGGGAGTGGGCTACGGGTTGACTGAGGGCCGGCCCGTAGCGGGAGTTGCGAGGCCGGGCGCGGTCGGGGCGGGTTTGACCGCGGAGAGCAGGTAGTGGCCCTCGGTGAGGACGATGCCCGAGGTCGTCCCATGGGCCGTTTCAAGTGCGAGGAGGGCCTCAATGTCGGACTCGGGGTCGAAGCCAGGGATGGTCCACGGCGCAGTGAGGAGTATGAAGACGAGGTCGCCGAGGGACCCGAACGCCACACGCGAGCCGTGCTCCCGGGCATCGACCGTGTAGCCCTTCGCCCGGAACGCGGCCGGGTACTCGGTCCGGTGGTCGGGAAAGACGGTCATGCGCGGGAAAAACGGGCGGAGCTCCGGCCAAGAGCCGGGAGTCACCTGTTGAGTCAGGAGCGTCCCACCCGCCGCGAGGACCCGGTCGACTTCGCCCGGGTCGATCGCTTCGTGGCGGGAGAGGACGAGGTCGAAACTGCGGAAGGCGAAGGGCAGGGCCAGCGAGGAGCACCAGGCGAGGCCGATCCCGGCAGGGCTCAGCCGCTTCCCGGCCACGCGGGCGTTGACACCCCATTCCTCCGTCGCCACGAACCGCGCATGCGAGCCCGCGGCGACCTCGGAGAAGCGCTCGCCGCCGCCGGTCCCGAGGTCGAGAACGCGGCTGGCCGCCGAGGCGAGCGCACGGGCGACAGCCTGGTAGTCCCAGGGGAGCGGGCCGTCAAGATTGCGGATGTCGAGAGACGAGTGGTCCCAGCCGGAGAAGCTCCGGGCGCACTCGACCCAGGGCTGCAACTCTGCGAGGCGCTGGCTGTGGCTCACGCCATCACTGTTCCGGGCGCTAATCGACCCAGTCGGGCTTGCGAATCTGGCTGCGCTGGCGCCGGGCGAGGCCCTGGGCGAAGTCCGCGTTGGCCTTGCGCACAAAGTCTTCCATGTCGTCGCTGCCAAGCTTCATCTTCGCCGTGCGCCAGCGCTTGAGCATGGCGCGGTCCTTGTCGGAGAGCCCGGCTTCGGCGGCAATACGGTTGACGACGATGGTGAGGGCTTCGGCCAGTTCTTCGTCGGTGAAGGTGATGTCCATGGTTATTTCCTCAACGTGTCGGCGCGGCCGCCGGTCTGCTTGACCCGGCGCAGGAAGCGCGCGTCGATGTGGGCGTTGATGGCCTTGTTCACCTCGTCGGTGAGGCCCTGGATGCCCGGGCTCTTCTCGCCGTTTTCGGAGCGCCAACGGCGGATGGCGTCCCTGGCCTCGTTTGAGAGGTCGGCGTTGTCGATGGCCACGGCGCTGACGAGCATCATCAGCGACCAGGCTTCTGGTTCTTCAAAGAGGACGATCATTCGTGCGGAATCCCTGTGTGGCTAACTGCCAGTAAACGAAGGCGGGCGCTTTTCGAGGAACGCTTGCACGCCTTCAGCGCGATCTTTGGTGGTCTGGAGCAGCAGCGTCAAATCGGTCTCGAAGCGGAGGGCCTGGGCGAGGGGCATTTCGAGCCCGCGCCAGACCGCTTCCTTCGCCATGCGCGTGGCGATTGGCCCGCGCGCCGTGATGGTGGCCGCCACTGCCCGGGCGTCGGCGAGGGCGTCCCCGGAAGCCGCGACATGGGTGACGAACCCAGCCATGAACGCAGCCTGGGCGTCGAAGCGGCCACCGCGGCGCAGCAAGTCCACGGTCCCGGCCTGCCCCAGGAGGATCATCTGGCGGCGCGTGCCGAAGGTGACGAACCGGAGCACCGCCGCTTCGTCGCAGGTGCGAATGTCGGCGGCGCAGGCGAGGTCCAGCACCGGGCTGGTTATCTCGCCCGCGAGGGCCGCGACGAGCGGCAGGGGCGAAAGCTCGACGGCGCGCAGCACAGACGGGTCAGCGGGCTCAGCCGCCTCGGACGCCTCGGCCGGAGGGACGGTGAGGTCGAGCACGACGGCGCGCGCGGCGTCTTCCGCGGCGAGCGCGAGGAGCAACTCGAGCACGTCCGCCGCGGGCACACCCGCAGCGCCGGAGACGGTGGCAACGAACCCTTCGTGCGAGACCGCGAGCGTCATAGGCGCAGCCTACCCCCGTGGGGCAGGCGGTGCGACGGTTGCGGTGGCCCGCCGGTGGGTCGAGAATCTGACGCCGGGGGCAGCTCGAGGCCCCTTGCCAGCGAGGGCACACGATGGCTGACTTCTCCGCGCGGGCGCCAGTCGAAGCGACGAAGGCAGGCGCCTACCTGCACGACCGGACGCGGATCCCGCGGGCCCCGAAGCTGGACCGGGATGCCCTCGTGCAGCGCTACCTGGGCTACGCGCTCGGGATCGCGCTGGCGCTGGCGGCGATGGCGCTCATGTTCCAGACACGCGCGAGCTGGACGCGCGGCCGTGAGTTCGTCGTACCCACGACGGCACCACTGGTGGTGATCGGCGGGATCGCGCTGGGGCACCTGCTCGCGCGGCGCAGGTTCGTGGCGCTCACGCCCGCGCTGCTGTGCATCGGGACGGCGCTGACGCTCACGGCGTTCAACATCTGGCGCGGTACGCAGGTTGACGGCCCGAACACCGGCCGCGACGTGATGAGCCTCTTCACGGGCGTGAGCGTCGCGCTCGCGGTTGTCTGCCTGGTCGTGGCCCTCGTGGTCGTGGAGTGGCGTGACCCGGTGCGCCCGCCGCAGCCGGCCGGGTAAGGAACGCGATGACGACAACCGACCAGAACGGGCAGGCGCCCGGCGAGCCTTCCTGGCCAACGGCGATGAGCCAGGACGAGCGCCTGGTGGTCGACGGCCTGCTGGAGTTCACGCGGCAGGCCGTCGTGCCGGTGGAGGACGAGCTTGCGCCGCTCCTGCACGACCCGCGCCAGGGGTTCGACGAAGCGGGGCGCGAGTCACCGCGCATTGACGAGGCTCGCCGTGCGGTGCGCACTGCCGCGGCGGACGCGGGGTACTACGCGATGTTCTGCCCGCCGGAGATTGGCGGCGGCGGCCTGGGGGCGCGGCTCGCGTTCCTCTGCTGGGAGCAGCTGCACCTGCGCTACGGCCCGGGCGAGCGGCTCGTCTACAACACGATCTCGCACTGGGCGAGCGGGCCGAGCGCCGTATGGACGAAGACATCGGCGCGCGTCGCCTCCGAGGTGCGGCCGGCGGTGGTCGCCGGGCGCCTGCAGGGCTGCTTCGGGATGTCGGAGCCCGACGCCGGCTCGGACGCCTGGCGGATGAAGACCCGGGCCGAGCGCCGGGGCGACACCTGGGTGCTCAACGGCGCGAAGCAGTGGACCTCGTTCTCGCCGCACGCGGACTATGTGCTGGCCTTCGCCGTAACAGACCCGGCGCTCGTGGAGGCGCGCAAGGGCGGGATCAGCTGTTTCTATGTCCCCACGGCGACGCGGGGCTTCGCCGTGGAGTCAGTCATCCGCATGTTCGGAGAGATCGGCGGACGGGAGGGCATCCTTTCGCTCCAGGACGTGGTCGTGCCGCATGACCAGCTCGTGGGCGAGCCCGGCCGGGGCTTCGACCTGGCGATGCTGGGCGCGACGCAGGGGCGCCTGTACAACATCGCCCGGAGCGTGGGCTTGAGCCGCTGGGCGCTCGAACAGACCGCGAGCTACGCGAAGCAGCGCTGGGCCGGCGGCTCGCCCATCAGCGAGCATCAGGCGATCCAGTTCATGCTCGCGGACATGGCCACAGAGATTTACGCCGCACGCACGATGGGGCTCGACTGCGCGGCGCGCGCCCAGGCTGGCCAGGACGTGCGGCGCGAGGCAGCGATGACCAAGGTGTTCGCCACGAACGCGGCCTTCCAGGTCTTCGACCGCGCCATCCAGGTGCACGGCGCCATGGGCCTCACGAACGAGCTGCGCCTGCACGAGGGCTGGAAGACGACCCGCGCGATCCGCATCGCCGACGGGACCGACGAAACGCTGCGCCGCACGATTGCGCGGGAGTTGCTGAAGGGGAACCTGGACTTCTGACCAGGGAGGAGACAGGGTGGCGACGGCCAGGTCCGCGGATGAACAGCGCCGGGCCAGTTCGCCGCTGGCGAGCGCCCCCTCCCTGACAGTCGGGGTACTGATCGTCAGGGAGCCACTCGGGCCGGCGACGCGCCGGGTAAGCAGAGGAGAAACCCTGATTGGCGCGCTTCCGGCGCCGTGCTATAAAATCCTTCAAAGCAACTAAACCTGCCTCGTGATCGGGAGTTTATGAGCTATCTGAACGATTTGGAAGGTTTCGAAGGATGCGCGTGGAGCGTCGCATCCTCAACGCCTGCAGATCTCGCGGCAGCCGTAGCTGGCGCCTCGTCGCACGGCCCGGGGGCGGCCGTGGTCGTGAGCTGCCAGCGCGTCGAGGCCTTTCATTTCGGTAGCTGCTCCTGCCACGCGACGGTGCGATGGTCCGGGTTCGACGCGCTCGTGCGGCTGGCGGAAGTCGCGTCGGGACTGCACTCGGTCATTCTCGGCGAAGAGCAGATCCTCGGACAGGTGCGCATGAGCCTCGACGGCGCCGAGCCGCGCGTGGCGGAGCTCGGCGGGTTGGCCGTGGCAGCGGCACGCACGATTCGCAGCGAAACAGCGTTCCACGCGCACACCGGGCATCTGCTCGACCGGGCGCTGCAGATAGCAGCGGTGGCGCCCGCGGGCCGCATCGCCGTGGTTGGCGCGGGAGCGGTGGGCCGCCTCGTGGCCGAACGCGCGCGCCTGCTGGGGTTCGCGGACATCACGGTGCTGGGCCGCCGCGAACCCGAAGGATCATGGTTCCGCGATGGCGGCTACTCGTTCGTCCCCCTGGGCAACGCCTCAACCATGGAGCCGGTGGACGTGCTCGTGACGTGCCTCGGCTCGAGTGCCGAACCGCTCACGGCCGCCGACCTGCCGCAGGTGAACGCGCTGGCCCTTGACCTGGCCACGCCCCGGAACCTCATGGGCCCGATGGCCGCTCCCGTGCTCACGATTGGCTCGATGATGGAAGACGAACGCTCCCGCCGGCATTCGGAGGGCCACCGCGCCACCCTGCGCGCACGCCTCCGCCAGATCCTCGAACGCCGCCTGCGCTTGGCCGCAGAAGACAGCCAGTCGCCCGTGGGGCGGCTTCGCCTGGAAGTCGAGCGGATACGCCGCGAAGAAGCACAGCGCACGGCCCGGCTCCACCCGGAGTTGACGCCCGAGGCCATCGACGCCATCACGCGCTCACTCGTGAACCGCGTGTTCCACCGGCCTATGGAACGGCTGCGAACGATCGAAGACCGGGCGCTGGGCGAGTCGGTCGCCAACCTGTTCGCATCCGCATGACATCCCGCCTGGAGGGCCAGCCCTGACTACTCCGACGATCCCCGTCAGCATCGACGACCCCGTCAACGCCGCAATCCTCGCCATCTCGGAAGACCGGGTGCGCGGCTTCCAGCGGGACCCGCTCGCGGTGATTGCGCGCGAATCGGGCGTCCCGCTCGAGACCGTCGTCGAACGGCTGCGCGCCATGCTCGCCGCCGGGGTCATCCGCCGGGTGCGCCAGACACTGCTCTCGACGAGCCTCGCGCAGGGCGCCCTGGCCGCCTGGAACATCCCCCCGGAGCGGCTGCAAGCGGCGTTCGAAGAGATGTTCGTGAACGATCCCTTCTCCGGGCACGTGGTCATCCGCTCGACGGACGGAGAAACGGCCGGGTCGCAGTACCGGCTCTGGACCACGCTCAAGGTGCCTGAGGGATATTCGCTCGAGAAGCACGCGAACTACCTCGCCGGGAAGGTCGGCGCCCGTTCCTACCGGCTGATGCAGGCGAAGAAGCTGTTCGCGCTGGGCGTAGGGCACACGCGCCGGCGCGCCACAGAGCCCGGCGCACGCGCCAGCGCCCCGGCCGAGGTGCTGGGAACCGACATCACCCACCTGGACGACCTGCAGTGGCGCGTGCTCACAGCGCTCAAGCGGGAATTCGAGGTCGACGAGCTCGTGCCGGACCTCTGGCAGGCCCGGGCGGAAGAAGCCAGCGTGACGCTCGCGTCGTTCTACGACGTGGCCGAAGGGCTGGAGCGAGCGAAGGTGATCGGCAGGTTCTCGACGTTCCTGGAGCACGTGAAGGAACTTTCGACGGGCGAACGAGTGACGCGCTACAACGGCCTCTTTCACTGGGCCGTGCCGGCGGGGCGGGAGATCGAAACCGGCCGCGAGGTCGGGCGCCACGACATCATCACGCACGCGTACTGGCGCGAGGGCGGCCCGGAGTTCGGGAACGTGAACGTCATGGCCGTGGCCCACGGGATGGAGAAGGAGCGGCTGCTCGCCCACAAGGCCGCCATCGACGTCCACCTGGCGGAAGCGGGCATCCCCGTCTCGTACACGAACGTCTTCTGGGGCGGCCGCAGCGAGATTAAGCCGTCGGAAATCTCGCCAATCGCCTATCGGGAGTGGTGCCTGGCGACCGGTATCGACCCGGAAAGCATGCGAGAGACGCGGAGGGAGCCATGAAGTACCGGCCACTGCAGGGCACGCCGCTCACCGTTTCGGAGGTGGGCTTCGGCGTCTGGACCGTTGGCACGACCTGGTGGGGCGTGACGGAGCGGAGCACGGGCATCGCGCTGTTGCGGCGCGCGTTCGACCTGGGCGTCACGTTCTTCGACACCGCCGACACGTACGCCAGCGGCGAGGCGGAGACCATCCTGCACGAGGCCCTCGGGCACGTGCGCGACCGCATCGTCATCGGGTCGAAGTTCGGCTACGACATCTACAACCACCCTGACCGGCCGGGGCAGCAGGAGCGCCCGCACGACTGGTCGCCCGCGTACCTCCGCCGCGCACTCGAAGGGTCGCTCAAGCGGCTGGGGACGGACCACGTCGACTTCTATCAACTGCACAACCCGCGCCTCGACGCCATCGGCCGGGACGACCTCTGGGAGGAGCTCGAAAGGGCGAAGTCCGAGGGGCTCATCCGCGCCTACGGCGTGGCGCTCGGGCCCGCCTTCGACCTGCGCCAGGCCGCGGAGGGCGTGGACGCGATCGAACGGCGCCATGCGCCCCCGCAGATCATCTACAACCTCCTCGAACAGGAGATCGGCGCCGGGATCTTCGCTACCGCGCGAGCCCACGGTGTCTCCGTCGTCGCGCGCGTGCCGCATGCCTCGGGGCTGCTGGACGGCACGGTGAAGCGCGACACGGAGTTCGCCCCCGGCGACCATCGCAACTGGCGCGTGACAACCAACGAGCGCCGCAAGGCGTGGCTCGAAGACGGGCTCGTGAAGGTCGAACGGCTGGCGTTCCTCGAGAAGGACCGCTCGATCGGGCAGGCCGCGATCCAGTTCATCCTGCACGAGCCGTCGATCGCGAGCGTCCTTCCGAACATCTACGACATGGCAGGCCTGGAGGACTTCGCGACCGCCCCGGACACCGCGCCGCTGAGCGAGCGCGAGTTCGGGCAGGTGCAGGCGCTGTACGCGGACAACTTCGGGCTGCCGCAGCCGGCGGCGGTGTAGGCGGACCATCCCTCCCTCATCCCCCGGGTAGGGATTCTGCTTCTGCCGCTACGGCGGGAGAAGGGCACCGAACGACTCCCCAGGTTCTCAGTCAGGAGTGCGCAATGACCGAGCCGAGCACCCAGCATGGACCACCGGCGGGAGGGCGCCCACGCGGCCCGATGGTCGACCTCGACCCGAGCGGCCAGGTCACCGGGCGCGAGCCCGACCACGCGCGCCGGCAGTTCCTCAACTACGCATTCTTCAAGCTGGACCCGGCGTTCCGGCGCCTGCCGGCGGCGGAGCGCGAGGCGGCGAAGCGCGAGTTCAAGGCGGTCGTCGACGACTGGTCGGAGCGCGACGGGCTGATCCTCCGCAGCTACTCGCTCGTGGGGTTGCGGGCCGACGTGGACTTCATGCTCTGGCGCATCTCCGACGATCCGGGCTGCTTCCAGGCGATGCAGGGCGCGCTCAACGCGACGGCGCTGGCGGGCTATCTCGAACAGCCCTACAGCTTCCTCTCGCTGCAAAAGCGATCACAGTACGTGAACCGCATCGAAGGCTCGGGCCACGGCGTGGAGTTGCTGCCGGGCCAGGGCGCCTACCTCTTCATCTACCCATTCGTGAAGACGCGGCCCTGGTACGGGCTGACGCCGCACGCGCGACAGGGCATGATGGACGAGCATATCAACGCGTCGAGCCCGTTCAAGGGTGTGCGCATCAACACCAGCTACTCGTACGGGATCGACGACCAGGAGTTCGTCGTGTCGTTCGACTCGGACCACCCGCAGGAGTTCGTGGACCTCGTCGGGCGGCTGCGCTACACGGAGGCGAGCCTGTACACCCTGCGCGACACGCCCATGTTCACGTGCGCGAAGGCTGACATAAGCACGATCCTGGGGCAGCTCGCGTGACTGGCGGCCCGTCCCAGCCGGCGGGACACGCCTGGCTGGTTGGAGCCGGCCCGGGCGACGCGGGGCTGATCACGGTCGCGGGCGCACGGGCCATCGCTGAAGCCGACGTGATCCTCTACGACGCACTTTCCACCCCGGCCCTGCTGCGAGGCGCGAAGCCCGGGGCCGAGCTCGTCTACGTCGGCAAGCGCGCCGGCCAGCACCGCATGACGCAGGAAGACATGAACCAGTTGCTCGTCGAGCACGCGCTGGCCGGAAAGCGCGTCGTCCGGCTGAAGGGCGGCGACCCGTTCGTCTTCGGGCGCGGAAGCGAAGAGGCGCTCGCCTGCCGCGCGGCGGGCGTGGCGTTCACGGTCATCCCGGGCATCACGTCGGCGATCGCGGCGCCGGCCTACGCGGGCATCCCCGTCACGCACCGGGGCCTCTCGGCAGATTTGATGGTGGTGACTGGCAACGACGCCGGAGGCGAAGAGGGCGCCGCCAGTGTCGACTGGGACGCGGCCGCACGGGCGGACACCCTTGTCATCCTCATGGGCGTCGCGACGCTGGCTTCGAGCATGGAACAGCTTGTCGCCGCGGGCCGCGACCCGGAGACGCCAGCCGCCTCGATCCGCTGGGGCACTCGGCCCGACCAGCAGGTTGTCACAGCGACCGTGGGCACGATTGCCGCCGCCGTCCACGCCGCAAGGCTGGAGGCGCCCGTCGTGACCGTCGTCGGCCCCGTGGTGGCGCTGCGTGAGCAGCTCGCCTGGTTCGAACCCGGCCCGCTGGCTGGCCGGCGCGTGGTCGTCACCCGGGCACGGGCGCAGGCGAGCGACCTGGCGGCGCGGTTCGAGCAACTGGGGGCTTACGTCGTCGAAGCCCCGGTGATTGGCGTGCGGTTCCGCTACACGGGTTTGCGGTTCGCGGAGGGGTCAGCGCTGCCGTGGAACTGGCTGGTGTTCAGCAGCGCGAACGGCGTCGAGGCGTTCTTTGCCCAACTCGCGGCCTCGGGCCTGGACGCACGCGCGCTCCATGGCCGGAAGGTGGCCGCCATCGGCGACGCGACGAGCGCGGCCCTCCGCCGGCACGGCGTGCGGCCGGATTTCGCCCCTTCGAAGGCGACGTCGGACGTGCTCGGCCGGGAACTTCCCTGCGCGAGCGGCTCACGCGTGCTCCTCGCCGTTTCGGCCCTCACCGACGACCGGCTGCGCGCAGCGCTCAATGCGCGTGGCGCTGAGGTCGAGCAGGTTGCCGTGTACGACAACATCCCCGAGCCGCTGGACGAGGAGCGGCGACGCGAAGTGCTCGAAGCCCATGCCATCGTGTTCACGAGCGCTTCCACGGCGCGCAACCTGCGCGAGGCGCTGGGCGAGAGCCATCTCCCTGCGGCAACGAAGCTCGTGAGCATCGGGCCGCAGACGTCCGCAGACGTCCGGGAGGCATTCGGGCGAGTCGACGCCGAGGCAGGCGAGCCGTCGCTCGACGCGCTCGTCGAAGCCACGCGCGAGGCGCTCACATGGGATTGATGCTAGACCTGCAGCCCGGCCTCGGTCGTGCGCTCGTCGTTGGCGGCGGGCATGTGGCCGCCCGCAAAGTGCGCACACTCACAGAAGCCGGGTTCGAGGTCACGGTCGTCGCCCCGGAAGTCCTCCCAGAGATCCGCGCGCGGGCGGCGGTGGCGGTCATCGAGCGGCCCTACACACCGGCCGAACTCGACGCGGAGCCCGGCTACGCGCTCGTGTTCGCCTGCACCGGCGACCGCAAGGTCAACCGGCAGATTGGCCTGGCCTGCCGGGCCCGACGGACGCCCGTTCTGGTCGCCGACTCGCAGGCGGAGAGCACGGTCTTCACGCCGGCCATCCTGCGCGACGGCGACCTGACCGTCGGCGTCTCCACGGGCGGCGCGTCGCCCTCGCTGGCCCGCGCGGTGCGGGAGCAGATCGTGCAGGCAATCGGCACAGGCTGGGGGGAGCGGCTGACGCGCGCCCGTGCGGAGCGTGAAGAGCGCCTCGGCAGGACGCAGGAGTGACCGGCCGCGCGCTGGTCCTGGCGGGCCACGGCTCGCACCTGAGCGCAAACTCCAGCGCGCCCGTACACCAGCACGCCGCGCAGATCCGGGCCTCCGGGGCGTTCGACGAAGTGCACGTGGCCTTCTGGAAGGAAGAGCCTTCGCTTTCGCGCGCGCTCGACGGGTGCAGCGCGGCGGACGTGACGGTGGTGCCCATCTTCATCTCGTCCGGCTACTTCACGAACGAGGTGATCCCTCGTGAGATGCAACTGCGGGGCCCGGTCACCTGCCGGGACGGCCAGCTGATCCGCTACACCGAGCCCGTCGGGGCGCACCCGGCCCTTGCCCGGGTCGTCGTGCAGCGCGCGCGCGAAGCTGGCGCGACGGGCGCCGAGGGTCTCGCGGTGCTCGGGCACGGCACGCCGCGCAACCCGGACTCCGAGCGGAACGTCTACCTGCAGGCCGAACGGGTGCGCGAGATGGGCCTCTTCCCGGAGGTCGCCACGGTCTTCCTCGACCAGGAGCCGAACATGCGCGGCGTCTTTGAGCTGGTCGCAGCCGAGGCGGTGGTCGTCGTGCCGCTCTTCGTCGCGGACGGCTGGCACGTGGGCGAAACCATCCCGGAGGACCTTGCGCTCGACGGCCTGGAAACGCGGCGCGGCGGGCGGCATCTGCGCTACGCTGCGGCCGTGGGCACGCACCCGGCCGTCGCGGACGTGATCCTCGAACTGGCGGACGAGGCTGCCCGGTGGTAGCGCCGGTAGCCGCGCTCCTCGGAGAGGTCACGCTGACGAGCGCCTGCGACGGGTCGTACGTCTCCGTTGCCGGGCCGTCCGGAGGGGAGCCTTTCCGCTTCGAGGCGACCTCGGAGCAACTGCGGGAGTGGGTTCGGCCCGATGCACGCGGCCGCTACCGGCCGCTCCCGGGCGCCCGCACGATGCGCCATGGTTGGGAGGCGACCGTGCGCGGGGAGAGCCTCGCGGCCGTCGCAGGAGCAATCTACCCACTCGCAGAGGAACACCGTGCCGAAGCCAGGAAGGGCACGCTGCGCATCGTGCCGCTCGCCCGGGTGCTCGAGCGGCAGACCGGCCGCTATCGCCGGGCGGCCGATCTGGACAGCGAGGGGCGCGAGGCAGCCTCGCGTGTCCTCTGCGGGCAGTGCGTGAAGCAGCCGCTCTGGGGCGGCGACCAGTGGGACGGCGAGGTCATCCCCTGCCCGGAGCCCTGCTCCGTGCTCGTCTCGCTCTGCCGCGAGGCCGCAACCTGGCAGACGGAGCCCCCGGCCAGCCACGCGCCGGACCCGGACGTCGCCTACGCCGCCTTCGACGAGCCCGGCAACGAGCTCCGCGAGGCGTATCTTCGAACTCGCTATGGAGCCGCTGACCAATGAATAACGCCGAGGTGCGCGAAGCCGCCGCCCAACTCTTCCCGGGGGGCGTCAACAGCCCGGTGCGTTCGTTCCGTTCGGTGGGGGGTGCGCCCGTCGCGATCGTGCGCGGCGAGGGCCCGTACGTGTTCGACGCCGACGGCAAGCGCTACGTCGACTACATCGCGGCGTTCGGGCCGCTCATCCTCGGCCACGCGAACGCGGCGGTGGTCGCCGCGATCGAGACCGCTGCGCGCGCGGGGACGGCCTTCGGCGCGCTCACGCCCGGCGAGGTGGAGCTCGGACGGCGGCTGACGGCAGCAACCGGGCTCGAACGCGTGCGCTTCGTGAACTCGGGGACGGAGGCGACGATGACGGCCATCCGCCTCGCGCGCGCCGCCACGGGCCGGGACGTGATCGTGAAGTTCGACGGCTGCTACCACGGCCACGCCGACGGCCTGCTGGTGAAGGCCGGGAGCGGCGTCGCCACGCTCGGGCTGAGCGACTCGGCGGGCGTGCCGCAAGCGATCGCTGGCCTGACGGCAGTCCTGCCCTACAACGACGTCGAGGCGCTGCGCACCTGGTTCGAGGAGCACGGACAAGAGACGGCGGCGGTGATCGTCGAGTCGGCAGCGGCGAACATGGGGCTGGTCCCGCCGTCGGAGGCGTTCCTGGCGGCGCTGCAGCTCATCCCCCGCGAGCACGGGGCGCTGCTCATCGCCGACGAGGTAATCACCGGGTTCCGGCTGCGGTACGGACTCTCCGAGTTGCTGCCGCGCGCCGACATCTCCTGCCTGGGCAAGATCATCGGGGCCGGGCTGCCCGTGGGCGCCTTCGGCGGACGGGCAGAGCTGATGGCGCTCCTCGCGCCCTCCGGGCCGGTGTACCAGGCGGGCACGCTCAGCGGCAACCCGCTGGTCATGGCGGCGGGCGCGGCCATGCTCGACGCCCTGGCCGACGGCACGGTGTACCGCCGCGTCGAAGAGCTCGCGCGCCACCTGGAAGACGCGTTGCGCGCCGCCATCCGCCGGGCCGAGGCGCCCGCAAGCGTCACGCGCATGGGATCGATGGTCACGCTCTTCTTCCGCCCCGCGCCGCCGGTCGACTACGCCCAGGCGCGCGAATCGGACACCGCCGCCTTCGCGCGCTTCCATCGCGCGATGCTCGAGCGCGGCTGCATGCTGCCACCGTCGCAGTTCGAGACGTGGTTCGTCTCCGCCGCGCATTCTGAAGCCGAGATAGACGCGACGGCGCGGGCTGCCCACGAGGCGATGCGCGAGGCCGTCTTATGACCGTCCGCCGCGTGTGCACGCGCGGGAGCAAGCTGGCACGGGCGCAGACGGAGCTGGTCGCCGGTTTGCTGCGCGCGGCGCACCCGGGGCTCGAAGTCGAGACCGTTGTCATCTCGACGGCGGGCGACAAGGACCAGGTGTCGTCGCTCAGCTCGGGCGAAGGCGTGGGCTGGTTCACCAGTGCGCTGCAAGAAGCGCTCCTGCGCGGTGACGCGGACTTCGCGGTACATTCGTACAAAGACCTGCCGACGAAGCAGCCCGAGGGACTGGTGGTCGCGGCTGTGCCAGCGCGCGAAGACCCCCGCGACGCGCTCGTGAGCCGGGGCGACGTCGCCCTCGCCGACCTGCGCGAGCGGGCCGTGGTCGGCACGAGCTCGGCGCGGCGGGAGGCGCAGCTGCGCGTCGTGCGCCCGGACGTCCACATACGGCCGATCCGCGGGAACGTCGACACGCGCCTGGCCAAGCTCGACGCGGGCGACTACGACGCGATCGTCCTGGCGTTCGCGGGGCTGAAGCGGCTCGGGCTCGCAGGGCGCGCCTCATACGTGCTGAGCTTCGACGAAATGCTGCCCGCACCGGCGCAGGGCGCCCTGGCGCTCGAATGCAGGGCTCCCGACAGTGCGACGCGCGCGCTCCTGGCGGCAGTCGACGACCCCGAGAGCCGGACGGCGGTCGAAGCTGAGCGGGCCTTCCTGGCAGCGCTCGAAGCCGGGTGCAGCGTGCCGGCGGCCGCGTGGGCGCGTCTGGAAGGCGGCTCGCTGCGCATTGACGGGTTCATGGCGTCGGATGCCGGGCCTGTGCGGGACAGCGTCTCAGGCGAGGCTCGGGACGCGGCCAGCCTCGGAAGAACGCTTGCGGCGCTGCTGCTGGACGGGTCTCCGGGACGGTAGAGCGTGGCCTGCAACGCCGGTTGAGCGCTTCCCGGACGATTGTTCAGACGACCGGGCATGACTGTTCCAGGGGCGGTCACTCACCTGTCACCTTCGCCCTGACTGTTCCCGGGAACCTCGCCAGACGTCGTTATGGATAGTTCATCCCTTGGGAGCGGCCAGGTATGGATGCGAACTCCGGCCCTTCACGTGATCGGTCCAGCCACCCCACCGCCCATCGAGAAGCCTCCAGAAAGTCACCGAGCGGGTTCCTGGGCAGGCCAAAGACCCTCGGATTTCTCCTGCTCGGGCTTCTGGCGCTGTGCAGTGCGGTCGCATGCTCGGGCGAGCCTGAGTCTCCCCCCGTCGTGCCGGCAGCTCCGCCAACCGCGACGCCCACAGCCACGCCCGCGCCTGAGGCCGTCAACACGCGAGCTGCAGTGACGGAGCGAGACATCCTGGATATCGTCTCGCCGCCCTGCTACGGGTCGAAGCTCGACGTCTGCAGAAGGGCGTCGTCGAAACTCAAGGAACTCTATTCCGATTCCGAGAGTTGCGCCGGGAACACCGTGCGCGTCTGCTTCCTGCCCGTCGGCGACGTGGCGGTTGCGCAGATCGAAGGGCTCCGGGCCTACTTCCGCATCCAGTATGGCCTCGAAACCGCAGTTCTGCCGCCGATCGACGCCACCGACAACCTCGGCGACCAAATCAACCCCTCCCAATGGAAGGTCGACTACGCGAAGTTCGCGAAAGCCTTGGTGGGGAGCTACGGCGCACTCGTGGAATCCGGGGCGAAGATCGTCGCACTCACGCCCGTGGACATGCACTACGACGACGCCGACCGCAACTCGTTCGTGTTTGGCGCGAAGTCCGCGGGCTCGACAGCGCACGAAGGGAAGTACGGCCTCGTCTCGACGTTCCGCATGAACCCGGAAACCTTCGGCGAGCCGCTGGACCGCCAACTCTGGTTCGAGCGCATCAGGAAGCTCGTCACCAAGTACGTCGGGATTCAATACTACGGGCTCTCGGAAGACTACGATCCCAAGAGCGCGATGTTCCGCTCGATCTTCGGCCTCCGGGCGCTCGACGCGATAACAGGCCACCTGCCGATTGCTTACGGGACAGGCCCGCAGGCAGGGAACGGGATGGATGCCCGCGCGTTGGCTCCTGCTGCCGACTGCACCGGTACCCTGCTGACCGCATGCCTGACCGCCAGTGCGGCGCTGAAGGCGCCCGCGGTGAGCCCCTCGGGATGCGACGCCCCGGGCCAACTCCTCTGCATTGTGCCGCTGGGTAACGTCCCGCCCGCCCAGGTCGCCGACATCGTCGCGTATCTCACCGGGATCGGAGTGAAGGTGGGCGTGCTCCCCGCGCTCGACATCCCGGCAGGCATCGTTGACGCGAGCCGGAGCCGCGTCTCGTCGTTCTCCCTGGCCGGGCTGATCAACCAGCCCTACGCCGCTCTCGACGGGCGCAAGGAAATCTCGTTCCTGATGCTCACCCCGGTAGACATCGGCACTGCCGGCAACGCCAGCTTCCTCTATTTCGCTCAATTCCTGGACGACGCGACCCGGGCGGCCCGATATGCCACGGTGCCGACGCTGCGCCTGAACCCGGCCTCGTACGGCGAACCTCCAGACGACGCACTGTGGCAGGCGCGAATCCACAAGCTGGTGCTCCGGGCCGCCGGAGTTGTCTACTTCGCCTTGCCGTTCAGCGACGAGGCGGCAAGCCCCATGGTCAAAGACCTCAAGTCGCTCGACGCCATCGACGCCCTGCGGCCGACCCTCGCCCCCTGACCTGGCAGCGTCCACGAACTGGAGCCCGCGCAAATGCTACGTCAGCGGCGGGCGGCCCACTGCTTGGCGTGGTACGTGATGACGATGTCGGCGCCGGCGCGGCGGATGCACGTCAGCGTCTCGTTGACGGCGCGCGCTTCGTCGAGCCAGCCGTTCTGGACCGCGGCCATGAGCATGCTGTATTCGCCACTGACGTTGTAGGCGGCGACCGGCACTTGCACCGCGTCGCGCACCTGGCGGATGACGTCGAGGTAGGGCAGGGCGGGCTTGACCATGACCATGTCGGCGCCCTCGTCTATGTCCGTGAGGACTTCGTCGAGGGCCATGCGCGCGTTGGCCGGGTCCATCTGGTAGCCGTGCCGGTCGCCGAACTGCGGCGTGCTCTCCGCGGCTTCGCGGAAGGGGCCGTAGAAGGCGCTCGCAAACTTGGCGGCGTACGAGAGGATGGGCAACTCGGCGAAGCCCGCGACGTCCAGCGCGGCGCGAATCGCGCCCACACGGCCGTCCATCATGTCGCTGGGGGCGATCACGTCGCAGCCGGCCTGGGCGAGGCTGACGGAGGTCTCGGCAAGGAGCGGGAGCGTCGCGTCGTTGTCGACCCCGCCGTCGGGGCGGATGAGGCCGCAGTGACCGTGGCTCGTGTACTCGCAGAGGCAGACGTCGCCGACGACCAGGAGGTCGGGGTTGGCGTCCTTGAGCCGGCGGGTGGCTTGCTGGACGACGCCCTCGCGGTCCCAGGCGGCGCTGCCGCGATCGTCCTTGTCGCGCGGGAGCCCGAAGAGCAGCACAGCGGGAATCTGGAGGTTGCGCAGGTCGCGCGCCTCGGCGGCGAGGGCGTCGAGGCCCAGGCGGTCCTGCCCCGGCATCGACGGTATTGGCCGGCGCCCGGAGAGGCCCTCTTCGACGAACAGGGGGTACACGAGCTGGCGAGTGCTCAGGCTGGTCTCGCGGATGAGCGCGCGCAGGGGCTCGGTGCGGCGCAGACGGCGATGGCGGCGCAGGGGAGAAGCTTCCACGCCGCCATTGTACCGCCGCGACGGCGTGGAGGCCGGGCATGCGCCAAGGTGTGCCATCTTTGGTCAAGGTGGCGCAGCGGGCATGGTCAGCGGTCCTCCGTTACGAAAAAAACATGCGTTGAACGCATCGATCGCGCGAAAACGCGGTGCCTGTCGGGTGCTGGTGGGGGCGTCGGGCGTGGTGCGAGCCATGGACGGAGGGTGCGTCCGCGGGGTGGGGAGGTGGAAGGGGTGGGTGGCATCCCCAAGGGTATGGCTGCCGTAGGCTCAGTACCCCGACCGTGAGGGCCCTCAACCCCAACGTGCGGCTTTGCACATGAAGTCGCTCCTGCATATTTAGTCCCCTTCCTGCACAGATATGTCCCCTTAAAACCCGGCGGCGGCTTCACTGACAGGCGCCCGGCGCCGGGATTGTGCATCGAACTCCCTTGATACTCGACCAGATGAGCGTAGGCAACCTCCGCCTCGGCGGCAGCTTCGATCGATTGCCTTATCATTATGAGCGGGCAGGTTCGTCCAATCTGTTGCAGATAGAGGCGCAACAGACTACTCTTCTACGCAAGAAAACTACCTCTCGGGGGTTCGGAATGGCTCTGCAGGAAGTCGATGTGAGACGAATCGTCAGTCGCTTGGCCGACGAGGCGGGCCGGTTGGAGGAAGCTCAGACCAAATTGGTGGCAGCCCGGACAGACTTTGAGATCGCCGTCCGCAACTTCGCCGCTGTCCGCGACATGGCGACAGCGCACCTGAACTTCCCATACGGCCAATTCATGGAAGAGATATGGCCCGATCGGAAGATGAAGGGGATGGAGTTCAGGTTTGCCTTGCTGCCCACCGGCGAAGCCGTCCTGGCCGCTCTCTCGGAAGTCGAGGGACCGCAGACAGTCTTCGAGTTGATGACACGCCTTGTTGAAGGCGGTGCCAACGTCTTTGCCGAAGTGAGCACGCGCGGCATCACCGCCGCTCTTACCCGGTATCTCCAGACGCGAGTCGATCAGGTGGAAGGAGACAAGTATCAGCTGAAAGACCCAGACGACGTGCCATTGTAATAGGACGGAACCGGACGGCCCGCGCTGAGAACGATGGCCGTCCGGCCCGGATGAACCAGTGGGGGGGGTAACTCAATGGGCAGAGTAACCGGCTGTTAACCGGAAGGTTGGGGGTTCGAGCCCCCTCCCCCCCACCAGATTCCTCAAGAGGCGCCCCGGTGTCGAGACCACCGGAAACGTCGCCAGCCACGATGGAGTAAGCACCGTGACCACTCTCGATCATACCGTATCGGCTGAGGCTCAGCCTCTCACCAGGGAAGACCGCGGCAAGGAAATCGCCGCCACCCGCCAGATCAAGCACGACAGCCGGGGTTCGCACGTGCCTTCGCAGACCCGCAACAGGGGGAGGCCGCGACAACGGCCAGTCGAAGGACGGCGGTCGTTTCAACCCTACCGGTGGTCCCAGGCGACGGCGCTATCGAGATCGTCGAGCCCTCCCCCGATCATCCGTGGTGGAGTCCTGACGAGGGAGAACCGCCATGACCACCAGCGCGCCAGCCGACCGCGTAGCTCGGCTTTCCGGCCAGTCCCCCAGCTGTTTCAGGGTCGGCCGCGAAAGACGGAGTGGCTTCTCGGCCGTGTAGCAGGCTCCGGAGGTCGTGCTCCACTCGGCCAAGACGTGGGCCACGCGGCGACCCCGCGATCGCCAGGCATGTAGCTCTGGCGAGCTCGCCTCGATTAGTCGTACGATGCGTCGGCCATGCCGAGAAAACCGTCGCCACCGCGACGCACCTTCCAGATCCCCCCTCCTGCGCACTTCAGCGACTGCCCGCTCTCGTTTACAAATCACGCGACGATGAACGCGTCGAGTGACAAGGACACCCCCGAGGGCGACGTGTTCTTAACCTTCTCTGTGGTCACGGCCTTAGTCGGCCCGCCCAATGACCCTACAATTGGCGTTTCTCATGAGACCGTCGCCAGGCTCGTGATGAGCAAGCGAATGGCGATCGCTCTGCGCGACCTCCTCAACAAGCACGTTCCGGCCGAGTCTGCAAGCGAAGGACCCGAGCAACCCAGCCCGGAATTCGAAGTGGTGGTTGACGACCTGGAGGGTGACTCTGATGGAGACTAGACAGCGAGTTGGCCGCACGCCGGCGATGGCCATCCGTGGCGGAAGAACGACGGGCCGGTTCGGAGTACCTCGCCCGATGACCGCCTGGGTTGTCGGCGGGCATATTTCGCGCACCGATGTTGGAAGCGCCGACGGCGCCTACCAAATGCCGGCTGAATCCGCCTATGGCGGGGCCCTGGCGGACATCACGGTCACCGACACCGCCAGCGGCGCCGACTTCAGACGTTTGCTCCCTTCCCGCCGGCGCGGGGAGCTCACTCAGATCCTGAAGGAGCTGGAACTCCTACACTCCCGCATTCTCGCGCGGCGCGGGGGGACGCCGTTCACGACGGACGAGATCGAGCAAGAAATCGGCGAGGTTCGCGGCGATAGCTGAACGGGTGGCACTTGACTGCTCGCTGTTGGCACACGCGCTCCTCCCCACCCAACGGACGGAGGAGGCGGTCGGCGCGCTTCGGGAGATCAACCTACAGGGCCACGAACTCGTCGCGGCGGCCGTCTTGTTCGTTGAGTTCCCGTCGCTTCTGCGCAGGATGGTGGCGCGCGGCCAGCTTGACCGAGCGGATGGTGAGGCCATCTTCGACATTTTCCGCCGTCTCCCAATCCGATCGGTCAACACAAGTCCGGGTAATCTGCAGCGGGCGTGGGACCTCTCGAAGACCCTGGGCCAGAGCGACACGTTCGATTCGATGGGCTATGCCATCGCCGAGTCCGAAAACGCTGCGTTCTGGACCAGCGACCAACGGTTCACCAACGCCGCTAAGACGAAGAACCTTTCGCACATTCGGAGGTTCGCCTAGGCACACAGGTAGCAACGCGCATGGACAGCGGCCCCGTTTGGGCTGGACGCGCCTGGACAATCGGCCACCGCTTCGTATCCGCGCTAGGCAGTAATCGACGCACCTGGACGGGTCAGGCCGGATTCTGGATCTATGCGTTGGGGTTCGACTCCTCCGTCCCCAGCAACAGCCCTGAGCCGAGGCTGCCGCGCGCAACCGTCATCGGCCTCACGGAGTCCCGCGCGGCGCCCCGCCGTCCATGTACGGCGCACTCCCGTGCAGGTAGCTGCACGCCTCCGAGGCGAGGAAGCATGCCACCCGCACAGCCTCGTCCGGCTGAGCCCCGAGTCTACGCGACCTTCCTCTGCGGCTGAGGATCGCACCCTCGATCACAGTAGGGTACTGATCGTGCGGGTGCCATACGCAAAGGCCCCCACCGCCCTTACCCCAGGCTCTGGGAGAACATGAACGTGTTGCCGTCCGGGTCGAAGAACGTGGCGAGCTTGACCATGTCCGGGATCTCGCGGGTCGGGCCGTCGAAGCGGACGTTCAGGCCTTCGAGACGCTTGCGGGCGGCCTCGATGTCGTCCACGGCGAAGGTGAGCGTCGCGCCACCGGCGCCGAAGTGAGATACCCCAGCGCGGGCGCACCCTCCCTCATGGTCCAACGAAGTTGTCTACCTGATGACTGCACGTCCCATTCTCGCCTCCCGATAGGAGCACGTGTCCCGGGCTCTGCCGCCGCGGCCCCGCGAGTCTTGTCGTCGCCTCCTCCGCACGAAGGGGCCACAGGATCAATCAGGGCGGCAGGAGACAACGACTCACACCGCGGCCGCCCCGGCTGCAACCCCCAGTTGTTGCATCATCACCGCTGAGTCGAAGTATTCACGTCCTAAGAATATCTTCCCGTCACGAACCTCCCACACCTGGCAGTTCGGAAGGGCGATTCTGCGGCCCGTCGGGGGGAGACCCATGAGCTCGCCCTTGTGCGTGCCCTCGGTGATGACCTCGACAATCACGACGTGATCCCCGGCAGCATGCAACTGCCGGACATCATCGTGGAGGTCCGGAAAGGCCGCGAAGAACGTTTCGAGGAACGCCGCCATAGCCTTCGGACCTCGCGCCGACACCTGTCCGTCCGCTCCGGTATACGTGAAGGCCGGGTCCAGCAGCGCTTCGGCGCGGCTCGCGTCATGCGCATTGATAGCATCGTTGAGTCGCCGAACGATCGCGCTGGCGTCAGTCATTTTGCTGGCTCCTCACCGCAGTTTGGTCTGGGGGACGCTAACACAGTTCTGTCGAGGGCGGCAACGGATTGTACTTGCCGGCCCAGGCAGCCCACACCGCAGGGGATGAACGGGACTGAAACGTTACTGGTACCGCGCGGGAGCTACTTCCATAGTCAGGCCGGTGGTAGTGAATCATGCGCTACCGCCCGGCGCACCCTCCCTCACGGTCGGGGTACTGGCGGCAGTGCCGCTCGGCCCGCGGGCTCGTGCCGCGCCACGCCACCCTTCCAGCTCGGCGCGACTTGTCCTCACCCTCCCTCACACGAAGTCCACACCTTGCAGTACAAAACCACGCACTCACCATGTCCACACGCGGACCGCACAGGTCACGCACGGCGCCCGCTCGCCCGTGCCCCGGTTTCCACCGGCGGCGGTCGACGGCCTCACCACTCAGCGCCCGGTGCTCGCCACGCACCTCCCCGCACACGCCAGCGTGTGCTCGCGTGTGCTCCACCTCACGGATTTCGCGCGACGGGCGAGACGGAGCAGGACCGCGACGACGTGAACTTCGTAACCGCTCAACCACGTCAGCAGTCGTTCGTGAGACAATGGGCGCCGCCCGGTCTGCCGCTCGGGGCCCGGGACTCGGCGCCCGGGGCTTCTCCTATGGCCATCCAGGTGACGCTCATCTCGCATTCGCCGGAGCCGATGCGGTCGCTCTACATGGCGTACCGCACGTGCTACAGCCAGCTCACGCCCCAGCAGGTGCTGGCGCGGATCGAGGACGAGCGAATCAGCGACGCGCAGATGCGCGAGTTCATCGAGGAGCGGCTGAAGACGGGCCACGCGAGCCCGCTGGAGCAGATCTCGTTCGAGTTCGGCATCTCGGGCGTGTCGCGCGCCTTCAGCCACCAGTTCGTGCGGCACCGCGTGGGCATTTCGTTCGAGCAGCAAAGCCAGCGGTACGTGACCTACAAGGAGGGCGAGTTCCCCTACACCGTGCCCGAGACGGTGCGGAAGGCGGGCATGGCGGGGAAGATGGCCGAGCTCTTCGACCAGGTGAGCAACCTCTACGAGGAGATGGTCGCCGCGGGCGTGCCGGCCGAGGACGCGCGCTTTCTGCTGCCGAACGCGACGAACACGAACTTCAAGATAACGGTGAACTTCCAGAGCCTGCTCCATATCTGCGACCTGCGGCTGTGCACGCGCGCGCAGTGGGAGTTCCGAAAGGTCGCAGCGCTGATGCGCTCCGAGGTGATCAAGGTGGTCCCGGAGATCGGGCGCTACCTGCAGCCGAAGTGCGGCGAGCTTCGCCTTGGCTACTGCGACGAGTCGGAGAAGGACTGGGCAGCGTGCCCGATCGGGCGAGTGCGGCCACACAAAGACGCACTCTTCCGGCTGTACGACGCGCACCGGCGGGGCGAGCTGGCGCCGCTGCGCGAAGAGGACTGGGCGGCGATCGAAGAGAAGGAGCTGTCGGAGGCGTGAGGCCCGAACGAGGCCGCGAATACCGTCCACGTCTGCTGTTGCCCGCCTTGCCTCGAAGCAGGGCGCTGCCGTGGGTGCTGGGCAGCGTGGCGGCGATTGCGCTCACGTTCGGCCTGGCCGCCGGCCAACCCGTGCTCGTGACGGCCGGGATCGTGGGGCTCGGGGGCGTAGTGGTGGCGTTCCCGTTGGCGGCGGTGATCCAGGGGCGAGAACCCGTCGAGCCGCCCTCTGGCGACTCGGGCAAGTCGTAAGAACACAAAATTCCTCAATCCCCATCCTTGCGAAGCGGGCATGCACTGCCGTCTTTCTAGGTGAAAGATGGGCGGATGCCGTGAGCAGCAGCCGCCGCCCGTACGGGGAGCTTGTCATGGCTGTACAGGTTGTCGTCCCGGCGATGGGCCTCGGCGCGCGCCCGGGCTGGATCTCGGAGTGGTATGCGCCCGACGGCGCGACGGTCGAGAAAGGCGAATGCCTCTACCGGTTCGAGTTGGACTTCGTCGCGATCGACGTCGAAGCCGAGTCGGGCGGCGTGCTGCGCCATCGGCTCGAGGCGGGCCCGGCCCCGGCAGCGGGCTCGACGGTTGCGTTCATCCTCGCACCCGGCGAACGCATGCCGGAGCCCGAGGACGACGAGGCGCCGGACGCCTTCGCACCAGCGCGGGACGCGTCCTTCGCGCCAACCGAAATCGCGGACGAGGCGGAGCCCGACAGCGACGACTTCGCACACCGCTGGCCAGGGCCCGCGGCAACGGAGGAGCCCGGGCTTGTCCTGCCGACACCGTTCAGCGCAGGCGTTGCGATCGAGCCGCCGGTCGAAGACGAGTTCGACTGGGCCTCGGCGCTTCCGAGTTCCGTCGACGCGCACAACGAGCCCGAGGAAGACCCGCACGAGCCCGTTGAGCCGTTGAAGTTCCGGCTGCTGAGCGAGCGAGAACCCCAGGGCTCGGCGGGCTGGGGCGAACTTGGCGACGTGCCGGGCGACGACGTGCACTTCCAGGGTCCCTGGCCGGCGCCCGGCGGCGAGCAGGACACGCCAGTCGACGACGAGAGCCCCGAGGGCTGGGAACTTCCCACCCCCGCGTTCGAGGAGTCAGCTGCGGAACCGTTCTTCGCCCCGGTCGCACGGGAGGATCCGCCCGCGTACTCCGGCAACAACGACGACGACCGCTCCTGGGACGCAGGCGATTCGAAGCCGTGGGACCTGGACCAAGCGCCCGTCAAGCACCCGGGCGAGGACGTGCACGACTTCCTTGAGCGTCGCGAGTCACCGGCTGACTTCGAGTCACGGGGCGACGTGGTGGAGCCCTGGGACGAGGGCATGGCGGTGGCCGCCCCGGAGGTGGCCCAGACACCCGAGCCAGCGGGACTGCCCGCCGTGGTGCTCACGTTCTCGGCAACGGTACGCATGGACGAGGCGCGCAAGATGCGCGAGCAGTTGACACGCGAGTGGCGCTCCCACGGGGTGACGCCACTCGACGAGGACGTTGTCATTCGCGCCGTGGCACGCGCCGTGCGGGAGCACGACGTGCTCGCCGGCCAGCCGGTGGACGTCGGCCTGGTGCTCACGGAACGCGAGGGCGAGCGCATCGCAGTGGTGCGTGGCGCCGACGGCGGCGCCTTCCGCGACGCGGTGACCGCCCTTGCGACGGAGACGGAATCCGGGAGCAACGACCCCGGCTGCTCGTTCACCGTGACCTCGTTCGCGCGCTGCGGCCTGGATGAGGGCACGCCGCCGCTGCCAACCGGGCACCCGTTCGCCGTGGCCATGGGCGCGGTGCGCGACGTGCCCGCGTTCGAAGGCGACCGCGTCGTGCGCGCGCCTCAGATGACCCTGGCGATGGCGTACGCGCCGGAGCTGATCACGGTCGGCGAGGCTGCCGCACTGCTGGGGCGCATCAGGGAGCTTGTCGAAGCCCCCTATGCGTTGCTGGCGGCTTGAGGCGGCTACGATGAACAAGCACCTTTTGCCGGGATTCCACAAGTCGGCCCGGTCAGTGGCGGGGAGGCCACCTGCTATGCCTGCAGACTCACGGTCGATCAAGGTCTACGAGTTGGGGACAACCAGCTACCGCGAGGTCCACGCTCTCCAGCAGCGGCTCCAGGCGCAACGCCGCGAAGACGCTGGCGTCGACTCGCTGCTGCTCACCGAGCACCGGCCGGTCATCACGCTCGGGCGCAGCCATCCGGAGCCGGACCTGCGCGTGAGCCCGGAGACCGTCGCGAACTACGGCATCGAGATCGTGCAGACCGAGCGCGGGGGCGACATCACGTACCACGGCCCGGGGCAACTCGTGGCCTATGGCATCGTCGACCTCAAGGGCTGGGAATGCACCGTGCTGGACTTCGTGAGCGGCCTGGAGGAGACGGTCATCAGCGTGCTCGCAGACTGGGGCGTGCGCGGCGAACGCCATGACGGCAGCCGCGGCGTGTGGGTGAGCGACCGGAAGCTCGCCTCGGTGGGCCTGAACGTGCGCCGCTGGGTGACGATGCACGGCATCGCGCTCAACGTGGACCCGGACATGAGCCACTTTGACCTGATCAACCCCTGCGGCATGAAGGACGCCGAGGTCACGAGCCTCTGCCACGAAGTCGGCAAGCAGGTCGACCTGCAGCAGGTCGCGGAGTCGTTCGTGTTCCACTTCGGGCGCACGTTCGACTGCGCCACCGAGGCCGTGGACCTAGCGCAAAAGCGCGCCTCGGGCCAGTAGCGCCGGCGAACTCGCGGGCTGTAGGCCTCAGTTCGAGATCGTCTTGATGGCCTCGGTGATGCGCGTGGCGAGGGCGTCCATGGACTGGTCCCAGTCGCGGTAGCTGGAGACGTTGCGATGGGCGACGGCGTCGTGGCCGGCAGCAAGTGCGGCCTGGTAGTCGGCCATGAGCGCCTTGAGGTTCTTGTCGAAGTCGGTGAAGCGGACCGGGACAGGCGCGAGCGCCTTCAGGTTCGCGGCGACGCACCCGGCGTTGCCCTCGTACGTGACGAAGCTGTCACGGAACGCGTTCTCCCGGTAGAACTTGCCGTCCGGGTAGGCAGCACGGAATTCGGCAAGCAGTTGAGCGAGTTGCTTTGTGCCGTCGTTGACGGTGCGGGAGTACTGGAGGTCGAGCCCGCGCGCGCCGCGAGCCGGTGTGGGCGCGGCCGTGGGGGAGGCGCAGGGAGGCGGACTGGCCAGGCTGCTGCCGCTCCCGCAGGCCACGACAAGGGCCACGAGCAGGACCGCCAGGGCAACAGCTCCCAGGCGCCTCACGTGAGCAGCTCGCGCAGGTACGCGGCGGCGAGCCGCACGGCCTTCCCGCGGTGGCTCAGGGCGTCCTTCTCTTCCTCCGAAAGCTCGGCCGAAGTGCGGCCGTCTGCGATTTCGAAGACCGGGTCGTAGCCGAAGCCGCCGCTTCCGCGCTGAGCGGTGGCGATGCGGCCCTCCATCGTCGCTTCGAAGGAGCGTGCCGGGCCGCAGCCGGCGATCGTGACAACGGCGCGATAGCGGGCCGTGCGGCGCTCGGCGGGCACGCCTTCGAGCTCATACAGGAGGAGTGCCGTACGCCCGGCGTCGTCGAGCCCGGGCCCGCCGTAGCGCGCGGAGTGCACGCCCGGCCGTCCGGCGAGAGCGTCCACTTCGATGCCCGAGTCGTCGGCGAGAGCGAGGCAGCGGCCGGCAGCGGCGTAGGCAGCTGCCTTTGCCTCGGAGTGGGCCGTGTAGCTGTCGCCCTCCTCGGGCACGTCGAGGGTGAGCCCAACGTCAGCGGGGGCCACGACTTCGAGCGGGAGGCCAGCGAGGAGGCGCCGAAATTCACGCAGCTTGCCGGGGTTCTGCGTGGCAAGGACGAGTCGCTTCACGGGGGCAAGTTTCGGCGCGCGGGCGAGGGCGGGCAAGCCCCGGTATAGTCGGCCCACAGACCAACGTTCCGAGGGGTGCCGCATGCGCGCGATGGTGTTGAAGGAGAGCAAGCTCACGGTGCAGGAGGTCACGAAGCCGGTGCCGGGACCCGGCCAGGTGCTCGCCCGGGTACTCGCCTGCGGCATTTGCGGCAGTGACCTGCACGCGGCGAAGTTCATGGACGAGATGATCGCCACGGCGAAGGCCAGCCGCCGCAACGCCTGGTACGAGCGCGACATGTCGGCTGGCATCGTCATGGGCCACGAGTTCGTGGCAGAGATCGTGGAGGCCGGGCCGGGCGCAGAGGAGTGGAAGCCCGGTACGCGTGTCACGAGCATGCCCGTGGTCCTCGCGCCGGAGTCGCCAACCGGCTTCATCGGGCTCGGCTACAGCCCGGACATGCCGGGCGCCTACGGCGAGTACGTCGTGCTGTCCGCGCCGATGCTCCTGAAGGTGGCGGACCACGTGAGCGACGAGATGGCGGCGACGACCGAGCCCTGCGCCGTCGGCCTGCACGCGGTGCGCGAGGGCCGGGTAAAGCCGGGCGAAACAGCACTCATCATGGGCGCGGGGCCGATCGGGCTGATGACGCTTCTCTGGCTGCGGAAAGAGGGCGTGGGCTACGTCGCGGTGAGCGACTACTCCGCGCAACGGCGGGCGCTTGCTGCGAAGCTCGGCGCCGACGACGTCTTCGACCCCGGCGCTGGAGACCTGGCGGAGATGCTCTCGGAGGCGCTGTTCCGCCCCAGCGAGAAGCGGCCGCAGGACCCGTCAGTGGGTGGCGGAGACGTGCTCGCAGCGCCGGACGTGGTGTTCGAGTGCGTCGGCGTCGAAGGGACGCTGCAGCAGGCGATGGAACTCGTCCAGATGCGCGGACGCGTCGTGGTGGTTGGCGTCTGCATGAAGGAGGACCGGATCACGCCGTTGCTCGGCATCAACAAGCAGCTCACGCTCCAGTTCGTGCTGGGCTATACGCCCCAGGAGTACGCCGAGGCGCTGGCTTCGTTTGCCGACGGCTCGATCGACACCTCGCCGATCGTCACGCGCACGGTAGAACTGGACGAGTTGCCCGCGACGTTCGCGGCGCTGGCGGACCCGAAGGACTGCAAGGTGCTCTACAAGCCCAAGGCCAGGGGATAGCGCCCCTCTTCCCACGACGCAGGCTCACGAACGGCTCCTTGTGGCAGGGTCGCAGAAGACCCATGTGGCCTACGACCAGAGCGGGGGATGAAAATATGGTGTCGCCCGCAGGCGGGGAGTCCTCCGCGCAGACGCTCGCCGGTGCGCTCGTGGCCGGGCATCGCACCCTCCCTCACGGTCGGGGTACTGTTCCTGCCGTAGACCTCGTCATGAGCTGCGCGCGCACATGGCAGGCTCCCAACGGTATCCGTACCGCGCCGGTGAGGGAGGGTGCGCTGGTTGGTGGCTGGCGATCCCCCGGTGTACCCCACGGTCGCCCGTCGCTCGCGGCCCTTCGGGGGGAGGCGATTTTCGGTCGAGGAGCAGCGTTGCTCTCTGGTGTGTCACCACTCTCACATCGTGGCGGCTTGCGATGACCACGACAGAGCAGCGGCTGGATGAGTTGACACGGGTCCTCACGGCCACAGAACGCGCGGACGTTGTAGCATCCAGTCGGCCCCTGCCGGGCGAGGTGGTTTCGCAATGCTGGTTACCCGATTGACCCGTTCGTTTGGGATCGACCATCCCATCATCCAGGCCGGCATGGGCGCCGAGGCTGGCCCCGAGCTCGCCGCGGCCGTTTCGACCGCGGGCGGACTGGGTACCATCGGCACGATCGCGACGCCGCCGGACCAGGTAAGAATGGCGATCAGGCGCTGCCGGGACCTCACGGCGCTGCCGTTCGCCGTCAATCTGGTGACGTTCGAGGGAGCCCCGTTTCGCGACGAGATCATCGACGTCGTCCTGCGCGAGAAGCCGTCGGTAGTGACGCTTTCGTTTGGAGACCCGGTGCCCACCCTCCGGCTCTGCCGCGAAGCCGGGATCAGGACGCTGGTGCAGGTCCAGGACTTCGTGGGCGCCAGGGCTGTCCTTACGGCAGGGCCCGACGCACTCATCGTCCAGGGTCATGAGGCGGGCGGCCACACCGGTCGCCGGGGTACCCTCAGCTTCCTTGCACAGACACTCGCCATCGCGGGCGACACGCCGGTGGTCGCTGCAGGCGGCATTGCGGATGGTCGAGGGCTGGCCGCGGTCCTCGCCATGGGCGCAGCTGGAGCCCTGCTGGGGACGCGGTTCAAGGCTTCGGTGGAGTACGGGTGCGCAGACATCTTCAAGGACGTGATCGCGGCCAGCGACGGCGACAATACGCTCGCTGCGCCGCTTCTCGACGCACCATTCCCGTTCGAGTGGCCTGCAAACGTTGTCGGGAGGGCGTTCCGAAATGCGTTCACGGCCGAGTGGGAAGGCCACGATGGGGAATTGAAGGCCGCCGTAGAAGCCCTGCCGCCGTTTGGGTTTCTCCAGCGACTCTGGGACGACCCGGAGAAGAGCATCAACTGGGCCGGTGAGTCTTCGGGTCTTGTGGGATCCGTTCTTCCCGCAGCGGAGATTGTCCGGTCTGTGGTGGGAGAAGCAGAGGACATGCTCCGTCGCGTGGCAAGCGTCCTGGTGAATTAGCCTCGGCCCCCATGAGGCGCCGAAGCTAGACCCACCCGCCTCGTCCGATTGGGAGTCGCTTCTGAGCCCTTCCCTGCGGCTATGATTGGCGGGATGTCCACCAGGAGGCGCTCAATGCTGAACCAGGCAAACTACGAAACCATCCAGATCGAGAAGCAGGACGGCATTGCCATCCTCACGCTGAATCGGCCGGAGCGGCTGAACGCCGTGAACGGAGCGATGCACTCGGAGCTGATGACACTCTTTGTCGATGTGCAGGCCGACCCGGACGTGCG
>Ga0315281_10001441_pt1 | contig 35091 bp, 34 predicted proteins | sample YL17G07_0_MG_FD_204540 | JGI IMG/M metagenome (GOLD analysis project Ga0315281, IMG submission 204540) | Sediment microbial communities from Yellowstone Lake, YNP, Wyoming, USA - YL17G07_0 | ecosystem: Environmental > Aquatic > Freshwater > Lake > Sediment | place: USA: Wyoming | collected...
ATAGTGCCGCCGAAATCAGATGCCGGGACGAAAGCACTTTCGTCCGGAGCTTGATATTTTGGCGGGGCTGGTGGCGAGACCGGGAGCGCGAAAGCGCTCCCGGTTTCGCTTTCGGGCTTGGGGCTTGGGGCTTGGGGCTTGGGGCTTGGGGCTTAGGCTCGGGCTGAAGCAACTGCGGGCTCGGGCTCGGGCTCGGGCTCGGGCTCGGGCTTCGGGCTTCGGGCTTCGGGCTTCGGGCTTCGGGCTTCGGGCTTCGGGCTTCGGGCGTGGAGCGTGAGCGTGAGCGGGATGTAATGATTGCGGCGGAGGGGAAATCATGATGATGTGACTCGTTGCTAGTCACAGATTGCGGCATGCCCGATTTCCGAAAGCTCCTTGTGTGGCAAAAAGGTCACCAGCTTGCGTTGCGTGCCGACCAGCTCGCAGCGCGCTTTGCCGGCAGTAAGCCCGGTCTGGCGAAGCAGCTGGTGCGGGCGGCGGATTCGGTGCCCGCGGTAATCGCCGAGGGTCGGGGTCGCAGCACTGATGCCGATTTCGCTCACTACGTGTCGATGGCAATCGGATCGGTCACGGAAGTCGAGAATCATCTTCAGCGCGGGTACGATGGCGGCGTGATTCCAAAGCCGGACTATGACGAGCTGACCGAGACGGCGATCCAAGTCCGCCGAATGCTGATCGGTTTGCGCAGGACGCTGCGCGGTCAGCCCCGACCTCCGAGCAACAAGGCCCCGCAGGACGACGCGGGCCAAACTCCTAGCGGGTAGCCCAAAGCCCAAAGCCCAAAGCCCAAAGCCCAAAGCCCAAAGCCCAAAGCCCAAAGCCCAAGCCCAAGCCCAAGCCCGCAGTTGCTTTCAGCCCGAGCCTAAGCCCCAAGCCCTAAGCCCTACGCCCCAAGCCCCCCCGCCGCCCCCGCCGCCCCCCGCTCTCGACTACAGCACGATCGCCTGATACAACGTCAGCGTCATCGCTCCACCAACCGGCAGGCATGCCTGATATTTTTCGCCCGCTTTGGCGACGACGGCGCCCGTGGCTGCGCCGGTGGCGGCGCCGATGACCGTACCCTTGGTGTTGTGCCCGATCATCTGGCCGATGATCGCACCGGCAATCGCACCGCCGATGACTTTCTTCTTGTCGCCGTTCTCGTCGGTCACGATTCTGGTGCGCTCGAGATCGGACCGCGTCGACACCTCGCCGCTCACCGGGTAGCTCATCCCGTTGAATTCGACGGAGTGGACGGAGAGCGTCATCGAGCCGTTATCGGTTGACACCGACGCAACCTCGAGAATAACCGACGATCCGCCCGGAATGAGCGCGCCGTTCGAGCCGACGACGGGTCGCGTCACCGTGGCGACAAAGCGATCACCGGGGCGGTTGGTCGTCGTGCAGATGCGCTGCTGCGACGCGAGCGAAAATCCCGCGCCGGCGGCGATCTCCCGCACTGCGGCACGAGCAGGCTGGACCGCGGGCGCGGGCCGCTCAACCGGCGGCGTGCGGGGCTGGTTGGCGGCGCGGGTCGCTGCACGCCTCGGTCGGTCAGCGTTGCTCATCGATTGTGCGGGCGCCGTGTCGCGGAACTGCGGCTGAGCGGATTGGACCTGGCTGGCCAAGGCGAGATCGTGCGCGAGGGTGGAGTCCTTTGGGGTCGAGTCGCGGCCGGAGCAGGCACAGAGCGTGACCGCGGCGAGTGTCAGGGCGAGTATTTTCATGATCCGTTGCCGATGGCGAAGTTGGCGATGGTACACCGGTTCGGTTTGGAGGTTCGACGAAGCCAATGCTCGTTATCGCCGTCGCCGGCATGGTCGGCGCAGGAAAGACCACGCTCACCCGCTCGCTGGCGACTCGATTTGGATTACAGCTGGCGCTCGAGAGCGTGGACGCCGATAACCCGTGGCTGGAGCAGTTCTACGGCGGCGTCGACGACATGAGGCGCTTCGCTCTGCCGTTGCAGCTCCACTTTCTGGCAACCCGGTTCGCGAGCGTGCGCAAGATGCGCGGCCAGGGCGGCGACTGGATCCTCGACCGGACATGGTACGAAGACGCGGAGATTTTCGCGCGCGGCCTCTATCAGCAGGGCACCATGACCGCCGAGGAATGGCAATTGTACGATCAGCTCTATACCGAGCTGCTCCAGGCGCCGGCGGCCAGACCGCCGCGACTCCTCATTTATCTGCACGCGCCGATTGATGTGTTGCTGGAGCGGATCGCGACGCGCGGCCGGCCGAAGGAGCGAGAGACGCCGGCCGACTACTGGATCGCGCTACACGCTCGCTACGAACGCTGGATCGCCGGCTTCCAATATTGTCCGGTGCTCAAGCTCGATGTCCGTGAATACGATCTCGTCGCTAATCCGTTCGGCATCGACACGATTGCGAACCAGCTGCGGGACCGGCTGGGGTCCGAGCTACCCCAGGTGGAGCTGCTCTGACCTCAGCCGACGGTCAGCATGTCGGTCGCGGCATCGTACGCTGTTACGAACTGTGTGAGATTGCGAGTCGCCGGGCCAACCGTTACGCGGCCATCGTTGTCGAACTGCGAAAGGTGATTCGGGCAGAGAAAGCCGGACCCTGACAGGTTGGTCACCGTGCCTTCGTGCGTGCAGAACCGCGAAAATGCAACGAACGTCGCACTCCCGGTTCGCTTCACGGCATGCGTTGCATCGATCATTACCAGTTGGCCAGTCGTCGCAAGGCCCGGAAACGTCGACACCTTGATCGTCTTCGCGCCATTGGGGTCAGTCACCATGCTGCCGCCGATCTGACCGTCGCCGCAGGCGGCGAGAAATGCGGCAGTCGCCGCCGCGAGTGCTGACTGCGTGAGAAACGTGCGTCGAGATACGCAGCTTTCGCAGCTACGAAGCGGAGTGTCTGTCATATGACCATGAATGCGGTTTTCCACTTTTCACCGTCCTCGTCTTCTTGCAACAATGAATCCAGGTTGACCACGATCGAATTCCCGTCCTTGCGGACTACGAATCGGTCGAGGCCGCGGGTCGCACGTCCTTCGACGAACGCGCCCTCGGGGGTGTAGATCGTATGATGTTTCGGGCATTGGAAGCGATGATTACCCGCTTCCCACTTGATCGCCGTGTTCTGGTGCGGGCAGGCGAGTGAGAACGCGAACACCTTGCCCTGCGTGCGCGCGAGGATGACGTCGAGTTCCTTGTCGATCTGGACGCCGTCAGCCGCTGGAATCGGATAGGACTTTTCTTCCGGGGACAACCGCACGCCAGTAACGACAGGCAGGGCCAACGCCGCGCTCGGAACCGCCGCGAGCGCGACGCCTGCTCCTGCGCTCAGGAATGCAGCGGCGCGCAGGAACCCGCGCCTATCCATCAAGGGGCAAGCGTCACAATCCATGGTCAGGCGTAGTTCTGAAGGGCAACGCCGCCGAGGGCGACCGTCAGCCAGAGCGTCAAACTCACAATGGCTCTGGTCCGCAGTCGGCCCCAGTTGGCCGAATCCGCCGATGAATCCTGGTGCAGCCGTTCTTCGACTCTACCCATCAGCGCGCCGTTGGCGAGCAGCAGCGCGATCGTGATCATCTTCACCCAGAAGATCCACGACGCCCAGAACGTCTCGATGTCGGCGGTGAACATCGCCAACCCGCTAAGGATCGTGAACGCCAGCCCGGCGATGACCGTGCGATGCAGAACTGTCATCTCCGCGAGGTGGTGTCGCCGATCCACATCGGTCCACGCGGCGGCGCGCAGCGTCGCCCGGTCGGTGGCGATCGCGATTCCACCGGCGACGACCAGTCCAGCGGTATGCACGAACATCAGCAGCGTTTCCGAGAGCTTCGAGTCGCTGTAGAACTTGTTCCAGGGCTCGAACAGGTTGATGAGTACAGTGGGCGGTGCAATCAGCATCGTCTATTTGTTGAAGAGTTTCATCATGATCCCGCTGACCGCCGTGAGCCCGGTCGCGGAGAGCGCGATCGTTTTGTGGAGTCGCCGTTTCTCCTGACTTTGCTCGGCGTCATTCGACAACTTGGCGCCGGCATAGGTGAAGGCCGCGTCGGCCGCCAGCATCATTAACGCATGGGTCGTGCGAAGCGTTCGATGGTTCGGGACGTTGCGCGAATCCCACAGGTTCCAGAGGCCGGTGACGGTATTCACGGTGAACATACCGGCGAGCACCGTCGCGCCCGACCTATGGGTGAGTTTCACCCAATCAGGCGCTGCGCCGCCGTCCGTGAAGAGCCTTTGGCCGGCTATGTATTGCGAGGTGAACACCGGGATGGTCGCGTAGCTCAGCGTTCGGTGGATGGTCAGCCGGCGCCCGTACCACTCACTGATTTCGATCGCGCGCGGCCGCCGCCGCACCGTATCAGTCGGCGCTGGCGCCTCGGCGACGACAATTGACGGCGGACGCAGTGTGTCGGCGGGCAGGGAATCCGCGCCGAGTGTGGCGGCGGCGAGGAAGGTCACCAGCTGGATCATCATCGTTTCTCCACGATCATTTTCCTAGAAACCGGCTGAGCGTCACGATTGTTCCCAGGGCCTGAATAAATAACTACTTGGCGAAGAGGCCCTTGGGGATCATCACATGCACGCCGACAGGCCCGTCGACCAGCTGCGTGATGTGCAGGTCGCAACCCGTGCTGACGAGCATGTAGGCATCGTCCTTCGACATACCCTTGACCGATTGCAGCAACGCGACCGCTTCCCGCACCGCGATCTTGGTCGCCTGCACGAGGCTCGTGTCTATTCCCATCGCAATCCAGTGCGTTGGGGTCTCGCCACGCGGCCAGTGGAGCTGCATGTCCTTGCGGACGACGAGTTGCAGGCGTCCGCGCAGTGACGTCTCGAGTGCGGTGATGTCCACTTCACCGTCGCCCTGCGCGGCGTGGCCGTCGCCGACCTCGAACAGCGCACCCTTTGTATGGATCGGGATGTATAGTGTCGTTCCGGCGACGAGTTCCCTGTTGTCGAGATTGCCGGCATGAATGCCCGGCGGAGCGCTGTTGACGCGCCCCATCGCCGCCGGCGGAGCGACGCCCATGCTGCCGAAGAACGGACGGAGGGGAATGTCGATGCCGTCGCCGAAGTGACCGATCATCCGAGCCGAGTCCAGCCGAATGATCTTGGTTCGTGCGTAGGGGAAATCCTCGGGGATGAAGCCGCGCGTCGCGCCGAACGAGTTGCAGGCGTACGGAATCGAAAGGTCAATGCGTTTGATCCGGACCTCGAGGACGTCACCTGAGTCCGCCCCCTCGACGTAGACCGGCCCGGTGAGGATGTGTCCGCCGGGGCCGCGCTTCAGAGTTCCCGCGGTCTGCGCTGCGTAGATCTGCCTGACCGACGTTTCGACGTCGGCCGAATCGACTCCGTTGCGCGTGAGCGTCGTCGGACTACACGTCGACACCGCTCCGACGTCGAGCTCGTCGCCCGACCCGATGGTGAGTATCGGAGTGCCGGCGGCATCGTACCATCCCCAGGCAACGGTCTCTGGCGTCGGATCGATCCGATGCAGTTTGCCCGGCGCAGGCGCGGGCCATGGTCGAGCGGCGGCGATTTGCGGGCGTGACGACGACATCGCGGACGGCGTGGAGCACGCGCCGATAGCGAGGCAACCGACGAGGGAAAGGCGGAGCAGGGACGGCATCTGAAAGTCCGGCGAAGTGGTGTCAGGAAAAGTGGGTGGCGCGGACCACGGACGAAAGATGGGTGCGCGGAACAGCGGTTGGCGACCTCACTTCTCTACTCGGCACATGGATGACATACTGAAGCATGACGCCGCGCACAATCGTCGTTGCGGGAGCCTCTGGCCTTGTCGGGTCCGCGCTCGTTCCCGCACTCGAACGGGCGGGCAATCGGGTGATTCGCCTCGTGCGCCGCGAGCCGCGAGCCGCGAACGAGCACCGCTGGAATCCGTTGGCGCATCTCTTCGATGAGCGACAGCTCGCGACGGTCGACGTCGTCGTGAACCTCGCCGGTGAGCCAATTGGTAAGCGATGGACGCCGAGCCGTCGCCGCCGCATTCGCGACAGCCGCATCGCCGCCACCGATGCGATCGCCGGCGCAATCGGAAAAACCGCGCGGCGGCCAATCACGCTCATCAACGCGTCGGCCGTCGGCTTCTATGGCGACCGCGGCGACGATCCGCTCGACGAACATGAACCAGCCGGGCGGGGGTTCCTCGCCGGGATTTGCCGGCAGTGGGAAAGCTCGGCGACCGTCGCCGCGCGGTATGGTGCGCGCGTGGTCACGATGCGGACTGGGCTCGTACTGTCACCGGCCGGAGGTGCGCTGGCGACGATGCTCATTCCGTTTCGCTACGGAGTCGGCGGCCGACTTGGCCACGGGCGCCAGTATATGAGCTGGATCGCGATCAACGACCTGGTGCGCGGTATTGCGTGGCTGATAGACCACGCAGAACTCACCGGGCCGGTAAACATGGCGTCACCGAACCCGGTCACCAACGACCATTTCACCCGGGCGCTGGGGAAAGCACTGCATCGCCCGACGATCCTTCCCGTTCCGAGCATCGCGCTCGCTCTGCTTTTTGGCGAGATGGCCGGCGAGACATTGCTCGCCAGCCAGCGTGTCACGCCCAACGTGCTACTCGATTCGGGATTCGTCTTTGAGTCGCCGACGATCGAATCGGCGTTCGAAAGAGTGCTTGGCTGACATCAGGGGAACAGCGGTGGCTTGGCCTTGTGGAAATCGGTCTTCTGCTGGAACGCGTGCGCGACGCGGAGAATGAGATCGTCCCGATAGAGCGCTCCGAGAAACCGGACCGAGCCCGGGCGCGCCGGACGGGGAGCCGGCGGCGGAGCAGGGGCGCGATTCGCGGTATCGGTTGCGGCGGCACCACGACCGCCGCCGCCACCCCCCCCACCACCACCACCGCCACCGCGACCCTGGGGCGGCGGGACAATCAACGCCGTCGGAGCCGTGACGCACGGAGTGCCGGTCAGGTTCGTCGCCGACGTGTTCTCGGCAGTGAGAATCACGACGTCAACATTCTTGAAGACGTCCCAGTACTGCTGCATCAGCACGGTGCGGGCGCGCATGGCGTTGATGTACTCGACGGCGGGAACGAATTGACCGCGCCGGAACGTGCCGCCCCACGTGCTATAGCCACGCGTGCTCCCGAGGAAGTCGCGTGGCGTGTCGAGCTCCTTGACTTTCCCGTTCAGCGTATCAGGCTGGAAGGCGGCCGCGCACTCGGCGTCGAGAATCAGACCAGCGTACTGATTCGCAGTCGGCAGCGGCGGAATCATCGTCACCTTGGCGCCCTGTGATTCGAGCGCGTCGATGGCGGCTTTCACGTTGTCGTTGACCGGCGGCCGAATCATTGTGCTGTCAGTTTGCGATGTGCGCTGGAGCTGCGGCTCGACATACGCGATGCGCAGCTTGGTGAGCGGCATCGTCGCGTTCCAGTTGAACGGAACATCCCTCACCGCGCGGTCGAAGTTGTCCGGTCCATGGATTGCCGAGAACACCAACGCGCAATCTTCGGCGCTGCGCGTGATCGGTCCGATCTTGTCCATCGACCACGCGAGCGTCATTCCACCGGTGCGTGGGACGCGGCCGAATGTCGGGCGATGGCCCGACAGTCCGCACGTCGTCGACGGAGACGTGATCGAACCGTTGGTCTCGGTACCGATCCCGAACGCGACGCAGCCGGCCGCCGCCGCAGAGGACGGGCCTGCTGACGATCCACTCGAGCCCTCGGCGATCGCCCACGGATTCCGTGTGCGCTCGCCGAACCAGACATCACCCTGGGCGAGCGCGCCAAGCGTGAGTTTCGCGATGAGGATCGCGCCGGCGTCGTCGAGGCGCTTCACGACTTCGGCGTCGTAGTCGAACGTCTGTTCCTTATATAGGCCCGCGCCCCACGTTGTCGGGTAGCCCTTGACCGCGAGTAGATCCTTTGCTCCCCACGGGATGCCGTGCATCGGTCCGCGGTACTTGCCGGCGGCAATTTCGGCGTCGAGATCCCTGGCCTGCTTGCGCGCGCGTTCTTCTGTCAGCGTGACGACGCAATGGAGCTGCGGGTCGTAGCGCTTGAGCCGTGCGAGATACATCTCGGTCAGCTCTGAGGGCTTGACCTTGCGCAGACGGACCATTTCGGAGAGCTGAGCGACGCCAGCGTACGCGAGTTCATCGACGCTCGTCGGCTTGGCCATCACCGGAATCTTTGTGCGAACCATCGGCGCTTTGGCGATTGCCGGGATCTTCTCGCCGGGAGGAACCGGATCCATGACGAACGACGGAAATACCGCGTTTGCCAGCGGCGCAGCGTGCATCTGCTGAATCGACCGTCGCGTTCCGCCGAGTCCCTGGGCGATGGCGGTTCGCTCGTCGTCGGAGAATTCAACCCCCGAGATCTGTTCCGCGGCTGCGACCATTTCCTTCGTGATCGGCGTTCCCTGCGGCGCCTGATTGACCTGAGCCCAGAGGACTCCGGGCAAGAGTGTGGAGCCGAGCCCGAGGCTGGCGAAGTACGCCATGAAGGCGCGGCGATCGTAGGCGGTGTCTGACATTGGGGAGTGGGTTGAGGCGGCATGAAAATGCGTCACGCTGGGCCACGGCGCGAGAGGGCACAGGGATTTCAGTCGGTCGGTTTCGTCTGCCGGCCAACCCACTAACCTTCTTCCCATGCCTCTCGTTCCCTTTGCCGCGCTCCCCGACAGCGCACGGATCTGGGTCTTTGCCAGTGACGTGCCGCTCACCGGGCCATCCTCTGACACGCTGCTTTCCGAAGTCGACGGATACCTCGACCAATGGAAAGCGCATGGATTTCCGCTCAGAGCTGCTCGCTCGTGGCAAGACAATCGCTTCCTCGTGATTGGCATCGACCCGACCGCGGAGCAGGCGTCTGGTTGCTCGATCGACGATTTGTTTCACGCGCTCCAACGCATGCAACGAACGCTTGGCGCGCGGCTGGTCGGTGGCGGTCGCGTATGTTACCGTGACGCGTCCGGTGCGACGCAGTCGACGACACGAGAAGAGTTCAGCGCCCTTAAGAACCAGGGAGCGATCGGGCCGCGGACGCCAGTATTCGATACGAGCCTCACCAGGCTCGACGACTGGAAGGCGAAATTCGAGATGCCCCTCGCCGACAGTTGGGCGGCTGCGCTCAGCGCCTGATCAGGGACGCAGCCAACGATCGAGGCTCTCGGCGACGAACGCGTCGTCGTTGAGTTCCGGATGCGACCGATGGACGCGGGCGATCTCGTCTGACTGACCCGCGGACAGCACTTCACGCTCGTCGAGGCACCACGTGCCTTCGAGCAGCCGCTGTTTGCGGAGCACTTCGTGAATTCCGGGAATGCATCCGGCGAACCCATTCGCGGCATCAAAGATTGCGGCGTTCGCGGCAGTCAGGGCGGCGCCGATCCGCAGGAGATCCATAGCGTGGGCCGGGTTTGCGCGCGCCGCTTTCGCGCGACGGAGTAGATCGACGGCCGAGCGCGTCCACACCGCCCACTGACCGAGTAGTCCGCCGTCGATCCAACGGACGACGGTCTCTCCACCGACGACGACAGGGAACGGCGTGATCAAATCGGCGACGATGTTGTCGTCGTTGCCGGTGTAGAGCGCGATGTCCGCTCGGCCCGCCTCGACGACCGCCCGCACCACGTCGCCGGTCTTGTACCGGTCAAACGGCGCGATCTTGATCGCCCAGACGTTGGGGATTTCCGCGAATTCGCGCCAGAATCGATGGCTGAGCGCGCGGCCGCCGACCGCCGGCTGGAGGTAGAAGCCGAACAGGGGAATGACGCCTGCGATAACTCGGCAGTGAGCGAGAATCTCGATTTCGGACTCCTGCCGCCACGCGCCGAGGCTGAGCAGCCCGGCGTCGTAGTGGAGCTCCACTGCGATCTGGGCCTCGGCCACGGCTTGGGGCGTTTTGCCGACCACGCCGGCAATCATGACAGGGCGATGATCAGTGGCACGCGCCGTGTCCATCGCCAACTCGAGCACCGGTCGATAGAGGCCGACCGCCGGTTCGCGAAGAGCGAATTGCGTCGTATGCACGCCGACGGCGAGTCCGCCGGCGCCGGCGTCGAGGTAATAGCGGGTCAAGGCTCGTTGGCGACGTTCATCGAGCTTGCGGGCGGGAGTGAGGGCAAGAGGGTGAGCGGGAATGACCTCGCCGCGACTCAACCGCTGGCGTGCGCTTGGCCGGTCAAAATCGGCCATCGCGAGCCTCAAAGTGCGTGGGCTTGCCGATTGTCGGCGCGTTTGTTTCCACGGCGCGGGCAACGAGTTCGATCATCTCTTCGACTGAGGTGCGAGGCGCGGTGAAGGTCGCGTTCATCAGCGAGGTGTTGCTGAGGAGGGCGTCCGTCCCTTCGGTACCGTCGAACGTTGGCGTGCGGCCGAGCCGCGCTCCGAAGCGCAGCGCGAGATCCCGCACGGAAAGTGGCTTCGGCCCGGTGACGTTGACGACGAACGGCGGTGACGCGGCGAGTGGTAGCGCCTCGATCGCGATGCGATTCGCGTCGCCCTGCCAGATGACGTTGACATAGCCCATCGCCAATCGAATTGGCACCCCAGCCGCAACGTTCCTTGCGAGGTCGAGCAGCACGCCGTAGCGGACGTCGATCGCATAGTTGAGGCGGTAGACGGCGACGCGGGTCCCATTGCGCTCGGAGTAAGACTCGAAGAGCCGTTCGCGCGCGACGCACGACGCCGCGTACTCACCAATCGGCCCAAGGGGGTCCGTTTCCCTGGACCCCCCGCTCGCCACGGACACGAGCGGATACACATTTCCCGTCGAGAACGCGACGATTCGCGCGCTGGCGAAGTGCTCCGCGGCGTGGATCGGGACGATCGTGTTCATGGCCCACGTGCGAGACGGGTGATCGCTCGTGCCGAACTTCTGTCCCGCCATGAAGATCACGTTGGGCGCGCTGGGAAGGGTCGCAACGGCGGAGCGGTCGAGCAGGTCGCAGCGCACCGTGACGACGCCCAGGTCCTTCAATGCGCGTTCGGCGTTTTGATCCGACCACCGCGATACGGCGATAACGCGGCGCCCGTCGTGCAGTTGCTGTGTTGCGCGCGCGAGCATTGCCGTGAGGCTGGGACCCATCTTGCCACCGGCACCGAGCACGACGACGTCACCGGTGCAGGCGCGGAGCGCCGCGATTGTTTCGGGGCGAGGCTCGGTGAACCGGTCGTCGAGCACCGTGTCTAGACCGGCGTACTTGGCGTCGCGGGTGGGGGAGGAGCCGCGCCGACAATCGAGAGGTCGAGTCCGCAATCGCGGTGGGCCCCATCGCAGAACGGGCGCTTCAGGCTCATGGCGCAGCGGCAGAGCGCGAGAACAGGCTTGTCGCGATTGAACGGGATCGGGTTGTCCATGTGATCGACGAGCTCGACGTCACCGGTTGTAAGATCGATGGCGTACCCGCCGAACTGGCGCACTTTTATACGGATGGGCATTCGGGAAAGAAACACCAATCGTTACTCTTACGGCACCTCTTGTTGGGGGTGTTTCGGTGGGTCGGTGGCTCAGAGGTTGGAGGGTAGATGCCTGCCGGGTTAGTGACGGCACTCCGCTCCATCGACTGATCGACGAATCCAAGCATCCGTCAATCCACATCTAGCCAAGCAACCAATGCCCGTTCGCGCAGCGTCTGCCGTCTGGACCGGCGGTCTCAAAACCGGAAAAGGCTCCTTCAAGACCGAGAGCGGCATCGCCGCGTCGTACAGTTTCGGGTCGCGGTTCGGCGACCAGAGCATGTCGAATCCCGAGGAATTGCTTGCCGCCGCCGAAGCGACCTGCTATTCAATGGCGTTGAGCTCGGCGCTGGAAAAGAACGGAACACCGAGCACCAGCGTCGAGTCGCAGGCCAAGTGCACTCTCGAAAAAGTGGGTGAAGGATTCTCGATCACCTCGGTGGCGCTCACCGTCCGTGTAGCGGCGCCTGGCGTCGATGACGCAACATTGCAGCGGTTGGCCGAGGCGACGAGAACCGGGTGTCTCGTTTCGCGGGCGCTGACCGGCACGCGCATCGAAATACACGCGTCGCTCGTGTGACCTGATCTCTTTCCAAACCGCCCGTGAAACGTTCGCTCCTCACAGCGCTCGCCATCATCGCCGCCTGTCGGTCGCAATCGACCGGCAGCCCGACTGCCACGGGAACGCTTCAGTATGTGGAGATAGACGTGGCGCCGGTGGCGCCAGCGCGGGTGGTTCGGGTGGATCGCAGGGAAGGAGAGGCCGTGCTGGCCGGCGATACGCTGGTGGTGCTCACCCAGGCGACGATTCGCCCGAACGTCGAGGCGATGCAAGCGCGGGTGGACGCCGCCGCGGCTCGGCTTCGCCAACTCGTGGCCGGCGCGCGCAAGACGGACATCGAGCGCGCAAACGCGGATCTCCGCGCAGCGCAGTCGGAGGCCGATCGCCTGGCGCGGGACGTCGACCGATTGACGCCGCTCGCTGATCGCGGAAGCGTCAGCCGGCAGCAGCTGGACGTGGCGCAGAGCGCGGGAAGGACGGCCGCGGCGCGCCGCGATGCGGCGCAGCAGATCGTCAACACCCTCAAGGCTGGCGCGCGCCCCGAGGAGATCGACGCCGCTCGCTCCGAGTTGGCCAACGCGCAGGCCGCCGTTCGCGGGGCGACCGCGACGCAGTCCGACATGGTGCTCCTGTCACCGACGGCGGGCACGATCATCACGCGGTCCGCCGAGCCGGGAGAGGTGGTCGTGCCGGGCGTGCCGACGATGACCGTCGCCGACGTATCGCGTCCCTTCGTCCGGGTGTTCGTCAGCGGGGCCGTGTTGCCGTTGCTGAACGTCGGTGACTCGGTGTCGGCGACACTCGACGCGTTTCCCGATCGGTCGTTCAAGGGGCGGATCGCGGCGATCGCCACCAAGGCAGAGTTCACGCCGCGAATTGCCCTGACCCGCGACGAGCGCGCCGATCTGCTGTTTGCGGTTCGGGTCGAATTCGTCGACGCAACGAGAATGCTCAAGGCGGGGTTGCCGCTCACAGTCCGCTTCGACGCAAGCGGCGGGCGATGACGGCGGCCGTCGCGACGGCGGCAGAACCGTTGGGGGTCTCAGGGCATCCGATCGCCGTTCGGATGGTGGCTCTGCGGAAGGTCTTTGGGCCGATCGTTGCCGTCGATGATGTCACCCTTGAGATCCTGCGCGGCGAAGTGTTCGGCCTGCTCGGTCCCAACGGGTCGGGCAAGACAACGACGATTCGCATGCTGTGCGGACTACTCACGCCGACGTTGGGCACTGCGTCGGTCGCTGGGTACGACGTCGGCCGTGATCCCGAAGCGGTGAAGCGGAACATCGGCTACATGTCGCAGAAGTACGGGCTATACGACGATCTGACCGTGATGGAAAACATCCGGTTCTACGCGACGATCTATGGATTGCACGGGGTCGCTCGAGCGAATCGCATCGCCGAGCTGACCAGCGACATGGGGCTCGACGAGCGAATGAATCAGCGGGCCGGGACGCTGAGCGGCGGGTGGAAGCAGCGACTCGCGCTCGCCTGCGCGACGGCTCATCGTCCGCCGGTGCTATTTCTCGACGAGCCAACGGCGGGGGTCGATCCCGCGTCACGGCGACGGTTCTGGGAACGAATCCACGAACTCGCGCGGGGCGGCACGACGATTCTCGTCACGACGCATTACATGGACGAAGCGTCGCAATGCACGCGGCTCGCGTTTCTCTCCCGCGGCCATCTGATCGCCGTCGGCACGCCTGCCGAAATCCCGCCGTTGTTCGGGCAGACGACGATCGAGGACGTGTTCGTGTCGTTGCAGGACAAGGATGAAGGCCCGCTGGTGGGCCGCGCCGCCGCCGGGGCAGCGCGATAGATGGCGGGCCCGTTTGGGTTTCGCAGCGCGCACGTGCTGCCGATGCTCCAGAAAGAGTTTATCCAGATGCGGCGCGACCGGCTGACGTTGGCGATGCTCGTTGGGATTCCGGCTATCCAGTTGATGCTCTTTGGCTTTGCGATCCGCACCGAAGTGCGGCATCTCCCGATGGTCCTGCTCGACGAGTCGCGCACTCCGCAAAGTCGCTCGCTGGCCGAAGTCCTTCAGAACACGGGCAACTTTGACATTGTCGGGAGCGTCGCGAATCGCGACGCGATACGCATCGCGATCGAGCGGGGCGACGCGCACGCGGCGCTCGTGATTCCGCCGGATTTCGCGTCACGACTGCTCCGCGGGAATGGCGCGCAGGCGCAGGTGATCGTCGATGCCGCAGACCCGCTGTCGTCTGGTGCCGCCATCAACGCGGCCGCGATTGTGTCGGCGAGTCGAGCTATGGCGTCGAGAAATGGCCGCGCGCCGGCGCTCGACGTCAGGGTGCGTCCGTGGTACAACCCCGACCTCCGCAATTCGACCTACATCGTGCCAGGGTTGATCGGGGTGCTGCTCTCGCTGACGCTGATCCTGGTGACGTCGATGGCAATCGTTCGCGAACGAGAGCGGGGAACGCTCGAGCAGTTGATCGTCACGCCAATCGACAAGGCGAGCCTCATGATCGGCAAGATCGTTCCGTTCATTCTTGTCGGCTACGTGCAGATGACGGTCGTGCTGATCCTCGGCAAGCTCCTGTTCGACATCCCGATTCGCGGCAGCGTTCCGTTGCTCTATGCCGTGACGATGGGTTTCATCGTCGCTAATCTCGGGATCGGGTTGCTCGTCTCGACAATCGCTGAAACACAGGCGCAGGCGATGCAACTCAGTTTCATGCTGCTGATGCCAAACATTCTCCTCTCCGGCTTCATGTTCCCACGCGAAGCGATGCCGCCCGTTGCGCAGTGGATTGGATATGCGCTTCCGCTGACCTTCTTTCTGCGGATTCTGCGGGGAATCCTGCTCCGGGGTTCCGGTTTTGCGCAGATCTGGACCGACGCGGCGGTGCTGGTCGTGTTCGCCCTGGGCCTGGTCGTGGCGAGCGCGACGAGATTCCGAAAAACAGTGGGGTAGTGTATTGACGGATCTGTGGTGCTCCGCCCAATCCACCACCAGGCCACGCCACCAATGCTTTCCACCTCCTTGACGAACGCCGTTCAGTCGTTTCGTTTCGGACTTGCCTCCACTTCGCACCTCTCCTCATTTCACCCATATGGCAGCCCTTCCATCAGTCACTTGGTACCGCTGGGCGGACATGCCGCTTGAAGTCGTGACGCCGATGCTCGATCGCAAGCTCATTACCGGCGATCGGATGATGCTCGCGCACGTCTACCTCAAGAAGGGCGCGATCGTCCCCAAGCATGCGCACGAGAACGAGCAACTCACCTACATCCTCGAGGGAGTGCTCAAGTTCTGGATTGGTGATGACCAGAAGCAGGAGGTCCTGGTTCGAGCGGGAGAGGTGCTGCACATCCCGTCGAACGTGCCGCATAAGGCCGAGGCGCTCGAGGATACGCTTGATGTCGACGTCTTCAGTCCACCGCGTCAGGATTGGCTGGACAAGACCGACGCTTACCTGCGGAAATAGATGTTTCTCGGCCTGCGCGGAAAGACAGCCATCGTCGCGGCGGCGAGCAAGGGGCTCGGCTACGCCATCGCCCGCGAGTTGGCCGCCGAAGGCGCGGCGATCGTCATCTGCGCTCGTGGCGAAGACGCCCTCAAGGCCGCCCGCGAACGAATCGCGACCGAGACCGGCGCGACGGTCTATGCGATCGCCGCCGATCTGTCGCGGTTTGAAGATGTGAAACGCGTCACGGCCAACTCTTTGAAGAAGCTTGGTCATGTCGACATCCTTGTGACCAACGCGGGCGGGCCGCCGGCCGGCCCGTTCGAGAGTCACGATTGGAGCACGTGGCAGGGCGCCGTCGACCAGACTTTGCGAAGCGCAGTCGAGCTGACGCGCGCGATTCTACCGGGTATGAAGGAGCGCGGTTGGGGTCGCATCATCAACGTCACGTCGATGGCGGCTAAGCAGCCGGTCGACAATCTGATTCTCTCGAACAGCATCCGCGCCGCAGTGCACGGATTCGCGCGGACACTGGCCAACGAAGTAGCGGAGTTCGGGATCACGGTGAACAACATCCTGCCCGGCTACACGCGCACCGAGCGGATCGAATCGTTGGCCGAGGCAACGGCGAAGCGCGATGGAACCGACTCCGCTGCGGTGCTGGCCCGATTCGAGCGAGACGTGCCGATGCGGCGACTCGGCGAGCCCGAGGAATTCGCGGCGCTCGCGGTGTTTCTTGCTTCGGAACGCGCCTCCTACATCACCGCGCAGTCGATCGCCGTGGACGGCGGGTGGATCCGTGGGCTGATGTGAGTAGCCTCGGCGGCTCCTACGGTTTTAATTGCCGCCATGCCACCACCGCTCGATTGTTTTGCGATCTGCGCTCCCGGCCTTGAACCACTCGTCTACGACGAACTGACCGAGCTGAGTATCGCCTGCGAACCGATTCCCGGTGGAGTCTCGTGGCGAGGGTCTAGCAGCACGATTGCGTTGGCGAACCTCTGGTCCCGAATCGCGACGCGCATTGTTGTCCGCATCGGAAGTTTCCGTGCGCGCACGTTCTTCGAGCTCGAGCGGCACGCGAAGAAGATCGAGTGGGAGCGGTACGCCACGGCGGGAAGCGCGATTCGTTTTCGCGTCACCTGCCGCAAGTCGAAGCTCTATCACAGCGACGCGGTCGCGCAGCGCCTCCAGGAAGCCGTCGCTCGCCGTATCGGCGGCGATATCGTCGTCGCTGAGGCTGCGGATGACGAGAGCGAAGGCGAGTCGAGCGATCAGCTCTTCATCGTCCGGTTTGACCGCGACGTCTGCACGGTCAGCGTCGACACATCCGGTGCACTCCTTCATCGACGAGGCTATCGGAAAGCAATCGCCAAGGCGCCGCTTCGTGAAACGCTCGCCGCGGCGATGTTGCGCGGCGCGAACTGGATGGGTCGCACTCCGCTAGTCGACCCGTTGTGTGGATCGGGAACGATCGCTATCGAAGCGGCACTGATTGCGCGCCGCATTCCCCCTGGACTCGACCGCAGCTTTGCGTTTCTCGGTTGGCCAAGTGCCGAGACCGATCGATGGAACGAGCTGATCACGCACGCGCGGGCGCAGGTACTCAAGGCGTCACCCGTGCGAATCGCAGGGTCAGACCGGGACGCCGGCGCCATCGAGGCCGCGCGGTCGAACGCCGAGCGTGCCGGAGTGACCGAGGATGTCGTGCTCACGGTGCAATCGGTCTCTGCCGCCACCGCGTTGGCCGGCGGGCCCGGCGCCCTCATTACCAATCCCCCGTATGGGGAGCGGCTCGGTGACACCGAGGGCATTCGCAACCTCTACGCGCAGATTGGGAACGTTGCGCGGAAGAACTTTGGAGGCTGGACCTTCGGCATGCTCTCACCCGACGCGTCGCTTGATGCGCAGACAAAGCTCAAGCTCGACGAGCGTTTCAAGACCACGAACGGCGGGATTCCAGTGCGCTTTGTTGCCGGCGTAGTTAGCAGTAACTAGTTACTGGTAACTAGTTACTGGTTTCTGGTAACTGGTACTCAGAATTCGAAACCGAACGCCAGGTTGAAGTGATCGTTGACCAACTTGCGCCCCGCGTATGTTGTCGCGACGCGGCGAAGTTCGACGCCAAGCAAGAGCGGCCCAGCCGGGTGTGTGGTGAAGTAGACTGCCCCCGCGGCGTTTCGCAGGCGTCCGGTCGGGCTGATGTCACTATCGCGCGGATTGTCGATGCCGTATCCCGCGCCGACACTCCAGATGGTACTCGGCGCAACGTTGATCTGTGCCCAGCCGCCAACGTCGTGCACGGCGGTGCTGGTCGGACTGGTTGACTGCCCAATGCCGCCGCCGCCGAGCCCGCGGAGCGCCTGACCCTTGTAGGCTTCGGCCCGCAGTTCAAGAATGCTCATCGGAGCGACGATGTCGCACGCCACCGCCTGACTGGGCACGAGCGATCTGGGCGTGAGCCCAGAACCGTTGATCGCGATCCACCCGATGTGACCGCCACATCCCATCTCGCCGGGTCGTTCGCTCATCTCCCAGCGAACGCGCATCCGGCCCTCGAAAAACGGGCGTTGCGATCGCTCTGCTGGATCGAGGTCGGTGTCGAACGCAGCGGCCGGATCGCCGTTCGTCGGCGCGACCACCGCGAGTTGAATTGCGGCGGTCTTTGGCGCCATACCACCGATCGTCAGACGGGCTTGCGGCAGCCAGAGCCAGAGATTGCCCGCCGCTGCGAAGTTTGGAGTCCCCGAAGCAGCGATGCTGACGGGGTTGACCTGCGCGATGAGCGGTGCGTCTTGCCCGACCATCAGCTCGGACTTCGCCCATCGCAGGCTCGCGCGGGCAATTCGCAACCGGACGAGCGGAAAAGTTCTCCCGCCGCTCGATGGCTGCTGCCCTCCGTAGAAATCGGTCTGGACGTCGCCGCTGAATTGCGCGCCAGCGACGTCTGGTGATGTCACGCGAATGGCGATGACCGATTGCCGCATCGTCATTCCACCGCCCCGTACCGGAACGGCGTCTGAGGTATCAGGCCGAACGAATTGCGGATCGTCAACGTTGTTGACCCTCCGCGTATTCGCGAACGCCTGAACCATGACGCGGCCGCTGATCTCCATCCGTGTGCCGCTTCGCGTGTGGACGCCGCTTTCGGCGGCGTCGGCCACCTGACGTTCGAGGGCGTCGAGTCGGGCTTGCGCCAGGCGAAGTGCCTCGACCAGCGAGTCGAGCCGGGCGCGAGTCGAGTCCTGACTTCTGGCGCTGTTGGCGGCCGGGCCCAGCGTAACGAGTACCATGATGCCATAGGCGATCCAACGCGGTAGCTTAGGGCGGGGGAGCGCGCGCTCGTGTGTGGTGGGCTGAAGGGGAGCTTGCCCGCAAGAGCGATAGCGACGATGGGTCATGTCTTTCACGGTAGGTGGGTCGATGAGCACACAATTGTCAGCGGCATCGGTCGCAGCGGTCGGGTTGCTCGCAGTAATTGTCGCATCGAACGACGTCCGGGGGCAGGGGCCGGTCAGCGGCCAGGTCTCGATTGTCGAACGCCCTGGCGAAGTCACCGAGGATCTTGGCAACGCCGTGATCTATCTCGATGTTCCGCCCGCGTTTCGGACGAAGCTCGCGACGAGCACCGAACGAATCGCACTGCAGTCGCGCCAGTTCTCGCCGCGCGTCCGGATGGTCACACCGGGGAGCACGATCGAATTTCCCAATCAGGACCCGTTCAGCCACAACGTGTTTTCCAAGTCAGTCCAGGGCCCGTTCGACACCGACGTCTTCGGTCGCGGAAAGACCAAGAGCGCCGTCTTCAAGCAGCCCGGTGTCTACTCGCTTTACTGCAACGTTCATCCGAGGATGACCGCGTTCGTAATCGCGGTCAACACTCCCTACTACGCGCAGGCTGGCACCGACGGACGTTTTTCGATCGGCAACGTTCCAGCGGGCACGTACGTCATTCACGTCTGGCACGATCGGGCGATCGAGCAGACGGGGACGATCATCGTCAACAACGGCGGCGTCGGTGGGATGAAATACCAGCTCGACGCGCGCGGGTACAAATACGTGCAACACAAGAACAAAGTCGGAAAAGACTACGCGAATGCCGGCGACATCTACTGACGGGCCGGGCGACCAGGCAGAAACGGTGCGGCAACCGATCGCACCGCTCGGGGCGCAGCCGGACCTCCTGGGAGCGACCACCCCCATTCAGCGCGCCGGTGAGCCGATGTCGGGCACGCCGATGCCGGACGGGTCAACACCGAGCCCGGCGCCGCGGGCGCGACAGTCGGCGCTGTTCTGGGAAGTATTCGGCGCTGTAGCCGGGACGGTCGGTCTCGTGCTCGCGATGACGCTCTTCGTTGGCGGCCGGTCGTCACAGAAAGCATCTGAGACGAGTCTCAATACCGGGTTGCACCAGACCGCCGACCTGATCAAGGAATTGATCGTCGCCGACGAGGACAACCTCGCCGCGAAAGCCAAGATATTCGTCTCGAATCCCGACGTGCGCTCGGACATCGAGAAGACCGGCATCGACGTGGTACCGAAGAAAGGCTCCGCTCCGACCGACTCGGGAAATTTCCTCGATGTCGCGGAGGGTCTCGCAAAGGAAACCGGTGCGTCGTGGGTGCAGCTCACCGATCGCAACGGTATTCGCATCGCGCGCAGTGACCAGCCGGACGCACCCGCCGTGGATCTCAGCGAGTCACCGCTCATTGCACATGCCCTCGGTGGGGAGACGTGGCGCGGCTTCGGCCTGACCAGCGACTCCGTTCTGTTTGATGCCGTATCGATCCCCATCTACGGCGCTGGTAAGGTCGTCGGCGCGGCGATGCTTGCTCGCAACATTGCTGATTCTACCGCGTTGCGGATCATGAAGCTCACCGGCAGCGAGGTCGTGTTCTTCGCGCTTGGCCCCAAGAATCAGGTACAGGTGGTTGGTGCAACGCCGCGGCTCAACGACCGAACGCGGACGGCTGCGGTCCTCACGAGTCTCATCACTGCCGATCGGGCGGCTTCAGCCGACAGTGGCGGGCCGGCGATGGGCCAGATGATGATGTCGATGCAGATGGACAGCTCGATGGGCTCGACCATGGCAAAGAACAACAGCATCGATGGCCACGCGTACGTGTGGACGATCAAGCCGTTGCTTACCGCCGCGAACAATCCGATTGGCGGGGTCGTCGCCTTGCGCGACAAGGACGAAGCGCTGGCCCCGTTCACCGTGATGCAGCGCGCCGTGCTGCGGGCCGGTGCGATCGCTCTGGCGCTCGCTTTCATGATCTCGATTGTCGTCGCGCGTCAAATCACGCGGCCGGTGCGCGCCCTGGTCGACGCCACCATGCGCGCGACCGAAGGCGATTACAACGCTGAGATTCCGGAATCGCGCGGTGAGATTGGCGCGCTGGCCGACGCGTTCCGGCATTTGCTGGAAGATTTGCGAGAAAAGCAGTCGGTCGTCGACTTTCTCCAGAGCCCTGGCGGCCGCACCGTCGCGGTGTCTGCGGCCGGCGCGGGCCGGGCGGGTGTCAGTGGGCAGCCTCCCGGCGACCCAGGCGCGTCGCTCGAGCCGGGTCAGCTTCTCGCCAGCCGTTACGAGATCAAGCGCGTCCTCGGTGCGGGCGGCATGGGCGTGGTCTACAAGGCGATCGACAAGGAGCTCGGCGAGACCGTCGCCATCAAGACGCTTCGTCCCGAGATGATGGGCATGGACCCCGCCGCGCTCGATCGATTCAGAAGCGAGATTCGACTTGCCCGAAAAATCTCGCACCGGAACGTTGTTCGCACGCACGACATCGGTGAGTCGGACGGACTGTACTTCATCACCATGGAGTACATCGAGGGCAGCTCGCTCAAGGATCTGATCATCGCGCGCGGCCGGCTACCTGGGCCAGCGGTGATCGCGATCGGCAAGCAACTCTGCCGTGCGCTCGAGGTCGCCCACGAGGCGGGCGTAATCCATCGCGACATCAAGCCGCAGAACATGGTGGTCGAAGCCGACGGCGTGCTCAAGGTGATGGACTTCGGCATCGCGCGCCTCCAATCCCGATCCGAGGGGCACACGCAAGCGGGCATGGTCGTCGGCACGCCAGAGTACATGTCGCCGGAGCAGCTTCGCGGCGACGAACTGGATGCGCGATCGGACCTGTATTCAGCGGGCGTTGTTCTCTACGAATCGCTCACGGGCAAGGTGCCGCACACCGCCGACTCGGCCGGCGCATTGATCGGCAAGGTGTTGACCGAAACGCCGGCGGAGCCGCGGGCGTTGGCGCCCGACGCATCGCCCACGCTTTGCGCGATCGTCATGCAAGCGCTGTCGAAGGATCGAGAAAAGCGGCCGCCCTCGGCGTTGGAGTTTCTGGCGTTGCTCGAGAAAGCCTGATGCGGTTCTGAGTCTTGAAGGCAAATGGGATAGCGGGCGTGCACCATCGACCCGAACTGATAGTCCTCCGCAGGCGGCGTTTCGCCCGTTCTGTGATGACGCATGCCACCGCGTTCTCGCTTCTGTCGTGTGTGGGGCCATCGACATCGGTCTCCACTGCCACGCCAGGATCGGGTTGTGTCGATACATTGCTCGGCGTTTGCCGTATTGCGGATCCGGGCATTCGACACATCACGCTATCGAGAGCGGGCGCCAACGGCCTCGCCCTCGATCCCGCCACCGGGCTCGTGTATGTCGTCATCAACGGCGCCACCAGTCAGTGGTGCGGTGACAAGGGACCGATCGCAAGCGGACTGAGCATCATCGATCCGGCTGCGGGTCGCGAGGTCGCGATGGTCGCGACGGCCGAAGGTCCGGTGTGGCCGCTCGTTGATGAGCAACGCGGCAAGGTCTATGTCGCGGGATCTGGTGGGAATGGAACCGTGGCGGTGCACGACTCGAAGTCGGGCGCCATCGAGAGGTCGTTACCGATCGGCGGGCGGCCTCACGATCTCGGACTCGATCCGGCGGGCAGCTTGATGCTGGTGACGAACACTTTCGACAAGTCGCAGACCTTTGTTTCGGTCGTGAACGTGGTCAGCGGCGCCGTGGTGGCCAACATCCCGGTGCCCGAACTGCCGCACAAGGTGGTCGTGGACGCGAGCCGTCGGATTGGCTACGCGGTGAGTCTCGGCGCGGGCCAGATCACTGCGGTAGACCTCACCACCGGGACGAAGCTCCGCGAGTTCTCGTCGGGTCCGATTCCGCAGACGTCGGCGATGACCTTCTCGCCAAGTCGAGGGCGACTTTACGTCGGCAAGACGGGCGGGTCCACGCCCAGCGCCGGCAGCACGATCGTGGCGGTGGATGTGAACACCGGTACCGTGGTCGGCGAAGTGGGCACTTTTACACCGGCGTCGCCGACGCCCACGCGACCGTGGGGCGGCTTTGGACTCGATGATGCCAAGGGCCTGTTATATGCGGCGATGGGGAATTCCAACTACGTCGCGGTGGTTGACGTCGCCACGATGATGCCGGTTGGCGTCTTCGAGGTGGACGCTTGCCCGTGGGCCGTCGCGCTGGACGTTCAGCGCGGCGTGGGCTACGTGTCGAGCAACCAGTCGGCCGCTCTCACTGTCTTCGACCTGTCCAAGGTGATGCGGGCGATCGGACGCTGAACGAGTTACCAATCCTTTTCGCGAGTTGAATCAGATGTCCATTCGCAAATCCGTCGTTAGTGCGCACGGCCCTGCCGCCATCGGCCCATACTCGCCTGCCGTTTGGGCCGGCGACCTGCTTTACCTCTCGGGCCAGACGCCGATCGACCCGGCGACGGGAAAGCTGATCGCTGGCGACGTTGGGGCGCAGACGATGCGCGCGTTCGACAACCTCGAGGCCGTCCTCGTCGACGCCGGACTCTCCATGGATCACGTCATCAAGTGCAACGTGTATCTCACGAGCATGGCTGACTTTTCGGCGATGAATGCGGCGTATGAGGCGCGATTCACGAGGCCGTTTCCGTCGCGCACGACCGTCGCCGTGGCTGGACTTCCCCTTGGGGCCGCGGTGGAGATCGAACTCGTCGCCAAGCGATAGGTTGACACCACGTCGTTAAATTCCATCGCGTGAGCAAACTCCCCATTACAGGCGTCTTCAACGACGGATACATCGCTGAGCAATACGAGGCTTTTCGCCGGAGCCCCGACTCGGTTGACGAAAGCTGGCGCCAGTTCTTTCGATTCGCCTCTTCCTTGGGTGGCCCATCGTCGCTTGAGATTCTCGGGGCAAGTCCGCAGCAGCTTCGCGTTGCCGCCGGAGCCGCGTCGTTGGCCGACGCCATTCGCCGCTACGGCCACAACGACGTCGCCCTCGATCCCCTTGGGAGCGCGCCGCCGGGGTCGCCTGAGCTCAAGCCGGAATTCCATGGCATCACCCAGGGTGATCTCGATACCCTTCCCGCGGCCACCCTTGGCGGGACCAACGGATCAGCCGCCGAGGTCATCGACGCGCTTCGTCGCCAATACTGCTCGACGCTGGCCTGCGAATTCGACCACGTCGCGAACGCCGCCGAGCGGGCGTGGCTCCGCGAGCAGGTCGAGTCCGGTGCAGCGACAAGGCCGCTTTCTATAGAAGAGAAGCGGGCGGTCCTGGAGCGACTGACCACGGTTGACGGCCTCGAACGGTTCCTGGGCCGCGCCTATGTCAGCGCGAAACGCTTCTCGATCGAAGGGGTCGACGCGCTCGTGCCGATGCTCGACGAGGCGATTATTGGAGGAGCGCGCGCCGGCGCTCGCTCCATTGTCATCGGGATGGCGCACCGTGGGCGGATGAACGTCCTCGTTCACATCATGGGCAAGAGCTATCGAACCCTGTTCGAGGAGTTCGGCGAGCACTTTCCCGGCGCCACGGACGGCGAAACGGGGGACGTCAAATACCACCTCGGCGGGCGCAATAGCCACGACCTTCCGGGGGTCGGCGTCGTCGAGGTCGAGATGCCGCCGAACCCGAGTCACCTCGAGTTCATCAACCCGGTCGCGCTTGGGTTGGTACGAGCGCGGCAGCGTGGCGCCGCGGGCGGGGACGCAACGACGGTGCTGCCGGTCATCGTCCATGGCGACTCGTCGTTTGCCGGTGAAGGCGTAGTGGCGGAAATGCTCAACATGGCGATGCTCCGCGGCTACACGGTTGGTGGGTCGCTGCACCTCATCGCCAACAACCAGGTCGGTTTCACGACCGATCCGATCGATTCACGCTCGACGCGCTACGCGAGTGACTCGGCGAAGGGCTATGGCATGCCGGTCGTCCACGTCAACGCGGACGACGTCGAGTCGTGCATTCAGGCGGTGCGGTTGGCGCTGGCGTATCGACGGGAGTTCGGCAAGGACTTCGTCATCGACCTGGTCGGCTATCGTCGCCACGGCCATAACGAAGCCGATCAGCCCGCGTTCACGCAGCCCAAGCTTTACGAGTTGATCGCGCACCACCCACCTGCGCGCGAGATCTGGGGTGCGCGACTCGTGCGAGATGGTGTCGCGACCGAGGACGAGGTCAAGGCGCTCGACCAGAAGTTCCGCGACCTGCTCCAGTCAACGTATGAGACGATGAACAGGGAGAACGCGGATGGCCGTTCGCCACTCGCGCTCGCCACGGCAGGCACGGAGAAGGGGGGTAACGTGGATCGGAGCAGTCCGCTGTTGGGCGTGGCGGCGATCGACACGACTGTTCGCGCAGAACGGCTCGTTTCACTCAACGAACAGCTCCTGACGTGGCCCTCGACGTTTCATCTCCATCCGATCATTCTGCGCACGTTGCCGCGGCGTCGCGAAGCGCTCCATGTCGCGCTCGACTGGGGGCACGCCGAAGCGCTGGCGTTCGCGTCGCTCCTCGCCGACGGGATTGGGGTCCGCCTGACGGGTCAGGATGCCGAACGTGGGACCTTTTCACACCGGCAGGCGGTGTTGCACGACACGGTGACAGGTGACCGCTACGCGCCGCTGGCGCATCTGTCGCAGGCGAAGGCACCCTTCGAAGTCCATAACAGCCCGCTGTCCGAGACGGCAATCCTTGGCTTTGAGTACGGATTCAGCACGGCAACGACGAAGGACCTGGTGCTGTGGGAAGCGCAGTTCGGCGATTTCGTGAACGTGGCGCAGCCGATCATCGACCAGTTCATCGTCGCCGACCGCGCGAAATGGCGGCAGGACTCGCGACTCGTGATGCTGCTGCCGCACGGCTACGAGGGTCAGGGGCCGGAACACTCGAGCGCGCGCCTCGAACGTTTTCTCCAACTCTGCGCCGAAGGGAACCTCACGGTCGCAATCCCCTCGACGCCCGCGCAGTATTTCCACATCCTGCGGCGCCAGGCGCTGGGCGAGAACCGTCGTCCGCTGATTCTCATGCAACCCAAGTCGCTGCTGCGGTTGCCGGCGGCAATGTCGAAGCTGGACGATCTGGCGACGAAGCAGTTCCAGTCGGTGCTCGACGACGACGTCGCAGGCAAGGCGCCCGATCAAATCCAGCGTCTGGTGTTCTGCTCGGGCAAGATCTACTACGATATCGCCGAGAAGGAGCGACCGGCGTCGATCGCGGTCATCCGTGTCGAGGAACTCGCGCCGTGGCCCCGCGACCTGTCAAAGGTCATCGATAGATACCCAAGCGTCGAGGAAGTTGTGTGGGCCCAGGAAGAGCCGAAGAACATGGGCGCGTGGAGCTACGTGCAGCCGCGTCTGCGCGCGTCGATCGGGACACTGCCGATGTTGCGGTACATCGGTCGCCCCGAGCGGGCGAGTCCCGCCGAGGGTCACAAGCACGATCACGACAGGGAGCAGGCGCGCATCGTTGGCGAAGTGCTGACGCCCAGCCCGAGCCGGAAGAGGGTCGGAGCGTTGCGATGAACGGTAGATGGGGACGATGACGAATCTCGAGCCGTCATCCACGCCCCCGGACGCCGACGCCGGTGCGCGTTTCCGCAGGACCCTCGTGCGCGTGATGGCCGTGCAGGTCGTCTCGCTCTGCCTCCTGTGGTTGTTGCAGTGGTACTACTCGGTCTAGCGAATGAACCCGCTGAACTGGGTCATCGTCGTGGCGTATCTCTCGTACATCGTCTATTACGGGCTGAAGAAGTCGCGCGGCACGAAAGCGATCGAGGGCTACTTCCTCGCCAATCGCAATATTCCGTGGTGGGCGGTTGGCCTCTCGGTCATGGCGACGCAGCTCTCTGCGATCACGATGATCGGAACGACGGGGCAGGGCGCGACCGATGGGATGAAGTTCATCCAGTTCTACTTCGGGTTGCCGCTGGCGATGGTAATCCTCGGCGTGACGCTCGTACCGTTCATGCATCGGGCCAAAGTGTTCACCGCCTACGAGTATCTCGAGCGGCGATTTGACCCCAAGACGCGATCGTTGACGGCATTCCTGTTTCTGCTGTCGCGCGGAATGTCCTGCGGCACGATCCTCGCCGCTCCCGCAGTCGTGTTCTCGGCGATCTTTGGATTGCCAATGGGGTGGGCCGTCGCGTTGATCGGAGTCCCGACGGTCATCTACACCATGATTGGCGGGGTCCAGGCGGTGACGTGGGTGGACGTGAAGCAGATGGTGCTCATCATCGGAGCGCTCATCGCCGTCGTCATCACTCTGCTCGTCAAGATCCCCGTGTCGCCGGACGCCGCGCTGCATATCGCGGGCGCCGCCGGCCGCCTCAAGGTATTCGACTTTTCGTTCAGCCTGACGAACACCTACACTTTCTGGTCGGGCGTCATCGGCGGCACGTTCCTCATGCTCTCGTACTTCGGAACGGATCAGAGCCAGGTGCAGCGCTACCTCGCGGCCCGGTCTGTGGACGAAGCGCGAAGCTCGCTCCTCATCAGTGCCTACTGGAAGATCCCGTTGCAAGCGCTTGTCCTCATGGTCGGCGTACTGGTATTCGTCTTCTACCAGTTCGAGCGACCGCCGATGCTGTTCAACCCGGTGCACGAGCGGGCGGTGAAGAGCGCTGAGCCCGCCAGGTATTCGGCGCTGGAGCAACGGTTCAACAGCGAGATCGCTTCGCGCGACACGGCGGCGCGCCAGGTTGCCGCCTCGTCGCGGGCGAACGAGGCAGCCTCGGTCGCGGCTTTCCGCTCGCACTCGGCGCGCGCCGACAGCGTCCGTGCCGAAGCGCTCGCTCTTGCGCACGACGTGACCGGCCAGCCGTCACGGGACGTGAACTACATCATGCCGCGGTTCGCGCTCGACTTTCTGCCATTCGGACTGTCGGCGTTGTTCATTGCCGCGGTCATTGCGGCGGCGATGAATGCGATCGCAGCCGAACTGAGTTCTTTGTCGACAGCGACCGTGATCGACTTTTATCGGCGGTGGGTGAAACCGGACGGCAGCGATGCGCATTTTCTCAAAGTATCCCGCGGCGCGACCGGAGTGTGGGGGATCTTTGCCTGCATTGTCGCCGCGCGTTCGGCGAATCTGGGTTCGCTGATCGAGCAAGTGAACAAGTACGGCTCGTTCTTCTACGGCTCGATTCTCGGGGTCTTTCTGCTGGCGATGATTCCGCGCGCGCGGGCACTCGGCGCGTTTGTAGGTTTGTTTTGCGGCATGGGCGCGGTCGCCGCGGTGGCGTTCGGAATGCCAACGGTCTCGTTCCTCTGGCACAACGTCATCGGGGCGGTGACCGTCGTCGTGGTTGGGATGTTCCTGAGCGCTCTAGCTCCAGCCGAGGCGGCGTGATGGAGCGGGCGTCCATCGCTCGCCACTGGAGAATTGTGGCGCTGACCACGACCCTCTTCGTCAGCCTTGTCGACGCGCTGCTGAAGCGTCAGCTAGACGACGCTTCGTTGCTGGACTCCCGGCAGACACTGCCGCCTGGTGGACCTGGCTGTTCATCCACATTCTGTATTTGGCCGGATTTCGAAACCGACTAAGCGTATTGCTGGAATGGGTTTATTCGTTTTTCACCCACGAGCGCGGAGCCAGGCTGATTACGACTGGACATGGTCGGTCCGAGCCGCCGCTTGCGTCACAGCGACTACTATGTATATGCCATCTTGATCAATGGGGGTGTCGCGTCAGACGAGCCCCCAACGACGCGCGTGCGGGCGCGGATCGCGTGCGACGCACTGGTCGATTTCCCGACACCACGACTACCCGATCTCTCGTCCATTGACCGTCCCTCCCCGCTTCGAGCTCGATCCGAGCCGGCTGGCCGCCGCCGGCGCCCGCCTCGACACGCTGTTCGAAGCCCTCCCACTCGCGATTGCGATCTTCGACGTCGACCTGCGGATGGTCACGGCGAACGCGCGCTATCGCGATCTCACGGGGGTGGACTGGGACACCAGTACGCCAATTTCGATCTACGACGCGTTCCCGAATGCGCTTGCCGATCTCACCGACCAGATCGATGGCGCGATTCGCGGGATGCCGATCGTGTCGGCGCGCGTGCCGTTCCACCACCACTTCGGCCGCCGTCTCATCGAGTCGACGTTTGCGCCCCTCGGCGACGAAGCGGGCCGTGGACTCATCTTTGCCGGCAACGACGTCACCGAGCGAGAAGGCCTGCGTGAAGATCTCGCCGGCAGCGTCTCACAACTCGAGACGATTTTTGACGTAATTCCGGACTCGGTTCGCGTGTTCGATTCCGAAGGCCGCCTGCTGCGTTCGAACACACAGGCACTTCAGGACCATCCGGGCAGTCAACCGTCGACCCTCCGCGAACTCTGGCAGCTGGACCGCCCGCGTTCCGTCGGCGGGACGAGTCTGTTTATGCACGAGCACCCGACCGCTCGCGGCATGCGTGGCGAACGCGTCCGCGGCGAAGCACTCGCAGTTCGTCGTGGCGTCGATGGGTCCGAGATCATCATCGAGGTGAACTCGAATCCTTTGTATGACGAGCGCGGCAAGATTCGCGGGGCCGTGACCGTCGAGCGCGATGTGACGGTCAAGACGCAGCTCGCGCGGCAACTCGAGGAAGAAGCACGCCGGACCGCGACTCTCTACGAGCGGGTATCGACTGAAGCCGAGCGGCTTGAGCGGATGGTGCAGGAGCGTACTCAGGAACTGCTTGCCCTCCAGGAATCACGCGCCCGTGAACGCAGACTCGCCGCGATCGGCCAGTTGGCCGCCGGCGTCATGCACGACGTAAACAACGCACTCAATCCGATCATGGCCGCCGCTTACCTTCTCGAGGTCAACGCCGAGAATTCGGTTGCCGTCCGCGACTATGCCGTTCGCATCGCCAAGGCCGCCGAAACCGGCGCTGCGACTGCGGCCCGCGTTGGACGATTCATTCGACAGGATCCGCTCCTCGGCGACCGCGAAGAAATCGTCGATCTCGCTGTCATCTGCGATGAGGTCGTGGCGATGACGCGCCCATTGTGGGCCGAACGCGCGGGCGGCGGCACGATTGTCCTCGAGCGCGACGTCGTTACGGACGCGAACATTGTCGGCATCGTCGGCGAGCTTCGCGAGGCTTTGCTCAACCTCGTTTACAACGCGCTCGACGCGATGGTTGGGGGCGGCACCCTCGGGCTTCGTACAGTCGTCACCGATGGCGAGATTCGGCTGGAGGTGCGTGACACCGGCACGGGCATGTCGGCCGAAGTTCGCGAGCGTGCGTTCGAGCCATTCTTCACGACGAAGGGTCGTCTTGGCACCGGCCTCGGGCTCGCCGAGGTGTACGGGATCGTCAAGCGCCATCGGGGACAGGCGCAGATCGAGTCGATGCCTGGTGTCGGCACGACGATCCAGCTCATCTTCCCGCGGGCGGCGAAAGTGGGGGAGCCCGCCGCGATCGTTTTTCCGCTCAGGCGTACGCCGAGGCGCGTCCTGCTCGTCGAGGATCACAAAGACAGTCGCGAATTCATGAAAGCCGTCCTCGAGTCGGATGGACATCAGGTCGATGTTTCAGAGACCTGCGCGCATGCGAGGGCTTTGCTCGACGTGACGAGTCAGCCGTATGACGTCCTCGTGAGCGATATCGGCCTCGGGGACGGCAGTGGTTGGGACCTGATCGCGTTGGCACGCCAGCAGTGGCCCGCGTTGCGAATCGGGGTGGTTACCGGGTGGGAGCCGCGCTCGGGACCATCCGAGGCGAACTTCGCGCTTCGTAAACCAGTGCGGACGACGGAACTCCTGGCCAACGTCGCGGGTGAGTCGTGAGAAGAAATAACTCGTCAGCCGCTGGCACGCCGCGCCCGATCGACGCAGGTTCAAACACTATGACGGGCACCGCAAACCCACCGAAGATCCGGGTACTCATCGCCGAAGACGACGACAACGCGCGATCGCTGTTGGTCGACCTTCTCACGACAATGGGCCACACGATTGTTGCTGAAGTCGGGACGGGTCGCGAAGCGATCAAACGCGCCAAGGACGTGATCCCGGACGTCGTCTTGCTCGACGTGCATATGCCCGACGGCTCGGGCATCGAAGCGGCGGAACAGATCACCCAGACGATTCCTGGCGTTGCGGTCGTGCTGTTCAGCGGCGATCAGACGTTGTCCTTGTCAGAGCGCGACGTGACCGCGACGGCGGCGATTGCCTTTTTGCCCAAACCGGCGCCGCCGCGGGTCCTCGATTCGACCATTCGACTCGCGGCCCAACGCGCGCGCGAACTGGCCCACGCGAAGCAGGAAGCCGATACCGCGCGGATGGCGCTCGAGCACCGCAAGACGATCGAGCGCGCGAAAGGCGTTCTGATGCGACGCACCGGCGCGTCAGAGCAGGAGGCGTATCGCATCCTCCAGCGCACGAGCCAGGATCGCTCGGTACCGATGGTGGAGATTGCGAAGGCTGTTTTGGCGAGTGAGCCCGGCGCCGAGAAGAGCTAGCTACGCGGCGGAGCGTGGAGGCGTTTTCCCACTCCTCACTTCGTCCGGACGATCGAGATCTGCACGCTCGTTGACGTGACCGACCACACCGCCGCCGCCGTTACGCCGTTCGGCACTCCGATCGTGGCGTAGACCGATCCTCCGGCAGACACGGTCCGCGATAGTTGTGTGCCGTTGGTGAGCGGAGACACCGCAAGCGGAAACGCAGGCGCGAATAGCGTGAACAACGATCGCATGTTCCAGCTTAGTCCCTGAAACCCAGCCGTCGTCGTGGTTTGGTCGTCGGTGTACACCGAGATCGACCAATCCCGAACGCGATCGAGAATACTTGCCCCAAAAACGTTGGTCAGATTCTGGAGTCCCGTTGTCTGGGAGTTTACCAAGAGCTGCCAGACAACCCCGTCGCTCGTTCCCTGATGGTCGGCGGCGTACCGCAGGAACGCCCATGTCGCGCCGCGCGTCTCGAGCGAATCGTTGTTCGCGTACGGTGAGCTGGTTGTGGGAGCACGGAGAAAGAGCTGGTAGAGACTGATATCGCCGCCCATATATTGATTGAACGCGTCGACGCGCTTCTGTGACGTCCGGACCGACGCTTGATTGATATTCTGTCGTGGAGTCAGGCCTGCCGCACGGTAGTAGATGAGCTCTTCGGCCATGTGACTCAGCCCTTCATTGAGCCAGACCTCTTCGAAAGCGTCCGCGTTGTTGACGTAGATCCGTCGTGCCGCGTTGATCAGATGCTGATACTCGTGAGCGGTCACCCCGACCGTCGACCCCAGCACCGAGGCCTTCGTGTGGACGTTCCCGTTGATCGTGCCGGCAGGATCCGGCACGATGACGTAAAACATCTCGGCAACGTTGCTGCCCGTGCAGGCCTGGATGCTGGGGGTCGCCGTCGTCGGAAACAGATCGCGTGAATTGAAGTACCCTTCGATAAAACCACCAGCACCGCCGGCCGGTGTCCTCTCATTCACGGCGCGCGTGTAGAAGAGGATGATGTGGCCGTTCCCGTCGATGTCCGTCGGAGCGCCGAAGGCCGCGGTGTCGAGCGGATTGACGAGCGTATCGAATGCTACGCCGAACGATTGGTACTCGGCATCAGTGAACCCATCCGTCGGGTTCCCGGTATCGGCGACCACAATTGCGCTGTTCGTGACGGCGACTACGCGGCCGCCACGAATGCTCGCCGTCGCACTGCTGCACCCCAGGCCAACGTTAAATGGCAGGATCTGCCCCACGGTCGGCGGGACCGTCGCAAACGACGCGCTCCGCCGGCGCATTGCCGCCCGTGCGCTCGCCATTCGCGGTGCGAGAACCGTTCGCTCGAGTTCTCGGAGTTGCAGGTCGAGCTGGCGCGCTGGATCGGGCACCGTGACCACGTTGCCTGCCTTCGCCGATAACGTGAGCACGCCACCCCCACCAGCGACAGGCGCCGGGGACGAGCCTGCCGGAGATCCTGCCGGAGTCGTGATCCCGAAGCCGGTGATGCCGACCACGGTCTTTGCCGATGGCACGCTCGACGCGAAGAACGCGTGCACCAAATACTCGGCAGCGCCGGTGTTGGTCAGGCAGATGCTGCTGCCGGCGACCGATGTTCTCGTTTCACCGACTGTGAGTGCCACCGGGGTCACTCCCGTGCAGGCAGCGTTCGTCGCGGCCTGCGCAACAGCAGTGAATACCACGCTCAGCGACGTTGCGTGAACCGTAGCGACGATCACCACTGTTCCTGCAGCCGCCCCAATGGTCACCACCGTCTGAGCCTTGCCGTCGGCGTCTGTCGTCGCCGACGTCGGGTTAGTCGTTGCCAGTCCGCCTGGAACGGTGAAGTCGACGACCTGTCCGGCAACGGGCGTGGCATCTGCGGCCGTCACCTGCACGACCAGTGGTTGCGTGAGCGACAGGCCGGCAAAGCCGTTCTGTCCAGATCCAGCGAAGGCGGCGATGTTGGCTGGCGCATGCGGCGCGTCGGCGCTCGACGCGCACGCGGCCAGCAAAACGGTCGCGACCGCGAAGAACCTGTGACTTCCCGCGCGCAATAATTCGAGTCTCATCATCTGAATCTCCGACACCGCAAGTCAACGCCACCCCGATTCCAGTTTAACCGTGCCGCAAACCAATGCTCGCCGCCCGCCTTTCGTTCCGCGGCTAGGCTTCACGCGGCTTTGGCGACGTCGGGCCTGGGCCTGGTGTATTCCTCCATACCGAGACCGAGTACGATCGTTCCGACAATCAGAGCAGCCGAGACGAGGAACGGAAGCTCAACCCTCCAGTCAAACAGAAATCCGGCGAGAAGGGGAAAGAACACTCGAGCCGCTCCACCGAAGGTCTGCTGAACGCCCATGTACAGGCCGCGCTCGTGGCTCGGGATCACACGTGACAGCAATGCCGTCACGCAGGGAAAGGTGAACGCAGTACCCAATGGAATCAGAGCCACCGCTGCGGCGAGCGGCAGGAAGGGAAGAGTCACCATGAATTTCACCGGCAGCACGCCGCCGAGCCGAGCGGCCAACTCGGCGGGATCGGCCAGCCGATGCATGAAGGGCATCGTCGCCAGGCCGATCGCGAGCAGCGTCAATCCGAACCGAGCCAAGCGGGCTTCGCCGTACTTGTCGACTGCCCAGCCGAGGATCCCGGCGCGCGTAACCACCGAGATGATCCCGATGTACATATAGAAAAAACCGATCGTCTTTGCCGTGACGTCAAACCGCGCCGCGAGAAAGAGCGCCAGTACGGCGTTCATCCCAGTGAAGGCTCCCATTCCGATGGCGTAGATCCAGATCAGCCGCGGAGCCGGCTCGCTCGAGTGACTGATGACGTGAAGCACGGCTTCGCGCGACCGACCCTTCTTCTGCGCGTGCGCCTTCGCCTCGACCATGTCGCGCGACTCGCCAAGAAACCGTGCCGCGAACAACATGTTCAACGAGCAGAGGCCCGCCGCCAGCAGGCCGGGCGCATGGATGCTCCAGGCGAATGCCGCCGAGCCGATCACCGGGCCGAGCGCGACGCCGGCATTTGTCGCTGCGGAAAGCCAGCCGAGTGCTTTCGCGCGATCCTTGGGTTCGACTGCGTCCGCGACATAGGCCTGGATCACTCCGACGGTCCCGCCACCGGCGCCCTGTACGAGCCGAGCGGCGAACAGGAGCCAGAGCGAGTTCGCGTACGCGAATATGACGAACGCCATTGCTGAGGCGCCGAGCCCAACGAGGAGGGCCGGCCGGCGTCCGTATCGGTCGGAGAAACGGCCCCACATCGGCGCGCTGACCAGCTGCGCGACGGAGAACGACGAAACCAATGCGCCGACGATGAACCCGTTCGCCCCCATCGACTTTGCATAGAACGGGATCAGCGGCAAGACCATCAACAGTCCGGCCATGTCCACGAAGGCCGTGACCATCAAGACGACAAGTTTTCCCATTAGTCTGCGACTTTACCCAACGCCGCCGGCTGCCGGACGCGGCCAACGACACCGGCGAGCGCGATGATCGTCAGGACGTAGGGAATCATCTCGATGAACTGTGACGGAATCAGCTCTTGACCCTGGAGCTGGATTTGGAGCGTTTCGGCGGCAGCAAAGAACAAGCAGGCAATTGCTACCCGGACGGGTTCCCACCGTCCAAAGATTGTCGCGGCGAGCGCGATGAACCCCCGCCCGGCTGTCATCTCCGCGCCGAACTTGTGTTGATCGAGCGCAAGGTACACCCCGCCGAGTCCCGCCAGCGCGCCCGACAGCGCCGCCGCAGCGTAGCGAATGCGGTCCACCGAAACTCCAACCGTAACCGCCGCCGCCGGATGCTCGCCGACCGCGCGAACACGCAGCCCAAAGGCAGTGCGGTAGAGCAGCCACGAAACAATCGCCGTCGACAGCACGGCCAACCAGACGAGCGGATTCGAGATCAGTGCGGTGAATCCCGTTCCCGATTGATGCTCGCCAAAGCCCGCCACTCGCG
>Ga0315281_10001442_pt1 | contig 35086 bp, 38 predicted proteins | sample YL17G07_0_MG_FD_204540 | JGI IMG/M metagenome (GOLD analysis project Ga0315281, IMG submission 204540) | Sediment microbial communities from Yellowstone Lake, YNP, Wyoming, USA - YL17G07_0 | ecosystem: Environmental > Aquatic > Freshwater > Lake > Sediment | place: USA: Wyoming | collected...
TTATCAATTATTAAATTCTCCAACTGCTGTTAATCCAGATGAAGTTGGAACTTCTTATTTTGTTGACCTCGCAACAACTGGAGCACTTAATGCTTGCACATATAATAATGGAACGAGTGGGGTAACTGCAACGCTTACAGGTAATGTTAATGGACAACTTTCACAAGTATCTTTTGTTGGAAAAATTGATAATGTAGCAACTGCTCTTGGTCAAGTTATTTTGGTTAAATCACAGTCTGGAGCAAATAAAAAACAAAATGGAATCTATGAGGTAACAACTCTCGGAAATGCTGGAACTCCATTCGTATTAACAAGAATTGTTGGATTTGATGCCACAGATGAAATTTATCCATCCACAACTTTTGTATCACAAGGTTCAACAAATAAATCACAATATTTTACAGAAGTTACAGTTAACCCAGTTGTTGGAACTGATGACATAGTTTTTGCAGCAGCAACAGTTTCATTACCACAAGCACCAATTAGATTGGTTGATACAGTATTGGAAACATTTCCTACATCAACATATACAAGTGGAACAGCATTTCCTACTTTACCAGGGCTTGGAGCAACACTTGAAAAAACAACAAATGGTGCATTAGGTGTAGTTAATGGTGTTAATATGACAAGCGGTAAAATTATATTAATAAATTTTGGTGGTGGACAAGCGTATAGAAACGGAACTTATCAAGTAACAAATGCTGGTTCAGCAACTTCTAAATGGAAATTAACAAGATTAGATTATTACCAAAATAATATGGGGTCAAACATTAAAGAAATATATGTTTCAAATGTATTATCAACTTATTACGGTTCAAGATATTCATTAAGTACACCAAATCCAATTGTTGCTACAAGTGTTGGAACACCAGGATATTCATTAGTGTTTACAAAAACAAATAATGTTGGTTTAATAGATGGAATAAGTGGAACAATAACTATTGCTGATTCAACTGGAGCATCAAACTTGGTATTAACAGATTTAACTGCAAATATTATTGCACCTTCTCATACTATTTCTAATGCAACAGCTTCAGTTCAATTATCACTTCAAGGTTCTGGTGCTGATTTAGCATTATTACAAGCAAATGATGGTACAACAAATGGGTTTTTACAAATAGATTCACCAAATGCTACACTTGATTTATATAGTGATGGTGATATGTCAATAGAAGGTGTTGGTTCAATAACACTTAATTCTGAATTAAATACAATAGCTATTAATCCAGCATTAGATAAAATAACAATTACAGCTAATGATGGTTCAACAAATGGGTTTTTATCAATTGAAGGTGGTTCTAATGGTGTTAATTTAACACACGATACATATTTAACACTGGGAACAGATAATGGAAATAATGGTATTGAATTTGATGGAGCAAATGCTTCAATGTATACAGTTAATGGTGGTGAAATTACAATGACATCAACAAATGGTGTTACTTTAAAATCACTTGTTGCTGCTGGTAATGGATTCTCATTCAAATTAACTTCACTTCCAGTTTACGCTTCTGATGTAGCAGCTGGTGTTGGTGGTTTAACTACAAATATGGTCTATAAAACATCAACTGGAGAACTTAGAATTAAAATTTAATAAATATGCCAGTATCTTACGGTAAAGATAGTACATCTTGTTTTGCAAGATGGGGTGACCAAGGCCACAAATATTACTACAAATGTGGTAGTGCTTTGTCACGCTCCAGAGCGAAAGCTAAGGCTGTTGACCAAGGTAAAGCAATTGGTGAATTTGGATATAAGGACCAAGTATTAAAGGTATTTAGTTTTATATTTACTAATGAAAAAATTTCATTTGATTATAATGAAACACTTACTAAATCAGATATTCAAGAAAAGGCACTTGAGTATATAAGAACTGGAGCAGATGTTTATATAATTTCTGCAAATAGTAATAAAGAAAAAATGCTTGGTCTTGCAGAAAAACTTGGAATTATTGAATCAAGAGTTTATGCTACTGGTTCTAATAAAGCTAAAGTAGAAAAGATTATTGAATTAAAAATATCAAAACACTACGATAATAATCCAGATGTAATTTCTGAATTAGGAAGTATAGGAGAACTCGTATAATGACACTTCAAGAACTAAACACACAACTTACATCCTTGCTCAAGAGTTACATCAAGAGCAAGGGTTATGTTAGTTCTGGTAAGTTGGTTAATTCAATTCAATTTACAGCAACTGATTCTAATGAGTTAGATATTTCTTTTAATGCTCAAAATTACATTCTTTATCTTGAGAAAGGTAAGCTTATGCAGAATTTTTTTGATTCATCAGATGCTATTGAATTAATAACTCAATACGAAATTTCTAAGATAGAATCTAAGTTTAAGGTTTAAGTTTTTTCATTGTTAAGTAATTCATTACTTGAGTTAATGGAAGGTCTGTAACAGCTTCAATCTTTGTAATATCACCATTTGTAAGCATATCAATAACAAACTGCCAAGAGAACTTAGCTAACTCTTTTTCTTTGGCCTCATCAGCAAGGTCCTCAGCAGATAATTCATCATCTGGGTCAGCATCTTCAATTACTGGTTGAAATACACTTACATATGTATTCATAATATTCTCTTTCCACTTAAGTATATGTTGAATAATACCGAATACATTAGTTATTGGTAAATTATTAAACTCAGTGCTTCGGCTCCAGATATTAATTAATCTATATGGTTCAATTTCTATTGTATTCCAGTCACTTTCTCTTTGTCTTCTATATAATATAGCACAGATTATGTTGATATTTTTATAATAATTATCTTCCATAAAATAATTAATATCAATGAACTCACCAAAGCTTATTGAATCGAGTTCTTTAAAATGATATTCACCTATGATTTTTAAAAAATCAATACTTGGTTGTCTATTGATGAATTCTATAGATTTAAACATATCAGAAATTTCATCAACATCAAACTCATCAAAATATTCTTCATCAACATTTAATAAAGTTGATAATATTGCTATATTCTTTTCATAATTATTTGAAAATTCTAATAAATCAAGTTCGATTTCCCTTAACTCATTAAAAGTATTTACAGTAATTTCATCCCAAGATTTTGGTATATTAATTATTTCCATTGATTAATAGATTAACTTTCTTGATAAGACTTTCGTTGATTACATTAAGGATTGGAATAAGCAATTCAACCTTCTGATTTTTAAAGAACTCTTTTTTGTATAAGATATGTTCTTTTTCAAGGTTTTCAGTTTCTGAGAAATCTTTTCTTGTATATAAGAATGCACATAGAGTTGAAAAATAGTATACATTCTTTTTTATTATATCTTCTATTTTCTTAAGGTCCTTCATTTTTAATTTAAAAGTATCTCCAGAATAACAAGAGTATATTACACCATCAATTTCTATTTCTTTTTGAATCTCACCATCAATTTTGTTAAACTCAAATTGTGTAGTTAATTCTAAAAAAGAATCTACATCAATATTATCTATTACATCTTGGTCAAGACCAATTATTGAAACTATTTCCATCCACTTTGTGAAAATGTTTTCATTTTCTTTTGAAAGAATTAACATTATACACTCAAATTCTTCAATTGTTATTTCAGAAATTGTGTTTCTTAATTCGTATTCTTTCCCGTTAAAATCAATTTTAATCATAATTCTTTTTCTTTAAATGTTATTTTACTTTTGACTGTTTATAGTAAACTTATTCTTTATTATAAATATATAGAAAAAATAAAAAAAACAAACAAATACTGAAAATAAACATTTATTTTATAAATTAATGAATATGTCAAAAGATAAATTAAGTTACAAAATTACTATAGACCCAGAATACGCTGAAAATGGCGAGGATTTAGGTATTGAAATGATTGCGTTTACAAAAACCCCAGCTATCTTAGTTAAGGGTATGGCATTCAATTCACAATCAAGAAAACAAATATTCAACGATAATCTTAAATATCGTATTGCGGCTCCAGCACTTATCCCAATGGAAATCTATCGTAATGACGAAGCTGGTGAATACTATGTTGAGTTTACCAAACAAGAAATTGAAGATATTTATGTAAAATTAATGTCTAATAAACCAGATGCTTTATTTAACCTTGAGCACAATGCTGAAGATAAGGTTGGAGCATTCCTTTTAGAAAGCTGGTTAGTTGGAAAAGATACCAAGGCTGATAGAAGCTATTCTGAGTTTGGTATTGATGTACCAGAAGGAACACTTATGATTGTATCTCAATTTACAGATAAAGAGAGATATGCTGAATTAGTAAATAATGACCAAGTTGGTTACTCTATAGAGGGTTTTCTTGGACTTAAATTAAATAAACACGAAAAAATGAATGAATTAAAATTACCAGATGGTGAACACACTATCGGAGAGAAAATCTATGTTGTTAAAGACGGAGCAGTTGTTGAAGTTAAAGACATCGTAAAAGAAGAAGCTTTATCTGTTGAAGAAGAAGCTGTAATTAAAGATGCTGCTGAAGACATCGCTATTGACGAAGCTAAGAAAGAAGAAATGGCTGAAGACGTTAAAGAGGATGAAGAAGCACCAGTTGTTGAAGATGCTGCTGTAGACATCGCTGACGAAGTTAAACAAGAAGAAATGGCTATTGACCCAATTGCTGACGAAGCTGCTATTCTTGCTGTAATTCAACCTAAGCTTGATGAAATCTATCAAATGATTGCTGACCTTAAAGCAGCTATTGAGATGGATGTTGAAGAAGATGTTGTTGAAGAAGTAATGATGAGCAAACAAGAAGCTTTCAAACATAACTTTGCTGCAATAACAAATTTCTTATCAAAATAAGAAAAACGAACAAATAAACATAATATACATTTATTGTATAAAACTTAAATTAAAAACAAAACAAAATGAACAAATTAAAATTTGACCTTACTGTTGAAACTAACGCATTGTTATGTCCAAACCCACAGGAGTTTTACTCAAAAGCATATATCACAAGTGACATCGCTGATAACTACAGAACACTTCCAGGTATTAAATCTGCTACAAAATTAGCTAACGTTGCTTTTGACAACTTACTTAAAGCGTCTACTTGTAACTTCGTTGCTGGTGACCAATCATTAGATGCAATTGATATTGACGTATGTGCTGTATCTGCATTAGCTGAAGCTTGTCGTTTCGACCTTGAGCAATCATTCTTATCTTTACAAATGGTTAAAGGTTCTAACGCTTCTTTCGAAGTTCCTTCATTTATGGCTTACTACTGGGATGAAATGGCTAAAGAAGTTGAAGCTGAAATCGAACAAATCAGATGGAAAGGTAATACTTCATTAACAGGTACTACATTCTTAAACCTTTGTGATGGTTACGAAAAGAAACTTTTAGCTGACTCAAGTGTTGTTGATGTTACATTAACTGCAATTACTTCTGCTAACGTTATCGCTGCAATGACTGCAATGGTATCTGCTTTACCAGCTGTATTACAATCTAAAACTGGTGACTTGAGACTTTATGTTGCTCCAAACGTAGCTATGGCTTACAGAATTGCTGCTGCATTAGGTAACACTCAATCTTACATTACTGAATCTTTAGGTCTTACTTTCTTAGGAATTAAAATCGTTATCGCTGAAGGTATGTCAACTAACAAAATGGTATTAACAAGAAAATCTAACTTAATCTACGCATTTGATGGTGAAGGTGATTCTAAGGAATTAAAAGCTATCAACTTGGAAGATACAGTTGCTGAACCATTGTTAAGAACAAGAGCAAATATGAAAATTGGTTTCTCTTTCGTGAACCCAACTGAAATCGTTTACTTTAACTAATAACTAAAAAAAACAATAAATAAGAAAAGCTGCTGCATTGGTAGCGGCTTTTTTTATAAACAATAATAAAAACTTAAAATTTAAATAAAATGGCTTGTAATTCAATCATATCTGTTCCAGCTGGTTCTTGTGAAAATAATAGTGGTGGTATCTTTATCGCATACATCGTTGACCAAGATTCTGTATCTGCAACAACAGTTGTTTCTTCTGCTTGGACAGTAACAAACATCGGTTTAGTTGGTGGTGACTTATTTCAAGAGTTCAATTTTAGACGTAACGTAGGTAATACTACTTCAACTCCTACAATTGACTTAGTAAATGGTTCTACTTTCTACCAAAATAACATCACTCTTGCGTTCCACCGTAGAGAAGCTTCTAAGTCTCGTGCTTTGAACATTCTTGGTGAGGGTCAAAGATACTTATCAATCATCATCAAAGATGCTAACGATAAATACTGGTACTACCCATATATGCAATTAAATGGTGGTGACGAAACTTCTGGAACAGCGAGAGCAGACGGAAGTAAATACGAAGTAACATTCACTGGTGAGGACTCTAACAGAAGTTATGAGGTTGACAGCAGCATTATCGCTTCAATCGTTGCCTAATCTTTCCCAAGATTAATTAATAAAAACCCTGTCATTCGATGGGGTTTTTTTATTTATGGCAAACAAAGAATAAACTAAATACATTTAAAATAAAATTAATTGTGATATATATAGCGAAAAATAGTTTAAATAATGTAGTGCTTACACTTAGTGAAAGTTCAACATTAACAAATCCATTTTATTTATTTGAGTTTATTAATGAATGGCAAGTTGAAGAGAATCCTACAAGTATTTTCTTTACTACACCAGATATTAGTGATTATACTGAACGTTATAATTTATTTCAAATAACAGAATCAATTACTGGGTCAACAACAGGTGGAACCAATGTAGCTTTATCACTTACTAATGGTCAATACAAATATAATGTATATGAAGCTTCAGCTTCAACATTATCTATATCAGCAACAACAGGCGTTATTATTGAATCTGGAAGACAAGTAGTTGGAGATGTAATTCAAACACTTAATAACAATACAAACAATTCTCCTTCAATGGGGATTTATGATTAATTAATATATTATGGCAAAATTTTTAGGATTTAATATCACAAGAAATACAGCGGCTCCAGTACTTATTGAAGGTGCTGATTCAACTCAAGGTTATCACTCATTCTCAACTCCATTTGGTACAGTTGGTAGAGGTGATTTATCTAAACCATTTGTATCTGGTGCTTACTTAGGTGAGGGTGGATATGTGCGTTTTGGTACTGACAATCTTTACCCACAAATAATCAATCAGATGTATTATACATCTCCACTTAATTCAGCAATTATCAACTTAAAAGTAAATGCAGCTGTTGGTGGTGGATTCGAAATTCAAGATGGAGCATTAGATGGTAAAGGTAAAGTTGAAGAATATACTTTCATTAAGAAAAATAAGGTTAAAAAATTACTTAAAACAATCACTCGTAACTATGTTATGCACGGTGCTGTTTATGTATGTATTCATTTCAACGATAAAAACGAACCAACACACTTCGATTTAATTCCATCTGAAAAAGTAAGAAATAATAAACTAAGAAATATGTTCTATATTTCTGAAGATTGGTCAAGAGGTATGTATACTGAAGCTGTTAAGCTTTATAACCCATTATGTAAAGATAAGAAACAAATCTTGGTATTGGAATTAGATGCTCCAGGTCAAGATTATTACCCAATCCCATCTTACACAACAGCTTTCAACTGGTGTTTCCTTGATGGTCAAATGTCATACTTACACAAATCTAATATTCAAAATAGTATCTTCCCATCATTTGCGTTGATGTTACCAAAGATTCCAGCAAGCAAGGAAGAAGAGCAATCAATTGCTAATACTCTTGAGAAAGCTAAGGGTGCTGGTGAAGCTGGTAAAGCTATTGTATTCGCTGCTAACGGTAAAGATAACTTACCAGAGTTGGTTTCAATCCCAACAAATGATAATGATAAATTATTCTTACAAACTGATGAGAGAATCGACTTGAAGATTTCACAGGCTCACGAGATTGACCCATTATTAGCTGGTATCAGAACTTCTGGTAAATTAGGTAGTGGAACTGATATTAAACAAGCATATACAATCTTTGAGAAGAATGTAATCACACCAATCCGTGAAGATGTTGAATCATTTATGGATGAGTTAATGTTGATATTCAATGTAACTGGTGAATTTAAAATAAAATCATACCAAATTATAAATGATATAATTGTAGAAACAACTAAAACTGAAGAATAATGAAATACTTTGTAACCGAAAACTATCTTAAGGTAGTAACAGCTATTAATCCAAACATTCAAGTGGAGCACCTTGTGCCATTCACAAAGACTGTTGCTGAAATGTGGACAAGACCAATTCTTGGCCTTTATTTCTATGATTATTTATTAGCTGCATATAACGCTCAAACACTTACGTCTGACGAAGAAACTCTTGTTGGATATATTCAGAGTGGTATCGCTTGGAGAAGTGCTTCAGAAGCTGTTATTTCAACGTCATATCAAATTACACAGAAGGGTGTACAAAAACAAAACTCTGATAACTCAGAATCTGCTGAATTTAATGAGATAGCAATGGTTCAAGGTATGTATATCCAAAAGGCTGAGTTCTATGAATCATTCCTTGTTAAGTGGTTGAAAGAAAATAAGGATTTATTTCCTAACTTTACAAGTCTTTTAAATAAAGATAGTATAATTAAACCACAAGTTGGTGATAATTTCAACGGATACTTCAGAATAATATAATAATATAATAAATAATAACCAACAAAATGTTCGAAATACTAATATTACTTGCAAAAAGTGTTCCAGTTGTGGCCATATTATGGCTTGTGATTGACTATCTTGTTAAAGAGAAGAAATCATATGTAAAAAAGATTGATGAATTACAAGATGAATTAAGAAAGAATGAACGTCAATCACTTGAGGTGATGAATCGTTTAACTGGTGTTCTTGATAAATTACTTGAGAATTCTGCTGAAGATAAACACGAAATTCTTAAAGAGATAGCTGCTCTTCATAAAGATATTGCTAAGAAATTAAACGATATTAAAAAATCATAATTATGAAGACAAGTAAGGTTTTAAAACAAATAAAAGCTGATGTTATCAAGAAGTTTGATGAATTGGGTATATCAGCACATACTGACGATGTTGAAATAGTATGTACAGATAAAGATTGTTTATTAGATTCTATATTTAATAAGATGGATGAAATCATTAATAAAAAAAATGAAAACAATACAAGTAAGTTTACAAGAAATTTGGCAACAAACAAAATCTAAGATACATAAATCTAAAAAGATTTATTCAAGGAAGAATAACAAAAATAAAAAAGAGTTTTATGAAAGATAAATTAAAAGAAATTAAAGATAGATTTAAGGCTGAGAGCCCATCATTCTTCAAAAAGATAACCAATGTAATGATTGGTATAGGTGCAGTTGGTTTAGCTATTGTATCTGCTCCAGTTGCATTACCAGCAGCGTTGGTTACAGCAGCTGGATATGCTATTGTAATCGGAACAACTGGTGCTGCAATATCAAAACTAACAAAAAAATAAAAGTTTTAAAATGATTACAACAAAACAATTAATAGCAAAATATGGTAAAGCTACAATTGGTGGAGAAAAATATCTTGTCTCAATTGATTTACCATATCCAATGAGATTAGCTTGGGATATTAAAACATCAGTAACTAAAATGAGATGTCATACATTAGTTGCTGATAAATTTAAAGCTGTATTTAAAGAACTTTTAGATACATATGGGTATGATAAGATAGTTGAGTTAGGAATAGACCTTTACGGTGGATGTTTTAACTATAGAAAAATGAGAGGTGGAACTGATTGGTCCAGACATTCTTGGGGTGTTGCAATTGATTTGGACCCAGTAAGAAATCAATTAAAGGAAACATCAAAGACTGCAAGATTTGCAAGAGCCGAATATAATCAAATGATTGATATATTTTATAAGCACGGATTTGTATCATTAGGTCGTGAAAAGAATTATGATTGGATGCACTTTGAGATTAAAGAATAATAAAAAAGGCTCCAATTGGAGCCTTAATTATTTGATGATGTCAACAATCCTAATATCATCACCAAGATATAAATCAAATAAACAGGAATTAATTGTTATTTAATAAAAGTATAGGTTGTTCCTTTTTTTGAATCTATTAATAGATTATCTTTATATAATTTATAATTCATTTCTGCTGGATGCCAATATGTTGAATCATCTGATATAACATCAAATCCAGATTTACCTATAACTTTAATTTCTTTTGTAAAATCAACATTAACAGCTTTTGAAGATGTTTCTTGAGTAACTCCATTTATGTTGGTATATTTTATTGTATATTCAAGTTTAACTACTGGATTAAGTTCATCTATTTTAAGTTCTAAGGTTGAACCATTATTAAGTCTTGGTTGAATAATTTCTTTTTTACAAGAAAACGTTACCAACGCTAAAGCTATTATTAAAAGTATTTTTTTCATATTATTTATTTTATTTGTTTATATATTGCAAAGGTACGAATAATATTTTAATCTACCAAATTTATTTTCATTTATTTTTAATAAATTAATATTTCACCTTCAACCATCTGGTCACAGATAAGTAATCTAACACCAAATATCTTTTTAAAACCATCGTGTCCTTGAGTTAAAAAACAATTATCATAGTATGTTGATGAAATTGTCATAGCAATCATTTGGTAACTTCTATAATCAATTAAAACAACGTTAGGTTCTCTTCTATTACAACGATATAATCTATCAATACTATCGTTAATTCTTCTAATAAGTGATTCACCTATTTCTTTTTCTTGTTGATATATTCTATCTAAATGTACTAAATTTGCCATTGTATTTATTTTACTTGAAGTTAATAATAGAATCAACCATTATTAACTTTTCTTTTATTTAACCTAACATAAACAAAAAAAGTGTTTTTAAGATTCTTGTGTTAACCAGAAATCTTCCATCATTTGTTGATAAAGATATTCTGATTCCAATTGTTCAATTTGTTCTTGTGTTAATTCTTGTTCCATTGCATTTTTAAATTAATGTTTTTAAATCCTCTATCAACTGTATCAATAAGCTTAGCTTGAGTTTCTTGCATCATTTGCAATTGATTAAAGATTTCTTTTATCTCATTATCTTCAACCTCTTGTTTAACTACCTCATCATTGATTAAGTTATTTATATACTTCTGAGCACCTATCTTGGTTTTGCAATATTGAAATGGAATGTAAACCATAATGCTACTACCTGTTGATATGTTAACACCAATTTCAATAGATAAATCTATTTTGTTATTGAAATGTTGTTTAAATGTTTTTGCTGGAATCAATTTAATTGATTCGTAAGCTTTTTCTAATTGTTCTTTTGTTTCCATAATTTCTATCTGTTTATAATAAATATCTAATACATTACAAAACTACTAATAAAGCTTTAATAAATCCACTATTTTAACACATTATTGAACGAATGGTAGTTTCTATTGATTTAATGGTTAATATTTATCTTTTTTAATGTACCTATTTGTATAACTACATAATGGTTGAATATTTGTATAATGGTTTAGTCTAATTATTTCATCTTCTGTTGTAGCTGATGATATAGGTTCAATATGGTCAATATCCCAACCAAAATTTAATTCACCATTATAAAGTCCGTGGTTATTCCAATTCATCCAATGAAGAAATTTAGATTCTAAATATTTTTTAAATTCAACTATACTACATCCCAATATAAATTCAGTTCTATGACATTTTTTATTACCATTTCTTTTAAATGATTGAGATATATTACATCTTATTTTTGATTTAAGGTTAAAAATAATATCAGTTTTTCTTCTATTAATAATATATTTAACTGAATTTAATTTACATTTCTCAAGATTTTTTTCTCTATATTCTTTATCTCTCAATTTATATTTATCAATATTTTTATTTCTATGTTCTTTATTGTATAATTTAATTTTAAGTTTTTCTTCATCAGTCAAGTTATCTCTTTTAATTTTAGCTTTTTCTTTAATTTTAATTTTATTATTTTCATAATATTTTTTAGCTAAAATATTATTTTTTTCTTTTATTTCCATAATTATTTAGTGTTTTTTATAGTATGAATCAACATATATCTCTTCATTTATTAACCAATCTTTAGGTTTGATACTACCAAGTAGTGGTTTCAATTCTTTAATATCTTGTGAACAGAATCCACTACAAGATTTACCTTTGAATTTAGATGTTGAAATTAGCTCTTCTGCTGCATTTATTTCATCAATTTGTATAAGTGTGCCACCAACCTTCTTTGAGTATGTTAGAAGTAAATAATTCACTTGTGATTGTAATTTAATAACTACAACGTATTCTTCATTATGAAGTGCTTTAGCTTTTTCTTTTGCTGTATCAATTAAAGATTGTATTTCTGGTGATTTCATATTGTTTTGTATTTAATAGTTGGGCCGCATGTGCGGCCCATATTATTTTATTTTTGTAATTGTTTGTTTGTATAGTTCTTCTGTTTTTTTATAGAATTCAAGAGTATGACCTAATGATGGGTAAAGTAAATGACAATACTCGTGACAGATAACCCACTTAACAAATTGATTGTGATTCTTAACATTATTTCTCATAAATTCTTGTTCTCGCTTATATCCACTTAAATAATGACCATCATCAACATATAAAAGATTAAATGATAATTGAATAAGGTTTTCAGTTTTACGTGCGTTAGCATTTATACCTGTAGGTAATTCAACGACATCATATGTTGCTTCTTTATTTTTAAGTGTTTCTTTAACATACGCTTCAAGTTTTAAAACTTTAATATCGGTTCTTTTTTTGAAATAGTTTATATGATGATTAAATCTATCTTCATATGATGTTGGAAATTTTTGGTTAAGTTCATTAATAAGTTTTTGTATTGTATTCATTTTAGTTTGTGTTAATTGCGGCCCATGGGCCGCTTGTTATTGTTATTCTCTTTATTAATAAATATGTGAGATATTACAAAAGTACTATTAACTAATTGAAAAATCTATTAATTTAACACATAAATGAGTAAAGTGTGGTACGTGTTGATTTAACGGTTATTAATGGGGCCGCCATGCGGCCCATCAATTATGCTAAGTTAAATTTTTTAATAAAACATTCCATATGGTCTAACCAAGTTGTTTTAATAAATATTATTCGTTCATAGTTTTCTTCAAGAAGTAATTGCTCTTTAAATTTGTTCAAGCTTTTAACTTCTTCTAAAACATCTTTTTTTGTTTTATAATAAATTGCTATTTCAAATTTAACTATTGTTGAATATTTACCGTTAACTATAGTTTTTTTAATTTCTTTATTTATAAATGAACCAACTAATTGATTGATTTCTTTTTCCATTTGTTTTGGTGTAATTACTTCTTTATATTTTTCTTCAAAGAATTTTTTATAATATCTAAATTCACCTTTAATTTGTGTATAAAAATAAACATCTTTAAGGAAAGCTATTTGAAATAAAGTTAAATTAAACTCTTTTTCAAATGTATCAACAAGTTGATATAATTCATTTAAATCTTGTTGTTGTTCTATTGTTAATTTAGTTTCCATATTATTTTTTATAGTTTAAAATTCTATTATTATATTCTAATGAAGCTTCAAATCTTTCAGTTAATTCTTCTAAAAAACTATTAGCACTATATTCTGTAAGTAAAACCATTTTTTCTTTATAACCTAAATTATCATAATATTCTAACATATTATTTGGTATAAAAGCAATTTTTTTATTAGTTAAAGTAATCTCAATACCATCAGTATCATCTTCATAACTATCAACTGCTTCTGGTAATTCAATTACACCCTCAGTTATACCCTCAGTTACACCCTCAGTTTTAGGTTCTTCTTCTAATTGAGGTTCATCTATTTCAATAAATTTAGATGGTAATAAATTAATAATTTCATTGAACTTTTCCCAGTTGATGTTAATTGTTCTCCTAGATTTAATCATATCACCATCACTGATTAAAGTTACAAATGATTTAATATATCCCATTGAAACTAATTTAGGAATTTCTCTTTCAACCATCTTAAAGTTGGTGAATGTGTGCTCCGCAATTAATTCATTAGAATAAGTAATCTTAGAATTTTTTGAATTGTAATGTAATAACTTTCTTAGAATTCTTTCTTGAGTTGATGTTAAATGAAAAGATTCCTTTTTAGTTAGATAAGATGATGCAAAATATAATGCATCGTTGTAATTTTTTGGTTGAGTGTTCATTTTTAAATGTTTTATCCCTTTGTTATGTTTTCCCTTTTATTTCGGAGAAAGGGCCCTAGAGGTAGCCGCTAAACTATTAATCCTCTAGGAACTCCGTATAGTTGAAGAGATATAAGCTCTTTATTATAAATATACACAAAGATACGAAAAGTTCAATAATAAAGTAACTTTTTTATAATATATTTTTTTATCTGTTGATATGGTTGATTAAACTGTTAAAAATAGTAAGATACGAATCGTATCTATGAAATACGAAATGTATCTAGCAGATACGAATCGTATCTATGAAACACGAATTGTGGGGTCATAACAAGAGAGTAATAATTAACAAGAGAATAATAATTAACAAGGGTGTAATAAGTAACAAGATAATTTTAAATATATATTATATATAATAGTATTTTTTTTTTATTTTTATTTTTATAACAATTACTTGAATCTTGATATTCTTTTATTTTAAATAAACCATATCAACTAGCATAGCATTATTCTTTTCATCTATATTAAATTATAAACAAACAATATTCAACTGCGATAGCAAGCTGAAAGCTTTTTCTTTTATTATATTGAATATAAACAATACCGTAGGATACATATATCAACGTTACGAAGTAGCCGAAGGCATTTATATAATAACAATAAAGAAACCAATCTCAACGAAGCGTAAGCAACCAATCTCAACGAACCCTTCGGGAAGGAACCAGCCATTGACATAATCTCAACCTAAAGGAAGGTACCCAGCCCGTGAACTAATTTTTTAGTTCTAATCATATAATGTATCTTTTTAAAAAGTTTCGTATATTTATAATAAAAGAAACAATATGAAAACAATTGAAGAAACAATAAAAGATTACGAGAGATATATCCTAAAAGTTGCTACATCTCTAAATCAAGATGAATATAAGGATGACCTTATTCAAGAAGGTAGAATAGCTATAGTTGATGCTTATGCAAACTATAATGAATCTATGGGTGAGTTTCACCCATATTGTTTAGTATATATAAAAGGTAGAATGAAAACATTCCTATCAAAAAATGCACGTACAGTTAGAATACCAATGACTCATTTCAACAATGGACCATATTCAAATAAGAAATACTTAGAATATCAAAAAGTAAGCTTCATTGTAACTGATGAAGAAGGTAATCAAGTTGAAAGAGATTTTATTGATGAGGTTGAAGATAATGAATTAGACGACCAAGAATACATCAAAAGCCTTCGTCTAACGAATGCATTATCAAATTTGAAGGAATTACACCAAGATTTACTTACAATGCGTTACGTTGAAGGATTAACATATAAAGAGATAGCTGATGAACTTGGTATAACAAAACAAGGTGTAATGCAATTGGTTGCAACAGCAATAAAAAAGATAAAAAAAGAATTAATCAAATAAAGCTTTCTTATCCCTTTCTTGATACTTGAACATCCAAGTAGTCCAGATTAATTAAATCATCTATTAGGAGCGTTGCTAGACGCTCCATTTTTGATGTAATAACATTATTGTATTCAATTTTTGTTTTGAATAGGAATGTTAACTCAATTGAAAGATATGTATGAGCATTTGCCACCCTTTGTTTATTAGATGCAAATTTAGCTTCTGATGATTGGACATCGGTAAAAATATTAACTTCATTGTAACCAAATTCTTTTTCTTTAAATCTACGAATAAGATATGCAATATGGTTATTATAGTTGAATACAGCTTCAGTTAATCCACTACCAGCATTCACCCAAGCACCATAAGCTAAATAAGTTGCTTTACATTCTTTTTTATTCATACTTCCATATTCAATAGGGTAATTTAAGTGTTTATATTTGGTCTGTGTTCCTTCTTTCTTTTGCATATTTAATATTTTTGTATTACAAAAATACGAATAATAAACAAGAAAAGCAAATTTATTTTTCATTATTTCCAGGTTTTTTAAATTATCTATATATTTATTATTAAATAACATTAAAAATAATAAACAATGATTATGGATGAATATGAAAGAAAAGATAAAAAGGGTAGAGATATATTTAAACAATTTTGCCACGAACAAGAATGGTGCAAACACCATAGAGATTCAAAAGATAAACACGCACACTGGGACCTATCTTATTTCAGTGGTAATACTGCTATGATTGGTGAAATCAAATACAGAAACTATCCTTCAACAGCATTTGATGCTTGGTTATTAGAATTAGATAAATTAAAATATCTTCAAACTATGCATCAGTTTATGAAATTAAATGGTAAACAAACAAAGATAACTTATATACATCATTTAAATGATGGTAAAACACTTATATGGGATATAACAGAATTAGAGTTATTTGATTATACAATAGAAAAAAGATGGTTACAGAAGAATGATTTTACTGATGAAAAAGAATGGAAAGATTGTATATTCCTACCAGCAAAAGAAGCGATATATGGAAGTCCTACAAATGATTTAGAATCTCAATTAAACAAAATGATTAATAAAGATGAAGAAGAAGATGATGGATTACCATTTTAAAAAATAATTAAAAATAATTTGACTTTTTCAACATTACTACATATTTATTATAAAAGAAACAAATGGAAGTATTTAACAATTTATTATTATCACCAGATATGTCAGCAACAACAATGAGTGCTGATACTATTTATCTTGATGGTAAGCCACTATCAATTGGTGATGGACCAATTATTATCAACTTAGAACAAATTGTTCACGCACCACAAGAAACTATTTTTGTAGTTAAACAAGAAGTATATAACTTCAAACCACAAGAGGTAAAAGTAGTGGTAACTAAAAAAGTAGTTCCAACTGCACCACGTGTAATAACAATTTATAATAAACAAGCTAAATTAAGAATATGTGGTGATTTTGCATCAAGTGATAGTAAAGTAGTTGACTGCTTGAACTGTGTTGATAATTACCTTGCTAACAATGAAATAACAAGTTACCTACAACTAACACCAAAAGGTAGCGGATGTAGCGTTAAACAAGCTTATTCAGCTGTATCACCATCAAGAAAACTAACAAAAGATGAAAGGAGAAATAGATAATGGAAAAAGAAATTAAACAAATAAACAATCTAATTGAAGATTATGTAGTTGCAACTAAAAAGTTAGTTCGTAATAGAAAGAAATTTAATAAATTGGACCTTAATATTGAACTTAACCAAATGAAAGGTATTATCATTAGTGTTATTGATAATGATGAATTAATATTATTATCAATGGATTTATTAAATGCTGTAATCTACAAAAACTTATTATACTTAGTATACGCACAAGAGAATGAAAACTATGAAGAATGTTCTTACATCCATAATTCATTATTAGGTTTTTACATTGATATTTTTATGTATAATATCACAAAAGAAAAAGGAAGAACAATTGAACAACTAACTGAACTATATAATTACTTTGAAAAAGAAGGTAATGAACATATGGCAGAATCTAAACACTATGCTGAATTGATGGTGTTATTTGAAAACAACGATAAATAATATGACACAAGAAATTAAAAACACAATATTGCATCTAATGGAACAAAAAACATCATCCAATGCAACACAAGTAAAAAAGATATATGAATCAGAAACAGGTTTAAAAGCTAACTCTGGTTGCTTCTGTAAAGAGAGGAGTATTATTAACCTATATAATATTGTAACTAATTATATCAACAATGATGGCCAGTAAGATTGAAATAGATAATTTCTTCAATAATAACTATGATGTTATTCTTAAGGAAACAAGACATTGGGTAGCATATTGCTCAAACGCAACAACTGATGCTGAAGATTATCTTGCAGATTCATATCAATATCTTCTGAAGAATAAAGATAAAGTTGGTAACACTGAAAGAGATATTAAAAACTACACAATGAGATTTATCATTGATTCAGTTAAATGGTACAACTCTTCAACGAATAAAACCAATAGAAGAATAAACAATGGTGAATATATCTTGATGGATGAAATCACCCCAAATGAAGATATTGAAGATGATGAGTATTCTCTTTTAGATAATGAAGAGTATCTTTATAAAGTTGCAGCTATTGAATTATATAATCAACGAGCAAGCAAAGAAGATAGAATAGTATACCAAGTATACGCTAATAAAGAGAAAAGAACCGTCAGAGCACTTGGAGCACATCTCAACATAAAGAACACTCAAAGCTGGCATAAGATATGTGAAATGAAGTCTGGTATAAAGGAAATATATGAGGGACTTAAAAACAACCATAACAAATAAAACATTTAAAATAAAATAAATTATGAATTTACAAGTAAAACAAGAATTTAAAGGCCAACTAATCACAAGAAACTTTGTTGGTAGAGGAAGAGTAACAATAGATACTTCAAAAGACTTCAATCAATCTCAATTGAATAATTTATATAATGGTGGTTTCTCTGACCTATTAGAATATATCGTAGACGAACCTACACTTATTGTCGATGAACCAGTTGAAACTAATTTGTTAGTTGATACCACACCTATTGATAAACCAATACTAAAAACAGAACCTAAAGCTAAAAACAAAAATGGAAAAACTAACAGATAAACAATTACGATTTATTGATGAGTATTTAATTGACTTGAATGCCAGTGCTGCATATGTACGTGCTGGTTATTCATCTAAGCTTGCTAATACCAATGCATTTAAATTACTGCAAAATACTGCTATAGCCTATGAAATAAAGGTTAGACAAAAAGCTACATCAACAAAGCTTGGTATCACCAAAGAAGAATTAATTCAAGACCTTATTGATATTAAAAATAATAATAAACAAGATTATCCAACAGTTGCAATCAAGGCTGTTGAGGTATTGAATAAGATGAATGGGTTTGATGCTCCAGAGAAGATTGACCACACTACAAATGGTAATGATATTAACCCAACAACAATAAATATCCACATTAAAAAGAAATAATGGAATTAAACATAGAAGCAACTACAATTTTTGAGGCCAATTGGGAAACATTTCAAGACCCTAACATTAGATTTATTGTGAACCAGGGTGGTTCTCGTTCATCTAAAACAGTTTCTCTATGTCAATTGATTATATTATACGCTTACACAAACCCTAATAAGGTAATCTCAATCATTAGAAAAACATTCCCAGCATTAAGAGCAACAGTAATGAGGGATTTCTTTGAGCAGATTAATAATATGAATCTTTCAAATCTTATTAAACATAATAAAAGTGAACATATTGTAACATTCCCTAATGGAACTATTGTTGAATTCTTTAGTGTTGATGATGAACAAAAGATTCGTGGTAGAAAACGTGACATTGCTTGGGTAAATGAAGCCAATGAGTTATGGTATGAAGACTTCCAACAATTAAACTTTAGAACAACAGATAAGTTGATATTCGATTACAATCCCTCAGATAGCCATAGCTGGTTATATGAACTCCCTATCAACCAATCTAAGATGATTAAATCAACATATAAGGATAATCCATTCTTAGATAAGAGCATCGTTAAACAGATTGAAGAATTGAAGTTCACTGATGAAGCACAATATCAAATTTATGCATTAGGTGAGAAGACAACATCAAAGGTAAATATATATTCCAACTTTACTTATGTTGAAGAAAGACCAATAAGATTTCAACAATATAAATATGGTCTGGATTTTGGATATAATCACCCTACTGCTTTGGTTAAGGTTTGGTTCCACGAGAATGAACTATTTGTTGAGGACCTAATATATGAATCTTATTTAACAACTAAAGAATTAGTTGAGAAGATTAAAGCTGTTGGTGTTGAGCGAACAGTTGAATGTATGGCCGATTATTCAAGACCAGAGATTATCCACGAGATTAATGATGCTGGGTTTTCTGTATTGAACGCTGATAAGAATGTTAAGAAGGGTATTGATGATGTTAAAACATATAAGATATATACCAACTCTAAAAACGTTTTTAAAGAGTATGAGAATTATAAATGGAAGAAGATTGGGGATAGAATACAAGATGAACCTGTAAAGAACTGGGATGATGCAATGGATGCAATCAGATACGCTGTGAGGGAAATCAAATTGAATGGCTCAAGGAATTTCTATGCAGCTGGCTAATAAACACATTAAAAGAATAAAACATTTAAAATAAAAACAATATGGCAATCTCAATTATATCTCAACCTAAGTTATTACAACCAGCATACAACCAAGTATACTTTGTTGCTGATTCAACGAACTCATCTCAACTTGCAATGAGATATTTATATTCTGTTTATAATGATGATACAAATAATTTAATTGCTTCTTTAAGAATTGCTCCAGAGCCATCATTTGGATATGGTGCTGTTGATATATCAAAGATTATACAATCACAAGTTACAAATTCTTTAGATTTTAATGCAACACAATTTCAAGCACCAAATAATTATGTTAAATATAGAGTTGAGATTCAAGAAGAATATACAGAAAATTGGGTATTCACTGGAATAACTGGAACTGTTGGTATACCAGTATTTACACTAAATGGTGTAGCATCAAGTCCTTGGACAACAGCTGACCAAATAAGAATTGATAATGTTACAGGTAATACAAATTTTGAAGGATTATATACTGTATTATCATCAGTTGGTAATAACTTAACTGTTCTTGGATATTATTCAACTGGAGCAACAAGTGGTTCAGTGTATTGGGCCAACCAAACTAAAACAACTTCAACTGCAACAACTATTGATGACCTATATGCATTTAATGGTGTAAGAAGTTTTAAAGATTTTTATTCTTATAATGAAGTTAATTATTTAATTCCACAATCAACTTCTGGTACATCAAAACTATTCTTAACTGATATGCCATCAAGTGGATTTACAGTAACAGAAACTCAAGACTTATGGTTGAGTATGTTTAGGAATCCATCAACAACTGGTCAAACAATACAATATAGAATAGTTAACTCAAATGGTGATGTATTTAAAAATGGTGTAAACTTTAGTACAGATACTTCATTAGAATCATCTGTTGCTTTGGGTCCAGGAAATTTTAATCCAATACTTGTTTCTGGTTCACTTCCAGTTATTAAATCTAATACAACATATTATGATATATATTTAGCAACAACAGGTGGAACACAGTTATCACAATCATATAGAATTAATATTGATACAAGATGTAAGATTGAAGAATATGAAATACTATTCCAAGATAGAATGGGAAGTTGGTTATCATACGCATTTCAACTTAGAGCAAAAGAAACTGGAACAATTGAGCGTTCAACGTTCAACAAAAATTTGGGGAATATTGATGCAGTCAATGGATGGGAATATCAACTAAAAGATGCTGGTCAAACTATCTATAATGTTAATCTTCAAAAAGAATTGGAACTTAACACTAATTGGATGAATGATGAGATGTCAGTTCTATTCGAACAACTATTGACATCACCAGTTACATATTTAAAAGATACTGATGGATTATATTATGCTTGCATAGTACAAGATAATGGTTTTGAAACAACAAGACAAAAAAATAAAAACTTAATTAAGAAGAGTGTTAAGGTAGCTTATGCTTCAAATAATAATATAAACATCTAATGGTAAGTCAAGCAAGAATTCAATTAATAGGAACTAATACAGGATACTTAGATATTAAATCTGGTACTGCATTCCCAATAAACTTATCATTGGGTGACATCCGTGACATCTCAAAAAGAAATGGTTCATATTCAAGAACTATAACTTTAGTTGGTAATAAGAATAACTCTATATTGCTTGGTCATTACTATGACCTTAATGTTGAAGCTGGAACATTCAATATCAATACACTTCAAAAGTGTTTAATCGAACAAGATGGTGTTGTTATATTAGATAATATGTATATGCAATTAACTTCTATCAAGAAGATTCAGAAAGCTGGTTCTTATGAAATAGAAGTTGAGTATGAAGTTGAGGTTAAGGATTCATCATCTGATTTCTTTATTAAGATTAATAATCTTGAGTTAACTAATTTAGATATGAGTGTATATAATCATACATATGCTGTATCTGGAATTACTGGTTCATTCGATAATACATACGTTGATGGATATAAATACTTAATGCCTTATATTGCACCAACTGATTTAAACCCAAATGCTTATAAGATACAAGATTTTAAACCAGGTATTTATGGAAGAATATATTGGGACCAAATATTTGATAATGCTGGATATACTTATGATTTTCAAGAAGCTTCTGGTTCAACTATTCAATTTGATAAATTATTTATCCCTTATAATGGTGATGTACCAAAACCAATTGAAGACCAAGATTCTTGGGTAGTAGCTTCTGCAACTACCGCATTTACAAAAACTGATAACTCATTACCAACAGCTGTTAAACAACAAATGATTATTGATGGAGAGATAAGTGATGTTAGTAATTATTATAATCCAGTTCTTGGTGAATATACAACACCATCAACAATTGCTAATCCAGATTCATATATTTTTGAATTTGCTATTACATATTCTGTATCTATCAAAAATAATAATGTTGACTCAATTAAGATACAGAATGTTGGGGTTGGTGGAGCCGCACCAAAAACTAAAGCATATGGTATTAAATTGTTATCAAATAACAATGAAGTTAATGGTACAATGTTTCCAGTTCCAGCTGCAACTATATTGGCTCCAGCCCAAACTTATGTTTTAGCTACAAATTATGAAGAAGTATTAACTACTAATAATAGTAATATAAATGCTAATACAATTATTGAAACATACTTCAATACTAATAAAGATACCAATGCTTCTTTTTGGGCTTCTACTATTGGTTTAAACCAACTTAGATATGTTGATATAACTGTAACTATTTCATCTATTAAGATGACAATTAAACCATCTTTAAATACATTTTTATATGGTTCTAATATTACAATGAATTCATTTATCCCTAAAAAGATTAAACAATCTGAATTCATCAAGAGCATCTGTCAAATGTATAATCTATATATTGAAACAGACCCAACAAATCCAACTAATTTAATAGTTAGAACTCGTGATGAATTTTATGATTCTGGAGTTGTTGTTGATTGGACCAAAAAACTTGCTAAAGATAAAGAACAGAATATTAAATTCTTACCAGAATTATCTTCAAAGAAACTTATATTATCTTATAAGCCAGATAAAGATACTGCTAATGCAAACTATGAAGCTATTACAAATGAAGTATATGGCCAAGTAGAATATACTTTTGATAATGAGTATGTTAAGAATACTGATAGAAAGGATTTAATATTCTCACCTACACCAAATGCATATACAAATTTCCAAGCTAACGTTCCAATTCTTGTGGGACAGGCTCCAAAGGTTAATATTAGAATTCTTCTTGATAATGGTTTATATTCTTGTCAACCATATACGATTACTGAAAGTGGTACAAGTGTATCAACAACGACATACACTACATATCCTTTATTATCTCATTTCAACGATGCTGAGAACCCTACATTCGATATTAACTATGCGGTGTGTGATTATTATTTTTATAATCCAGATAGCCTTACTAATAACAACTTATATAATTTACACTGGAGAAGAACACTTGGACAAATTAATAATGGTAAATTACTTACAGCTTTATTTGATTTAAACGCAGTTGATATTCAAAAGTTAAAACTTAATGATAAAATTAGAATTGATAATGGTTATTGGAATATAAATAAGGTAATTGATTATGATGCAAACTCAAATAATTTAACAAAGGTTGAACTTATATCAATTGATGATGACCTTGAATTACCTCCATTTGATACATATGGTATAACAGAAACAACACCTACTGGTAATGTATTCTTACCAGCACCTGGAGATATTTATTTACAAGGTCTTGGTGATATTAAAAACAACACTGGTAAAGGTAATTCTGATTATGCAAATATTGATGCATCAAATGGTGCTGTAAATATTACTGGAAAGAATAACCAAACTTCAAATTTAGTTACTGGTTCAATAACTGGTGACCAAAATATATTAAATGGTATTGGTAAAGCTTTAATTTATGGTAATCAAAACACTATTAATTCTCCATCATTAATATATGGAACTAATAATATAGTTGAAGAGAATCTTAGTAATGTATTTATTTTTGTGGATAGTTATACTGCAACAACATCTGATATATTTGTAACACCAGAGAATCTTATTATAGATGGGCCAGACCCAACTATCAATGGTATTCCATTATCTGCATTTACAGGTACAACAACAGGTTTAACTTGGAGTGATGTATTAACTAATGGAAACACAAGTGGACCTAACAATGCTGTAATGGATACTACTCAAGTTATTTCATCATCAAATGGTGGTGGTCAATTGGCGTTAGATGCTGGTGGTACTGCAAGTAATGTATTATTATCTGTTGATGGTGGCATCTATAGTGGTTTAGGTCACTTAAATATGTATCAAGATTTTATCGAACTTGTTAGTGATAACTATTCAAAAGCAATATATATTATCAATACTGGTTTTGGTGATGGTATTTGGTTACAATCAGATGAGAATGTATTCAGTCAAGCTGATACAGTTAATACAACACTTGGTAACTACGTAGCTGTTCTTGGACAATCATCAGCACACTTTGGTTTAACAGAACAAATTATAACACAACCAGGATATTATGAATCATCTGATATTGATATTTATGATACATTATCAAGTGGAGTAACTTCAGATGATGATAAGAATGCTGTATTTATTTCAACTCAAAATTCATCAAGAGATATTGGTGTTAAAAACACAGCAATAATTGGTGGTTCTGGTTTAACAGCAACTCAAGATAATACAGTATATGTACCTTATTTAAATATTAGAGATTTATCAGCTTCAACAGCTGTAACAAATCTTGCTATTGATGCTAATGGTTATGTTGTTTCTGGTGGAGCATCTACTGGTTCAACCCCAACATCATCAACTTGGGCTGATGTATTGGCAAATGGGAACACATCAGCTGGTAATGATGTCATAATAACAAATGGTGATATATTAAAATCAGAAGTTGGTTCAACATTAAATATTCAATCTGATACTTTAATGGATATTAGATTTGATGATGGTTTAGGTGATGTTACTCAATTATATATGGAATCATTATATGCTTCATTAGGAATTGATAATGGTACAAGTGGATTAGAATTTGATACTAATAATAATTTTAATATTATTAATAATAACATTGACTTAACTGCTAATAATAGTACGGTTAAATTATATACAAAAAATAATTCATTAAGTTTAGGTTCATCAGCAAGTAAAGATGAAATAATAATATTAAATAATAGTGCTGCAAATAGAACATCAACAGCAACAGATAATAATGCTGTATTTATTGGAACAAATGCTTCAACAATTAATACTGGTACAATAAATAGTGTTGTAATCGGTGGTGGTACAAATATTATATCAAGTGGTTTAACAGGTGGTGTTATTATTGCAAGTAATTTATCAACACTTAACGCAACAAAATCTGCTATTATTGCTGCCGATAATTTTACATCACCAAATTATACACAAACACTTTATAGTAGAGATGGTTATCACGATGCATTTCATACTATAACAACAGTAAATAATACAACAACAACAATATATTCATTTACACCAAATACAAATGGTGTATGGGTAGTAGAAGCTAATGTAACAGCATTTAGAACAGCTACAGGTGATGCGTTAGGTGCAAAGGTGTTTGCTACATTTAAAGTAATTGGTGGTGTTGTAACACTTGTAGGAGCACAAACACTTGATAGAAAATCAAACTTCCCAGCTACTGTTACTGTAGCTTTAAATACAAATGGAACAATCATTAGATTACAAGCTACTGGATTAGCTGCTGCAACTATTGATTGGAGAAGTTCATTAACAATAACAAAATAAAAACAATAATATTATGCCAGATTTTTTTAATAACGAAATAGTAAATGGGTTATTTACAGACCCAACAGATATACTATTTGTACCTAATGGAGTAACAGCTTTAACACTTACTTCAAGTGCCGCAACATTTGGTGTTCCACTTGTTGGTAATGGTTCTGGATTAACAGGTATTACAGCAAGTTCAACACCATTCACTGGTGGAACTGTAACTGGAACTACTACATTTACTGGTAGTTTATCAGCAACAACTTATTTAGGTTTACCAACTGATATAAGGGTAACTGGTGGTACTTATTCAAATGGTACAGCTACTTTTACTAATAATACAGGTGGTACATTTAATGTTACAGGGTTTTCTACACCATTCACTGGTGGAACAGTAACTGGTTCAACAACATTCTCAGCTGGATTATCAGCATCAACAATATCTGCAACAACATTTTATGGTTCAGCTACTGGTATGACAGAACAACCAATTACTGGTTTATATTCAGCATTTGCATCACTTGCATATTATGATTATGGATTAACAGCAATTGCATATGGAACACGAGCACTTGCAGCTAATGAAATTATATTTAGCCCAATGATATGGCCAGAGCAAGTAACTTTTGATAGAATTGGAATAAATATAACAGCAACTGGAGCAACAGGAACGATGATTAAATTCTGTATTTTTGACTCAGATGCAAATGGTATTCCAAATAATCTTATTTATTCATCAACAACAGCTTCAACGACAACTACTGGGTTCAAAGAAATTACACAAACACTTACTTTCAATAAGAATGTGAAATACTGGTGTGGAGTTCAAAGTAATGGTATATGTACAACCGCAGCGATTGCATTGACAAGTTGTTATAACTTAGGTTCAATGACCAATCCATCCAATGCTCCAACTTGTTCTATAAGAGTAATTCTTGCCAATTTTAATTCACCAGCAAACTTTGCTGCGGTTGGAACTTGGGCTGCAAGTAAATCATCACTAATACCACCAGTAGTTAAATTTAGAAAATCATAAAGATATGGAAACAAGAATAGATACAAACGAAACTTGGAATGAAAATGGAAAATTAATTTCAAGAGTAATCATTGAGGTTATAACTGATGATGATGGCCAAGTTGTTGAGAAGATATTAAGTGTTGAAGAATTCTAAATAAACATCTTCAACAATAAAAACATTTAAAATAAAACAATGGCAGAAATTAAGATTAAAATAAATACTGATGCAACACCAATTAAGGATTTGTTAAAAAATCTTGATGGAGTCAATTCTGAATTAAAAGAAATAAATTCATCAACAAGTCTTGAAAACATTGCTAATGATGCTGATAAAGCTGATACAGCAACAAAATCTCTTAAAACACAATTAAGAGAAATGACTCAAGAGTTACAGGGCTTGGAGCCAGGTACTCAACGCTTCAATGACTTAACAATTGCTGCTGGTAAGCTTAAAGATACAATTAAAGATACCAACGCTGTTATTAATGCAACAGCTGGTTCTGGTGTTGAAAACTTATCTAAAGGATTAGCTGGTATTGCTGGTATTGGTATTGCTGGTTTCCAAGGAATTGCATCAGCCCAAGCTATCTTTGGTGTCGAATCAGAAAAGCTTCAAGAAACTCTTGTTAAGTTACAAGCACTTGCTGGTTTATCAGATGCAGTTAAATCACTTGGAGGATTAGGTGATACAATTACTGATATTAAAGCTTCGTTTAACGCATTTGGTGCTGATGTACTTAAAGCTGGTGTTAAATTAGGTATTTTAAATGTAACAAAAACATCTACAATAGCTTTAACTGAAGCTGAAATTGCTGCTAATTTAGCATCATCAACAGCTAAAAAAGCAGAAACTGTTGCAACAGAAGGTGCAACTGTTGCAACATATAGTTTAAATACAGCAATGTTATTAAATCCTGTATTTTTAATAGTAGCTGGAATAGCTGCTTTAACTGGTGCAATGATTTATTTCTCTGAAGAAACAGAAACTGCTGAACAATTCAATGATAAATTAAATGAAACTCTTGAAAAGCAACAAGGAATTCTTGATAGACAGATTGAAAAAACAACAAGAGCTGCTGATAATAGAGTTAGTTTACTTCAAGCACAAGGTGCAAGTGAAAAAGAAATATTCGATGCTCAACAAAATCTATTAAGAAAAGAAGAAGATGGTAGATTACAACAACTTCAACAAATAGAATATGCTAATTCAAAAAGATTACAATCTTTAAATAACGCATTATCTAAAGGTGAAGAAGAAACAGCAAAAGCTATCAAGAAAGAATATGATGCAAATGTTCAAAAATTCAAGGACTTAAGTAACCTTAATGGTCAATATGCTAAGGATAAACAAATATTACAAGTTCAATTTGATACTGACCAAGCTGCTGATGAGAAAAAAGCTGCTGAAGATTTAAGAAAGAAACAACAAGATGCTTATAAGAAAAGATTAGATGACCAAGAAAAATATAATGCTGATAGACTTGCTGCATCAAGAAGAATTAAAGACCTTGAATTAGCTGTTCTTGATGAAGGACAAAAGAAGGATGAATTAATCCAACAAGAAGCTACTAAGAGAGAGTTAGAGGACCTTAATAAAAAGTATGGTGATAGAAAAAAACTAAGTGCTGTTCTTCTTGCTGAAGTTCAAGCATTAGAAATTGGTATTAAGGAACAAGGTAATGATAAATTACTTGAGATTGATAAAAAATATGCTGATAAAAAGTTGGCTGATGATACAAAATTAGCTGAAGATATAAGAAAAAATAAAGAATTAGCTGATGCTTTATATTACGATACTTTAGATAAAATAGTTGAAGAGCAATACCAAAAATCATTAACAGACCAGCAAAGAGAATTAGTTGCTCTTGATAATAAATATGCAAATTTAATTGATTTAGCTAATGGCAATGCTGAAAGAATAAAAGAAATTGAAAAATTAAAAGCAGTTGATTTAAAAGCTATTGATGATAAAGCAACAGAAGATGCTATTGCTAACCAAAGAAAATTAACAGACCAAAGATTACAATTGGCACAAAATGGTTTAGCAGCTGTTCAAGCTATTACAGAATTGTTTGCAAACAAAGGTGAGAAAGCTGCTAAGAAAGCATTCCAAATTAATAAAGCTGCCGCTATAGCATCAGCTGTTATATCTACTTATCGTGGTGCTGCATCAGCTTTTGCTGAAACTCCTGGTGGACCTATTATAAAAGGTGTTGCTGCTGGTATTGCTGTTGCTGCTGGTGTGGCGAATGTTGCTAAGATAGCTGCAACAAAATTTGAAAGCGCAAGTGCACCATCAGCTTCAACTCCACCATCTGCATCGTTACCAAGTCCTACAACACCAACATCTTCACCAGCTGCTCAACCACAATTTAATTTATTTGGTCAAGGTAATCAAGGTAATAATGTTGGTCCAAATGGTAATGAACCATCAACTTCTGCAATTCAAGTTAACTCAACAGTTTCTGTAAGCGAGATTAATGCTGTACAAAATAAAGTTGCTGTACAAGAATCACGTTCAACTTTATAACATTAAACAATATCAAAAATTAATACATTTAGAATAAATGATAACAAGTTACGTAACACTAAAATCTAAGATTGAAAGCTTTTGCAATCAACACCTTCAAGTAAAGAAGTTTGGTGGTGAATTTGCTGATGGTATTGGAATCTTTGCAACAAGGGATGAGAAATATCCTATTGTATATGTAACCCCAATATCGCAAACTCTTGGACAAAACACAAGTGTATTTGAGATTGACCTATATTGCTTGGATATTATTGAAGAAGATAGAACAAATATCAACACAATCTTATCTGATACCAATTTAATCTTGAATGACTTCTGGATTTATGTAAGAGACGGACAAGATTATTCAATAGATATTGTTGGTCAACCAACACTTACACCATTAAACAATGCGTTATTAGATTATGCAGCTGGATGGGTTGGAAGATTCTCAATTGAAGTTGATAACTATTGTATAATAGAATTACCACTTAGTGGAAATATTTAAAAAATAAAAAAAAAAGAAAAATTATGAGTTTAGCTAACATTTACAAAACACTATGTGACGGACTTGGACTTGCTCCAGTTAACGGTTCATACGTACAAGCATTAGGAGACTACTTTGGTGTAGTTGATAACCCAAACAGAAGATATGATGATGAGGTTCTTGTACAAGCGTTGATTAACAGCGGTGGACCTGGAACTTCTGAAGTTCTTATCTTTGATACATTCACAGATTTTCCATTAACTGGTAATGATGATTCACTTTATGTGACAAAAGATACAAACGTAATCTACAGATGGGATTCAACTTCTTATCAATTATTAAATTCTCCAACTGCTGTTAATCCAGATGAAGTTGGAACTTCTTATTTTGTTGACCTAGCAACAACTGGAGCACTTAATGCTTGCACATATAATAATGGAACGAGTGGGGTAACTGCAACGCTTACAGGTAATGTTAATGGACAACTTTCACAAGTATCTTTTGTTGGAAAAATTGATAATGTAGCAACTGCTCTTGGTCAAGTTATTTTGGTTAAATCACAGTCTGGAGCAAATAAAAAACAAAATGGAATCTATGAGGTAACAACTCTCGGAAATGCTGGAACTCCATTCGTATTAACAAGAATTGTTGGATTTGATGCCACAGATGAAATTTATCCATCCACAACTTTTGTATCACAAGGTTCAACAAATAAATCACAATATTTTACAGAAGTTACAGTTAACCCAGTTGTTGGAACTGATGACATAGTTTTTGCAGCAGCAACAGTTTCATTACCACAAGCACCAATTAGATTGGTTGATACAGTATTGGAAACATTTCCTACATCAACATATACAAGTGGAACAGCATTTCCTACTTTACCAGGGCTTGGAGCAACACTTGAAAAAACAACAAATGGTGCATTAGGTGTAGTTAATGGTGTTAATATGACAAGCGGTAAAATTATATTAATAAATTTTGGTGGTGGACAAGCGTATAGAAACGGAACTTATCAAGTAACAAATGCTGGTTCAGCAACTTCTAAATGGAAATTAACAAGATTAGATTATTACCAAAATAATATGGGGTCAAACATTAAAGAAATATATGTTTCAAATGTATTATCAACTTATTACGGTTCAAGATATTCATTAAGTACACCAAATCCAATTGTTGCTACAAGTGTTGGAACACCAGGATATTCATTAGTGTTTACAAAAACAAATAATGTTGGTTTAATAGATGGAATAAGTGGAACAATAACTATTGCTGATTCAACTGGAGCATCAAACTTGGTATTAACAGATTTAACTGCAAATATTATTGCACCTTCTCATACTATTTCTAATGCAACAGCTTCAGTTCAATTATCACTTCAAGGTTCTGGTGCTGATTTAGCATTATTACAAGCAAATGATGGTACAACAAATGGGTTTTTACAAATAGATTCACCAAATGCTACACTTGATTTATATAGTGATGGTGATATGTCAATAGAAGGTGTTGGTTCAATAACACTTAATTCTGAATTAAATACAATAGCTATTAATCCAGCATTAGATAAAATAACAATTACAGCTAATGATGGTTCAACAAATGGGTTTTTATCAATTGAAGGTGGTTCTAATGGTGTTAATTTAACACACGATACATATTTAACACTGGGAACAGATAATGGAAATAATGGTATTGAATTTGATGGAGCAAATGCTTCAATGTATACAGTTAATGGTGGTGAAATTACAATGACATCAACAAATGGTGTTACTTTAAAATCACTTGTTGCTGCTGGTAATGGATTCTCATTCAAATTAACTTCACTTCCAGTTTACGCTTCTGATGTAGCAGCTGGTGTTGGTGGTTTAACTACAAATATGGTCTATAAAACATCAACTGGAGAACTTAGAATTAAAATTTAATAAATATGCCAGTATCTTACGGTAAAGATAGTACATCTTGTTTTGCAAGATGGGGTGACCAAGGCCACAAATATTACTACAAATGTGGTAGTGCTTTGTCACGCTCCAGAGCGAAAGCTAAGGCTGTTGACCAAGGTAAAGCAATTGGTGAATTTGGATATAAGGACCAAGTATTAAAGGTATTTAGTTTTATATTTACTAATGAAAAAATTTCATTTGATTATAATGAAACACTTACTAAATCAGATATTCAAGAAAAGGCACTTGAGTATATAAGAACTGGAGCAGATGTTTATATAATTTCTGCAAATAGTAATAAAGAAAAAATGCTTGGTCTTGCAGAAAAACTTGGAATTATTGAATCAAGAGTTTATGCTACTGGTTCTAATAAAGCTAAAGTAGAAAAGATTATTGAATTAAAAATATCAAAACACTACGATAATAATCCAGATGTAATTTCTGAATTAGGAAGTATAGGAGAACTCGTATAATGACACTTCAAGAACTAAACACACAACTTACATCCTTGCTCAAGAGTTACATCAAGAGCAAGGGTTATGTTAGTTCTGGTAAGTTGGTTAATTCAATTCAATTTACAGCAACTGATTCTAATGAGTTAGATATTTCTTTTAATGCTCAAAATTACATTCTTTATCTTGAGAAAGGTAAGCTTATGCAGAATTTTTTTGATTCATCAGATGCTATTGAATTAATAACTCAATACGAAATTTCTAAGATAGAATCTAAGTTTAAGGTTTAAGTTTTTTCATTGTTAAGTAATTCATTACTTGAGTTAATGGAAGGTCTGTAACAGCTTCAATCTTTGTAATATCACCATTTGTAAGCATATCAATAACAAACTGCCAAGAGAACTTAGCTAACTCTTTTTCTTTGGCCTCATCAGCAAGGTCCTCAGCAGATAATTCATCATCTGGGTCAGCATCTTCAATTACTGGTTGAAATACACTTACATATGTATTCATAATATTCTCTTTCCACTTAAGTATATGTTGAATAATACCGAATACATTAGTTATTGGTAAATTATTAAACTCAGTGCTTCGGCTCCAGATATTAATTAATCTATATGGTTCAATTTCTATTGTATTCCAGTCACTTTCTCTTTGTCTTCTATATAATATAGCACAGATTATGTTGATATTTTTATAATAATTATCTTCCATAAAATAATTAATATCAATGAACTCACCAAAGCTTATTGAATCGAGTTCTTTAAAATGATATTCACCTATGATTTTTAAAAAATCAATACTTGGTTGTCTATTGATGAATTCTATAGATTTAAACATATCAGAAATTTCATCAACATCAAACTCATCAAAATATTCTTCATCAACATTTAATAAAGTTGATAATATTGCTATATTCTTTTCATAATTATTTGAAAATTCTAATAAATCAAGTTCGATTTCCCTTAACTCATTAAAAGTATTTACAGTAATTTCATCCCAAGATTTTGGTATATTAATTATTTCCATTGATTAATAGATTAACTTTCTTGATAAGACTTTCGTTGATTACATTAAGGATTGGAATAAGCAATTCAACCTTCTGATTTTTAAAGAACTCTTTTTTGTATAAGATATGTTCTTTTTCAAGGTTTTCAGTTTCTGAGAAATCTTTTCTTGTATATAAGAATGCACATAGAGTTGAAAAATAGTATACATTCTTTTTTATTATATCTTCTATTTTCTTAAGGTCCTTCATTTTTAATTTAAAAGTATCTCCAGAATAACAAGAGTATATTACACCATCAATTTCTATTTCTTTTTGAATCTCACCATCAATTTTGTTAAACTCAAATTGTGTAGTTAATTCTAAAAAAGAATCTACATCAATATTATCTATTACATCTTGGTCAAGACCAATTATTGAAACTATTTCCATCCACTTTGTGAAAATGTTTTCATTTTCTTTTGAAAGAATTAACATTATACACTCAAATTCTTCAATTGTTATTTCAGAAATTGTGTTTCTTAATTCGTATTCTTTCCCGTTAAAATCAATTTTAATCATAATTCTTTTTCTTTAAATGTTATTTTACTTTTGACTGTTTATAGTAAACTTATTCTTTATTATAAATATATAGAAAAAATAAAAAAAACAAACAAATACTGAAAATAAACATTTATTTTATAAATTAATGAATATGTCAAAAGATAAATTAAGTTACAAAATTACTATAGACCCAGAATACGCTGAAAATGGCGAGGATTTAGGTATTGAAATGATTGCGTTTACAAAAACCCCAGCTATCTTAGTTAAGGGTATGGCATTCAATTCACAATCAAGAAAACAAATATTCAACGATAATCTTAAATATCGTATTGCGGCTCCAGCACTTATCCCAATGGAAATCTATCGTAATGACGAAGCTGGTGAATACTATGTTGAGTTTACCAAACAAGAAATTGAAGATATTTATGTAAAATTAATGTCTAATAAACCAGATGCTTTATTTAACCTTGAGCACAATGCTGAAGATAAGGTTGGAGCATTCCTTTTAGAAAGCTGGTTAGTTGGAAAAGATACCAAGGCTGATAGAAGCTATTCTGAGTTTGGTATTGATGTACCAGAAGGAACACTTATGATTGTATCTCAATTTACAGATAAAGAGAGATATGCTGAATTAGTAAATAATGACCAAGTTGGTTACTCTATAGAGGGTTTTCTTGGACTTAAATTAAATAAACACGAAAAAATGAATGAATTAAAATTACCAGATGGTGAACACACTATCGGAGAGAAAATCTATGTTGTTAAAGACGGAGCAGTTGTTGAAGTTAAAGACATCGTAAAAGAAGAAGCTTTATCTGTTGAAGAAGAAGCTGTAATTAAAGATGCTGCTGAAGACATCGCTATTGACGAAGCTAAGAAAGAAGAAATGGCTGAAGACGTTAAAGAGGATGAAGAAGCACCAGTTGTTGAAGATGCTGCTGTAGACATCGCTGACGAAGTTAAACAAGAAGAAATGGCTATTGACCCAATTGCTGACGAAGCTGCTATTCTTGCTGTAATTCAACCTAAGCTTGATGAAATCTATCAAATGATTGCTGACCTTAAAGCAGCTATTGAGATGGATGTTGAAGAAGATGTTGTTGAAGAAGTTCAAATGAGCAAACAAGAAGCTTTCAAACATAACTTTGCTGCAATAACAAATTTCTTATCAAAA
>Ga0315281_10001443_pt1 | contig 35079 bp, 32 predicted proteins | sample YL17G07_0_MG_FD_204540 | JGI IMG/M metagenome (GOLD analysis project Ga0315281, IMG submission 204540) | Sediment microbial communities from Yellowstone Lake, YNP, Wyoming, USA - YL17G07_0 | ecosystem: Environmental > Aquatic > Freshwater > Lake > Sediment | place: USA: Wyoming | collected...
GCGAGAAGCCATTTTCGAAAACAGTGACCAGTGGCAAGTGGCGAGTGACAAGAAAGAGACAGGCGAGCCAGCGTGGGCTCGTCACTTGCCACTAGTCACTCGTCACTGCCCTTTGAATTTCGGCGGACGTTTCTCCAAAAACGCCCGCGTTCCTTCTTTCATGTCGTCCGTCGTGCAACAGAGGCCGAAGAGCGTTGCTTCCAGCAACTGGCCCTGTTGCTGAGTCATCTCCAGGCCGTAGTTGACGGCTTCGAGAGCAAACTTGATGGCGAGCGGCGCGTTGGCCATGATCTTTTTCGCCAGGGCTTCCACGCTGGCCATCAGTTCCGCTGCAGGGACGACTTGGTTCACCAGTCCGATGCGGTAGGCTTCCTGGGCGGTCACCGCCTCGCCACTCAATATCAATTCCAGCGCGCGACCCTTGCCCACCAGCCGCGCCAGGCGCTGCGTTCCCGCGTGGCCCGGGATGATTCCCAGCTTGACTTCGGGTTGGCCGAAGCGCGCATTCTCAGCAGCGATGCGCAGCGTGCAGGCCAGGGCCAGCTCGCAGCCTCCGCCCAGCGCGTAGCCATTCACAGCCGCGATGACCGGTTTGCCCAGGTCTTCGATGCGATCGAGAATCTCCTGGCCGTGATGCGCCATGGCTTTGCCTTCCAGGGGTGTTTGCGCGGCCAGCTCGCCGATATCGGCCCCGGCCACGAAAGCCTTCTCCCCCGCCCCGGTCAGGATCGCGACCCTCACCTCGTCGTCTTTCTTGATGGCACAAAAGCAGTCGTCCAGGTCATCCATCACCTGGCGGTTGAGCGCATTCAACTTGTCGGGCCGGTTGACGGTCACATAGCCAATGCCATTGCGCTTTTCGTAGAGCAGGGTTTCATAGGCCATAAGAGGCGCTCCCGGATTCTTATTCGCGAGGGGCTTGGAGTGAGCCGGCGAGGGCGAACTGGCCAGTAATCTCTCCGCCTCGGGCAGCGGAAATTGCGCGGTCATCCTCGCCACTCCAGAAGTTTGTTCATTTTGGGGTTCTTGGGATCGGAGTAGTCGTAAAAACCTTTCCCGGATTTACGCCCATACATTCCCGCCAGAACCATCCGCTTCAGGAGAGGCGGAGGCGCGAACCGTTTCTCGCGGTATTCGTCGAACAAGATTTCCGCGATCGAGCAGGTCGTTTCGATCCCGACAAAGTCCATGAGGGTAAAAGGGCCCATCGGGTGGTTGCAGCCGAGCTTCATTCCCTGGTCAATATCCTCGATCGTTCCGAAGCCTTCCTCGAAGGCGCGGATTGCATCGAGCAGATACGGCACGAGCAGACGATTGACAATGAACCCCGCCCGGTCGGTCGTCAGGATCGGCGTTTTCCCCAGCCGCCGCGCAAAGTCCAGACCCAATTGCACGGCCTCCGGTTCTGTGACCACCGTCTTCACCACTTCCACGAGTTTCATCAGGGGAACCGGGTTGAAGAAGTGCAGGCCCAGGAAACGCGGAGCGCGCCGCGTGGCGGTCATCAGCTCCGTGATGGAAAGCGATGACGTATTGCTGGCCAGAAGAGCCTCCGCCTTCACGATGCGGTCGAGGTCCGCGAAAAGTTCACGCTTGAGCTCAAGATTCTCAACCACGGCTTCAATGACCAAGTCACGGTCCGCAAGGTCCTGGAGCTTCAAGGTCGGCCTCAAGCGCGCGACCACCTGCGCCTTCTGTTCGGCTGAAAGCTCGCCTTTCTCCACAAACTTGGCGAGCGAGCGGTCAATCGAGGCCCGGCCCTTGTCCAGCAATTCCTGCGAGACTTCCAGGACCACTGTGTCATAGCCGGCCATGGCGGCAACCTGCGCAATTCCGGAACCCATCAGACCGCAGCCTACTACGCCGATCTTGCGAATCTCCATTGATCAACTCCCATGAATGCTTTTGAAGATCAGGGTGCTCGGAAGAAGAAACATACCTATCGGTGCGGAGGGCGCTTCCCGGCTGGGTGTAGCTGACCGCGATTTCCCAGCCGATCCATAGTAGACGGCAGCCGATGGTTGGAGGTCCGGCCACTTTGGTCGGTCGGGTCAACCCTCGAATTGCGACACGAGGACTCGCTTGCCGCCTTCCTGGCGAGCCTGGTCCATGGCGGCTTCCAGGCGATTGATAACTTCCGTGACCCCGTCCACGGCGTCGAATCGCAGTCCCAGCGGCACTTCGCAGACGGCGCAGCAGATGTTGGGCGTCGGCGCGCCGTCGAGTTTCACTTGGGCGACGAGGCGGCGCAACTTCTCGACCGCCAGCCCGCCCTGCGGCAGCGCAGTGTCCGGGAAGACGACGGCAATTGAAAACGGGCTGTAGCGTACCGCGACATCATTCTGACGCAGGCTGGATTGCAGAGCTTTCGCAACCTGCTGGAGATAACGCTGCACGCCCGCGTCGGCCAGAGTCTTAACCAGGGTTGCGGCGTTCTCGGGCTCGAACAGGCAAACGGAGAGAGGTTTGGACATTTCCTTGGCGCGCGCGGCTTCCGACAGCAGACAATCCAGGTAAGCGCTTCGGGGGAGCAAGCCAGTGGCTTCATCGGACCCCGCGATCGAGCGCGCCATCCGCCGCAGTTTGGCATTATTCACCGCAATAACGACCTGTGTAGCAAGGGTCTGCAGAAGAATAACTTCCCCGGCCGTCCAGGAACGCCTCCGGTCACACTGTTGGGCCAGGATGAGACCCGTAGGTTGATCTTTGTCCATCAAAGGCAAGGCCAGAAGCGACTGGACCTTGAGCTTCTGGATGTCGGTCATGATCGGAGTAAGCACAGGAAATTGCGTTACGTCCTCCATCATCCAGCCATCGGGCTTAGCCGCCGCCTGGCGGATCAGGACCGAATGCAGATTCAGTGCTGCCTGAATTTCGGATGCCTGGGCAGCGGGAGAGCAGTACTCCACGGTGAGAGCGGGAGGTCGATCGGGTGCCCCCAGAGACCCCCAGCAGCGGCTGACGTTCAACACGCGCCCGATTTCATTCACCGCAACCTGCACGACACCTTGCGGAGTTCCCTCGCGGTAGACGTTGGCGGTGATTTCAGAAATCTTCTTGAGCTCATCCAGGGACTGCTGCGAGGCGGCGGCCTGCGCTGTCGCCGGTTCCGGACCGCGGGCGGCCACTTCGGGAGCTGCGGCTCCATCCGCGCGGATGAATCCAGCGCTGTTGTACAGGTCGCGCAGGCGAGGGGTTTTCTCCTCCGCTCCCGGGAAAAGACGGTTGATCTTGGCCAGGGTCTCCCGCAGCTTCGACTCAAGCTGATACTGGAAGTACATCTCGCCTTCGATGATGAGGTCATCCAGCCCTTCGGTCTTGGCCGCTCCCGGGGCTGCGCCCGCTCCCGCCGTCGAGGCGGCCGCGGCGCGCGCGGTTGAAGGCGGTTGCACGCGCGAGGCGATGTTATCGTACCAGGTCTTGTCGATATGCCCTTCCAGGGTGAGAAGGCGATCGTAATGGCCTCCCCCGTAAGGATCGACATCGATGATGCGTTCGAGCGTATCCGATGCTTGATCGTATTGCTCGCCGGCCAAGTAAAGGCCAAAAAGCCGGGAAAGGGAACGCCGCAGCCCGTCCTCCCGGTTCAAGTCATTGTAAAGTCCGGTGAGCATTTCCAGGGCGGGAACGTTCGTCTCGTCGGACTCGTAAAACGTCTCGACAATCTTCAGAAACTCGTTCCGCTTACCCTCCTGGAAGAGGCGGCCTTTGATTTGCTTCAGCAGGGTCAGCGCTGCGTCCGTATTGCCGGCGTGCGCCAGTCCTTCCGCAAGTTGGACGACCAGCTCGAGTGCTTCGGGACGCGCCTGGCAGAGCTTCCAGCACAGGGGCTGTGCCTTTTCAAACTCCTTGGTTTGAATATAGGCGCGGGCCAACAGATCCAGCACCGGGAGGTCGTCGGGCTTGGCTTGGAGGATCGGCTCCAGCAGAGTGACAATGTCCGCCCCTCGCTCTTTTTTCAGGTAGAGTTCCGCGACCGCAATGCGGGCGCCCTCGTCCTCGGCGTCGAGGATGTGGGCGCGCTCCACCAATTCCGCCCATTGGTCGTCCTGCCCCGCCTTGCGCGCCAGTTGCGCGGCCCGAAGGAATGCAGGAGTGGCTACCTTGGGCAGGCGTCCTTTGACGGCTTGCTCGCCCAGCTCGACGTGCGTCCTGATGTTGTCGGGATCCAGCTTGACGATCCGTTGCAGACAATCAAGGATCTGGGCCGCCGCCCCCGCCGCGCGGTACTGCGTGAGGGCTTCCCGGTAAGCTTCGAGGGCCTCAACGCCCTTTTGAGTCTTCTCCAAAAGGCCGCCCAGCTTCATCAGGGTGCTCACGTCCTGTGGCGCCGTCTTGAGAACCTTCCGGCACGTGGCCACGGCCTTCGTGATGTCGTTTTTCTTGATGTAGAGGTCCACCAGTTGAGTTTGGTAGCGCACCCCTTCGCCACTGCGGTTGAGCCGCAGACAAAGATCGCCGAGGTTCTGCAATACTTCTTCGTCGTTCGGTTGGTAACGGTGAATCTCCTGGTAGGTTTCGAGGGCAGATTCGAACTTCTGCTTCTGCAGGTACTTTTCGGCTTTTTCAAAGAGTTTGTCGATGTCGGGCATAGAAACACACAGTCCCCAGCGCCCCGCTCACTCGCGCCAGGAAGCCATTACTGAAATTGACAGATTACCTCCATTTTGTTAGATTTTCAAAGGGTTTGCAAAACGCCTCTCAGTTGACAACGGCCCGGCACTGGCGCCTTCGCTGCACGGCATTTTTTCCCCCGGCTGGCCCACCGCCCAGGACAGGCGATTCGATAGTTTCATGACCCACGCCCGCTACATCCGAAATTTCTCCATCGTGGCCCACATCGATCACGGCAAGTCCACGCTGGCCGACCGCCTGCTGGAACTGACCGGCGCCCTGTCGAAACGCGAAATGTCCGACCAGGTCCTCGACACTATGGACCTGGAACGCGAGCGCGGCATCACGATCAAAGCCCACGCCGTCCGGCTCCACTACCACGCCCGTGACGGGAACGAATACCAGCTTAACCTGATCGATACTCCAGGCCACGTGGATTTTTCCTACGAGGTCTCGCGCAGCCTCTCGGCGTGCGAGGGCGCGTTGCTCGTCATCGACGCCTCGCAGGGCGTCGAGGCGCAAACCCTCGCCAACGCCCAGTTGGCCATCAACAACCAGCTGGCGATCATCCCGGTCATCAACAAGATCGATCTCCCTGGCGCCGAAATCGATGCCACCAAAGAGCAGATCGAGCATGCCCTGGCGATCGACGCTCACGAAGCGCTTCTCATCAGTGCCAAACAGGGAACCGGCGTCGAAGATGTCCTGGAAGCTATCGTCGCGCGGATCCCACCGCCCACAGGTTCTCCGGAGGCGCCCCTGCAGGCGCTCATCTTTGATTCCTGGTTCGACAGCTATCGTGGCGTTGTGGTCTTGACGCGCGTTGTTCAGGGAACGCTCAAGGTGGGCATGCGCGTCCGCCTCTGGTCGAATGATCAGGTCTTCAACCTTGAGGAACTTGGCGTGCTAACTCCGAAACCCGTCCGCGTCGACGAGCTGGCCGCGGGCGAAGTCGGCTTCATGATCGCCAACATCAAGCGCGTCCAGGACACGAAGATTGGCGACACGATCACCGACGACAGCCGGCCCGCTTCGGAACCCCTGCCTGGGTTCGAAGAGATCAAACCCATGGTGTTCTCCGGGCTCTATCCCGTCGATGCCAGCGATTATGAGGCGTTGCGAGATGCGCTCGATAAGCTGCGCCTCAACGACTCTTCATTCTTCTATGAACCCGAGAATTCACTGGCCCTGGGCTTCGGCTTTCGCTGCGGATTCCTTGGGCTGCTCCACATGGAAATCGTTCAGGAGCGTCTGGAGCGCGAGTTCAACCTGAACCTCATCACCACCGCGCCCGGCGTCCGCTTCCGTGTCACCACCAAGGACGGCGCGGTCATCGCCGTCGAGAGTCCCACCAAATTTCCTGCCCACGGCGATATCGCCAAAATCGAAGAGCCGATTATTACCGCGCTGATTTTTACGCTGGATGAATACCTGGGGGGGATCCTCGCGCTTCTGGAAGAAAAGCGCGGCGTGCAGAAAGGCTTTGAGTACGTTTCCACCAAGCGGGTCCTGCTGACCTACGAACTGCCGCTCAACGAAATCGTGCTCGACTTCTACGACCGCTTGAAATCCGTTTCGCGCGGCTACGCGTCGCTCGACTATCACTTCTCGGGCTACTGGGAATCGGATCTGGTAAAGGTGGACTTGCTCGTCGCGGGCGAGCCGGTGGATGCCCTCTCCTTCATATGCCACCGCGAACACGCCTTCCCGCGCGGCCGCGTCCTCTGTGAGAAGATGCGCAAGCTCATCCCGCGCCAGATGTTCGAAGTGGCCATCCAGGCCTCCATCGGCTCCAAAATCATCGCCCGCGAAAACGTCCCGCCCATGCGCAAAAACGTCATTGCCAAATGCTACGGCGGCGACATCACGCGCAAGCGCAAGCTCCTCGAAAAACAGAAAGAAGGCAAGCGGCGCATGAAGCGCGTCGGCCGCGTCGATATCCCCCAGGAAGCCTTCCTCGCCGTCCTCAAATTCACCGAGTAACGGCCATTTCGCATCGCCACGAATCCCTTCATCTGAAATCTGGAATCTTGAATCTCAAATCACCACGGGAGGGCTCGGCGGTCCCCAAAACGATTTGTCTTGACTTTCGAGGCTAGGTGTGTTAGACTACAGAATGCTTTGCGGCGGCGCGGCCGCCTTCGGAGGGGTGAAATGGGCATTGAGATTCTTGGGCCGGGGCAAATCCATTCCGCTCCCTCCTCGGAAAAGATCGAAGTGCCCTTATATAGGGAAGAAGATGGAGCTAGCAAGTTCTTAGGAATGAGTGCGTTACAATTTTTTGGACAAAGCGAAGCTAGGATGTTGTTCAAAACAAAGGAACTGTGCAAAAATTCAGCGAAGCTAGGATGATATTTATTATCAACAAGTTATGAAAAAAGCCTCGATAAGCGAAGCTAAACTCTCCCCAGATTCGGGGTCCATTCGCTTCGAGTTGTGGCTCACCCAAAGGTGGTGGCTGGCGAGCACTCGATCTCGGTTTCGATCCCCACAGGGAGAACTCGTTGCCCGCTATAGCCGTGGCCTCTGACCACGAGGCCAATTCCGGGAGCGCGAAGCGCTCCCCTACCCCCGTGCTACAATCGGCCCATCCTGACAACGCGGAGCAACCATGGAACTCAAAACGGTCACCATCGAGAAACCCGCCGAAATGAATTTCATCCTCGGCCAGTCGCACTTCATCAAGACCGTCGAAGACCTCTACGAGGCCATCGTCCAGACGGTGCCAAGCATGAAGTTCGGAATTGCGTTTTGCGAATCGTCCGGAGCTGCGCTGGTGCGTTATGCAGGTAACGACCAGAAGCTGATTGAAATCGCGCAAAAGAATGCCCTCGCCCTTTCCTGCGGCCACGCGTTCATCATCTTTATGGAAGGCGGATTCCCCGTCAACATCCTCAACACCATCAAAAACGTTCCCGAGGTCTGCCAGATATTTTGCGCCACGGCGAATCCCGTCGAAGTCATCGTCGCCGAAAGCGATCAGGGCCGCGGCATCCTCGGCGTCATCGATGGCGTCAAGACCAAAGGCCTCGAAACCGACGCTGATATCAAATGGCGCAAGGAATTCCTGCGAAAGATTGGTTACAAGCTATAGGAGGAACGTGATGGTGCCACGTGTGTATAAGGGTGGTTCGCGAACCGCCCCTACATCTTCTTGTCACGAACCGTAGCCCCGAGTTCACCCCGGGCGAGATGGATGGAAACATCGTCGCCGATGGAGACCTGGGCGGCGTCGCGGACGATGTGGCCTTGAGTGTCACGAGTGATGGAATAGCCGCGATTGAGGATGGTGAGCGGGCTACGTTCTTTCAGGATTGACTCGACTTGCATCAGGCGGTTGCGGCGGTCCACCAGGAAGCGTCGGAACTCAGTTTCGAATTTCTTATCGCGCTCCGCCAGCGCCGCGCGCTTCAAGCTAAGCAAACGACGGAAATCGTATCGAACAATCCCTGCCGAGGCATGCAGCAGAGCCTCGCGACTGTCGCTCAATTTCTTGCGGATCAGGCGATTGAAATCAACGATACAGTCATCCACGCGCTGGGCGCGTTCACCGAGCCGCGTTCGAATCGTTTGGAAGACGTGGTGCATGCGCAGCGTGGTGAACTGCTCCCGCGCCTCGGAAAGTTTGAGGCGCACGACCTGACTCAAGTGGCGGGCGCGCTCGCGGAGTTCGTCCACAAAATCTTGCTTGCGATGGACAACGAGTTCGGCGGCGGCGGACGGAGTCGGCGCGCGCAGGTCGGCGACGAAATCCGCGATGGTGAAATCCGTTTCGTGCCCGACGGCGGAGATCACCGGAATCTTCGACGACGCGATGGCGCGTGCGACGGTCTCTTCGTTGAACGCCCACAGGTCTTCGAGTGACCCGCCGCCCCGCGCGACGATCAGCACGTCCACGATGGGATGCTTGCTGAAGTATCCGATTCCCTTGGCGATCTCTTCCGCCGCGCCCTCGCCTTGCACCTTGACGGGATAGACCGTGACATTCATGTTCCGGAAGCGGCGCTTGAGGACTCGCAAAATGTCACGAATCACCGCGCCTGTGGGCGATGTCACGACGCCGATGGCGCTCGGCAGCACCGGCAGAGGCTTTTTGCGCGCCGCGTCGAACAGACCCTCGGCCGCCAGTTTCTGTTTCAGTTGCTCGAACGCGAGTTGCAGAGCGCCGATGCCTGCCGGTTCGAGATAGTCCACATAGAACTGGTACTCGCCGCGCGCCTCGTAGACGCTCAGGTGACCGCGTGCAATCACCGAAATCCCGTCCTGCGGTTTGAACTTGAGGTAGCGCGCCTGGTTGCGGAAACAGACGGCGCGAATTTGCGCGCTCGCGTCCTTGAGCGTGAAGTAGAGGTGGCCGGAAGTGGCGCCGCGGAAGTTCGAAACCTCTCCCGTCACCCAGACATCGGGAAAGCGCTTCTCAAGCAGGGCCTTGATTTCGAGGCTGAGCTCGGAGACCGTAAAGATTTTGCGTTGCGGCTGGAAGTCGAATGTCACTTGGCCCATAAGGAAGAATTCAGAAGTCAGGAGTCAAAATCAAGCATCGGTCCCGCACGCGCGGCCGGCACAACCTGCCGCCCTGAAGGGCGGCGCTACTTGTGTGAGACCAACGAAATCAGCCAGATCAGCAGCGTCAACCCGACGCTGACGAACAAGCATGTGACGATGGGAAAGTAAAACGAAACATTCTTGGTTTTGTAGGCGACGTCGCCCGGCAGGCGCCCGAGTCCCCAGAACGAAAACTTGGCCCCTGCCATCAGCAGTAATCCTGCCACCACAAGCACGATACCAATGGTGACCAGGAATTTCCCGACGTGAAGCGGAACGTTGGGCTCCATGGAGTAACCGCACCCTCCGCTATGATACACCGTTCAATCCAGACGCCGCGCGTGCCAAGCTCGATGGTTGGGCAAAGCCATGCCCAAAAGGAAAGGTTGTCAGTTGTCAGCATGCAGAGGAATTCCCGCCTGCTGATTGTTGAGAACTGGTCGCTGGTTGCTCTGGTGGCACTACACCAGGTCAATGCCGGGGAAGAAGTAGCCGATTTCGAAGGCGGCGGTTTCAGGCGCGTCTGAGCCGTGAACAGCGTTGTGCTCGATATCGGCGGCGTAAAGCTTGCGGATGGTGCCGGGCGCGGCGTTGGCAGGATTGGTGGCGCCCATAACTTCGCGCAGGCGCGCGATAGCGTTTTCGCCTTCCAGGACCATCACCAGCGCACGCCCGGAGCTCATGAAAGCGGTCAGGCTTTCGAAGAAGCCCTTGCCGCGGTGGACCGCATAGAAGCCTTCCGCCTCTTTTTTGGTGAGGTTAACCAGGCGCGCGGCGACGATTTTGAACTGGTTCGCCTCGAAGATCTTGATGATGTCACCGACGTGACCGGCGGCGACGGCGTCGGGCTTGACAATGGTGAGGGTGCGTTCGATTCCCATGTTTCTCCGTTCGAAGGCTGTGATCCTTGAGCGTTGAAATGGTGAATTGTGAATAGTAAATTCTGAACGATGAAAGCCTCTGCCGCGCGGGGTGTCTTAATTCCGGAGTCGTTGCCCGGAACTCACCATTCGCTATTCAGAATTCAAAATTCCTTTCAGCGTCTCGGCAATGAGCGCCGGGCTTTCGGCCACGGTGACCCCTGCGGCGTGCAACGCGGCGATCTTATCCTTCGCCGTGCCCTTCCCGCCCGAGATGATCGCGCCAGCGTGGCCCATGCGACGGCCGGGCGGCGCGGTGCGGCCGGCGATGAAGCCGACGACGGGCTTCCTCACATTGGCTTTGATAAACGCCGCCGCTTCTTCTTCCGCGGCGCCGCCGATTTCGCCGATCATCACGATGCCATGTGTGTCGGGGTCCTCGTTAAAAAGCCGCAGCGCATCGACGAAATTGGTACCGACAATCGGATCGCCACCGATGCCGATGCAGGTAGACTGGCCGATGCCGAGCGCCGTCAGTTGCCCCACCGCTTCGTACGTGAGTGTTCCGCTTCTCGAAACGACACCCACGTGGCCGGGCTTGTGGATGCGGCCGGGCATGATTCCAATTTTGCACTTGCCAGGAGAGATGATGCCCGGGCAGTTCGGCCCGATGAGTCGCGTCGGCTTGCCGCGCAGAAATTCCGTCACGCGGATCATGTCGAGGGTGGGAATGCCTTCTGTGATGGCGACGACGAGCGGCACGCCAGCATCGGCGGATTCCATAATGGCGTCGCCCGCGAACGCCGGGGGCACGAAAATCACGGAGGCATTGGCGCCGGTCTTTTCACACGCCTCGCGCACGGTGTTGAAGACCGGAATGCCATCCACACTCGTGCCACCTTTGCCCGGCGTCACGCCCGCGACTACTTTCGTGCCGTAAGCCACGGCCTGCTGCGTGTGGAAAGTGCCTTCGCGTCCCGTAATACCCTGAACGAGCAGGCGAGTGTTTTCGTTTGCTAAGATAGCCATACGGTTCGTCCATCGGGTCATCGAGCCATCGGCTCATCGGTCCATCAGCCAGCGCCGTTCTTCGATGAATCGACGACTCAATGACTCGATTCGTGCGTCAGCGCCACAACTTTTTCTGCCGCGTCCTTCATGCCGCCGGCGACGGTGAAGTTCAGGCCTGACTCGCGCAGAATCTGCTGGCCGAGTTCCACGTTCGTGCCCTCGAGGCGGACGACCACGGGAACTTTCACTCCCAGGCTGCGCGCGGCGGCGACGACACCTTTCGCCACGATGTCGCAGCGCATAATGCCACCGAATATGTTCACAAGCACGGCGCGTACGTGCGGGTCGTTCAGGATGATCTCGAAGCCGCGGCGGACTTGTTCTTCATTCGCGCCGCCGCCCACGTCGAGGAAATTGGCGGGGCTGCCGCCAGCGTACTGAATCAGATCCATCGTCGCCATGGCGAGGCCGGCGCCGTTCACCATGCAGCCGACGCTGCCGTCCAGACGGATGTAACTCAGGTTGTAGTTTGACGCCTTCACTTCCAGCGGATCCTCTTCATCGAGGTCGCGCAGTTCGCGAATGTCTTTGTGACGATACAGGGCGTTGTCGTCGAAATTCATCTTGGCATCGAGCGCCAGGATTCGACCGTCGCGCGCGACCACGAGCGGATTGATTTCGGCCAGCGACGCGTCTGTAGCCTCGAAGGCGCGGTAGAGCGCCGCGAGAAATCGCGTGGCTTCGTTGACGAGGGCAGGATCGAGTCCCAGGCCAAAGGCCAGCTTGCGGGCCTGAAAGGCCTGAAATCCGACGGCGGGATCGATATATTCCTTCAGGATGTTTTCCGGATGTTCGGCGACGACGACTTCGATTTCCACGCCGCCTTCGCTCGAGGCCATGACGACCGGCCGGGCCACAGCACGATCGATGACCAGCCCGAGATACAGTTCGCGGGCAATGTCGAGTCCTTCCTCGATGAGCACGCGGCGAACCACACGTCCCTCGGGACCGGTTTGCGGCGTGACCAGTTTCTTGCCCAGCATGTCGTGCGCGACGCTCTCGGCTTCCTTGGGATCGCGCGCAATCTTCACGCCGCCCGCCTTGCCACGACCGCCGGCATGAATCTGCGCTTTTACCACCACGGTGCCGCCCAATTTTTCGGCGATCCCGCGCGCCTCTTCCGCTGTGTAAGCGACGTCTCCGCGCGGCGTCGTCACCCCGAATTTGTTGAGAATCTGCTTGGCCTGGTATTCGTGGATCTTCATTGAAGGAACTATCCGTTGCCCATAGTCAGTCGTCAGTTCGAACCACGGACAACCGGCGACGGACGAAGAGGTTTGCGCTACAATATGAAATTCATCACATCCCGAAACGGGGCAGTATAGGGAATCCCGGCTGAAAAAGCAATGAGCCCGGCTGGAGTGGATAGGGAAGAATTATGTCGATTCGTGAAGCCATCATTCAGCTCGAAGAGCGCCGGGACTTGACCCGCGCCGAGGCGCGAAGGGTGATGGAGGAGTTGCTCTCGGGTCGTGTGCCGGACGAGGAGATCATGGCATTTCTCGTCGCGCTCCGCGACAAGGGCGAACAAGCCGCAGAATTGGTGGGCTTCGCCGAGGTGATGCGGGCGCGCGCCAGCGAGGGACTTCGCGAGGCCGGTGTGGACCTGGAGGGTCTGGCGCAGGGTGAGCCGCTGCTCGATACGTGCGGCACGGGCGGCGATGCTCTGGGAACGCTAAACGTCTCGACCGCGACGGCGCTGGTGGCGGCGGCGGCCGGCGTGCGTGTGGCGAAGCACGGAAACCGCTCGATCTCCAGCCGCTGCGGCAGCGCCGATGTGCTGGAGGCGCTGGGCGTGCGCATTGATTTGCCGTTCGAGCGCATTCCCGAGTGCCTCGAAAAGGTCGGCATGGTCTTTCTCTTCGCGCCGCGACTCCACCTGGCCATGAAGCACGTCATGAACGCGCGACGGGCGCTCAAGACCAAGACCGTCTTCAACCTTCTCGGGCCTTTGACCAATCCGCTGGGGGCTTCGGTCCAACTCGTCGGCGTGTACGACCGCGCGCGGACCGAGATGATGGCTCAGGCGCTCGCCGCGGTCGGAACGCAGAGAGCCTTCGTGGTGGCGGGCCGCGACGGGATCGACGAAATTACGACGACGGGGCCCACGCAGGTCTCCGAGGCTGACGGCGCCGCGGTCAGCACTCGCGAGGTTGTGCCCGAGGATTTCGGCCTCCCGCGCGCGACGGCCGAGGCGCTACGGGGCGGCGATCCCGAGACCAATGCGCGACTCTTGCGGCTGGTATTCACCGGCGAGAGGGGGCCTCGGCGAGATCTGGTCCTGGCCAACGCTTCTGCCGCTCTGGTGGTCGCTGGAAAGGCCGCCGATTTTCGTCAAGGCGTCGCGCAAGCCGCGGAAGTCCTCGACTCGGGCGCCGCGAACAGGATACTCGACGCACTGGTCGCGTTCACGCGCGAATTTGCCAACTAGAGGAAACACCTTGAGACTCCGACGGATCCTGACACCGAAATCGCTGTTCCTGTGCGCCCTCATCGTACCTGTTTGGGCGTTACCGGCGGAGCCGCCGTCCAGCGCTCTGCTCGTTTGGCCCTTCGAGCAGGGCGTCACGAATGTCTGGGGAGGGCAGTACAACACCTACATGCGGAGTCCCTCCTGGGCGCGAACGTATTTGGATCCTGGGGTCACGCGGACGTCCTCGGGACATTCCCTGCGTGTTACGGCGCACCGCGAAGCGGAGGGCTTCTGCGGCATTTGGATGGAGTTCTATCCAAACACAGCGATACCGCACCAGTATCTGGACGCCACGGGGTATCGCTTCCTCAGCTTCTGGATCAAAGGCCAAAACGGCGGAGAAGATTTCGACATCGAACTGACGGATGAAGCCACCCTGAACAACGAGGACGCCCGCCCTCGCCGACCCCTGCACGCCTACCTTCCCCAAGGCGTAACCCCCCAATGGCAGGAAGTCCAAATCCCTCTGGCGGATTTCCACGGGCTGAAGCGTAGCCGGCTTGTGCGCATAACGTTGAATATTGCTACGCCAGGTGATGCCCGTTTCTATCTGGATGATATGGCCTTCAAGCGTGAAGCGGCAGAAGTGGTTCATCCCCCAAACGCGGCGAAGAGCCAACCCTCAGCGAACCTTTACCATGCCATGTGGGCATGGAACACCAAACCCATCGTCGAACCGGGCGGGCGCGAGGAACTAGCCCGCTTCTTCGCCTTCTGCTCCGCCAACGGCGTCCAGGAAGTCTATCTGGCGGTGGAATTCGACGAGGGGGCAAGAGACGGCCAGTCGCCGCTGAGAATCCGCGCTCCCGAGGGGTACCGCGGGTTCCTTACGCGCGCCCACCAGCAGGGCCTGAAGGTTGAAGCTTTGGCGGGCACGCCGGAGTGGGCTGTCAAGGAACATCACGCTGCCGCCCTCGCCGCGATAGAGGCCATTCTGGCCTTCAATCGCGCCAGTCCTCCCGAGGCCCGCTTCGACGGCATCCACTTCGACGTTGAGCCTTACGTGCTGATTGGCTATGTCGACCCCGAGAATCGCACTGGGATTCTGACCGAATTTCTCCAAATGGTTTCCCTGTGCTCGGCGCGCGCGCAGGCCGAGAATGGAACGCACTTCAGCTGCGATGTCCCGGCGTGGTTCTATCCGGCCGGGGGACTGGAACGAGAGCGGTTGATAGTGAACTTCAAAGGCAAAGAGAAGACGGTGGGTGAGCACCTGACCGACATGCTGGATTCCGTGACCATTATGGATTACATCAACCGCGCTGACGGGGCGGGCGGGATTATCGCGCGAGGGATTCCGGCTCTTCGTTATGCCGCTGGGCTGAAAAAGAGAATCGTCGTCGGGCTGGAGACCTTCCTCGAGAGAGACACCACTGTGTGGTTCGTCTGCGGACTTCCGGCGGCGGAATTCCGTAAGCGACTGGCCCGGAGCAAACTCCGGCACGAGTTCTACTACGAAGGTTTCCGCATGTCTCTGTTCTATGATGAGGTGAACTTTCACATCGGGCTGGTGGCGTCGGAGACGATGACGCCCGAGCGGCAGGCAGTTTTTGAGAAAGCTCTGGCACGCCTGGGCGGGCAATTCGGCGCGGCGACCGACCCCGAGCAGAATCCGGTCAGCCTCCTACTCGACGTCGCACGTGCCGGACTGGCGAATGATCCGGAATGGAAAGGATTTGAGACTTTAGAGATTACCGATCCCGAAAGCAAGCGTCCTGTCGCCGGCTTCCGGTCCGTGCATATCATGCTCCCCAGTATCACGTTCTACGGGCTGGGGCGGCAAACGTTTGAGGAGGAATTCCGCTCCACCGTGGAATGGCTCAGCACACAACCGGGCTTCGGAGGGATCGCCGTCCACTATTACGATAGCTTCCGCGTGCTTCTGGAAGGCAAATAGAAGAGTGAATCAAATATCCAAAGGCAAAAATCGAAAAAACGGCGGGCGGGGGATCGCCAGCGTTCACCCACCAGCCCGTACGTTCGCGCGAATCTTTTGCCTAGAGTTTGAGGAAATTCGCCAGGAGTTGTTTGCCCGCGTCGGTGAGGACAGACTCCGGGTGGAACTGCACGCCTTCCACCCTCATGTCCTTGTGACGAAGTCCCATGATAAGGCCGTCCGCTGTGGTGGCGGAGATTTCCAGGCACGCGGGCAGGCTCGTGCGCTCCACGATCAGTGAATGGTACCGGGTGGCGAGGAAGGGGTTGGGAAGACCTGCGAAAACCGTCTTCCCGTCATGATGAATCTCACTGGTCTTCCCGTGCATGATTTCCGGCGCACGAATCACCCGTCCGCCAAACGCCTGCCCGATCGCCTGGTGGCCGAGGCAGACGCCCAGCAGGGGAATGTGCCCTGAGAATTTCTCAATGACCTTTAGGCAGATTCCGGCCTCGGTCGGCGTCTTGGGCCCCGGCGAAATGACGATGCGTTCCGGCGCCATGCGTCCGATCTCCTCCACCGTCGTCTGATCGTTGCGCCGCACTTCGGGTTTGGCGCCCAGTTCCCCCAGATACTGGACCAGGTTGTAGGTGAAGGAATCGTAGTTGTCGATGACCAGGATCATTAGCGAAATTCCCCGGGTATTCCGAAGAGGTCATTATATCCCCGAAGGGGCGAGATTGCGGAAGGACCCAGTACTTTCGAGCTAGCAGCGGAGCGTCAGCGGCGAAGTGACAGGAATTGTCAAACTCGGCGGGTTTTCCGTCCCCGCGCCATAGGAATTAAAGGTTGCCAGCCTAGCCATCCTGATTTCAAATAGTTACGGCGACGCCCCGGCCTAGCCCTGACGGCGGGGTTTGGCACTTATCGTGCCTAATACATGGTCGGGTTCCACTGAAGGAGGAACTATGAGACGCTCTGAATCGGGATTTTCAATCGTAGACTTTCTGATCATCATCGCGCTCCTGCTGATCGTGGTGGGGATGTTCGGCCCCTACATCGCCAAATCCCGGGGCAAGGCAAAGCCAGCGGCGGTGGTCGCGTCCAGCGCTAGAGTCCTCCCAGCGCGGTAGCACATTCCCTACACCGCGCGGCCTCCAACCTGTTCACCTTCGCCGGCCTTCCCCCGCAACCGATTTTTGGACCAACCCGAACCCTCTCCGAGTGTATACTGCCGCCCGCATCGGCATGACGTGGAGCGCGACGCTGCGGGGCGTCTGGACTACGGGAAGGAGAGGGTCGCCATGAAGAAGACAGGACGCCGAGTTTTCCTCAAAACTGGAAGTGTGGCACTGGCGGGGCTCGCGAGCGCGGAAATACCTGGCCTGGCCTCGAAAGGCGTGGGGGCCAATTCCGATCTCGCTACAGCGCCCGGCTTCAAGCTCGGCATTGTCACCTACGAACTGGCAAAGGAGTGGGACGTCGAGACGATTATCAAAAACTGCGAGGTCACGGGCTTCGAGGCAGCTGAATTGCGCACCACGCACAAACACGGGGTCGAGGTTTCGCTCAGCAAGGAGAAGCGCGCGGAGGTGCGGAAACGCTTCGAAGGTTCGCGTGTGTGCCTGCTCAGCCTCGGTTCCACGTGCGAATATCATTACGCCGATCACACCCTGGTCGAGAAAAATATCGAAGAGACCAGCCGCTGGTGCGAATTGGCCCACGACCTTGGCTGCCTAGGCGTGAAAGTACGCCCCAACGGGTTCGTAAGGGGCGTCCCGCACGATACGACGCTGGAGCAGATCGGGAAGGCGCTCCAGAAGTGTGGCGACGCAGCGCGCGATCAAGGCGTCGAGATCTGGGTGGAAGTGCACGGCCAGGAGACTGAATTTCCGCCGCACATTCGCCACATCATGGACGTCGCGAATCACCCCGCCGTGGGCATCTGCTGGAACTCCAACGACACGGACGTGGTAAACGGGTCCGTCAAAGAATACTTTGATTTGCTCAAGCCCTGGCTGCGCAACTGCCACATCAACGAGTTGTGGCGCTCGCCTTCGCCCTGGGGAACCACTGCCGGCCAGCCGCCTGACAAGGTGAATCAAGGCTTCCCGGATTACACCAAGCCGTATCCTTATCGCGAGCTCTTCGGACTGATGCGCGCCGCCGGTTACAATCGTTACACACTCGCCGAAGTGCCGGAGAGCGGCGATCCGATTCGCTTTATGCGCTATTACCGGGCACTTTGGGAATCGCTGGCGGCGTGAGCTTTGGAGTGCGGCGGCTCTGCCGCCGCTTTCCTGCTGTAGCGCCGCTCTATGAGCGGCGACGCCGGTCGCAGACCGGCGCTACAGCGGCCCGTGGCGAACCCGAGACATCGCACCGCCAAGCGGAAGCAGAGCCTGACTGACACAGGGAGGCTTCTGCACTCCATAACCGCTATGCTCATTGAACCCGTCACGCTGGAAGGGAAGTTCATCCGTCTTGAGCCCCTGTCGCAGACGCATCATGCTCAGTTGTGCGAGGTGGGATTAGAAGAAGAACTCTGGCGCTGGATTCCGCAAACCGTGCGCACGCCGGAAGAGATGCGCGCTTACATCGAGGAGGCGCTGCGCGCGCAGGCACAGGGAATCGCGCTGCCCTTCGCCACCATTGACAGTGCCGGCGGCCGCGCCATCGGCAGCACGCGCTTCGGAAACATCGACCGCGTCAACCGCCACGTGGAAATCGGCTGGACGTGGCTGGCCCTCGCGTGGCAGCGCACCGCCACCAACACGGAGGCGAAGTACCTGATGCTCCGGCACGCCTTCGAAACCTGGAAATGCCTGCGCGTGGAGTTCAAGACCGACTCGCTCAATGAGCGCTCACGCGCGGCGCTCGTGCGCATCGGCGCCAAAGAAGAGGGCATCTTCCGCAACCACGTCATCACCTGGACCGGCCGCATCCGGCATTCGGTCTATTTCAGCATCATCGATTCCGAGTGGCTTGAAGTGAAAGCCCATCTTGAGCACCATCTCGCCGCACACTGAGCAGCAGTGATATTCGCCAATTCCGCTTGGCATCGTCTTTCAGAGCCGGATATACCTGCCGCGGTCCAGGGAAGTTTGGGCAATACTCACTCACGCCCGCCCTCCCCCGTCGTGGTCATTTTTCCCTTTGATTCTTGAGCTTTGCCTATTGATTCCGGTCTTCACAGACCCTTCTCAGCCAACTCGAAAGCTTTGAGCACGGCCTGGGCTTTGTTCATGCACTCCTGGTGTTCGAGGGAAGGGACGGAGTCCGCGACGATGCCGGCGCCGGCTTGCAGGTAAGCTTTGCGGTCTTTGATGAGGACGGTGCGGATGATGATGCAGGAGTTCAGATTGCCGGAGAAATCCAGATAGAGCACCGAGCCACCGTAGAGCCCCCGGCGCGTGGGCTCGAGCTCATCGATGATCTCCATGGCGCGGACTTTGGGCGCGCCCGTGAGTGTGCCTGCGGGAAAGCAGGCGGCGAGGGCAGCGTAGCTGTCGGCGTCCGCGCGCAGCGTACCTTGAATCGAAGACACCAGGTGCATCACGTGCGAATAGCGCTCGACGAACATCACTTCTTTGGGGCGCACGGTCGTGAACTCGCAAACGCGGCCGATGTCGTTGCGGCCGAGGTCCACCAGCATGATGTGTTCGGCGCGTTCCTTTGCATCGGAGCGCAACTCTTGCTCCAGCCTCCGGTCCTCTTCCTCGGTCTTGCCGCGCGGGCGGGTGCCGGCGATGGGCCGGTACTCCACTTGGCGTCCGGTAACTTTCACCAGCATCTCAGGCGAAGAACCGAGGATGGTCGCGTCGCCCAGCCGGAGGAAATACATGTAAGGTGAGGGATTGACGGCACGCAGGGCGCGGTAAACCTCGAAGGGCGGGACGCGCACCGGCACTTCCAACCGCTGCGAAAGCACCCCCTGGAAGATGTCACCGGCGCGGATGTATTCCTTGGTCCGCTCCACCATCGTCTCGTACTGATGCGGGCTCATGTTGGGCCGCACCCGCAGCGGGCCCTGTGGGCGGCGAAAGCGTGCCAGGCGCAGAGGGCCCTGCAACCGCCGCTCCAGGCGGGCGAGATGCGCTACGGCCGCGTCGTACTTGGCGCGCAGGCTTCCTGCGCCCTCTTCCGTCAGCACGTTGGCGATAAGGAAGATCCGGTGCTGGACGTGATCGAACGCGACGAGATTCGAGAAGTACATGAAAGCCGCGTCGTCCAGTTCGACGTCCGGCGCAACGCGTGCCGGGAGGCGTTCCAGCATTCGCACGGCTTCATAAGATAGGTAACCCACCGCGCCCGCGGAGAAAGGCGGCAACCCGGGGAGTGAGACGGGATGGTATTGGGAACCGATCTGGCGCAGGTAGTCGAAGATGTTGCCGGACTCTTCCGCGCGCTTCGTGCCGCGCATCAAGGTGATGCGGTCGCCCCGGGAGGAGACAACCTGGAAGGGATCGGCACCGAAAAAGGTGTAGCGCCCCACGCGTTCCCCGCCCTCAACGCTTTCAAGAAGAAAACTGTACGGGTGGGACTTGGCAGCGCTCTCTCCCTGCGGCGCGAGGCGCAGAAACGCTGAGACGGGACTCAACAGATCCGCCACGACCGAACGGACGACAGGGACAACGTTTCCGCGTTTGGCCAGGCGCGCGAATTCTGCGAAACTGGGAGCAACCTCAGACATAAAGGAAAATCAAAAGGAAAAAGTAAAAAGGCAAAAATCAAAAATGTGTGCAAACAGTGAGACCCCCAGAATTCCTATCTTTGCCCTTTGACCTTTGACTTTTTACTTTTGATTTTCCCTTCAGCCCTCAGTCCCGGTGCCCCGGGGGCCAGATTATCCTTGCCTTTCGCTCCATTCATTACGGACTTGGTGGAGATCGGAGTGGCAGATACCGCAGAATAGGATCTCGACCTGGACGTCGTGTTCGGTTGGATCTCGACGCGCGACCGTTGTGGAGACAAGCGGCGATGTCGCACTGGCAGCGGAGTAAGCCCTCGTATTGTACATGGATTTACGCTCCTATTGATACCTTCTCGGCTGTTAATCAGGCCTGATATTGTTCGTCGCTGACCCGTTCCATCCAGTCGGCGGTCTTGCCGTCGAGCTGTTCCACAGTGGCGATATGGGTCATGGCCGTGGTCGCCGTGGCGCCATGCCAATGCTTCTCACCGGGCGGAATCCAGACGACGTCACCCGGCCGGATTTCCTCGAGCGGCCCGCCCCAACGCTGTACCCGGCCGCAACCGGCCGTCACAATCAGGGTCTGGCCCAGCGGGTGCGTGTGCCATGCTGTCCGAGCGCCAGGCTCGAAGGTGACACTGACACCGAGAACACGCGCCGGAGCGGGCGGGTTGAACAGCGGGTCAATGCGCACCGTGCCGGTAAAATACTCGACCGGTCCTTTGCCGGAAGGCTGTGAACCGCTTCGTTTGATTTCCATTGGCTTCACCCTTTACTGTTCGTGTTTGAACATTAGCGACCGGTCATTTGCTCCAGCCTTTCCGGGTACCGAGCACCTTGCACCGTGATCTTTGAGGCGGTGCTATCGATCTCACGGAGATCGTCCGACGTAAGTTCGATTGCGGCTGCTCCGATATTTTCTTCGAGGCGTCCCAGCTTGGTCGTACCTGGGATGGGAACGATCCACGGCTTCTGCGCAAGCAGCCACGCGAGCGCGATCTGAGCAGGTGTCGCCTTCTTGCGTTCTGCGATCCTGCCAAGCAGATCAACCAAGGCCTGATTCGCTTTCCGAGCCTCCGGCGTAAAGCGAGGGACGATGTTGCGGAAGTCGGATCTGTCGAACGTGGTGTTTTCGTTGATCTTTCCCGTGAGGAAACCTTTACCAAGAGGGCTAAATGGAACGAACCCGATTCCAAGTTCCTCAAGTGTCGGTAACACTTCGGCTTCAGGGTTTCTCCACCACAGTGAGTATTCGCTCTGGAGCGCCGTCACGGGCTGAACGGCGTGCGCACGACGGATCGTTTGCACTCCTGCTTCCGAAAGGCCGAAGTGCTTCACCTTACCTTCCTGAATCAAGTCCTTCACCGCTCCTGCCACGTCTTCGATGGGCACGTTCGGGTCAACGCGGTGTTGATAGAACAGATCGATAACATCAGTCTTCAGTCGCTTCAGCGAGGCCTCAGCAACTTGTTTGATGTGTTCTGGCCGGCTCTCCAACTCAGTCCACTTTGACGGATCGGTGGAAGAAGGTTTGAATCCGAACTTGGTGGCAATCACCACTTGCTTGCGGAAGGGGGAAAGAGCTTCGCCCACGAGTTCTTCATTCGTGAACGGGCCGTACACTTCAGCGGTATCGAAGAATATGACGCCGCGTTCGACCGCCGACCGAATCAGGGAGATCATCTCCTTCTTGTCTCCAGCCGGACCGTAACCAAAGCTCATTCCCATGCAGCCGAGCCCGAGAGCCGAAACTTCTAGGCCACTATTTCCAAGTTTGCGCTTCTGCATTGTTTGTCCTTCGGAACCGTTTCTCTCATCTCCAGGTTAGGGTCTCGACCTTCGACTTTCGACTGGACTTTTCCGCTACCCGGCCGAGTGGTTCAGCGCCTGCCGGATCGCCTGCTCCATCAGGGCTCGCGGGGCGGCGAGGCCGGTCCAGATTTCGAACTGCCGCGCGCCTTGCGCCACGAGCATCTCCAGGCCCGAAATGGTGATCAAGCCGCGCCCGCGGGCTTCCGCCAATAAACGGGTCTCCAGAGGATAGTAGACCATGTCGAACACCACGCGCACTCTCAGGCGAGCAAGATCGATGGGCATGGCGTCGATGTGGGGAGGCATGCCGACCGGCGTGGCATTGATCACCGCGTCCACGTCCAGGCCTTCCGCACTGTCCCAGGGAATCACGCGCGCGGAGGCGTTGCGTGCCAGGCGCTGCGCGGATGCCTCGCGGCGCGCCGCGATGAATAATTCCGCATCTTCGGCGCGCAGGGCGTAAGCCGCGGCCCGTGCCGCGCCACCGGCGCCCAAAATCAGGATGCGACTGCCCGCCAACCGCAGGCGTTTGGTGAGAACTTCAACCACGGCCGCCGCGTCCGTGTTCCATCCCATCCATTTGCCATGCTGGATGGCAACGGTGTTGCACGCGCCAATTCGCGTGGCCAACGGGTCGAGCCAATCGAGGTGCCGGATGATGGCTCGCTTGTAAGGCATGGTCACGCTGAAGCCCAGGAAGCCCATCTTCCGCGCGAAAGTCAGGAAATCGCGTAATCGCGTGGTCTGGCAGGGCAGATAGGCGGCGTTAACGTGTTTGGCCTGAAACGCCGCATTCTGCATTGCTGGGGAAAGGGAAATCGCGGCATGCGTTCCGACTACACCATAGAGTTGTGTGCGACGATCCAGCCGGTCGACGCGATAAACCGCGCGCATGAGTTCAGCGGGAAGCTGGCCCGGCGCCACGCCAAGGTGGTTCGACGCCGATCCGTAGGTGAACGGGCAACCCCATCGCAACGCCAGGAGGCGCGAGGGCAGACCCGAGGGCCCCAGACCCAGCGATACCAGCTTCGGATTGCGCCGCCCGCGTGCTCTGATCAGACGGTGAATCCGTAGGTTATCCTGAAGTTCGCGGGCGAAACTGGCAATCTTCACCACCTGGACCGGCAATCGAGCCATGTGGCGATAGACCGGCCCCAGGGGTGGAGTCTTCCGGTAGTTGTGATAGGAGACAATGACCTTTGCGGACTGGAACTGCCGGAGGAGACTGCTCCGGGTGCGATCGACAGACTCGATTTCCAGGTCCACCCACTGGCAGCCGGCACGTACCGCTGCTTGGAGTAGAGCCACTTGCTGGTCAACCCCACCCTGGAATTGACCCCCCGCTTCGGCCCGACGGCAGGTGGCGATCGTCTGTGGAAAGTGGAACCCCAGCAGCATCTGGTGAAGCCGCGGCTCGAAGTCGGTTAGGTCCTGCAAGTAGTCCAAGCGCAATTCGAATCCGACAGGTGTGCCGCTCACTCGACTCGCCTGAGTTTCCATACCCTCAAGGTTGGGGGCGGCTAACGTAACGAATATGCTGGGTATGTGGGTTTTGGACACTGCCGGGTCACCGGGGAGCGGCTCAAGCCACCCCCAAACCTATTGAATATAAAGTTTTTGGCCACCTAATGGCAAGCGATTTGCGCATGTCCCAAAGAGTGAGAGCGCCGACATTTCGCCTCCTGATACTCAAATAGCTTTATTTCAATAAGTTACAATTGTTCAGAGGTCGAATCCCCAGGCTTGTCCCAGCATGACCATCAATCGGAACCTCGCGCGGACGTAATGAGGTAAACTCAATCCAACCAACGTATTTTCAATAAGTTGTGGAATCTTAGGGTTGCGGAGCCTGCAAATGGAAATCCGAGATGGTTAACCATTGGTCCCCAGGGTTTGTTCAACCCTTGTACGCCTGTCGGCATTTGGTATAGTAACGCGGCCCTGGGCGCCTGAGGATTCTGCATCTCTCAATCGCTCGTTGGCCTTGAGGCGGTCATGCAACTCAGTCCGGTTCTTGGGGTCGTGCTTTGGGTGGGATGCGCTGGTTCTCTGTCGGCGCAGACCACTATTGATGAGCATCTCCGGGGCATCCCATGGCAGCGCTACCAGGACGAGGCCGTGCAGTTGTTTCAGGAGTACCTTCGCATCGACACATCGAACCCGCCCGGAAACGAGCTTGCTGCCGCCGAGTTTTTCCATCGCGTTTTCGACCAGGCAGGAATTCCTAATCGCATTTACTCTTACGCTCCGGGGCGGGCGAACTTCTACGCCATTCTTAAAGGCGACGGTAGTCTCCCCCCGGTGGTTCTGTTGAATCACACCGATGTGGTCCAGGCCGACCCGAAGAAGTGGCGAGCGCCGCCGTTTTCCGGAGAAATCGTAGACGGCGAGATCTGGGGCCGTGGCGCGGTGGACATGAAGGATGAAGGTCTGATCCACGCCATGGTCATGCTGATCGCGGCCCGCGAGCGGCTGCCGCTCAAGCGAGACCTGATCTTTCTGGCCACGGCGGATGAAGAAGTGGGCGGGACCGGCAGCGCGTGGATCATCAAGGATCACCCCGAGTTGGTGCGTGGCGCCGAATACCTGATCACGGAAGGTGGATCGAACCTGACCTCTCCGGGCAAAGGCGCGCTCTATACCATTGACGTGGCGGAGAAGATTCCGTTTTGGATTCGCATGACGGCGCAAGGCCGCGGTGGGCACGGATCGATCCCCATGTCTGACTCGGCAACACATCGCCTGGCGCGGGCCATGCAGCGCGTGGTGGACTGGCAAATCCCACCACGCTTGCTGCCCGCCGTCGAGCAATACTTCCATCAAATCGCGCCTCTCCAACCGGAGCCCTGGGCTTCCCAACTGCTCAATATCCGCAAAGCGCTCCACGACCCCGCGTCGGCAAGAGCTCTGATGCAAGATGAAAGCTACAATTACCTGCTCCACACCACCATCGCGCTCACCGTCATGAGTGGAGGTCCGCAGACCAATGTTATCCCCGACACGGCTTATTGCGAGCTGGACGTGCGGCTACTGCCGGGTGACGACCCGGACGAATTCCTGTGGAAACTGCGGCAAGTTGTGGCCGACGATCGGATTGAGATGCAGCACCTCAATCCCCCCCACGCGGCTAACTCCTCGCCCACGGATACCACGCTATACCGAATCATTGAGGAGGCCGTCCACCTGTACAACCCCAAAGCGATCATCACACCAGCCCTGATCGGCGGGTACACCGAGAACAACTTGTACCGCTCTCTGGGCATCGTCTGCTATGGCTTCAACCCGGTCGAGATGGCGCCGGAGCATGATGCCAGCCAGCACGCCGCCAATGAGCGCTTACCCGTCGAACAGTTTCGGCGCGGTGTGAAGTTGCTTTACGAGGTGGTGGCGCGGGTCGCCGCGCAAAGGGGCGAGGGAAAATGAAGCGCGAGTTCCCGGAGTATCCCCTGGTAGGCGTAGGCGGCGTAGTCATTCACCGCGGCCGCGTGCTCCTCATTCGGCGCGGGGGCGAGCCTTTAAAAGGCGAGTGGTCGCTGCCGGGCGGCCTGGTCGAACTGGGCGAGGAACTGGCCGAGGCCACGCGCCGTGAACTCAAGGAGGAAACCGGCCTCGATGTCGAGCCGCTCGAAATCCTTACGGTGTTCGATCGCATCTTCCGCGAAGGCCGGCGGGTGCGCTACCACTTCGTAATCGTGGATTTTGCCTGCCGCTTAAGAGGTGGCCGGCTGGCGCCCGCATCCGACGTCCTGGACGCGCGCTGGGTTCGCCGCGAGGCCTTGCCGCAGTATCACCTCACCGAAAAAGCCACCTCGGTTGCCCTGCAAGCTTTCAAGTTTTTCAAGACCCGGAAGTCATCGAAGGTGGCGCCGCGGCGAGGCCGCATGAAGCGCTAGCCCCGCATTCCAAAAGCGAAAAGCCCCTGGCGCCCCGATGGACTTCATCGGGGAGCCAGGGGCCCGGGATACTGATGGGTTTGGCAAATTCGTCGGTTGACGAATCCGGCGCTGACTAGCGCCTTGCCACTCTACCTCTCTCGCTAGGGAGAGGTCCTTGCGAAACAACCGCTAGCGAGCGCCTATGCCTCAGCACCCTCGCTACAGTTACTTTCTTTCGACATGGATCACCTCCTTTCTAGCGTTGCGGCAATATTAAAATCCAGGCTCGGCCGAGTCAAGAAAAAATCACATCCTCGGAGGTGAAATCAGCCGTCGTATTTTCCGGTGAGGGCGCGCCAGCGGAGCGCGATGAGGTCCAGGAACATCCGTGTGGCGTCGCGCAGGAAGCGCACCTTGGTGGCCGGGTTGTCGTTCCAGCGCACCGGAACTTCCTCGATTGTGCCTCCCAAGCGGTCGATCAGGAACAGCACTTCCGGATCGAAACCGAAACCGTTCACGCATTGTAGTTCGAAGGCCCGGCGCGTGGAACATCGCCGGAAGAGCTTGAGCCCGCACTGCGTGTCGTGGATCTTGAGCCCGGTAAACGCGCGCACGACCAGGTTAAAGCATCGCCCCGCGAGTTCGCGATACCAGGGTTGGTGAACCCCGATGAGCCGCCGCTTGAGTGCTCGCGAGCCCACGGCCGCGTCAACGCGGGAAGACTCCAGAGCGGCCAGCAGCTTGTTTGTCTCTTCGATCGGCGCTGAAAGGTCGGCGTCGGTAAACAGCACGAACTCGCCCCGAGCTTCCAGCACTCCGCGCCGCACGCTGAATCCCTTGCCGCGGTTAGGTTCGTTGCGCAACACGCGCATCCCGGGGTGGCGCTCCTCGACCTCCCGGAGGAGGTCGGGAGTCGAGTCGCTCGAACCGTCGTCCACAACGATGAGCTCACAGGGAAAATTGCGTGAGGACAGGTATTGTCGCACCTTTTCGAGTGTGGTCCCGATGCGCAAGGCCTCGTTATAAGCGGGGATGACGATGCTCAGGTAGGGGTCGGGCATCGGGCAGACTATACGAGAGGAGCCCCGGGTTCGTCAAAGGGTGGGCGAAGGTTGGAGTTAAACGTTGAAAGTCGAAAGTTAAAAGGTAAAAAACAAAAAGCCAAGTGAGACGGAGACTCAATTGGATTCACGTCGCGCCTCCGTCAAGCTGGATTTCTTGTCTTTCAACTCTTAACTTTCAACCTTTGACATTCAACGGTCGACTCCCTAATGCACCCTCTCCTTGCCCTCCGGCCAGGCGTGCTTGCCGATCAGCGGAACAAACTGGCAAGGATCGAGAAACCGCGTGGTCACCTGCCCTTCGTGCTTGAAAATCAATTGCAGGTCCTGGCGCAAGAGGTCGCCCACGGGTATGACCATCCGGCCGCCGCCATCGAGCTGGTCGAGGAGAGGCTGAGGAACTTGCGGCGACGCAGCGGTGACCAGGATCACCTGGTAGGGCGCAGCCGAGGGACGGCCTTCGGACCCGTCGCCATCGATCACCTCGATGCCCTCGTATCCCAGGCGAGCCAGCCGCGCGCGAGCCGTTTCGGCCAGCAAGAAATTGCGCTCCATCGTGTACACCTTCCCGCCCAGGTACGCCAGGATCGCCGCCTGGTAACCCGAGCCGGTGCCGATTTCGAGCACTTTCTCTCCCGGCTGCACTCGCGCCGCGCTGGTCATGGCCGCTACGATGTAAGGCTGGGAGATGGTTTCCGATTCGCCGATCGGCAAGGGGCGATCGTCGTAAGCAGAGCCCAGGTAGGCCGCGGGAACAAATTCATGCCGTGGCACGCACAGCATGGCCTCCAGCACCTTCTCGTCACGAACCCCGCGCCGACGGATCTGATACTCCACCATGGCGCGCCGTTCCGTCTCGTAAGGCACGGTCTCGTGCGTGGCTTTCATGGAAAACCCTTCGCGGTCGTCGATCTAGGGGAAGGCACCCCGTGGCGAGGACTCCGAGCAAGCACTATCATTACTCCGCCGTACCTTTGAGTCCAGCGATTTCTCTCACCGCGCTGAGGTACAGACCGGTGGTTGGACAGCCGGGCGCTCTCCCCCCTCCAATGCGGGCTATAATGGAGGCGGTCGGCCTTCAGCTCTCAGCCCTCGGCGCTCAGCTTTCCGAAAGACCGCAGGTTGCCGACAGCTGAAAGCTAATCGCTGAAAGCTCAGAATGCTTCGCGAAAAGTACTCCCGCCAAATCCTTTTCCCGCCCATCGGCGCCGAAGGGCAGGAGAAGCTCCTCCAGTCGAAGGTGGTCATCATTGGCTGCGGGGCGCTGGGCACTACACAGGCTAACGCCCTGGTGCGCGCCGGCGTCGGCCGCTTGCGCATCGTCGACCGCGACTTCGTGGAAGAAAGCAATCTGCAGCGCCAGATGCTCTTTGACGAAGCGGATGCTGCGACGAACCTGCCCAAAGCTGTCGCCGCCGAGCGGAAACTGAAAGCTGTCAATTCCGACGTTCAAGTCGAGGGCATCGTCACGGACGCCGAGAGCCGCAATGTTGAAGAGCTTGTGCGGGGGTTCAACCTCATCCTCGACGGCACCGACAACTTCCAAACCCGTTACCTCATCAACGACGTCGCGCTGAAACACGGTATTCCTTGGATTTACGGCGCGGTCGTAGCCAGCTACGGCGTTACGATGTCGGTCCTGCCCGGCCGCACGCCATGCCTGGCGTGCGTCTTCCCCAAGCCTCCCGAGGGCATGCACGACACCTGCGATACGGTGGGCGTGATCGCCCCCGCCGTCGCCTGGACGTCGGCCATCCAGGTGGCCGAGGCGCTCAAGATCCTCCTCGGGCGTGAAGCGGAATTACAAGGCGCCCTGCTCGCATATGACGTCTGGAAGAATCGCCTCAGTTCCATTGTGCCGCGTGTCGATCCCCAGTGCCGCGCCTGCGGGGCGCGAGACTTCGTCCATCTCGTCGGCGGCGGAGAAACTCATACGACGCTGTGCGGGCGGGACGCGGTGCAGATCACACAGCGGGAATCGCGCGTCCTGAACCTGGCCGCGCTGCGGACTCGCCTCGAGCAGTTCGGACCGGTGCGCGGCAACGAGTTCCTGCTGCGCTGCACGCTCGACGCCTGCGAGTTGACTATCTTTCCCGATGGCCGCGCGATCGTTAAAGGCACCCACGACCCCGCCGTGGCGCGCGGGCTGTACGCGAAGTACATAGGAAACTGAAGAATTTTGGATTTTTGATTTTGGATTTTGGATTAAGGAACGCACACCATGCGATTTCGCGCGTTACTGGGCATGCTGATTTTCATCGTCATGACTTCGGCATGGCATCCGGCGCTTGCCCAGGAAACGCTTCAGGCTAATCTGCAGGCGCAACTCGAATCGGAGTTGAATCGCGTCACCGAACACCTCGATGGGGTGATAGGTTATGCCATCAAAGACCTGTCGACTGGCGAGACGTTCCTCCGCCTGCCGGACACGGTGTTCCCTCAGGCGAGCTCCATCAAGCTGACCGTCTTGCTGGAACTGATGCGACAGGCGCAGGAAGGCAAACTCTCGCTCGAAGAGAAACGCACGCTGCGCCGCAGCGAGGCTCCGCCGGGCGATCGCGACCCGATCCTCGGAATGCTGGGCGACGGCACCGTGTCGATGACCCTGCGCGACTTGGCAGTTTTCATGATCGTCTTGAGCGACAATACCGCGACCAATATTTTGATCGACCGGCTGGGTTTGGAAAGCATCAACGCCGGTGTCACGCGTCTGGGACTGAAGGAAACCAAACTGCGCCGGCGCATGATCGACCTGAAAGCGGCACGGCAGGGCTACGAGAACGTCTCCACGCCCCGCGAAATGCTCGGGCTGCTCGAGAAGATCCACACCCTACAAGCGCTGGATGCCGCGCACACCAAAGAGTATCTGGCAATTCTCAGGTTGAACAAAGACAGCGAATTTCACAAAGCGCTTCCCGATACGGTCTCCATCGCCGACAAACCCGGGGCGCTGGATGCCGTGCGCTGCGATTCGGGAATCGTTGAGATTGGCGGGCATCCGTTCATCCTCTGCGTGATGACCACCTACCTCAAAAGCAACGAAGACGGCGAACGGGCCATCCAAGAGATCGCCCGCCTCGCCTACTCGCACTTTGACCGCCTCAGCCGCGCCAGCGCCTACGGGCGCATCATTTCCGATAAATAGTAAAGAGGCCGGCAAAGGGATGGTTCAAAAAAGATTGACAAATTGAAACTCATATGCTTAGATGTGCATCTGATTGATTATGGACCACGACGCTGAACTCTTCCAAAGCCTGGCCGACCCCACGCGCCTCCGCCTGCTCAACCTTTTGACGCAGACCGATGAGATCTGTGTTTGTGAGTTCGTGGATGCGCTCGAGATCCCGCAATACAACATTTCGCGGCACCTGCACTTGCTGGCCAGCGCTGGCTGGCTCGCCGACCGCCGTTTGGGAAAATGGATCTATTATCGGATCGCGGACAAGCTCAAACCCTATCAGCGCAGCGTGCTCGAGGCCATCTCTCAATTGCGCGAGGAGAGGCAGGACTTCAGAGAGGATGAAAAGCGGGCTAGCCGGCGGTTGAAGCTGCGTCGCGGCGGCGTCTGCTGCGTCGGCTTGGTCGCCAGAATCGGCGCGGCCCTCGCCGAGAATTCAAAGCGGGAGGCCGCCGAAGACTGAGGGCAGGCGCGCACTTCCGCTGCACAAAGAAAAGGAGAAATTGAAATGTCTACGCCATCGTCAGAAACTGACGCGAAGAACCTGAAGGAAGCCGTCAAAGAGCATTACGCCGCCATCGCGCGCGGCGAGATCAAGGGTTGCTGCGATAAGGGCAGCGCTCCGAGCGCCGAGCTCTACAACATCGCCACCATGGCGCTGGGGTACAAGGCCCATGACCTTGCGGCCGTTCCGGAAGGCGCCAACCTGGGGCTCGGTTGCGGCGACCCCACCGCCGACGCCGACCTGCAGCCGGGGCAAACGGTATTGGATCTCGGCAGCGGCGCCGGGGTGGATTGTTTCCTGGCGGCGCGGCGCGTGGGCCCGCAAGGGCTCGTGATCGGCGTGGACATGACCGACGACATGCTGGCAAAGGCGCGCGAGAACGCCCAGCGCGGCGGATTCACAAACGTCGAGTTCCGCAAAGGTGAGATCGAGAAACTGCCGGTCGAGTCCGGCACCGTGGACCGCATTATTTCAAACTGCGTCATCAATCTGGCCCCGGACAAGCGTCCGGTGGTCGCCGAGGCGTATCGAGTGCTGAAGCCTGGCGGTGCGTTCACGGTTTCCGACATCGTATCGTTTGGTGACGTCCCTCCTTCGATCCGCAAGGATGTCGAGCTATGGGCTGGTTGCACGGCCGGGGCGATGGATAAAGAGGACTATCTCGGTGTGATCCGCAACGCCGGGTTCCGGGACGTCACGGTCGTCAAGGAGGTGGCGTACGACTTTCAGCGCGGGCCGAATTTCGGTTTTGCGAGCGTCACGGTGCGCGCCGTGAAATGAGGGCAGTCACCGCGTCGGCAAGGGCAAGCCCGGGCGCACGACTTGGGCTGTGCGCCCGACTCACCGCTCGTGGAGCTTCAAGGTAATCGAGTCCCAACAGACCCATCCTGTTCGGACGGCGCACTGGCCGTCGGCAGCAAAGCAGGATGGGCTTTCGCCGGACCTTAGCGAATCGTTTCGGTCGTCACATTCGAGGCCGTCTGGCGCGGGGCATCCGCGCTGACGATCAGCTCACGCGTCAACTGATAGTTGAGCTGGGTTCCCATCGGCAAGGTGAGGTCTTTGCCGCGCCGCCGCAGCGTATCGACGAGTGCACCTGCTCCGCCGATAGCTCCGCCGATCACCGCGCCATGGAAGCCGCCGAAGACCGTACCGAGGAATCCGCCTCCGCCCATGCCGAGGCCGATTTCTTGGATGTCTTTCATTCGCGACGTTGATCCCTTTAAGCTTCCTTCGTCACCGACTACCTTGACGCCCTCCGCCCCGTACGCGTTCACCAGGATGGCGTTCAAGGTGAGGCTGCGTCCGTCCGGGAAGGTGACCTTCTCGGCGTCCAGGCGCATTTCGCCGACGCCCCGGATGCGGCCGGGGCGTACCAGCCACGCGATATGCCCCTCGAGTGTGGAGCCGACCGGAATGATTTGCTTCCCGGCGACCATGAGCGGCTCGGTCACCGTGGCGGTGAAGGGATCGTTCTGGAAGTTCAATTTGGTGCTAAGCGTCTGAGTGAGGCGGCAGTGGATCGTCGTGCCCGGAGCGAGATTGAACGTTTCGGCCTGCAGCAGCGAGGCGCAGAGGGCTGCCAGCACTACGCACAACAAGGCGCGCTTGACCATGGTTTGGATACCTCCTAAGGTTCCTTCATGGCCGGACCCTGGCGCGTTGTCCAGCTGGTTATTCGAAGCTGACAAGGAGCCTGCGTATCAAGCGCAGGCTCCCGGGCCCTGGCTGGGCCGAATGCTGATTGGGTTAGCGCGCCCCCTCCGAGCGCGAGGCCACCTCAACGGCGCCCTTCGGAGTACTCACGTACCCCGTAACCTTTTTGGATTCTACCTTATTCACCACCATTTCGTAAAACTTTTTCTGACCCCGCAGGTAGAAAAAGACCGGCTCGTTGACGGTTCGGTCCTTCTTCTCAATTTCCATGTCGTCGGCCTGCAGGATGACGTTGAAGCGGTGGCGTTTCAAATTGGTCTTCTTCAAGACCAGGCCGATGCCGGCCACGCGCGCCGGCTGGTTCCGGTCAAGAGAGAACTCGAAATAGTCGCGATCTCCCATTTTGCGCAGCGTTTCGATGTCATCATGGTTTCTCGCGATGAGCGTTCCGAGCTCACTGCGCGCCATGCCGAGATCGGAGCGCGTGGAGTCCAGCAGCTTCTTGGTGTTTTCAAGATCGCCCTTGGTGGCGGTCACGTCCTGCGAGAGGGCGCCGACCTGCTGCTGGTCCGCCTTCAACGCAATCTCCTCTTTCAGTCGCTCGGCCTGCTCCCGCTGCTCGTTCTGTATTTGCTCGACCTGGGCGCGAGCTTTGCGCAGCTCTCTCCCCGACGACCCTGTACGCTTGGAAGCGACGGCGAGATCTTTCCGCAGCGTATCGAACTGTTGGGCGTTCGAGGTCTCCAGGGCGGTAATCTTGGTGGTCAACTGCTGGTCAACCTGGGCGCTCAGCGTTTTCTGCATCGCGGTCTGCTGGGCTTCCAGGGCCTCGCGGATCGTGCCGATCCGGCTTAGCGTGTAAAGCTCCCCGACCGCCAGCGCGGCGAGGACGACGAATACCAATGCGAACTTCAGTGTCTGACCAGAACCCTCCGGCGAACTCGTCGGGAGGGCTTCCTGTTTGGGCATGTCATCAATTGCCATTTCCGGGTCTCCTTCCAGAGGGCGCGCCTTAACCAGGCGGCGCCCGCACGGCGCTTATGCAGGCGGCGTGCCATATTCATTGTCCGCTAATTCGTTCACGACAAACAAGATAGGCAGTGGGAGAGAGGGATAGCCGCGAGCTGTTTCCGAAATTCTTACCCTGCCGGTGTAAAAACTGCGGAAACCGGGAGGGCTTTTGTGTCGATTGCGGTTCAAGGCGTCTGCCCTTCTGCGGCGCTCGCCTTCTCGCCGAAGCTCGCGAGGGCCTGAGCCTCGTCGGGATGAATCTCGAAGACACGGTCCAAATTGGAGGTCTCGAGCAGCACCCGAACCTTCGGCGGAATGGCGCTGAGCTTGAGTCGCTTGCCGCCTGCCTGGCTTGCCTTGAGTGCGCTCACCAAGACGCCCATGCCGGCGCTGTCGATATACACCAGCTTCGCCAAGTTCAAAAGAATGTTCTGAACGCCGGTGTCAAAGACCGACCGCAGAGCTTTGTTCAACTGGGTCACGGGCTCCCCCAGGGTAAGTCGCCCCCCTACGTCAAAAACGGTTATCGCGCCCAATTCACGGACGACAATAGTCACCGCAGGTTTGACCTGCTCGCGTTTGCGCGCCCAGCCTTCCTTGACGCTTTGGCGGGCCCGGCCGAGGGCCAGTGAATCGGGGGGCACGTCCTCGGTAATCGTTGACCCCGCGGCTACGTAGGAGTTCCTGCCCACTCGCACCGGCGCCACCAGCATGCTCCCGCTGCCGACAAAGACGCCGTTCTCGATATGCGTTTGGCTCTTTTTCTCGCCGTCGTAATTGCAGGTGACCGTGCCAGCGCCCACGTTGACCTTCTCGCCCAGCGTGGCATCCCCGAGGTAAGTCAGGTGAAGGGCCTTCGTTCCCCGCCCCACGCGCGACTTCTTCACCTCAACGAAATTGCCGATGCGGGCCTCCTGCTCGATCACCGCACCATCGCGAAGATGCGCGAACGGTCCGAGAACGACGTCGGAACCGATCTCACACGCGGTGATCACACAGTTCGGTCGGACCGTGACTCGATATCCCAGAACAGAATCCGTTATCGTCGAGCCGGAGCGCAGCGTGCACGCGCGGCCGATGCGGGTTGCGCCGAGCAAGCTGACGCCGGGTTCGATGACCGTGTCGGCCCCCACCGCCACATCCTCGTCGATGGTCGTGGCTTCGGGGTTGACGATCGTCACGCCTTCGCGCATCAAGGCTTCGGCCTTGCGGAGGCGGAGAATCCTCTCCATCTGGGCAAGTTCAACGCGGTCGTTCACCCCCAGCACCTCGCGCGCGTCCTCGACCGGAAAGGCCGCGACCTTCAACCGGTGACGGTTGAAGATTTCGACGAGGTCGGTCAGCAGGTACTCCTTCTGGGCGTTTTCGCTGGAAAGAGAACCGAGGTGTTTCAGAAGCTCCGCGCGCGCGAAGCAGAGAATCCCGGCGTTGATCTCCCGGATCTTTCTCTGCGCGGGGCTGCAGACCTTTTCTTCCACGATGGCGCGGACTTTGGCGCCGCCGGCGCGGACGACCCGCCCGTAGCCCTGCGGGTTCTCCACTCGGGCGGTCAGGACAGTTGCTGCCGCGCCTGCTTTGTTGTGGGCGTCTACGAGCGCCCGGAGAGTTTCCGCGCGGAGGAGAGGCGAGTCACCGACCATCACCAAAAGTGTCCGGCTGGAGAGCCGTTCGATCTCGCTTCGCGCCTCGGCAACTGCATGTCCCGTCCCCCGTTGGTCCTTCTGTTCGATGAAGCTCACGCCGGGGCGATCGAGGGCCGTCATCACCTCGCGCGCTTCATGACCAATGACCATGCAGACACGTTCGGGGCGGGCCGCCAGGGCGGTTCGAAGTGCGTAATCCCCGAGCG
>Ga0315281_10001444_pt1 | contig 35073 bp, 24 predicted proteins | sample YL17G07_0_MG_FD_204540 | JGI IMG/M metagenome (GOLD analysis project Ga0315281, IMG submission 204540) | Sediment microbial communities from Yellowstone Lake, YNP, Wyoming, USA - YL17G07_0 | ecosystem: Environmental > Aquatic > Freshwater > Lake > Sediment | place: USA: Wyoming | collected...
GGAGAAATGCATTCAGGTTGGAACTATTTCCCCCGACTCGCCCCACCATCGCCCCGCCGTTAACGCGTAACAAAACCAGAGATGTGACAGAAACCAATACCATGCACGGATGATTGCCAAAAGGTGGGTTGTTGTTTCCCCCCATGCAGGAATGATATTTTCATTATATTAAATCCAAATTTTGCTTGTCAAGCCGTTACTTTTCGTCGACAGCGCATTTTTTCACGACGAAACGCGGCATCAGTAAAACAATATGGATCATCGTCGGCAACCCGCGCGTCAACGCGCAGCCCCCTCGCGCGCTACCTGCACCGAACACATATCCATTGAAAATATTCATTGCAAATTCCAGCGGAACCTTGTATAGTATATAACCAATAAGGAGACCCGATGAACGGACAGACAAATACGCGCGTCTTGATTGTAGACGATTCTTCGTTCAGCCGTTCGCTCATTGCCGACACATTGGATGGGACGGAATTCGATATAGTCGGAGAGGCGGACAACGGCGCCGATGCTATCAAGCTCTATCATGGCCTGCTTCCCGATATGATCCTGCTCGATCTCATCATGCCCAGCGGGACAGGCCTGGATGTGCTCGAGCGGGTGCTAAAGAGTCATCCCGACGCCAAGGTCATCATGATCTCCTCGCTCGGAACCGAAGACATGGTCGTCGAGTGTCTACAGCGCGGGGCGCGGCACTTTATCCGCAAACCCTTCGACCGGGAAACGTTGCTGCGCGAACTCCGGCGCCACGCCCATAATGACGAACAGATCCAAAAACAAGCGGTTACTTCGCCGGTCACTGGCACATCGCTCAGGAACTTCATGGTCGGCAAAAGGTTTTTCGGCGAATACCTGCTTGAGAAACACCGCATCACGCGGGAACAGCTGCTGCTTGCTATCGGATATCAGAAAAGCGTCAACATGACAATCGAGCAGATATGCATCCAGGAAGCATTGCTTGACGGCCTCAATCTCCTTAACGAAGACGATGTTGCGCACATCAATAATATTTTGAAGGTAAATCTCGATAAAGACATAGTCCAGATCCTGCTTGAAGAAAAATTGATACCGCAAGACCGGCTGGAACGGGCCAGGAAATACCATCAGGGAAACCAGATCAGGATAGGCGAAGCTCTGATAAAGGTTAACGCGTTGACCGCTGCGGAACTGGAAGAGGAACTACAGATTTTCCGCGAAGAAGAGGCGCGGGAAGTGGGGCTTATCTCCGGAAACCTGGAAAGCGCCGGCAACAAGGATATTGTCAAACATTTCATAGGCTATACTGCGCAAATAGTCGAAAAAATACTGCGGGAAGAGGTGAAGGTAAAATCCTGCATACCGTCAACCGTCGATTTCATCCCGAACGATTACACTATCGAACAAAAAGCAAGAGGCGACCGCGAGGTCGCCTTCATCCTGAACATACCGGACACGATCCTGTTGCGCGTGGCCTCGGCCATGTACGACAGGCCGATCAAGACCATCAACGCGCAGACCGAAGACGCTGTCAAGGAGTTCCTCAATATCATCGACGGAAACAGTCTCTCGCATCTATCATTCCTGGGTACGCGCCTTGTCTCCTACCCGCCGGAAATTTTCCGCAACTTCCGGGGAGCGTCTTACCCCTTCCAACCCAACGATAATTTCATGGTCGTATCACTGAAATCGACAATGGGCGATTTCGACATCATCCTGAAAGGATCGGTATAAGCCGTCCGGCGTTACCGCTCGTTAATTTCAATAATTTCTGGTATGGTATCCTGGGGGCCAATTCTTATGTACCCCATGCTTACAGGCAGGTCGAACCTCCGCGGCCCTGCGCTGCCGGGGTTGAAATACAACGTATCGCCGTCCTGTTTGATCAATGGACGATGCGTGTGGCCGAAAACCACGATGTCTATCCGTCCGGCTCCTGCCTGAAGATCTCCGCTGTTCATATTCTCAAGGGCATGGATAACATAAATAGTCTTTCCGGCAAACTGAACGCATTCCGTTGCCTTGAGCGGGAGCGCCCATGTCCCTGTGTCGGTATTACCCCTGACGGCAACTACCTTCGCGATCTTCCGCAACTCTCCCAGCAGGCCGCCCGCGCCGATATCGCCGGCATGGACGATCAGGTCGCAGCGCCCGAGTCTGCGCCTGACTTCGGCCCGCAAGAGGCCGTGCGTGTCGGATATGACACCGATGACGTGTTCCATAGCGCCCATTTGCCGTTATTTCAAGCCTCTCCGAAAGACTACCTGTTCAGGAAGACCGTCTGCGTCGGGTACGCAAACTCTATCTTGCGCTGCTCGAACTCCGCTTTAATCCTGAAATTTATTTCCTGTTGGATGTCACAGCTGTCCGGTTAAAATATAACGAACGTCGGAAAATAGATTAAATTTGTCTCCATTTCTGTTTTCCCCTCACCTCAATCCTCTCCCGCAAGGGGAGAGGAAGCCAATTTTCTACGATAATTTCCTCTCCCTTGATGGGAGAGGGGCAGGGTGAGAGTGAAAAGCAAACGGTTTTTACCGGACAGATGTGTAACAGAGTACTAGTTTTTCGGGTTGCTTTCGTTATTGCATTAACCATGTTTATTTCTTCAAGACGGGCGCGGATTTCTTCCTGGTGGCGGATATTGTCTTCCGTGCGGCTGCGGCGGAAGGGCGCATATGGCTGACGTAACGCTGTATCCCCCGGACGATGGCGTCGGCGCAGGCGGCCTGGAATTTTTGCGTCTTGAGCAGCGCTTCTTCCCCGGGGATGATGATGTAGGAGGATTCTGTCAGCACGGACGGCATCTGCATGGTGCGTGGCAGGGCCAGGTTGCCGTAATGGAGGCCGTCGTCGCGTAGCGGCGTGTCAAAGGAGCCTGCTTTGCCAACCAGTTCACCGTACGCCGCATGGATCTCCCGCGCAAGAGCGCAACTTTGGGGATGGTAGTAATAGACGCCGTAGCCGTTCTTCTCGAAGGGATTTTCCCCGTCCGCCAGGGCGTTGTTATGCACGCTAACCAGGATGTCGGCACGCGCCTTCCATGCCCGCTTCGGCCGTTCGTACAGCGCAACGCCTTCCCGCCCCTCGCGTGTCATGACGACGCGGGCGCCGCTGGTAGTGAGTTTTTCTTTAAGGCACAGCGCGATGGCGAGGTTGGCGTCGCGTTCAACGAGCCCCGTCGGGCCGACGGCGCCGGTATCGGGTGAGTGGCCGGGATCAACGGCCACGGTGATACCTTCCAGCGGCAGGTCGCGCGCGGCGGGCGCCGACGGCGGGCACCGCAGCTCAAGGACGAATGTCATCCCCTCGAACCGGGCATCATAGCCCCACCAGTTGCCAACGGCAATCGCGTGGATGCGGAAAGTGTCGCTGTCGTCCTGGAACCAGCGTACCTGTTCCACCACGCCGCTCGACGTATAATTGATCCAGTCGGTATTGGAAACCGTGCCAAAAAAGCGGACGTCAATGCATTTCCCATTGTCGTCCGGCAGGACTTCAAATGGAACCTTGCGGCCCAGGGGAACGCGGATCTCCGCGTTCCGGGATGAGCCGACAACCGTGACATTGCCGGTGACCGCGCGGGCAGGAACTGTCCCTTGCGGGAGCGCCCGCACCTCGCCTTTGCCGACCCACGCGTCCCTGCTCTTGCTGAGACGGACCCGCAGTTCGTCACCCCGACTGCCCACGACTTCCAGCTGGGTGCCAATCGGCGGGAAAAGCATGTATCCCGCTTTCTCGCCGCAAGACATCGCGGGCCCGGCGCGCAAAACGGCGTTTGCCGAAGCCACTTCAACCATGACCGGCGTGCTGTCCGAAAACAGCGAAATGACGCGCCCGGAGGCGAGGGCCTTCTTTTTTCCTGTTTTTCCGTCCCGCAGCGTGACCTTTACTTTCGATCCTCTCAGTTTGTCTTTCTGCTCCACGATGTAGGTCCCGCGGTATATGCCGCTGTCGCCTGCTTCGAGCATCGGAAATTTTCCTTTAACGCCTTCTACGGTAAATGAAGCCGCCATGCCGGGACTACCCTTGCAGGAGACAGGTATCTCGTCGCCGGTCTGCGCCTCGATGCCCATGTCGGGCCGCACGTATTCTACGGTCAAAGGAGATACCGGCGACGGCAGCGCCGGACCGTCGACAATAATCTTCCGGGTCACGGCATGGGTGGTCGCGCCCAGGGCGAGTTCCGCGGTGATTGTAAACGTCCCCGAAGAAAGGTTAACCATGGATAGAAAGCCGCCGCCGGGATGGATTGGTACCGGCCGTCCGTTGATTGTCAGCGTCCCGCGCGGATCCGCCGCACCGAAGACGAAAGTGGACTTGAGAGCCGGCAAATGGGCGTTCTCGCACGGGTGCACAATATTCGGAACTTTGACGTCGCAGGCAGCCGTATCCGTTGCGCAGGGAACGGCCGGAGGGACTCCACTGCCATTAGCCGCACAAAGGCCGGTGTTCAGGACAAGAAAAATGAAGGGGATGATAGAAACTGTTCTCATATAGCGGAACTCCACCGTAAGAACCGGTGGATCCCGGAAGCATGGGATGGGAAATAACCGCCGGTCGCGGACGAAAGCCTTCCGGCGTTATGACTGCGCGGCGGGCTTTACGTCGGAGGAAAGTTTTATCAGACAGGAAAGCAGGTCGGCGGCAAACCGGAACCCGACCACCATTAAATACGTAAACAGCACAAAAAATACGACGCTGATAAACGCCAGGAACACGTCTTGCAGGAGGAATATGAAAAAAACAACGGGCGTGGTAATGACTCCCGTAACCCCGAACAGCCAGGACAGAAAAGTCAGCGCGTTGACTATCCTCTCCATGCCCCGGTATGGGGTTATGCCGATTTTGTGACGGGGCGCGGCCGTCTGCAGAATATGGCCGCATTCGACGCAATACCAGAACCGCAGAATGTTCTGATGATTGCAGTGGTCGCATATTTTTTTATCCTGCCGGGAGTCTTCGCGCCGGCGGAAAATATAGAACTTTTCGATGATCCCGACGGAAAACCACAGGACCGCTCCGACAAGGCCGCCGGAGAGTCCTTCGACGAACCGGCCGGCCAGCCAACCCGTGGGCTGGAATTGAAGGAATACCGACCCGTAGAATGCCGACCCCAGGAATCCGCCTGCGGCGCCGCCGAAGAAACCGAACAGGCCGCCGGCCAATATTTTTTTGCGGTTTTTCTCGATCAAGCCGCTCGTCGCGCCGATCAGGCAACCGCCAATGGCCCACGTCGTCAGCACCGAAAACGGCATAAGCAGTTCGTTGCCCCGGAAAAGTTCGCGGATGGGGATATTCAACAGGCCGCCCACCGCGCCGCCGAACATGCCGAGGACGCCGCCGAGCAATGCCTTGTACGCCGACTCTTCGACAATGCCGCCGGCCGTGCCGAGGAAAACCCCGCAAATCATACCGCTGAACAGATTAACCATCATCGGGCTGATTTCCGGCTTGACCATCCGGCTTATGGTGAATACGATAATCCACCCGATAAACCCCGAAGCGAACCCCGCCCAACTGCGCCGCCATACCCAGGCGAAATTCATTGATAAATGAGCCAGACGCTCGCTCCGCTTGTTGAGCGGCGTCCCGCAATGGCCGCAATATTTCGAATCATCCGCCATCATGTTTTCACAACTCGGACAATACATAATCAACTCCTCGGTTCTGGTATCCCCCTGCTGACGACTCTATTTCAGTTGATATTGTACATCTTTCTCTCAAACTAATCAAACCGCGTTCCGGATAAATTGTTATTTGACTTGTACGCCCGTAATATGCGAAAATTAAAACAGGGGCGGGGGGAGTTGTCAATGTCTTTGCAGGCCGATAAAAACGAAATCATAACCCACAAGACTATTCGTTTATGGCGACAACTCTTTCTGGTTGCACTAATTGTATCCCTATTGATGTCAGCTTTTCAAGTGATAGAACGTTTGGCCGACCCGCAACTTCCCCCCTTGCAATCCAATATCTCGACTATAATATTCAGCACCTTCATCGCCGTTATTGCTGCCAATGTGGTGCTCCGCAGGTATCACAAAGTGTTGCGGCGACTGGCCGAAGAGATCGGCAAACGGCAGCGGACTGAAAATGAATTGTCGACTTCAAGACAGTTTATCGTCGACATCATAAACAATATCGCCGACCCCATTTTTGTCAAAGACAGGGATCATCGGTTCATTCTGGCAAATACCGCCATGCGTGATATCGCAGGACGCACCCCTGATGAAATAATCGGGAAAACCGATTACGCGATATTTCCGAAGGAAGAAGTGGACATATTTTACGTTAGCGACGATGAAGTGTTGACAAGCGGAATGGAAAACACGAATGAAGAAAAAGTTACCGATCGCCATGGCAAGACGCGCACATTCGTTACCAGGAAGACATTGATAACCGATATTTCCGGCAATAAATTCATCGTGGGAGTCGCCCGCGATATTACGGAACGCAAACTCATTGAGGAGCAGATACGCTACACAAGCCTTCACGACCGGTTGACCGGTCTCTTTGCCCGGCTATACTTCGAAGAGGAACTGCACCGGCTCGACACGGCGCGGGAACTACCCATGAGCCTTATCATGGCTGACGTGAACGGCCTTAAACTGACGAATGACGTATTCGGACACCAGGAAGGCGACCGCCTCTTAATGACGGTGGCGAAGATATTGCAATCCTCATGCAGAGACGAAGATATTATCACGCGCTGGGGCGGCGATGAGTTTATTATCATCCTGCCACGGACAGAATATTCAGTTGCCTGGGGAATTACCGCAAGGATCAAAAAAATGTGCAATGACAATAAAGATATTTCTATCCCGGTTACCGTCGCCCTGGGGATCGCCACAAAAAATAATGAAAATACCCCGCTATCCGACGTGCTGCGGGAAGCCGAAGAAAACATGTATAAAAATAAATCTTTCGGCAACAAAGCGACCCAGGACCTGTTCCTTTCCGCCTTAACTAAAAAGGTCGGCGAGAAAAGCGGACATATAATCGAACATATGAAACGCATGGAACAGGTGATCGATGAATTCGGCAAACCCATGGGCCTCTCGGATAAGGAGGTTAAAGATCTGCGAAACTCGTTTTATATCCACGAATTGGGAAAAGTCGTTATCCCCGCCGGTATACTCCTGAAAAACGAACCGCTGAACCCGGACGAATGGGCGGTTATGGCAAAACATTCCGAAGCCGGCTACCGGATCGCGCGCGCTTTCGACGTGTACGCCCCTGTCGCTGATGCCATATTGTCCCTGCATGAACATTGGGACGGGAAAGGCTACCCCAAGCGACTCAAAGATGAGAAAATACCGTTCGTTTCCCGCGTATTGCTGATACTCGTTACGTTCGACGTTATGACCCACCCCCGGCCCTATGGGCCCGCCTTGAGTCGGGACGAGGCCGTTGCTGAATTACGGCGCAACGCGGGCACCCAGTTCGATCCCGCGCTGGTCGTCAGGTTCGAAGAAATACTGTCAGTAATAGTTTAGCGCCTTCAGTGACGCTCCTCCGGCATTAACGCACGGGCTGTTCGACTGGAGCAAATAGTTTCCCTTCCCCTCATCGATAAACCGGGGATCGGCGTTGACAGCACTGGTATCGCGAAACTGATTGGTCAGATACCCAATGAATTCTGCTCACCGATAGAATATCCGAGCATTTTATAGGTTTTTATTCGTTTTCGAAACATACTTGCTAAAACAGAAATGTTGTTATCAACATAGTCATAAATACGAATGCTCTGCTTGTCTGCATATTGCCGGTGTAGTCGTCCGGCGTATTGGACTATCCTTCCCTTGAAGGAGCTGGGCATAGTCAGGAAAAGAGTATCCAATCGAGGCTCGTCAAAACCTTCTCCGATATATGAGCCGGTAGCTATGATGAGTTTTCGATTGCCGGCGGGACATTCTTTTAACTGTTCCATTACTTCCTGACGCTTTTTCTGCTTCAGACCGCCATAGAGAAGTATGAGCGAATCAACCTTGCCGCGGAGTAATTCAGCCAATTTTTCCAGATGGTCCCTGCGCTCAGTCAGAATCAACGGGAATCGCCCTTCTGCCAATGCCTGCGTGGTATCATCCACAATCATCCGGTTCCTTTGTTCATCGGTAATCATTGCCCGCCAAAGATCGTGTATTTTCGAGTCATCCTTCCAATCATACAATAACGCTGTTTCCCGTGATAGAACACAGGCATCGGCCAGGTGTTGCGCCGGGTCATTTTGCTTTATCCGATGGCAAACAGGCCCGCACTGGAAATGGATAATTGACTGATGCCCGTCCCTGCGGTAGGGAGTGGCAGTTAGCCCCAATACATATTTTGCCTTTGCCTGCGTAAGCACTTTTTCAAAAGAGAATGCGCCCACATGATGGCATTCGTCAACGATCACAAAACCGTAATCGGCAATCCGGTCATCCACACCGTCCCTGGTGTCCATGCTCTGAACCATTGCTATATCAATGACACCGGTTGATTTGTTCTTGCCACCGCCGATCCGCCCGATCTCTTTCTTTTCAATCCCAAGCAATGCTGATATTTGTAGTCGCCACTGCTCCATAAGCGGTTTCCTATGCACAAGAACGAGAGTATTTATTTTCCTTTCGGTGATTGCCGCTATCGCAAGAACCGTCTTGCCGGTGCCGGGAGGAGCTACAAAGACACCAAACTCATCAGACAGGATACCCTTAAGCGCTTCCTGCTGTTCAGAGCTAAGAGTACCTTGAAATTGGAACTCTGTTTTTTGTCCTTCAACCCTTTTGTCGTTGAGGGTCAATTTTACGCCATATTCCTTTAATAGCGTTTCAACATCATGCAGACACCCACGCGGTAACGAAAGATACCCTTCAATAATCTCGGAGCAGCAAATTACCCGGGGTGTGGCATGGGTAGAAAACCTCATTTTCTGCTTCCGGTAAAACTCCGGATTCTGAAAAGCTGCGAGATGCTTGAGTTGATTCAGCAATCCGGGAGTCACTCCTTCTGTTTTTATGTAAATACGGTTTGATAATACCGCTTCAATAGAAACCGGCAAATCCTTGATCTCCGTTTTCAATCGCCTCTTTCCTGAAGGCAGCCGCATCCACGGCTCATCATTCTCGTCCATGGGGCTCTGCCGTGCGGCAATGATCTGCCCGGTTCTCATTCCTTTGTCAACGATAGCTTGTATTTCGTGATATGGCATTTTGCGGATGGATTTCAGATAACCCCAATGGTCTGCGTGAGTGACTCCGTTCTCATCAATGAAAACGCTATTCCCGTTTCGTACCGCTTCCTTCTGAAATGGCAACGCAATTAAATTTCCAAATCCACCCTTGGGTAATGTATCCTGATTCGGAAATAAACGATCATAGCTTTTCATATCCATCTGATAGCGTTTGTCCATTGTTCTGGTAATTAAATAGCTCCCGAGTTTTCTTGCCAGAACCGCCGGTATTTCTTCGCTGAAGAATACCCATGCGTGACCGCCGGAACCGGAACGTGACCTTTCAACGCCAACAGGGATACCCTCTTCACAACAGGTGTCTCTTATCGCCGCCAAATCAACCAGCCAATTCTCTTTATCAAAATCCATCGCCAAGAAATGGCAGCTCTCGTTTTGGAGCATGGGATATATCCCGATAACCTGACCGCCGGAAAGATGTAGACGGATAGCATTGCCATCCAATGGAATGAATGCTTGATGAGGGCATTCAGAGCATTTGACCGCGGGCTTCTTGCACAATGTTCGTACCCATTCATTCTTGCAGGCAGGACTGTAGCCCTTTTTGCCGGTCCGGTTATTGACCCACAAGCGCGCATATACATCACTGCGACCACGGAAATATTCCATGAACAGCGCTATTTTTTCATCAGCTGTAAGATAGCAGGATTTTGTTTGCTCTACTATGGGAGGAAAAGGCACTTCAAGTGCATCAAGTTGATTGAGGCATTTCTGTCTTATATCCGACAAAAGAGCAAGCTGCTCATCGAGTTTCTTAATCTTGTCTTTAAGTATTTCTTGTTCATTTTTATCGTTCATTTCTAAAATCCAGCGAATTCTATCACAGAATACCTTTCTTAAACATTGAAAGCATTTCCTTTGCCCAAGTTACATTTCATACATTTTGTCACTACTGTCCCACACATTTTGTCATTCCCGCATGTCGTTAGCGGGAATCTATCATTATCGACGACAATTAATTCCCTGGATTCCCGTTTTCACAGGAATGACACCTTTTTGAATTGAAATCGATTTGTGTGTTTTCCGTCGCAAAGTGCAATTTCTGCGGGACACCAGTGAAGTGCCTACATTGTATTTAGAAAGTGGTTTTTGGACTTCTGCATATCTAGGTTGTCTGCCAAGTTTTATCCAAATCTCCTCCAAGTTTTGGAATAATTCCTTTTCGGGGAGATTCATTGGAGTCCTTGTTTTTTCAAGACCCGCTTTTTCCAAAGCATTAAACCAGCTACCAAACCTACGGATATATGTAGCAGAATGATATTTGCCTCGCTTGTCGTTGTCAGCACGAGTAATCGCAGTTTTGTTCAACTCCAAAACAATGCGCTTCAAATCAGCGAGAAGCTCTTCATCAGTAATACCACGATGATATTCTTCAAGTTCAAATTTCATAGTTTCATTTCCTTCTTCCGCATCCATACTTATTTACTCTTTCCCGGATTGAGATTCTTTAAAACATAGCCAAAAATATCCCGCCGTATGACGCCGCGCCACGAAAGAGCATTATAGTCATCCAGAAGGGTGAGCAGAGCGGCATTCATTTCTTACATCCGTCGCTCAATTCCTTTTCTATCTGGTCAATGCTCGGCAGGATAGGCTTAAATTTCTTTGGAAGGGAATGTGTAAGTTTGTATGCTGAAATGCCTATCGGTTTTTGAATATCGCTCAAGGCGTACTCGGCAACAATCTTATCTTTCTTTTTACAAATCATTATGCCAAGGGTCGGGTTGTCATGTTCAGAGCGAACCTGCATATCAACCGCTTTGAGATAGAAATTAAGTTTCCCGGCAAACTCTGGTTGAAACGCCGTTGTTTTCAGTTCAATCACTACATAACAACGAAGCTTCGTATGATAAAAAAGCAAATCAATATAAAAATCGCTTTTGCCAACTCGCAACGGTACCTGACGGCCTATGTATGCAAAGCCGGTGCCCAATTCCAACAAAAACTGGGTTACATGGGTTACCAATGCGTTCTCAAGGTCTCGTTCATCATACTTCTTTGTCATGCTCAGAAAATCAAAAACATACGGATCTTTAAGCGTCTGTTCAGCAAGGTCAGATTGGGGCTTTGGCAGGGTAAGAGTAAAATTATTAACGGCTTTGCCTTCCCGCTTATAAAGACCGCTTTCCATCTGATGAACGAGTACGCTTCGGCTCCAATTATATTTAATCGTATTTTGGACATAGAACAGCGCTTCTTTTACATTTTTGCAGATAGTAACGATCTCCCTATTATGTCCCCATGGTATTTGAAAAATACCATTAACAAGATTTATTGCCGTTTGTATTTGTCCCACAGCTTGTGGGACAAATTTGTTTGCCGTCAATTGTGCAACGGGCTGTTGCACAATTGTATTACTCTGACTGTAAAACAGATACCACTTTTTCATGTACATCAAATTGGTACGGGAAAAACCCTTAATATCAGGAAATTCTGACGATAAGTCTTTGCCCAGTTGGTCAATAAGGGCATCGCCCCATTTGGCGTTCACCTGTTTAATTACAATATCTGCGCCAAGCTCCCAATAAAACAGCAACATCTCTGAATTAACTCTTACTGCTGCTTTAAGCTGGGCGTTACGGACTTTGGATTTAATCCCAGTAAGCCATGCTTTATACTCTCTGTCACTCAGCAAAGTATGTTTCATAAATAACTCCTCCATTCGCTACACAGTGCGTAACGAATTACATCACACTAAAACCCGTAAAATTCTTTGAGTAGCCTGCCATCCGCAAATATCCGCGTATCACCTTTAAGGGATTTAATAACATTGTCCATCAAATTCTGCATACACCCGCCTCCCGCGAAATCTTCTTTATTTTTGTGTATCATCCACAATTACTCTCCATGTTTTATTCAAAGTTCCTTTGCGTGAACCTGTTAATGAGCTGATGGCTGTATTCTCTACGCTTTTACTCAGCGGACGAAGGGCAGCTTTAGAAATACCAAGATTCTCCAAAACAACCCCGATCCGCTTGCGTACTGTCACATTCGGAAAGCGGACCGCAAATTCGATCAATTTATTCATATTGCAATTCTTCTGTTCAATTATCTTTTTAAGTATCCCGACCGCTGCAACAATACCACCAACCGGTTTATTGAAGTAAATTAAATCAATCAGCGTTCTTTCTTTGGAGCTGACCGTTACATCACAACCCTGCACGCTTATTGTCTCGATCCCGTACATTCGATTATTTGAAACCTTCAAAAATTTATATGAAACACCGCAAACTATTCGTTCTTCCGACAAAGAGGTGCTAAGCACATACACTGTTTGGAAAAGCTGTTCGGTGAAACCATGGTAATTAAACATCGTTGAATAGCCAATATAATAGTTTTTACGCGGAAAAAATACCGGAGGAATTAATAACTCATTAATCCTTACACCTGATTGAACAGTTTCTATAGGTGTAAAAACGTAGAAACCTCTCTTAATCGGGGTAAGTATTTTCTTTTGCTTCAAATTGTAAATAAATTGATTCCGATATTTATATCCGGGCGGCATGAAACTATCGATTTCCTCTACAGAGACGATCGTTTTCTTTTCGTATGTCAAGCGGGCAACTAATTCTGTCTCTTTGGGCCCCAGACCTCTAAATGTATTTTTTTTATCCATAAATAACCTCTCGTGTTATTAACACAGAAGCATTTTACATAAACAAATCCTGCGTGTCAATACACACGCAATCAATCCGGCTACGTCCCAAAACAACTTCAGGAACCGGACATAATGAGAATGTTCATCGGACAACCTACAGATAATCTGCTAAGCAACTACCATTCGGGAACACCCCCGAAAAACAAAAAGACCCTGCCGGTGAAGGCAAGGCCGACATGGGACAGGGTTTGCGTGAACATCAACAAATACGGAGAGGGAGGGATTCGAACCCTCGGTACGGGTTTACACCCGTACACCGGTTTAGCAAACCAGCGCACTAAGCCAACTATGCGACCTCTCCAGTTACTATTTTATCTGCAAATTGAATTTATTCCCTTGTCCATTATACCATAATGCGGTGAATTAAGGCAACAGACGGCCCTGGCCCGAGAACCGAGATTGGTGCGAGGACCGAGACGAAAAAGGTCAATAATTTTTCGATGATAACGGTGAAAGCGTACTGTATGGTACGGTTGAGCCATTTTCATTGAAAAATTGCAGGCATTTTTTTGTCGAATCCCGCAGCCAATCGCGGTTCTCGGGCCCGGTGAGAGGAAGGAACGTTATCCGGCGCCAAGCATGGCTTCGACGCTCCTGAAGGCGTCTCTGACGGTGGGGTTGATAATGCTTAGTTTATCGCGCGTGTTGAGTATATCGAGTATGATCAAACGGGCGGCGATCGCTTCCGGTCCCTGCCGGCTCTCCAGGAGGCTCCTGACGTTCCGGGCTCTCTCCTGGATATCCTTTGAACCGGCCAGCTGCGCCAGCTCGAAATGCAGGAACCGCGCATACGCGCCAATATTGCCATTTTCTATCCTGTTCAACAGCGCATTTTCCGAGTAAAGCTTTTCGGCCTTCGAATTGAATGCGCTGTCATTAGTGAACTTCGCCATCCACCAGAGAGCCACATAGTAATCGAGCTTTTCGTTCTCGCCCGTCTGTTTTACGCTCAGCAGTATGTTCTGCACATCCGTCCCTAAAAGAACGTCATTGCCGTCAACGGTCTTGCGTGTCCCTTCCGTTGCATAGTACAGCATGCCGGCGTAGGCCACGTACTTAAACAATGCCCCCGCATTCAATTCATTCAGCCTGGCCCGGAGCTTGTCAAGCCCCTGCCGCGCTTCGCCCGTCCTTCCCATGGCAACCATCAGGCCGACTTTATCAAGCAAAGCGTCCGTGGTTTCGGCGGCCCCGATGCTCTCCGCCGCAAATCCTGCACGCAGCAGCCATTTGCCTATGTCTTTCTCCCTCTTTTCGCCGGCGACCGCACCGTCTTTCTTTTCTTCGAAATATGCCTTCCGCAAAACCCGCTCCCCCACCCCCGCCATGAACATGACCAGTTTGGCCGCCGATTTCCGCTGCGCCGCCTTATCCCGGCCGTCGCCCTCACGCCACAGCTTGGCAAGCTTGATTCCGACGACGGTGTCCTTGACATCATGATCCGAAAGCAAATTTCCGACGGCATCGAACAACGCGTTCAAATCGGCCCGGGCCGCCACCGCCGCATTGACGTTCCCCGCAACGACCGCCGCTTTCAGTTCGCCGTCAAGCGGCCGGGCGATCTTTTCCCATACCGCCGCTCCGGGAATATCTTTCTCTTCGTATTTTAGCGCCGTCGCATAGGCCGTAGAGGAATTCTCTTCCAGCAGTCCTTTCAGACTCGCTATCGCCTGAAGTAATCCGATCTCCGAAATTCCCATGTGCCCGAACAGCTTCTCCGCCCCTTTTTCCAGGTCGGTCACCGCGATTTCCACCGTCTCCGCATCGATCCTGGTGATGGCCGTCAACTTCGCGCCGTCTTTCATGATGATCTTAACATTCTCCCCCTCCCTGCCCTTGATCTCCGTCTCCTTGCTCCCCTCTTCAATCACCTTCTCTTCAACCACTTTCATTCCCAGCGCGGAACATATCAATTTACCCTGCTCCTTCAAACTTTTCGGCAGTATCACCGTCATGAACGCCTCGGCAGGGCACCCCCCGCGGATATCGCTTAACACTCCCCTGACATCCTCTGCCGCAACACCTTCCAACTCGCTGAAATCAATTTCCATGCCGCTGAGCGCGTTCGTGCCGGTAAGCGATTTCTTCACCGCGCTTGCCGTGCCTGCCAGAGTCTTGACCTTGTAGCTTCCCAGCACTTCAATGCCCTGCATACTCTTCACTATCTCACGCGTTTCATTGTCGCTCGTCAATCCGGTTACCCTCAGCCGCCCTCCCAGCGCGCTCATGATCTTTATGATCGTCTCAGCTCCCGCCTGCCTGATGAAGTCCGCGCCGGCGCTGGTCACCAGGCCATACCCTTTGGCTTCCCGCTCGGCTTTTTTCTGCCGCGTAGCATTGCCGAATGCCCTGATAGTCTCCTCATTCTTTCCGTCAATTTCCCCGCTTATCAAAAGATCGGCCTGCCCGGCCGCCCACCCCGCAAGGCCCGCTTTATCTTTGTACCGCACCACAAAAACCGTGCCCATGTCACTGAAATGTTTGTGCGATTGATTCCTTGTCACAGTATTAAACGTTTCCGGATCGGTGACGACGGCTCCGGGATATCCCATCTTCCATTTCTCCGCCGCACGCCGGTCCCCCTGTGTGCCCTCGTATCCATAGATATCTTTGAGCGCTTCAAACGCGCCAAAAGCAAGCAATTCCTTCTGTGCCGCTTCGCTGGCGCCTTTATGCATCAACGGCTCCAGGTAGAGCACCACTCTTCCCGCCCCATCCTTGCCGCCCCACACCTGGAGAAGCTCCCCGTTCGGTTTTCCGTCAAACGGAACATATACTTTCCGCACTTTCCCCAGTTTACCGCGCAGCGCCCGGCGCTCGTCAGCGCCTATCAGCCGCACTCCAATATGTTCCCCCTGCGCCCCCGCCAGCGCCTCATCTCCCACCACGATCTTTGACCCCGCCCGGAACCGCCCGCCGTTCTCTTCCAGGAAGCGCGCACGCTCTTTGTCGGAGAATAATAACTTCGAGACCGCAAGGGACGCTTCCCTTACACCGGAAGATATCCCGACAAAAGGATTGTTGAATTGCTGTACAATATTTCTCAGGCGTATCCCTAATGCCAGCACCCAGTATAGAGGCAACAACTGCAATGTAATAAACCCGCCCTGCCCAATCCGCCTGCCCACATGGGCCCTGTCTGCGGAGAAAGCTAGACCACGCCGACTTACACCGGCGGGTTCTTTGGCATCGCTGAAAGACAGCATGATTTTGCCGAGCCTGCCAATAAATCCATTGACGCCTCTCTTAAGCGCGTAGCTAAATTCGGGATTCATAATAAACGGGGCGAGGATCATGTTGCCGAAAACATAATAAGAAAATATCAGCTCGGATTGATGAATACCCTCGAATACCACTCCGCCAAAAACTCCAAAGATAAAAACAGCGGAAAAGAAAAATACTCTTTTCACCGTGGGCATCATTTCCCGCACCACCTGCGACAGAGGTTTTTGTTCCAGCCCTCCAACGCTGGTCGCGGAATAGCCCGACTTTGCGGAAAACAGGTACTGTATAACACCCACCGCCAAATCAGGCATGATTCCCGTAATCAACATGCTCAGTCCCACCTGTCTCTTCAAGCTCTTTATATTGAACAGGTTGCCCAGGAATACCGATGCAACAGCCATGCCAGTCAGCCCGAATAAAAGAAATGACACTAAAACTGTACCATAGAAAATAGGGAACAAACTGGAGAGCACTATGAAAGGCATAAACAACATGTAACTAATGTAACTCGTTAAATAAATAGTCAAATCGGCTTTAACAAACCGGGGAACATCGGAAGATTTTGTGAAATTTTTATACTGTTCCGTAAATATACCCTGTTGATACCAATCCTTGACCGGATTGAACATCAATTCGACCGCGCCATATGCATACCTTATTCGTTTTCCCGCCTCCGTTTCATGGTTGCTGGGCACCATCTCGCCAAATCTGAGTTCCCTGATATCCACATATTTGCCGTGATATCCCTTTGCATTAAGGTCAATGGCCAGGCTGTAATCTTCAGAAACCCTGTTCTCAGGCCAGTAGCCATTCTGCTGGAGGTGGGCGGTCCTTATGAAAGCATTATGTCCGACCAGGGGCACCATTGCACCACCTACCGCCGCAAGCGGCGTTAAGACACCATACTGCACTTCCGTTAAATATGAAACGATATTCGTAAAATAGCTCTCTTCTTTATTGCTGGGGTTGACCGCACATTGCACGTAGGACAAGTTCGGATCCTTTACAAACTCGGATACGACTTCCCTGCCGATGCCTTCGGGGACGATGCTGTCCTTATCCAGCAGCAGAATGTTCTCTCCGACGAATACATCTCCAAGGACAAAGGCAAGATCACCCTTCCCGTTGAGCAGCTTATTCAACGCGTCCTCCCGCTTCATGGCTCCGTTGCGTATCAGGTCAAAATAACGGTGGACGAAATCAAGATTACCCGCCTTCTTAAACTTGCCTTTACGTTCTGTCGCAGGATTTTCCTTATCATATTTCGGCCGGGCTACAACCGCAAACCTGATTTTACCTTCGCTTCCAAACGCTTCCAGTTTGCGGTAGTATGCAAGACGCACGAGAAGCTCGTTTTCCTCCACCGTGAGGTTCTTTTTATTTCTCAAATTCTCTTCAATTTCTTTCAGATTCCCGTTGTTGGCGAAAACCATCAGGCCGTCGTCAGCTATGACAAGGTTTGCCTTCGGGCCGTAATTCTCCATCTCCCGGAGGGCGCTCTCTATCGTCTTTCTTATTACGTTGAAATCTTCAGTATATACGGGAATCATAACCGTCATGCTGTAGGGATCACCCGTTCCTTCCTTTTTGGGGTTCTCGAGTTCAGGTATGTTCTCATTCAATCTCACGTTTCTATACGTTGCCGTATTTATATCCTTGCCGGACCGCAATCGTTCAAAGCCGGGATCGCTCATCGCGGAAACATTCGAAAAGAATACCTTTGTCGGGAATAGAGCAGCAATGAGAACCATCGGCTGAAACCCGGAACCGATAAAAATATACAAAACGGTAGAGAGCGTCAATAGCATCGTGGATCGCAGGTGTCTTGAGGGATTACGTTGAGCACCGGCGCTGCTCCCTTCCACATGGGTCACCTGATAGTTCATGACAAGATGAGGCAATACCATTGAAAAAACAACAGCGGGGATTGAGAAAAGGCCGGTGGGATCGACAAACTGCAGGGTATACAGCATTGTGGCGGTTATCCCGCTGATACCGAGTTTTTCGCTGCTGAACGCAGTTTTCCCATGTTGCAGGTGCCAGGCAAGCTGGAAACCGGCGAGAATAATGTAAAGAGGCGGGCCCAGAATGAAGGGAATGCCCAGGAGCGAAGCCGTAAGCACCGTACCTGCACCCACAAAAAGCGCCGATTCAAGCAACGCGGGCATCAGTACCTGCCCTGCAATCCAGCCAGCTTTTACTCCGAAATATTTCGCAACCGTTTTCTCCGTCCAATCAAAAAACGCACGAAGGAACGGCCACCGGCCTCCCCGCGACTGTTGTGGCGCCTCCGGCAGAACACCCGCCGTTCGCTCACCGGCAGCCCCCTCAACACGGACGCTATCTAAAGGGACACCTGCCATTTCATCGAGCACCACCCCTGATGGAGAAACAACCCCGCCCCCTTTATTGACGTTTCTCCTGATACTGTTTTCCAATGCATCAAGATGAGCGAGAAGCGCCGCCCGCTTGTCTTGGCCCGGATAGTTTTCTTCCAGAGACTTTGCGATGTAAAAATTATTTAGCGATTTTTCGATAAATATGCTCTTTTTCGCGTCATCTTTAATATTACGCAGTAAGTTTGCCAGGGAATCATCGATATATTTCTTAATTTGTTCGAGTTTAATTTCCTTGGAATCATTTACAAGAACGATTTTATTCCGTTCCAATAAATCTTTTATCGTAGAATATGCGCCGGATAGTTCGTCAATGATAAAAGCGTTTTCCCCCGGTTTAGAAAATGTTAGCGAAACATTCAGCAGATACGACAACAAGGGCATATTCGGATTATTCGCTACCCGCGGGAGCGAAACCCTGTTGTGCCCGATATCAACCATTACCACGTCTTTTCTTTCCGTTCCATCGCTGTATATGAAGTTGTTTTTGTTAATGTCCTCGGGGAAAGCCCCTCCCAGCAGAAGACCTATCATAAACAGCGTGCGAACCGCTTTTCTCTTAATGCCCTCCGTAAGAGAACCGGACGCGTCAAGTTCATTCAACGTCCGGCCTTCGATAAATTCTTCGCTGAAAGACACCTCGCCCCGCTGCGTTGCCTCCCCAAAAATCGGGACCAGTTTATTTTCTATGCCGGGGACAGCGGACAACCTTCTCATGTCATTGATTTCGCTTTGTTTTATCGAATCCTTTTGCATCTCTGTTTTGGTTACAAAAACAAGCCTGATTTCCCTGTCATCGTTGTCACGCAGTTTCACGAGATAGAGTTTTTTGTTCGTGCCGCTTTTCAAATATTCTACTTCTATCTTCTCGCTTAAATCGTTTATTGACAACCGCCTGTTGCTTATTGCGGAGATAAACCTTTCAAATTTTTCTGGCGCCGTTTCAACCGAACTCTTAATGAATTTAAGTAGTGCGATTTTTTCGGAACTTTGTTTTGATTCCTGTCCTTTTTCCAATCCGGCGACAAGGTTGTCGATGGAATCCGTTAAACGTCCGGAGGCGGGAGTTAATGTTCCATCGGAAACGATTCTGTTTGTTTCCGGCGCGCTTACTTGTTTCGCCTCCGGCCGCAATACTTCCGGCGCTTGCGTGACGGATTTGCGGAAAATGGTGAGGGGTGAGGCCGCCGCAATGGCAATGGCGGCAATTACGGCAACAGCAGGCAACAACATTGACGCCGGAGGGGCGTGGGCGATAAGGGACATCCATATCTGCTGGAATGTCGATAGCGTGGCATAATTAACCACCTCTTCAGCCCGCGCCTGCGATACATAACCAAATACGCCTAACAACAAGGCGCCCGCTATTGATTTTAATTTGACGCTTCCGCCGGTTTTGGAAATCCCGGCTCCGGCAGTATCCGCATATTGCGATTCTCCGATATCACTGGTCATCTCATACCATGTACCGTAACCTAGTGCATGCGCAATTTTTGCGCGGCTATCTTTAGTCAGATCCAGCGTGGCCCCCCCGATATCCACCCACGCATCTGAAATATTAAGCAAAACGTCTACGACGTGGCGTTTCGATTTCCTGGTCAAATATTTAAGCGGCACGGGGTCTATGGCTTCGATTTCGCCCACAGGCTGAAATCTGATTCCATTTTGTGCCAGTTCTTTTCGATTGAATACTAACGAAACTACACCTGGTTTTTTGTTGATGCGTATACGGCCTGTTTGTCCGCCGCTGGCGTCAAAAAAAACGCCGTAATAAGCGGAAGGGACAAGCACACCGTTGCCGCCGAATATTATTTTTAAAAGCGCTTCATAGTTAGTTACGTGGCCGATTAAATCTGGGGAAACATCTCCGAAATTAACGTTGTCGCTGAAGTTCGATATGTCCAGATACGGCCTGTTGCTCTTTGCGGCCGCCTGCATAACTTTATATTCAATCTCGTTCGCCGCCGCATGATCTCTCAATCCGTCTGCAATGTCTTTATATATGGTTTTATAGTAGTTATCAATTGCACCGTATTCCTTCACTAACTGGTCTTCATACGGGCGAAGGGTGTCAAATTGTTTTTGCAAAGCAGACAATTCCTCGCGTACTCTCAATGTCCCGTAATTTATCAACCCCTGCCTCAGTTGATTGTTTATCCCGTGCAATCTGTCGCCAATATCTTTCAATTTATCCCATGGCAGTTTGTTGTTCGCACCGGCTTCCTTAATCGCCGGCAAGGCAATGGTAAAGGTGGCTCCTTTCCCCGGCTCGCTCTCTACCGAAATCCTGCCGCCAAGCCTGGTAACCATGTCCTTGCAAATCGCCATCCCATACCCGGATAACGGCGAGTTTTCCTTGCTGGTCACGCCAGGCTCAAAAATACGTTCCTTGATCCCTGCCGGAATCCCGGGACCGTTGTCGGCGTACGTCACCACGTATTCGCCGTCTTTCATCTCCAGCGTGATCGTAATCCGCCTGTCTTCGCGCCGCAGAGCCTCGTATTCGCCAAAAGCTCGTTCGGAATTCCTTACAAAATTATCGATCACCCTCTTTAACGCGTGTTTATTCCCATTTATCGCAGATCCTGCGCCGCTAAGCTTATTGACAAACTTTATGTCGTATTTGTTCTTATCGGTGCGTTTCTCGGTTATCCACTGCAGGGTGTCGGCCAGGTTCATCGGCGCAACCACAATATCCCTGGAAAGTATGCTCAATAATTCATCCGCGGTATCGTTCAACATATCCAAATTTATTGTGTCCTTATATTTGTCCTTTAGATTGGGCAGGCCCTGTTCGTTCATGGCAGATTTCAAAGCGGATATTTCTTCTATAAACTGCTGCCGTATTTCAGCGATTTTAGCCATTGCCTCAAGGCCCCTCGGCTCGTTGACGAACTCTTGAGCGGCGCTTATCTCCCCACGATACAACTTGGATAAATCGATTATGTGTTCCGTATCTATTGAACTGTTGCCCACCCACAGGGAACCGGCAAACCTCGTAATCAAGCCGTTAAAATCATGGAATTCCATAGTGTAATTCACCAATTCCTGATTGAGAGCGGCCTTGCCGTCTTCGTTCGGTCCGATTCGGTTTATTTCCGTCGTATTTGTTTGTTCCTCATACGGCTGCAATGCCATCCGTACGAGAGGGTTTTGCATGAAAAACCAGCTGATGATGCCCGCAAAAACCAGCGTAGAACCGAGACCCGTCATGAACGCAAGCCCAAACGCTTGCGATGTCAGGTCATTACTTTTAGCGTTTATATCCTGCAGGCTTATTCCCGCCGCAAGGTTTACGTCGTTCTCATCGGCTCCGGCAAGGATATTGGAAACAAGCGTATCGGGGTTCTTTATATGATACCTATCGAAAATATCGTCAATGGCAGGGGATTCTTTATGCCACTTTTCCGCCAGGAATTTCGCCTCCTGGATATTTTCCAATATCCAGTCGCGCAATGTGCCGCCGTAGCCCCCGTCGCGGAGCACGGCCTCATGCGTTTTCCATTGAGATATCTCATACAGTTCGTGGCTCAACACTCTCCGGCGGTCTTCACCCTGCAGGGCGCTGTCGATATATGCAGTCGGCACCCCGTTGGCCCTGCCGAGACCGATATGCCCGAACTGGCCGGTTTTCTCATAGAGGCCCTTTATCGGAACGGCGTTGGCCCGCATACCGCCCTGTTCCAGCGATTCGGTTATTGCCTTAAGCCCTCCTTCACCCAGCCCCCTCACATATTCCCCGATCACTGCATTGACGGCGTTATGGCTTACCCTGACACCTATCGAAGCAATAATCGATGTCATGCCCGGCATGGCAAGAAGAATCCGTATCAGTTCATTCCGGTCTTCGCGGAGAAGCTCTTGGCGAAGATTATGTTGAATAATAAGTTCCCTGATCCATGCCGGCGTAGATTCCCAGTATGTATCGCCGCCGTTAACCGCTTTGTTTAATGCTTCGAGCGCAGCCCCCGTATCGCCGTTGAGAGCAAGCAGCGGCATCCACAATGTCGCCAGGGACACCGCTTCAAGCGCGGAGACGGCAGGGGCAACTATTTCTTTCGTTGTCTGTGACTCTGTTGCGTGCGTTGCGGGTTCTGCTTCCCCGGAACCGGCCAGCCGCACTTCACCGCCCGCCTTGTATTCGAATACCAGCGTTTCGCCGGCTGCCCGGCAGACAAATCTCCATGGCTTGCTATCATTACCCTCGGTAACCGTAAGATTGACGGCCTCGTTACCCAGGTATTTTTTTATCGACCCTTCGGACAGGATTCTGCTTATCCTCGTCTTTATATCCTTTGTTTCCTGCCCGCTGACAACCGCGTTCAACACATAGTCAAGGACTGCCGCTATAGCCTGCGCCTGTTCTTTACCGGCTGCCGGGCGCGCCGCAAGTTTAATCAGCATTGAGGCAAGCATCGGCGCAAGTGTCGCCTGCAGGATTTTTGCCTGCTGTTTGGCCAGAACCTCGTACACCACGTCCGACAGTTTCGTGTCTTTCGTTACGTTCGGGGTGATCGTAAGATACGATATCCTCCGGTCATTCAGCAGCCTGCTCAACCCCTCGGTATGGAATCCGCCGGTCACCACCACGATGACTTCGTCGGCGCTATCAAGCGAACCGGCGGCCTTTGCCATGTCGCCGGTTTCCCCGCAAGGCGTTGACGTTTCTTTTGCCGGCTCGATCCTGGAAATATTGTGGATGAAACTGTTATTTCTATCGACGTTGGCTTGATAGTAATCGTCCAGCAACACAAAATCTTCTTCCAGATCCTTCAATGCCCGGGTATCGCTGTACTTTGCCCACAATAATTTGATTTGTTGGAAATGCCTCTTGAAATACTCGTAGTCGTCCGCCGAAAGTTTATTGTAGAGGTAGTTCTCAAAATAAACCTGGAAATCAACCAGGAACGATACTTCCAGTTCGCTGAAGTCTTCTGATAAACCCGTTCGTATCTCTTCAACGAGCCTCTTCTCTTCCTCGATCATCTTCAACGGATTAATTTTCTGGCCTTTTTCTATATAGTTAAAAAAATCGTTTAGCTGCGGGTACTCCCCGGTCATGTCCAGTTTGTACTCCCGCACTATTTTCGACAGACAGACATACAAGTCGTCAAGCTTCTGAAAGTTGTCGGTCCTGGTCAGAAGAGAGTTATATGCGCTGTAGGGAAGCCTTTGTTTGAGGGTTACCATCAATGCCTGCAACTGGCGGGCTATCGTCTTGTACTTTAACCTCTTCCCCCACTCCAGCAGCTCCAGGTAAGCCGCGGTGTTGCGGTAGGTGTTGAAAACAACCTTCCTCAGGTTCCCTGGATTATTTTTGCTGTTTATTTTTTCTGAATACTTCCTTAAGTACTTATAGTATTTTTCCGCATCCAGGTCCCCGCGGCGGTATTTCTCAACGAACTTCTCAAACCGCTTGTTTTTCGCATTGAAGTAGCGCTCCTCCATCAAAAATAACTCTTTTCTGAGACGCGCTATCTCACGTTCATATCTTTCTTTATTCCCCAATATCTTGTTAAGCCGGAGCAGGTTCGCTTTATAGAGATTTTCGTCTTCGACTCCGCACAGAATATCAGCCCGCCCGGAGATTATTGAATAATGCTCCGTTCCCGTAAGCTTTCCCTTCTCCAGCAGGGATTCCACGATATCCTTCTTCAGCTCCTTGTCTTTTATGTCGCTAAGCCAGGACGTGTCAATTGCCCCTGACGCGCCTTCCACGTATATTTTCTTCAGCTTATACCGTTCATCCAGAATGCCCAGTATCTTCCCGATGTTCCGCTGCACCTCGGGATGACAATGCAAATCCTGGATGTTGATGACCGTCTGTTTGCCGCCGAAGTATTTACCATCCGTTATACGCCCGACACTGGAAGGTATCACAAACTCGTTAAGCAGCGCCCCGAAGTCCCTGAGGCCCTTTTGCTGCTCCACTACCGCGTACAAACTCTGGGAAAAAACAAACGAAAACAGGAAACAGAAGACCGTGGTGATCGCGGTCAGGCGTTTAAAGGAGAGATAACCCGCAAGGCTTGATATCCCCTGAATGATCATTTTACTCAATCTATCTTTCATGTCCCTTTCCCAAAAGCACGTTTTCGCCAATGAAAAACCCGGCTGAATATATCCAGCCGGGTTCATTTCCCGCACCTGCCCGCTGCCACAACTGCCCACGGCAGATTGCTGCGTGACAGCAACACCAGAAACATCAACAGCGCAAGATAAACATATCCTCGCCCCCCGAAGCCGGGCGGCCCGGGACACAGCGGAGCCTGAGCCGCTGTTCCTGCCGCGAGAGACCCGAATAAAGCATTGCACCGTTGCGCACAGGCCCCCATGCCTGATTGTATTCCTGGCACGTTAAAGCAATACTTTTCCGGAAGATCGCGTTTTTCTCTTTGATCCGGCTGCCGTGTGATACTATCGGTTAACGGGTTTTCTGTCCGCACAGTCGCACTCATTTGCAGAATAGGCCCGGTAAACGCCGACAAAAATCGGTATAACGGCGAAGAACTAACGAGTGCCTGAGGGGGCGACTGAACGGTTGCATCCACCACTGAAGAAAATAGTGACGGGGTGTTGATAAGCAGGCAGGATATCAGCGATAGAACCACTTTTTTCTTCATCTCACGAACCCCGGTGGTGCGGGATCGGCAGCACGTATCGCTGCCGGCTAACGACTTCTATTTACATTAATAATATAACAGTAAGCGGCCCTGATTTCAAGGTTATTTAAAAAATCCGACAAAGGAAGTCTCCTTTATCGGATTCATTGGTGCAGAGGTAGATTTGGTAATTGCAGGTACAACACCCATTATGACATCCGGGTTCGGGAAGGCCGCTTACCTCCCCCCGCCCAGCACGGCTTCTTCGTACATCGTGATCGTGCATTTTACGGCAAAACAGGCGGCGTCCGAAGAAATCGTCGCCCCGCTGACACCGTCAATATCCCGGCCGAGGGCGACGGGGTTCCGGCTGCCCTTGCCGACGAATTGCCTCAAAAAACTGCGCCGGGCGATGGGCCGGCCCCGTTTCTCGATATAGGACATGACGGCCAGGTCTTTTATTTTCGCGGTGGCCGGGTCAAGTACGATGAAAAATTCAACCGGGCCCCATTTGCCCGGTTGAATATTGACAATGGCAACGTCCATCTTCTTCCCCCCTTTCATGCCATTGTAAACAGTCATTTCATTTTTCTCATTGATCTTCGCTGATTCCGAATCGGAACGGTAGTGGACCAGAGTGCCGCCGAGCCTTTTCCTGATTTTATCCATAACCGCGGGTGATATCTTTATCGTTTCGGCGACAACGGTATCCTCATCGAGAAACATGCCCTTCAACGCCTCCTCCTGAGTCAACAGGCGGACGGCAAACGCATTGGCGGCAAACAAAACAAAACCGGAAATCACTATCATTCTTACAGCCGTTTTACTGATCATCGCTTTCTACCTCTTTCCCCCACCTTCAGATGCTTGTGTTTATCAACCTTTCTGCAACGTATTTTTTACGGGTTCAAGCTTTACTCCGGGAGAAGAGGATATCTCTCCATCCGGCGTAACGAGCACCGCTCCCGTGCCTGACATTCTTTCAATCAACCGCAGCGCCTTTTCCTTGCCGAGGACAAACAGCGTCGTAGAAAGCGCATCGCCCATGAGGGGGTCCGGCGTAACGACCGTCGCGCTTATCAGGCCCCGCGCCGGAAAACCGGTTTTCGGGTCAAGGATATGGTGATACCGCACGCCGTCTTTTTCAAAAAACCGCTCGTAGTCCCCTGAGGTGGTGGCCGAAACGTCGGACAGCTCCATCACACCGATCACTCCTTCGCCGCGGGGATTACGAATGGCTATTTTCCACGGTTTGCCGTTAAGCTTTCCCAGCGCGTAGATGTCCCCTCCGGCATCGATGAGCGCGGAGGCGATACCAGCATCTTTCAACACTTTAACCGCCTCTTTCACTGCATAGCCCTTGGCCACGGCTCCCAGGTCGATCTTAACGTCTTTTCTAAGCTTGGTTACTTTCCCGTAGACTATACTCAGTGCGCGGTAATCGACGTGCCGCAGTTGTTCGTCTATTTCCTTTTGCCGCGGCACACGCGGATTCTCCGGCAGCGGGCCGTAGAAACCCCAGAGTTTTACAAGCGGGAAGACGGTGACGTCCAATGCCCCGCCGCTTTCACTGCTCACCTTCAGAGCGACGGCGATCACGTCTACGATTTCCGTGTCGGTTATCGGCTCGTTGCGCTCATTAAAGGCATAGAGGGCGCCGTGCTCGCTCAGGGCGTTGAACTTCTCGTCGATTTCCTCCATCCGGTCAAGCGCCCGGTCGATCACCGTCATGACGCTCCTGTCCCCCGGGATCCGGATCGTGCAGTAGGTATCCATCAGGAACCGGCTGCGTTGTTGCATCTCCGGCCCCCGGCTGTAGCTCCAAAGGCCCGCGACGGCGACGGCAACCGCCAATACAATATACCATTTCTTCATGAAAATTAAAACGTGGCCCTCCACCCGACGGTCAAGCGGTTAAACTGCAGTCTGTCCGTTACATGGCCGCCCGTATCGCTCTGCTGCCAGTCCGCGATGTCGTACTGCACCTGAACGATCGAACCGTTGGCAACGGTGAACTGCAGGCCGGGAGTCCAAGTCACGTATCTTTCGCCGCCCGGCCCGGTCACCGCTAACAATCCTTTATAATTGTTATCCACGATATTGTAGTGGAGCATAACCCTGCCCCATGGCGCATAGCGGTAGAATAGCTTGCCGTAGTATCCGGATGGCTGAACGTCAGCCGTGCCATTTGAAAGGGCACCATCCCATTTACCTGAGGCATACTCGCCCCGGCAGGAAAACGCCTTGTACGAATACATTAAACCATACGACCAGCGCGCGGCCTGCAAAGCATCGTTATCGTCCCATTTCCCGACGAAATACGAACCGGTGAACTTCAGGCGGCCGATCTCCGGCTCAACGTGAACCATCACAGCAGGGCTCTTGTTATTATCCGAATATTGATAGCCGCCGTTCAAGGCGTACAAATAGGCGGGCAGGGAAACGGCCCCCAGTTCGAACGGTTTGTAGATTTCAATACCGGTATCGTGCATGGCCGCGAGGTACGTATTGGCCGCAAACTTGCTGCCGTTGAATTCGTCCTCCCAGTACAGTTCTGCACCGTATTCCATGGTAAAGCGAGGCTTGACGATACCGAAAGACGCCTCATACCCCATGGGCAAAGCGGCTTTGAGCACGGCCTTAACCCAGCCGCCGAAATCAGCTTTCACGTTCTTGGCCGCGGTTTTTTGCTTGCCGATATCCGAGCCGAACTTGGGCGTCGCACCGGTGCTGGCGCTAAACTGCGGCTGAAGATCAAGGGATATCTGGTCGTTAATTTCCTGCGTAAAATAGAGTAACATCTCGCTAAAACTAAATCCTGCGTAGTCGTAACTCGACACGTCATTATGCCTGCCGTCAATGTTGTCGTACAGTTTCAGCTTGATGTGGCCGCCAACCTTTGTTTCACCCGCATAGCCGCTGGCGACGTACCCGGCAAACAAACAACACGTTACGACAAAGATCATAATACGTCCGAGCATTCGTATCTCCTTAAGACGTTCGTTCCCTTCGGGGATCCCTCGGCTATAACCGGGGTTCGCACATCATCACAACGATGTTGCTTACGGCCGGCAGGATATCTGCAAGCCGTTTATTCCTCAAATTGGCATTCTTGATATGTTGAATAAATTCATCCAGCAGTCCGGGTACGATAGATACGGACAGCGCCACGATGGCAGCCGGCCCGGCGGGAGAAATGCCGAAGATCCGGAGCGGCAACAAGCATTTCCGGAGACCGGCGGAAAGTTCTTCCCGGGACATTGTCTCAGAAAGCAGCGAAGCGTTGAGCATCAGAAGAACCAACCGGAAAGCGATGAGGGAGCCGGCGGCCAATCCCCCGCCGGTGATTTTCAACGGCCCCGCGGCGAAAAGCGCCGTACCGTCTCCGTTACTGACAACGCCGACCGCAAAAGAAAAAAGTATAAACGAAACCAGCCGCCGTATATTTGAGGATAGGCGACGAAAAGGAATCCCGGCCCGATATGCGATGGCGGAAAAAAGCAGGAAGAAAGCGGCGTACACGATGAAACTTTTTGACAGAATAATAGCGATCCCGGCAACAACGGCCCCGGCTATTTTCAGGGCAGGAGACACCCCGTAAAATGGAGACGGCGCGGCCTGAACGTCCCGGGGGGCGGCACCCTCGCCGTGGGCCAGCGATTTCTCCACGTGCGCGGCCGGCGAACCATCGCCGGGCAGGCGGCGCAACCTCCGGCATATCCCGGCGGCAAGCAACCCCGTAATCCATCCCGTGATAATGGCGCTTATTCCGAGCCACGGCAGCAGCAGGAAAACAGCCGTATGCTTTATGAACAGCAGATAAACCACCCCGAGTTGCGCCGCGGCGTGTACGATAGCGCCTGTCAGACTGACGCTCAGCAGGCTTAATTCCGGCCTGCCGTGCCCCGTCAATATTTTGTACAGCGCACACATGGCCAGGCTGCTCGCCAATGCGCCGGAAAAACTTAAAATAAACGATGGCGAAAGAAACGTGCCAAGGACAAAAGAACTGACGAACGTCCGCAAGATCGCCACTTCCATGGCAGCCCTTTCTCCCATATTCACCAGGGCGATCAGCGTCATGATATTGGCCAGCCCAAGCTTGATTCCGGGAAAAGGAGTCGGGAGAAAAGATTCGGCTATCTGCAGAACCGAAGCGAGGGAAACGAGGGCGGCGATTTGACGCACTTTACTGTCTTTTTCCAGTGGAGCACCTCCGGCAGGAGCCAGAGGCTCCTTCAATAATGCGACCTCCCGCGACTTCATTAATCATTCCTCCCCCGGCATAGCCGGGGATTCCAGGAGCAGGGGGATTCGATCGCTCAATAAGTTACCGCGTCATACTTTGTTACCGCATGCGTTCCGGCTATTTCGATGATGATCCGGTTCGGCACACAGACAATGGTTTGGCCGGGATCCGCTATCCACCCCGCATGTTCGCATATCTGACGGGGGCACCGTGATTTCGCTATCCTTATTTTTCCCGCCCGTATTTCTATCTCGGCCGTGCCAACGGCTACTTTTTTGTCCCGGCGCAGGTCGAGAATCTGCAACAGCTTGCCGTTGACATATATCTGCGCATTTTTTTCGGCATGCGTTCCCCCGTGCTTAACCGCCGCGAAGAACACTATAAAAATAAGGCACAGTGCCGCGCCGAACAGATAATCGTATCGTGTCGGCCTGAGACTAAGCTGGACACTCATATAGGTATCCGGGCCGGTTTCCCGTCAGGGAAACTCAAAGATATCCGGCTAAAATCGTTTTGTCACTCTGGCAATGGCGCAAGGAAGAGCGGCGGAATCTTCCATGATATCAAGGGAATACTCGGCCCCGGGCGTTTGTTCCTCGTCATTATCGTACTTCTTTGCCGCTATCTTATACCCGGCCAACCCGAAGCCTGCGACACACCCCGCCAGATGCCCCCAAGCCATGCTGCTGGCGATCCGCCGGCTGTCGCCTGTAAACAATGCGGAAACGATGCCCCACATAAATCCCACACCGCCGCCAACCCCGCTTGAACGCTCGATGTCGCCGAGTATCCGGCTCCCTTTGCCGTCCGGGCCGAGAACGGCGGCCGTAAACCCGAGGCTAAGGCCGCCCAGCGCCCCGTATCCGACGCTTTCCCAGACGTTCTGCATCTCGTGCAGGTCAGCGTAGCGCACCCATCCGGCCGCAAGCCCGGTGAAGGCGCCCATGGCCGTGCCATGCACGACGGTATCAACAAATGGCGGAACGGCGATATCGCTTTTTTGTTCCGCGTCATGCCCCTCGCCCGCCCATGACGTCGTAACCAGAAAACATAACGCGACCATGATCGAACCGCAATTTTTCATTGTCGCTTTTCCTCTCCGCGCCTTATTTAACGGTTTCAATAAATGCATTCAGCTTTTCGTTGTACACTTTTTCATTTTTCAGCTCACCGCGATTAAAACCTGTAAAGGCAACGGATTTTTTTCCGGCAAGAAGTTCCATTTTCACAACGATTTTATCGGGTTTGGTGCCACCGGCGGTCGTAAAGAAAGCGACTTTCTTTAATTTATCTTTGTACATTGTGATATATGTCCGTATCGCAGGCGTCATGTTCCACGACCAGGTCGGCGTGCCCATGATCGTAAGGTCGTAGTCCGCCGGGTCCTTCTGCATTGCGCCTATAGTCGTCGGCTTTTCAAAGGCGGCGGCCTTGCCGGCGCTCATGTAACCGAAGAAACCGCTGCGGTCTTTATTGTCCGTGATCTTTTCGATATCCGCGTTCAATCTGGCCGCGATGTCTTTGGCCACCCGTTCCGTGTTGCCCGAACGCGAATAGTACACAACGAGAATTTTCTTGTTCATGGTCGCTTCTCCCTTTCCAGCGGGCGTCGATCCGGCGCTTTCTCGAACAAAAAAAGACGTCATCAACAGCGCTAACAACAGTGGTACCGACACAATTGATTTCACAGTGCCCCCCTCATGTGCGTCTAATAAATGTTACGTCTTACGAGTATTATAGGAAAATATTAATGAATTGGGAACACCGGAAGTGCAATGCGGCGGGCCACAAGCCGGAATTACAACCCGAAATGGCATCCTCGGATAAGCTTTTAATTCCGGATTTAATAGTTACTTTGGGGCGCGGAGCCGATCTTCACGTATTTTTTTATCTCTTTGATAATGTCGGCGGGGTCATCCATTAGCTTGAAGATTGACATTTCCTGCTCGGTGAGCATGCCTCCCGGGATCATGGTAGCGCGGATCCAGTGAAGGAGACCGGCCCAAAATCTGCTGCCGAACAGGATGATGGGGATGGGCTTTATCTTTTTCGTCTGGACGAGTGTCAGCACCTCAAACATCTCGTCCAGTGTCCCGAAGCCGCCGGGCATCACGATCACGCCGGAAGCGTATTTGGTGAACATCACCTTGCGCACAAAGAAATAACGGAAACCGACGGGCAGGTTAACATAGGGGTTGATCGTCTGCTCCATGGGCAGTTCGATGTTCAGGCCTACCGAGCAACCGTTGGCTTCTGTCGCGCCGCGGTTCGCGGCCTCCATGATGCCGGGTCCGCCGCCGGTGATAACGGTGTACCCCGCTTTACAAAGCTGGTTGGCCATTATGCGCGCCGCCTGGTAACTGCGGTTATTTTCCTGAAGGCGTGCCGAGCCGAACAAGGTGATCGCCGTACCAGTACCCGCCAATGTTTCGAAACCTTCCACAAACTCGGACATGATGCGAAACACGCGCCAGGGATCTTCCTGAAACAGCGGATTTTTCTTATGCGGCGTGCTGACAAGAATCTGTCCGTTCCTGGTCATCTGATATTTGCGATCTTGCCGGAAAGACATAATCGTTTCTCCTCTACAGTTATAGTAATACAGAAAATACATTTAATGAACGTACATTCTGTATTACTATAATGGATATCTTTTTAATATACAATAGTTATTACATGCGACATGAAAACCCCCGGCTTATGTCGGGGGATGAATGCAGTGGATTGAAGAAGCCCCCGGCTTCAGCCGGAGGAGCGTCACTCAAGATGCACCGTCATGCCGTCAGTTGCGACGGTAACGTCCGTTCCCATTTCGCGGGTAAGCCGCTCCGAAAGCTCCCGGGGCCGCACCCGCACCATGCTCAGGCCCAGATGCGTGAGGATGACTTTGCGGGGTTTGATCTCGCGGACTATCACCGCTACGTCTTGAAGCGACAGGTGCGCGGCATTTTCGTGCGGCGCAAAAAAAACCACGTTAATCACGAGCACGTCCGCGTCCCGGTAACTGCGCATCAGGCCCGGAAAAAGTTTCGTGTCGGACATAAACGCGACCCTGGTGCCGTTCAAGTTGAACATAATGCCGTAGGTCTCGGCGGAATGCTCGTGGGGCACGGAGGTCGAAAAGGAAAGGTTGCCGACCGCAAACCTGGTTTCCGGTTTCAGTATCTTGATATCGCTGACAAAACCGCGAAGGTAGCGGAGCACTACCCTGTCTTCGCCGTTGACGCATTCGTCCGGCGCGAAGAGTATGCCGTGCCGGTTGAACCCTCCGGAGGTCATAGCATCGATCAGCACGTTCACGTCGTTGGAGTGGTCGATATGGATATGCGTCAGGATAATGGCGTCGAGTTTGGTTACGTCTATCGGTGGGCGGGAGCGGGCCAGTCGCACGAGGGTACCCGGCCCGGGATCGATGACAACGTTCTTACCCTTCAGGTGCAGGAAGATGCCGCCGGAATAGCGCAACTGCCGCGCCACCACGTAACGGGCACCGGCCGTGCCGAGAAATTTGATAAAATCTTCGTTCTTTGTTCGCGGATGTCCCTTCTTCACGAATAAATTGCACGATCGCATATTTTATGCCCTGCCGTAAACGTAGGTTAGTTCGGACAAGAGAGCCGCCACTTCGGCGTTCAACTGCGCCGGGGTGAGCCTCCACTGCCAGTTACCTTTCGCGGATGCCGGGCGGTTCATGCGCGCGTACTCGCCGAGCCCCAGTACGTCCTGCATCGGGAACAGCGCCAGGTAGGCCTTCGACATCATTGCCAGTCGCATCAGTTCCCGGTGAACGTTGTCGGTGTGCGCCTCGCGGCCCAGGTAGCGGAACAGCCGCCGCTTTTGCTCGGGTGTCGCCTCTGTCTCGAACCAGCCGCGCACGGTATTGGTGTCGTGCGTACCGGTGTAGACGACGTACTTTTCATCGTACATATGCGGCAGGTAAATATGGCGCGGGTTTTCCTCGCCGAACGCAAAGATGAGCACCTTCATGCCGGCAAATTCAAAGTCTCGCAGTATCTCCCTCACATCCGGCGTGATCAGCCCCAGGTCCTCGGAGATGAGTGGCAAGTGGGCGAAATAGCGCGACAGTGTGTTGAACAACTCTTCGGCGGGCACCTTTTCCCAGTGGCCGTTAACGGCCGTCTGTTCATGGGCCGGTATCTCCCAGTAGGCGACAAGGCCGCGGAAATGGTCGATGCGCACCACGTTGTACAGGCCGAAGGTGCGCTCCATCCGCTGTATCCACCACCGAAACCCGGTTTCTTTGAGCACACCCCAGTTGTATACGGGGTTGCCCCACCTCTGGCCCGTGGCACTGAAGTAGTCGGGCGGCACACCGGCAACGGCGTAGGGCCATTTCTGGTCGTTGAGTTTAAAGATTTGGGAGTTTGCCCACACGTCCACGCTGTCGTAGTTGACATAGATCGGCACGTCGCCGATGAACTGGAGGCCTTTGCTGTTGCAGTAGTTTTTCAGCGCAGCCCACTGCCGGGCAACAATGAATTGAAAAAATCTGGCGCGGGCCATGCTGTCCTGGAAATGCTCCCGCGCGTAGTCAAGCGTTCCCGGGTTGCGGTACTTGTAGTCGTCCGGCCATTCACTCCAGACCTTGCCGCCGAAATTTTCTTTTAATGCGACAAAAAGCGCGAAATCCTCCAGCCAGTAGCCGTTCTCGGCACAGAATGTATCGTAACCGAAATCTTTTTTCTTTTTATCCCTGAACCGGCGGAAGGCGGTTTCCAACAGCCGCATCTTGTAGTCGACGACGGCGTCGTAATTGACCCATTCGGCCGGAAAGTCGGGAATCTGCTTGACGTCCTCTTTAGCGAGAAAACCGTCTTCGACCAGTTTGTCGGGACTGATGAGCAACGGGTTGGACGCAAAGGCCGATATGCTGCTGTAAGGCGAGTTGCCGTGGGCGGGATCCGTGGGATTGAGCGGCAGAATCTGCCAAAAGCTCTGCGCGGTGCCGGCCAGGAAATCGGCGAAATTGTAAGCATCGGGGCCGAGGTCGCCGATCCCATATCGCGACGGAAGAGATGTGACATGCATCAGTATGCCGCTGCTTCTTTTGGCCATTTACACCTCCGTAGGTCAGGAATTTTGAAAAGCGCTCTTAGCCCTACTATGTTAATCACCATTTATGGAAGATAAAGAAGACGGCACCGATAATCATCGAAAACCCCACCAGGTGGTTCCATTTTAAGTCTTCCTTGAGATAAACTACGGAAAAGACGGCGAAAACAACAAGCGTGATAACTTCCTGAATGGTCTTGAGCTGCGCGGCGTTAAACTGGCCGTGGCCGAAGCGGTTGGCGGGCACCTGGAAACAGTATTCGGCAAACGCTATCAGCCAGCTGATAAGGATCACCTTCCAGAGAGCCGAATGCTTATATTTCAGGTGGCCATACCAAGCCACCGTCATAAACAAGTTGGATATGGTAAGCAACAAAACTGTCTGCATGGAAGGTATTATACAATAATTGAAAAATGTCGTACAGCAGGCTTTAGGAACCGTGCCGGAAAGGTTGCGAGAGTCAACTAAAACGGAAGGAGAGGGATTTGAACCCCCGGTACGGTAAACCGTACACCGGTTTTCAAGACCGGCGCCATCAACCACTCGGCCATCCTTCCGTTGTATCTTTTTGCTGAAGCTATTTTTGTTTTGCTTACGTTCCCTCTGGACTGGATGGCGCCTCCGGCCCCATCATCCGGGGCGCTCACCAGCTTGTTTT
>Ga0315281_10001445_pt1 | contig 35068 bp, 32 predicted proteins | sample YL17G07_0_MG_FD_204540 | JGI IMG/M metagenome (GOLD analysis project Ga0315281, IMG submission 204540) | Sediment microbial communities from Yellowstone Lake, YNP, Wyoming, USA - YL17G07_0 | ecosystem: Environmental > Aquatic > Freshwater > Lake > Sediment | place: USA: Wyoming | collected...
TCCTTATTCCGCCGCCTACCTGGACGGGTATGGAAAGCCGCGTGATTATTTCCGATATAACCTCACGGTTTACAGGGATTCCCCGGAATGCCCCGTCAAGGTCGACCACGTGCAATAACCCTGCCCCATCGTCCTGCCACCTCATTGCGGCATCCATCGGGTCGCTCTCGAAAACCGTCTCCTCGTCAGGGCGTCCCTGGTAAAGCCTTACGCACTTTCCGCCCTTGACATCTACAGCCGGGATTATATGAAACTCCGACATCACGCGGCCTGCCCGACAACCATGTTTCCGAAGTTCTCTAGTATCCTGAGGCCCAGCAGGCTGCTTTTTTCCGGGTGGAACTGCAGGCCCAAAACGTTACCCTTCCACAGGATACTCGTGAAATCGAGACCGTAGGGCGTTGTTGCGATCATTGACTCTTCATCCGTTGGATCGCAGTAAAACGAGTGCACGAAATAGAAACGCATGCCGCTCTCTATGCCCTGAAGCAGCGGTACCCCCTTCTTTATATCAAGCACATTCCACCCCATGTGAGGCACTTTTACGGTGTCGGGAAGTCTGACGACACGTCCTGGAATCACGTCGAGACCTTCGGAGCGACCGTGCTCTTCGCTGCATGAAAGAAAAAGCTGCATGCCGAGGCATATGCCGAGGAGGTTGCGTCCACTGTCGATGTATTCATACAGCGCCCTCACCATGTCGAGGCTTTTCAGGTTCTCCATGGCATCACCGAACGCCCCAACGCCCGGAAGCACCAGGCCGTCGTAAGATATGAACTTTTCGGGAATGGAACAGACCTCGGCTGCGACACCGACTTTTTCGAATCCCTTTTCGACGCTCCTGAGGTTGCCCATCCCGTAGTCCACGATTCCGATTACGGGATTCAAATCGTTCCCTTCGTGCTCGGTATATCCTTGACCCTGGGATCCAATGAGACTGCCTGTTTCAAAGCGCGGCCCACCGCCTTGAACACAGCCTCGAGGCCGTGGTGCACCCCGTCTGCATGCCTTAGTTCAATATGCAGGGTGATTCCCGCCTCGTTCGACAGAGCCTGAAAGAAATCTCTCGCAAGGGCGGGCTCGAAGTTCCCTAGGGGCTCCGGCTCGACCGCGACCGTGTACGATAGGTACGGCCTTCCGCTTATGTCCATCGCGACCTCGGCGAGGCACTCGTCCATAGGGACTAGAGCGGCTCCGAACCTCGATATCCCTTTTTTGTCGCCGAGCGCTTCCTCCAATGCCGTCCCGATGGCCAGCCCCGTATCCTCTACCGTGTGATGGCTGTCAACCTGGAGATCGCCGCTAGCCTTGAGCTCGATGTCAACCAGGGCATGGCGGAACATAAGCTCCAGCATGTGGTCAAAGAAAGGAAGGCCCGTGCTTATTGAAGTCGTTCCTTCGCCGTCCAGATCGATATCTGCGGATATCGTCGTCTCCTTTGTCTTTCTTTTGCAGCTTCCGTTTCTTGGCAACTGCCGCACCCCCAGTATTTTATTTCCTCAATCGCACATCGATTGAAAGGGCGTGTATCTCGAGACCTTCGAGCCGCGCGAGTGCCCGTGCCTCGTCTGAGTCACCCAGGAACCCGTCCTTCGTGTAGGAGACGACGTTCATGGTGCGCCTGAAGGTCTGCGCGCTGAGGCCTGAAAGGCGTATCGCGCTCCCACCGGTCGGTAGTACGTGGCTCGGTCCGGCGATGTAGTCCCCAAGAACGACAGGAGAATATGGTCCGATGAAAACACACCCCGCGGACTTGATGTCCGGCAAGACCTCCCGAGAATCCCCTACCAGCAGCTCCAGGTGCTCAGGGGCGAGCCTGTTGATGAACTGTATTGCCAGCTCACCGGACACACAGAGAACCAGGTTAGCCGCGCCCTCGAAGTCTACATCAGATTTGAATCCTTCCAGCTCTCCCATGGCGGACTCGATTACCTCTTTCGATTCTGAGACCATCACTGCCACAGCAAGAGGGTCATGCTCCAGCTGCGCAAGTATGTCCGCCGTGGCGTACGATATGTCCACCGACCCGTCGACGTAAACAGCCACCTCGCTGGGTCCCGCCTCCAGATCGATCGCAACGACTTCCGACAGGAGGCGCTTTGCGGTAGTCACGTAAATGTTGCCAGGACCCGCTATCATCTGACATTTCGGGATGCTCTCGGTGCCGAGAGCCATCGCGGCCACCGCCTGGGCACCTCCGACGCGGAATACCCTGCATTCACCGACCAGCTGGGCCGCAGCGAGCGCTGCGCCGTTTACCTGCCCGCTTTTTTCCGGCGGGATGCAGAATACTATGTTTTCTACACCGGCCTCGCGCGCCGGGACTCCCGTCATGAGTACCGTCGAAGGGTACGAGAACCTCCCCCCGGGGACATATATGCCGACGGGATCCAGCGGGCGCTGCAGTTGTCCGACGGACACGCCGGGGGATACCTCGAGTTCCCAATCGACAGATAGTGACTCCACGGCGAACCGCTTTACCCTTTGTTCAGCCTTCTTCAAGGCATTTCGTATCTCCCCGGGAAGCTCTTCATACGCCCGCAAGAGATCGTCTTTGCTGACCTCGAGCTGCGTACTCGCTAGTGAGACTCCGTCGAAACGCTGGGTCATCTCGACAAGAGCCTCGTCACCACCTGCCGTGACGGCATCGATAATGTCTTTGACGACCGCGGCCGTCTCATGCGGCACGACCGAGCGCCTGCGTATCTGTGAGAGGGTCCCGGAGATATCCTCTTGCTTTGTTATCTCGAACGTGTTTATCATCATTTCGAGGCCTCGCTTTTATTATCGAAGTATAACCTAAAACGTGGTGGGTGTACGCGGGGCCGGGGTGGTGCTTGCCTTGATCGACGAAGAAACTGACTGCTATTACTGCGGAGAGGAACGGGCTGCAGTTCTGTGTCTCGGCTGCGGCATACCGCTGTGCAGTGGATGCGTAAAGCTCGAGGACTACGGTTTTGGATGCGATGGCGGCAAAGTGGTGGCATTCTGTCCGGGTTGTTTCGCCGACCCTGCGATTAACACCGTTCTTGATTTCGAGCACTGAGGCCGGAGTCAGCCTTGCAGGTACTCGATCGTCGCGGCGCTTTCCCCCAGTAAGGTCTTGAGCTTTGCCATAAGGTCGCTCTCGGGGTCTACCGAATAAAGCTCCCCCAGTTTTATCGTCGTTGTCTCCGCCCCGTTCTCCCACAGCGATAGGTGCACCGGGATATTACCAGGGTGCTGCATCAGGATATTTTTTGTCTGCGAAACCAGCTCCTCGGAAAACTTGTTCGTGGCAATCCTTACAGATAGGTTTCCCGGTTGCACGTATCCTTTCGGCATCGGCCTTATCTCGTCAGCGAGAAACTTCCTGGTGTTGTCTCGATGATCAGGACGCCCTTTGACGAGCAGGATCGCGTCCTCGCCAAGGAACTCCTCCAGGTTCTCATACTTGTTGCTGAAGACCAGGACGTCGATGGAACCGGAGAAATCCTCCAGGACGAAACTGGCCCAAGGTTTACCCGCCTTGTTGTATCGTTTTTCGAGTCCCGTGACCATGCCGCCTATCGTGAGCGGAGCGCGGTCCATATCATCCGATATCTGCGCGACCTCGAGGTCTGTGTGCTCGTCAAGATGGGTTCTCCACTCGGACAACGGGTGATCACTCACGTAGGCGCCAAGCATCTCCTTCTCATATTGCAGGAGCTCCCTTCTGGGTATCTCTTGGTACCCAGCGGGCATTTCCCCGTTAAGGCCTCCATCCAACTCGTTTTGCTCCTCAAAAAGCGAGAACTGACCCTCTTCAGCTTCCCTTCGCTTCCTCAGTGCAGTGCTGAGCGCGTTATCGTAGGTGGCTAGTAGCAGGCTCCGGTCCGGTTCAACCGAGTCAAATGCCCCCGCCTTGATAAGGCTTTCGAGTGTCTTCTTGTTCGTCGCCGACAACGGCACGCGCTCGCAGAAATCCAGGAAACTCTTGAAAGGTACGCCCGATTCACGGCAGGCGACTATCTGTTCTACCACAACGGCGCCCACGTTCCGCACCGCGGAAAGTCCGAAGAGTATGTGATTGTCGTCGGGCGTGAAGTGCGAGTCGCTCAAGTTTATGTCAGGGGGTTTCACCTCAATACCCATGCGGCGCGTTTCGTTCAGGTACTCTACCAGCCTGTCCTGGTTGTCCATGTAGATAGTCATCAAGGCGGCCATATACTCTGGAGGGTAATGGGCTTTGAGGAATGCTGTCTGATAAGAGACATACGCGTAGGCGGTGCTGTGTGATTTATTGAAACCATAGCCGCCGAACTTGTCTATCAGTTCGAAGATGCCGTCGGCCGTCCGCTCGTCGATTCCCTTGGCCTTCGCTCCGTTTACGAACTTCTCTCTGTGCTCCTCCATTATCTCCGGCTTCTTCTTGGCTATCGCTTTTCGGAGTTCATCCGCCTCGAGTCCGGTGTACCCCGCCAGGACCTTGGCGATCTCCATCGCCTGCTCCTGGTAGACGATTACCCCGTATGTCTCCTCCAGTATGTCCGAGAGAGTATGGTGTGGATACTGAATCTTCCTGCGGCCGTGCTTCTGCTCGACGAAGACCTTGTCCATGTTGCTCTTCAGGGGGCCCGGCCGGTATAGGGCGATGAGGGCGATTATGTCCTCGAACTTGTTCGGCATCATTTCGCGCATGAGCGATCTCATACCGGGACTTGCAAGCTGAAACGTGCCGACGGTCCTGCCGCTCTGGATCAGCTTGAATGTTTCCCGGTCATCCATCGGTATGCTATCGATATCCAGCTCTATGCCGTGCCTGCTGCTTATGAGGTTCACGGCAAGTTCCAGCAGGCTCTGGTTCTTGAGGCCAAGTAAATCTACCTTGAGCAGTCCGAGCTTCTCGATCTGGTACATGTCGTACTGTGAGACAACCTCGGCGTCCTCTCCTCCCTTTCGCTGAAGCGGCATGTAACTGGTCAAATCGTCGTCGGCTATCACCACACCGGCGGCGTGTATCGTGTCATGTCTCGTCAGCCCTTCAAGGCTACGGGCCGTATCGATTATTTCGCGTACCTCTGAATCGCTGTCGTAGGCCGTCTTCAGCTCGTTGCTTTGCTCAAGAGCCAGGTCGATCGTCATGTTCGGGTCCTCGGGTACCATCTTCGCGAGGGTATCCATCCGCTGGTAAGGTATGTCCATGACCCTGCCAACGTCCTTGACCGCGGCTCTCGCGTTCAGCCTCGAGAAAGATATGATCTGCGCTACGCGGTCCCTCCCGTACTTCTGGGCGACATACTCGATTACCTCCGGCCGCCGGGTGTGGCTGAAGTCGATATCGATGTCCGGTAGAGCTACTCGCTCGGCGTTAAGGAACCTCTCGAATAGCAACCCGTACTTGAGAGGGTCGATGGTAGTGATGTCCAGTGCGTAGGCGACGAGGCTCCCGGCAGCCGAACCGCGGCCGGGACCGACGCGTATACCCTTTTCCCTCGCGTACTTGATGAAATCCCAGACGATAAGGAAGTATCCCGAGAAGTGGAGTTTCTTGATGACATCGAGCTCTGTGTCAAACCTCTCGGTCACTTCCTCCGGCGGATCCGGATATCTTTTCTTCAAGCCTTCCCTGGCCAGGTGTTCGAGGTAGGTATCCAGGTCAAAACCCTCGGGAGGCGTGTACATGGGAAGGTACACATTATCAAGAGGTATCTCGACTTCACATCTTGAGGCGATTTCGTGCGCGTTCTTGATCGCTTCAGGGAAATCCGGGAACAGGTCGGCCATCTCATCCGGCGACTTCATGTAGAACTCGTCTTTCGAGAACCGCATCCTGTTCTCATCGGCGAGCAGAGAGCCGGTCTGTATGCATAGAAGGTAGTCGTGTGCCTTGCTGTCCTCGCGGCGAACGTAGTGGATGTCGTTCGTAACGACGAGAGGGAGCCCGAGTTCCTTCGCGAGCTCCACGAGGAGCGGGGTGACTTCGGACTGCTCGGGTATGCCGTGATCCATCAGCTCTATGTAGAAATTGCCATCGCCGAAAACACGCGCGTAATCTTCGGCTGCCCGACGAGCGGCGCCTGTGTCACCCTCGAGGAGGTACTTGGGTATTTCTCCTTTCAGGCACGCGCTCAACGCGACGAGCCCCTCGCTGTGGTCCGCCAGGACCTCCTTGTCGACCCTGGGCCTGTAGTAGAAACCCTCTGTGAACCCACGCGTCACTATTTTCATAAGGTTATGGTAGCCGATGTTGTTCACGGCCAGCAGCACGAGGTGGTTGGATTGATCGTTCACACCGGTGTGTCTTGTCAGCCTGCCCCTGGAGGCGATGTACACCTCCGAGCCGATGATCGGCTTGACCCCGATATCCACCGCTCTCTGGTAGAACTCGAGCGCGCCGTACATGACTCCGTGGTCCGTTATGGCGAGCGAGTCCATCCCCATCTCTTTTGCAGCTTCGAGTGCGGTATCGATCCGACAGGCGCCGTCAAGGATGGAATATTCAGTATGAAGATGGAGATGCGCGAACGAACGAGACAACCCGATCTCCTGGTCTAGCTGTTTCCGGGCCGTATCATAATTCTTTCAGGGCTCCTCGTTTCCTTCGCCCTGCAACGTCTCTGGTGAGGTATATAATCAATAATAACAGGATGAGACAACAGGAGAAGGTCAATTCCATGAAAATCAGCTACAGCGCGATATCCAGCTATCAGACCTGTCCGCTTGCGTACAAGTTCCAGTACGTGGACAGATTGCCGACAGCTCCTTCCCCCGCCCTGAGCTTCGGGCAGAGCCTCCATGAGGTCCTCAGATGGTTTTACGACGTCCCGACCGAAGACCCCTATTCGCTCGAGAAGCTCATTGAACACCTCGGGGCATACTGGGTTGGCGATGGTTACTCATCCCCGGAGGAGGAAGCCCGTTATTTCCTGCAGGCAAGGTCTGCTCTCGAACTCTTTTACCGCAACCTGGGAGATTTCAGGATACCGGCCGCTCTTGAGTACCGTTTCCTGATCGACCTGGGTTTCTGCTACCTTAGCGGGGTGATAGACCGCCTTGACAAGGACTCCGAGGGTGGGTTCGAGATAATCGACTACAAGACAAACAGGCGCCTCCCCCCGGCCAGTAAGCTATATAACGACCTGCAACTACCGATCTACCAAATTGCGGTAGAGAAAACATGGGAGGTCTCCCCCGAAAAAGTGACCTTCCACTACCTCCTCTTGAACCACCGGCACAGCATGACGATTACCCCGGAGAGAGTCGAAGAAGCGCTCGTTCAGATCCGCAACGTCGTCGATTGCATCGAGAGCGAGGCTTTCGAGCCCAAGAAGAACCCACTTTGCCCCTGGTGTGACTATATAGAGATCTGCCCCATCTGGGAGGGCGAGGTCATCCCAAAAAAAACGACGAGGTCCCCGGCACTCGAGATCGGAGAAGCGGTAGACGAGATTCTTCTAACCGAGAAAAAAGTCGCACAGGCTCTTGCGAGGATCGAGGGCCTCAAGAGTATCGTCTCTTCATACTTGAAAGAGCATGGCGTTGACAAGGTCGGAGGCAGTCGAAGCATCGCCTTCATCGATGAGGAGGGCACCCTTGCCTGGCGTGAGGGAGATTCCTGATCCTACCGGTCGCCTCTCGCGGGCCCTCTTGATCTTAGTTGGCGTTGGGCTTTGCCTTGGATTTCTGTAAAATAGGTACTCACCTGAAAGCAAGAATGAATATCGCGTCGATTTGGCGCAAAGGCGGCTCATATGATCATAGTGATGTCTACCGAGGCTACTGAGAAGCAGATCAAGGTTGTTATCGACAAGGTCCATTCTTATGGCCTGCGAACCCACCCCATATATGGAGTCCGCAAGACGGTCATCGGGATAATCGGCGACAATAAGACTGTGGTCGTCGAAAATATGAGCGGAATGCCGGGAGTCGAGAGCATCATCCCGATACTCCAACCTTACAAGTTCGCGGGCAGGGAGGCACATCCGGACGACACTGTAATCGAGTTTGACGGAGTCAAGATTGGCGGTCGTGAGGTCGTGGTGATAGCGGGACCGTGCGCTGTCGAGGGCCGCGAGCAACTCATGGAAATCGCCAGGAGAGTCAAGAAGAGCGGAGCGCGGCTACTCAGAGGCGGCGCTTACAAACCCCGTACCTCACCATACTCCTTCCAGGGTCTCGGGGAGGAAGCCCTCAAGCTGCTCGCCGAGGCAAGGGATGAGACCGGACTTCTCGTGATCACCGAGGTCACGGACCCGCGGAATGTTGAGCTCGTCGGTCAATACGCCGACATACTCCAGGTCGGGGCACGCAATATGCAGAACTTCGTACTCCTTACCGAGGTCGGGAAGAGCGGACACCCGGTGATGCTGAAAAGAGGTCCGAGCTCGACTATCACTGACCTTCTCCTTGCCGCCGAATACGTGATTATCGAGGGCAACAGAGACATCATCCTCTGTGAGAGAGGGATAACCACGTTCGAGAACTACACCCGTAACACCCTCGACCTGTCCGCGGTGCCGGCGATCAAACATGTGAGCCACCTGCCTGTTGTCGTCGATCCGTCCCACGCTACCGGAAAGTCGCACCTTGTCGAACCCATGTGTCTTGCCGCTGTGGCATCTGGCGCGGATGGTGTGATGGTGGAGGTCCATCCAGACCCCGACCAGGCCCTTTGCGACGGACCACAGTCGTTGACTCTCGATGGCTTCGAGCGGATGATGAGAAAGATGAAAGCCATCGCGCCGATCGTCGGCCGCGAGATCTAGGCAGTAGAGGTCGATCTGAGGTAATAGAGTACCTGATTCAGGTCGTCAGGGAGTTCCGAGTTGAAAACCAGCGGTTCTCCCGTTACTGGATGTGAAAAACGGAGCCTACACGCGTGCAGGAACTGCCGGGAAAGCCCCAGCTCTCGCCGCCCTTTTCCCCTCGAATACTCCGGGTCACCCGCCACGGGGTGCCCGATGTGCGAGAAGTGCACCCGGATCTGGTGTGTCCTGCCCGTCTCGAGAGATACTTTCACGAGCGTGTATTCCAGGGAAAACCTCTCGGTCACCTTGAAATCCGTGACAGCGCGTCTGCCACCATACTGCCGAACAGACATCCTCTTGCGGTTTGAGACGCTTCTGCCCATAGGCGCGTCTATCCTCCCGCTCTCACCTGTGATTTCACCCGTAACGAGGGCAAGGTATTCTCGCTCGACTTCCCTGTTCTTTATCTTTTCCACCATCGCTAGGTAAGCACCCTCGGTGCGCGCTACCGCTACGAGACCCGAAGTGTCACGGTCGAGCCTGTGGAACATACCTGGCCGGCCGGCGCCACCGACACCGGCGATATCAGGGTACCGTGAAAGAAGTGCGTTCAGGAGAGTCTTTCCCGAATGCCCCGGTCCCGGGTACATGACCATGCCGGCGGGCTTATCTAATACGACGATTGACTCATCCTCGTAGACCACGTTGAGATCGATATCTTCAGGCGTGACTTCTTCCGGCTCCCGTGGCGGTAGCTCCCAGGAAACCTCTTCGTCGACACCCAGCAAGTGGTTCTTCCTGGCGGGCTTACCGTTTATGAAAACCCGGCCGTCCGAGATAAGACCCTGGACCCGGTTCCTGGACAGCCCGGTCAACGACGCAAGGAATACATCAAGCCTTTGTCCCTCGTCGGCGGGCTGGATGCGGACCGAACCTCTATCTTCGCTCATCCTGTAAGGCAACCTCGCTCCCTACGGCAGGAAGCAGCCTGTAACGCAGAAGAAGGACGACGCCGGCGACCACGAGTAGTCCCAAACTCATAAGCTGGAAGGTCACGTTAGCGCTTGCCGTCGCATGTTCGCGGAAGAACTCCATTGCAAAGCGGATTACGGCATATCCAAGTGCGAAGAGCCAGAAGATAGTTCCTTCCCTTTCGAACGAGTCTTTCTTCCACCAGAGTAGTCCGAAAAGGATCAGATCCAGCAACAGTTCGTAGATCTGGGTCGGGTGTCTCGCGCCGTTGATACCCGAGCTGAGGGGATAAGTGATGCCCCAGGGAAGGCCGGTCCATTTACCGTAGCAGCAGCCGTTTAGGAGGCAGCCTATCCTCCCTATCGCCAGTGCGACGGGGACGCACAGTCCGGCTAGGTCCATGGTTGTCCAGAACCTCAGGTGCCTCCGCCTACCCACCAGCAGTGCTAGTGCAAGACCCAGCAGAAGACCCCCGTAGAAAACGAGACCGTCCATGTTTATTTTGAACATATCTGATGGTTTAGCCATGAAGTCCGACCAATGTCCGATGATGTAAAAGAGCCGCGCACCTATGACTCCCCCAACCACCGCGGCGAGCAAGAGGTCGAGTATTATGTAAGCGTCTTTGTACTGCTGTTTGAACCTGTACAACGCCAGTAGCCCCGCGACTGCGAAGCCGATTGCAAGGAAGACCCCGTAACTGTATATCGTCAGGGGACCGATGTGGAACAATACACGGTGCAACTAGTTACTCGCTTTCCGGCTTCACTCCTTCTTTAGCTCCTCTTCCGGTCATCTCGAGGACCATGACTACGATAAGCATTATAACACCGGCTACGATTGCGAGGTCCGCCACATTGAACACGGGCCACCATCCGAGGTCAAAGAAATCAACCACCCGGCCTCTGAAGACCCGGTCCACAAGGTTCCCGACAGCCCCACCTATCAATAGGCCGAGTGCAACGAATGCCCACGCGTTCTTCTGCTGGTGGCTGCGGTAGAACCAGAATAGCATGAGCACGACGACGACAAGTGCGCTCCAAAAAACGATCTGTCCGCTCCCCGCAAAGAGACCGAAGGCCGCGCCCGTGTTCCTTGTGTAAGTTATGCTTATTACGTGTGGTATCAGGGTCACAGAACTTCCGGGTTCCATCAGAGCTACTACGAGAGCCTTTGTGACCTGGTCGACCACTACCACGAGAAACATAGTCACGAGAAAGACGATCATCTTCCTGTTCCGCGCTAGCATCATTCTCCCGAGAGAACCGAGACGCAGCGCTCACAGATGTCAGGGTTATCCGGAATCTGTCCGACCGTAATGCTGTAGTTCCAGCAACGCTCGCATTTTGTACCGGCGGCGCGCTCTATGACTATCTCTACATCCCCTGAATCCTGTCTCTCGCCCGTAAACTCTGACAGTTCGTGCACTTCAACCTGCGATACGATGAATATAGCGGGAAGCTGCTGCTCCATGTTTTCAAGTAGCGGGAAGGAAGTGCCCCTTGCATATAACCTGACAAGCGCCTCGAGGCCTGTACCGAGGAGGTTGTCCTGCCTCGCTTCCTCGATTTTCCTGTAAACGTCCTCTCGAATCTCGAGCACTCTGGCCCACTTCTCGTCCAGTCCGGCGTCAACCATACTTTTGTCGTACTCCGGCCACGGGGCCAGGTGGACGCTCTCCTCTTTCCTGTGTCCTTCAGGCATCGATAGCCAGGCCTCCTCGGCGGTATGCGGCAGTACAGGAGCGACCATCACGACAAGCTCCTTTAGAATCCTGCTCATCGCCGTCTGCGCCGACCTTCGTTGAGCGGAGTCAGCCGGGAACGTGTAGAGGCGGTCTTTTAGTATGTCAAGGTATAGCGAGCTCAAGTCGACGGTGCAGAAAAGGTTAAGCGCCTGTACCGCCTGGTGATATAGGAATCGGTCCATGAGAGAGCCCACACGTGCAACCAGGTTTTGAAGTCTGGAAAGCATGAGGCGGTCTATCTCCTCCATGTTCTTATACGGAACCGCGTTCTTCTCTTCTGAGAAGTCGTAGGTGTTACCGAGCATGAACCTTATAGTGTTTCTGATGCGACGGTAGGCCTCAGTGACCCTGCTCAGTATCTCCTCGGAGATAGGCATGTCACTCGAGTAATCAGTGGATGCCGTCCACAGTCTCAATATGTCGGCGCCCGACCGGCTATAAACTTCGCATGGGTCTATCGCGTTGCCCAGCGACTTGGACATTTTACGGCCCTCTCCGTCCACGGTGAACCCGTGGGTGATAACCGCTCTGTAAGGGGGGCTGCCGGTGAAACCGACTGACGCGAGCAGACTGGACTGGAACCATCCACGATGCTGGTCGCTCCCTTCGACGTATAGGTCTGCAGGCCATCGAAGTCCCACTCGCTCCCTCAATACGGCTAGGTGGCTGATTCCGGACTCGAACCATACATCCAGGATGTCACTCTCCTTCTCGAAGACCCCAGAACCACATTTCTCGCACTTCGTGCCGGCTGGAAGGAAATCCTCGGGCTCCCGCACAAACCACGTATCTGAACCCTCGTTTTCGATCATGATGCGTATCGCCTCAAGTGAATCGGGCGTTATAAGCTCTTTGCCGCACTCTCTACAGTACACGATAGGCAGGGGCACGCCCCACGCCCTCTGACGGGATATGCACCAGTCCGGGCGGTTCTCTACCATGCTCCCTATTCTGTTAATGGTCCAGTCGGGTGTCCACTCCACTTCCTTTATCGCATGGAGGGAAGCGTTCCTCAGGGTCCTGTCCTCTTCCACGTTGCCGTCAAGCGCTATGAACCATTGAGGTGTCGCTCTAAAGACAACGGGCTTTTTACAGCGCCAGCAGTGAGGATACGGGTGGGTCACATAACCGGACGTAATCAAAAGCCCACGTTCGGCGAGGTCCTCTATTATCCTCGGGTTTGCATCATCGATGCTCATTCCGGCGAACGGTCCGGCTTCCTCGGTGAAGAACCCTCGGTCGTCAACCGGCATCGGGCTCGGCAGGTCGTATTCCCGTCCCGTTAGGTAGTCTTCCTGACCGTGCCCCGGAGCGATGTGGACGCAACCTGTCCCCTGGTCAAGCGTCACGTAATCGGCCAGAACGATAACCGAATCCCTGTCGAACCAGGGATGCGAGCACTTCAGACCCTCGACCTCCGACCCCAAGAATTCTTCAAGGACATCGTAGTCCGCCATATCGAGTTCCTTCATGACCGGTTCCACAAGGGCGTTGGCCATTAAGAGAACCTCGTCTCCAGTGTCGACCCCGGCATAGTGAAGCCGCGGATGTAGGGCGATGGCTACGTTCGCGGGAAGCGTCCATGGCGTGGTCGTCCAAATCAGAAGCGACACTCTCTTGCCCGACTGTGTTGCAGGGGGGAACTCGTCTACGAGTGGAAAACGGACGTATATAGAGTGCGACCGCTTATCTTCGTATTCTATCTCTGCCTCCGCAAGAGCCGTTACGCAGTTCGTACACCAATGGATCGGCTTTCTGCCTCTATAGATAAGGCCCTTCTTGTAAAGCTCCGCGAAAACCTCGACGTTGGTCGCCTCGTAGTGCGTCGCGAGTGTCAGGTACGGATCATCGAAATCGCCGAGAACGCCAAGGCGCTGGAACTGCTCTGCCTGGCGCTTAACGAATTTGAGCGCGTACTCCCTGCACTTCTTGCGCAGTTCCACCTTATCGAGGCTGGCGTCAGAACCCAATATCTTGGTCAACTCGTGCTCGATCGGTTGTCCGTGACAGTCCCACCCGGGTACGTAAGGGCAGTGGTAGCCCCTCATCGTCTTGTACTTCACGATGATGTCCTTGAGTATCTTGTTATAGGCGGTACCGACGTGGATGTCACCGTTGGCATAGGGAGGGCCGTCATGCAACACGAAAAGCGGATTGCCAGCCGTAACGGTCATTATCCGACGGTACAGGTCCAGCCGATTCCAGAACTCTTGTATCTCCGGTTCTTTTCGGGCGAGGTTTCCCTTCATCGGGAACTCGGTTCTGGGTAAGTTCAGCGTCTCTTTATATCCCATGATTTCCCCCGCCATCTACCGCCGCATATCGCGTCGCCCGACGAGAAAGGATGTCCACTGAGAGGACACGCGCAACTAATCACGTAACGTAGCATTGATGTATCGGGGTGTCAATTTCAAACCAATCGGTTATGGCCCTGGATATGCATTCTTACAGCATTCAGGGCACCTAGAGACGCGATGCTCCTGATGAGTTTCCTGTCTCCCGGCAGCTTCACCTCGAACGATTCGACACCGTCGTTGTGAGCAAGCCCGAGGCAGACAGTCCCTACCGGCTTGCTCTCACCGCCTGTCCCTGGCCCCGCCACACCCGTTACCGCTACACCCAGGTCCGACCGGAACAAAAGGCGCACCGCCTTCGCCATCGCTTCCGCCGCCAGCTTGGATACAGCGCCCTCGGACAGCGCTTCGTCAGGGATTCCCAGTATGTTTATTTTCGAACCCATGCTGTATGAGACTACTCCGCCAAGGAAGTAATCGGAGCTTCCTGGAACGTTCGTAATGTGACTGCAGACGAGCCCGCCCGTACAGGACTCAGCAATCGAGATGGTCATTGAGCTTTCACGCAGTAATTCGCCCACTACCTCTTCCATCGTCCTGCCGTCGGTGCTGTATATGAGGGACCCGAGGCGTTTCTTGACCTTCTCCTGCTCTTCGTCAATCAGCCTTGCTGCTTCTTCTGCTGTGAGAGCACTTGCGGTGAGCTTGACCGTTATCGGTCCGGCCAGCGCCAGAAACGCATAACCGACGGGGCTCTCCCCTATCAGGTCACCCAATAGAGACGCCACCTCGGACTCACCTGCACCGAACGTCATTATGTTGCGGGTTACGGAAGCGCCTCCGCCTTTGAATGCCCTCTCCAGATCGGGAACCACTGTAGACTTCAGCATCGCCACCATCTCCCGCGGCACTCCAGGCAGGGCGAATATCATAGCTTCTTCCTCGACAGCGAATCCGGGCGCTGTGCCGCCGGCCGGTGGTATGGGTCGGGCTCCCACCGGCAGATACGCCTGCTGCAGGTTATCCTCGGTCATTTTCCGGTTGAGGGCCTCGAAGTAGTTCCGGATAATGTCTGCAAGATCTTCGCGGAGTTCAAGTTCCCTACCGGTCGCAAGTGAAACGGACTGCCGTGTGACGTCGTCACTGGTTGGCCCGAGACCTCCTGTGATGATAACCGCATCCGAGTATCTGGAGAGGTCTCTTATGGCACCCGCTATCCGCTCGGTGTCGTCGCCGACGGTACGGTGCTCGCTGACGACAAATCCAAGGCTCGTGACGGCTGATGCTATTGCCGGAAAATTAGAATCGGTTATATCTCCAGATAGGATCTCGTCTCCAACGGTCAGAACCGCTATACGGGCTACCCCACGTTCCTTCAACATCTATGATCCCCTAGGCGCGGCTGAAGATCTCGCGTCGGGCTCTGATTACATAGTCAATACCGGAGTAGACTGTCATGACGGCCATCAGATAGACAATGACAAGAACGACGATTTCGCTGCTGCTTGCGGGGAATATTATCAGCACGCTTACCGCTATGATCTGTGAGAACATCTTTGCCTTCCCGGACCAGGTCGCAGGGAATGAGATACCGCGTCTTGCGCCGATGACCCGCAGCACAGAAACCATCACTTCCCTCACGAAAACCACGATCAACACCCAGAGTGGGAGTAGCCCCCTGTAACATAGTGCCGTCATCACCGGAAGTATGAGCAGCTTGTCCGCAAGGGGGTCCAAGAACTGCCCGAGCTTTGTCACGTTGTCGTATTTTCGAGCGTAGTACCCGTCCAACTTGTCGGTGAGCGCGGCTATTATGAATATGACCCCGGCAAGCATGTTGTACGACACGTTGTAAGGATGCTGCGGCCTGTATAGGAGCAAAAGCACGATCGGTGGAGCAAGCAGAACGCGAAGGAGCGTGATAAGGTTAGCGGTATTAAGCCACGGTCTGTTCAAAACCACCTTTGATACACTTGTCAGTCCGTCAGATTTCTGCGACAAGATCCAGGCCTTCCAATCCGGTTATTCTTGCGTTTACAAAATCACCTGTCTTCGCCTTACATCCGTGTTCCGTCTTGCTCATTAGGTACAGCATTCCGTCAATAATCGGAGCTTCCCTGTAAGAACGGCCTACGAAGTCGTAGCCTTCTTCTTCTGATACGCCATCTATCACTACCTCGGTTCTCTTCCCTATGAGTTTAGTTGCGTGTGAGGCTTCGATGGAATCCTGTAAATCGAGAATTCTATCATACCGTGTAACGGCCTTATCGTGTGGCACCTGGTCTGGCAGCTTCGCTGCCGCTGTACCCGGTTCAGAGGAGTAACGGAAGGCGCCCAGCCAATCAAAAGCGATATCACCTACGAAACGCTCAAGCTCCTCGAAATCCTCTTCGGTCTCTCCAGGGTAACCGACCATCACTGTGGTCCTGAGCGAGGCTCCGGGCGACTTGACCCTGATCGAACTTATGAGTCTTCTATAGGACTCTGCATCTCCCGGTCGTCCCATCCTCTGGAGGACATCCCGGCTTGCGTGCTGGAAAGGAATGTCGAAGTAGTCGCATACCTTCGGGTTCTCCGCCATCTCGTCGATCAGCTCCAAGGAAACCCCATCCGGCTGGAGGTATAGAAGACGCACCCACTTGACGGTTTCGAGTCTGGTTATCCGTCGAAGCAGGCCGACGAGGTCTGTCTCTGATGGAATGTCGGAGCCGTACGAAGTTAGATCCTGGGCAAGCAGAACGACTTCACTATCGCGATCACAAGTAAGCCTGCAGACCTCGCTCAGGATGTCATCGGCTGGGCGGCTTCTGTATTTGCCCCTGATCCGGGGTATGGTGCAGAAACGGCAGCTCCTGCTGCAGCCGTCAGCTATCCGTATGAAAACCGTGGCGTTCACGGAGGAGTTGACATCCCTTACCGCATAACACGGTTCCGGCACGTGCGATGTCCGAGAAAGTCTTTTACCTGCGATCACCGCTGACAGGATCTCGTGAAGGTAATCCTTCCAGTCAACGCCCAGAACGCCCGATACCTCCGGCATGCTTCTCAGAAGCCCTTCTCCGTATCTCTGGCCCATGCACCCGAGCAGGGCGACCGGTGGTCGCGGCTGCCTTCCGACCGTCAGCCTGTCTATCTCCAGTATCGTGTCAATCCCTTCTTCACATGCCTCCTGTATGAACCCGCATGTGTTGACGATTATCACCTGAGCCGAATCGAGCGAACCGGCCTGCTCAAGGCCGAGCCTCTGGAGTTCACCTGTTAGAAGGTCTGACTCGACCTCGTTGCGGAAACAACCTAGCGTTACTATGAAGAATGTTTTTCCCTTGAGTTCGCTGAGGGGAGAGTCTGTGTGCCCGTCATTCATTCTTCATCGGTAGTTGGTAAATTGTAGCGGTATCGCGAAATCGTTTTCACGTACGGCCTTCATGGCTTCCTGAAGCGCGTCCTTGCTCTTACTGCTGATGCGAACCTGTTCTTGCTGGACAGCGACGTTTATCTTCTTGTCCAGCCTTTTCACGAACTTCGTTATCTCCCGGGCCTTATCGGAGTCAATCCCCTGGAGGATCTTCGCTTCCCTCTTGACCGTTCCCTTAGGCCCGTCGGCGACAGGTCCCCAAGCGAGCGCTTCGAGCGGCACCTCGCGTTTCACCAGGCGGGCCTCGATTACTTCCATCATCGCCCGCAGATGAAACTCGTCAGATGAGAAGACGACAAGGCTGTCCCTTCCGCCCTCGATGCGTGACCCTGTTCCCCTGAAGTCGAAGCGGGTGTCTATCTCTTTTCGTGCCTGGTTCAGTGCGTTGTCCAACTCCTGTAGGTCAACCTTGCTGACGATATCGAAGGAATGCTGTTGAGTTGCCATGTCCGTTTTATTTATTCTTCCGGGGATATCTTGAAATTCTCTACGAGCCTTTTAACCTCGACCGAGAACCTGGCAAGCTCCTGTATAGAGGCCCTTATCTCTTCCATTGACGCGGTCTGCTCGTTTGCAGCGGCGAGGGCTTCCTCGGTCCCTGCAGCGGCCTCCTCCGCGATGGAGGCAATATCGTGCGCAGCCTTCACTACCCTCTCAGAGCCCTCGCGCTGGGCCTCGGTGGCATTGTAAACAGACTCGGCGCCGCCCGCTATGTCTTCTACTATCTGCGCCACGTTCTGTAGAGCGTCCAGTGTCGACTGGATGACTTCTATCGATCCTCCCACGATGGTCCTGCTGGTGTCCATCGCTTTCAGTGCCTTCTCCGTCTCGTTTTCCGTGTCGCGGATCATCTTTGCAATCTGATCGGCTGCCTTCCTGCTGCCCTCTGCGAGCCCTCGAACTTCCTCAGCCACAACGGCGAACCCCCTGCCGTGTTCGCCCGCACGGCTGGCTTCTATGGCCGCGTTCAGAGCCAGCATGTTCGTCTGGTCGGCTATGTTAGTTATCACATCGACTATAAGCCCGATCTGCATGGACCTGTCCCCGAGCCCCTGCATTATCGTGGTTACCGAGTCTATCGACTCTTTCATATCTCCCATCTTGGTCGCCGCATCCTCGGCAGACATCGAGCCAGCGTGAGCTATCTCGTTTGCCGCACGTGCCGTTTCGGATGACACTCTGGCCTGCTCGGCGACGTCCGCCGCCATCTTAGCTATCTCGTTGATTATCAGGGACGTTTCCTCGACCGCTCTGGCCTGTGACTCGGCACCTTTTGAGATTTGCTCTACCGTCGATGAGACCTCCTCCGCAGAGGCCATCACTCCTTGCGATGAAGAGGATAGATCCTCCGCAGTCGTGCTCACCAGGGTCGACGCCTCCTGTAGCTTCTCGATTATCATGCGAAGTCCCTCGACCATAGCGTTCTGAGCCGTGGCTAGCTGTCCGAACACGTCCTGGCTATCTGCTGCAAGACTGGTCGAAAGGTCCCCTTCGGAAACGGCGTTTGAGAAATCTATTACCGTCTTCAGTGATCTTTCGAATGTCTGACGCATCATGTAACTGACCATCAACCCTCCTGCTAGCACGCCAGCTACCAGTACTATAGAGCCGATCAACAGATGTCTGGTCCCCAGGTCCGTGAAAACCGCAAGCAGTGGTATGATTATGACTAGGGATAGAAGTGCTCCGGCAATACTGATCAGGAATATCTTATATCTAATACTAAGGTTGCTTGACAAATGCAGACCTTCCTCGCGCCATCAGGCGATCAAGATCCTGATCTTTTCTGCAACTTCCGTTCCGGTTTCTTTCCCGGAGAAAAAAGAGACCGACTTCTCGATATGCGTCGCCAGATCCTGCAACTGCCCCGTAGTGAGGCTATCAGGGGTGGTACCTATTATCTCGCAGTTCCTCTTCACGGTGGCTTTCGCGATGAAATCACCCACAGCCGAGGCTAATATCTTCTCAACCTGCTGAGCTACTGGACTAGACAAACCCGACCTCCAATTTCGCTGTATTTCAGCTATCACACCCCATAAAAGCCACAGGAAATCCGTCCGGTTTAGGTTACCAAGTTAACCCATAAAGTGCAACTAAGAATTCCCGTGCTTCTTCTCCTTCCATGCCTCCAACTCCTCAGGGCTGATAAGCACCTTCCTCGATTTACTTCCCTCATGTGGCCCCACTATGCCCAGGTCTGCCAGCTCTACGATAATCCTTCTCGCCCGTGCATAACCAACCCTGAGGTGGGTCTGTAACATCGAAGCGGATGCCTCTCCCGCATACACCACAAATTCAGCAGCTTCCTCCAGCAGTGAGTCGGTGCCCTGGATATCCTCCCTTGCAGCCGACTCCACCTCCTCGAAATCGATGGTCTCAGATGCGGCCGCCTCGAACTTCTCCTCCCTTATATACCCCGTTAATAGCTCGATCTCCTTTGTCTGTATGAGCGCTCCCTGCACGCGCACGGGCTGTGGTAAGTTGCCGGGATCAAGGAGCATATCGCCCTTTCCCTGCAGTTTTTCTGCGCCCTTTTTCTGCATGATCGTGCGTGAGTCGGCGTTGCTTGCCACCTGGAACGCTATACGCGCCGTGATGTTGTTCTTGATCACACCTGTTATGACATCAACGGAAGGTCTTTGTGTTGCTATGATCATGTGGATGCCCACGGCACGCGCCTTGGCGGTTAATCTGCTGATCGAGGATTCGACCTCCCTGCGGGCCACGATCATAAGGTCGCCGAGCTCGTCTATCACGATTACTATCTTCGGCATAGGCTCGAGTTTGTTGTCTTTATCCGCCAGGGCGTTGTAGTCATCGATGTGAACGACCTTTGCTTTCTGGAGCTCCCGGTAGCGAATGTCCATCTCACGAACCGCCCATGTCAATGCCTTCGATGCGGGTTCAGGCTCGTTTATGACCTCGCAAAGGAGGTGCGGCAGTCCGTTGTACCAGGTGAACTCCACATACTTGGGGTCAATCATGATCAAACGCAGCTGGTCGGGGCGGCAGCGGAAAAGAAGGGAGCATGCTATGGTGTTTATACAGCAAGACTTCCCCGCTCCCGTGGAGCCTGCAAGAAGAAGATGGGGAAGCTGAGCGATGTCCAGGACCACCGGTTCTCCAGACATGTCCTTCCCGACGGCAACGGTTAGGAGATTGTGTGGTGCAATAGTGTCGAGTCTGTCTATGATGTCGCCCAGAAGTACGGTGTCCCTGATGTGGTTCGGCACCTCTATCCCTATCGCCTGGCGGCCGGGAATGGGCGAGTAGATCCGTATGTCCGGCGATCCGAGCGCATAAGCAATCTCGGGCTCAAGTTCGGTAACCCTCCTTACTTTCTCGCCGCTCCCTACCTCTACCTCGAAGAGGGAAACTGTAGGCCCCTTGCTCACTTTTACGACCCTGGCATCGACATCCATGCTGCTTAGTGTCTGTTCTATCGCACGCTTCCTCTCCTCGTTGCTCTTTCGTGAGAAAGCCTTCCCGTGGCTGCGGTTGAGTATGGATACAGGCGGTAGCCTGTACTTCCCGGCTTTAGAGCTCTTTATGCTTATGGCAAGCTGGCCCCCTTTCTCCTGCTGAACAGGTACCATCGGGGCCGGAGAAGACGGGTAGACCTTTACACCTTCAGGTTTTACCGGTATTTCCTTGCCAAGCGTGGGAGCCACTCCACCTTCTTCCTCGGCTTCGGGTGCCGCAACGGGTTCCCTGCTCCGTTCGCGAAGCACTTTCAGTGCGCTCGCCAATTGTTCCTCAAAGGCAACCACCAGGCCGACAGCCAGGGCCGCGAAGGTGAATATATAAGCCCCTATAGTCCCTACGAGCTTAACAAGCGGCCAGGCGATGATAGCTCCAACAAGGCCTCCCCCGTTGTAAAGATTCCCAGTCTCGAACATGCCTGAGGTCGGTATATGTACGTGGAGTATCGCCAGCAGTGAGACAGCCATTATCGTCAGCCCGACGGCAAGGAGGCCGATCCTCAACTCGGGTTTTTTCCAGAAAGCAAACACGGCTACCGCCAGGAAGATAAACGGCAGCGCAAACCTGCCGAGCCCCAGCGCCCACGAGAGGCCGACCTTGACACCACGGCCCACAAAGCCCGCACTCGACGGAGCGAATATGCATATGAACGTGAAAATAGCGAGCGCCAAGAATGAAAAGCCGTAGATGGCACGCAATCTCCCGGGCGTTAGCTTCCGTTGCTCTTCTTCCTTCTCCGCTTTACCCGTGTTCCCGGATTGCCCTTTAGGGCTTTTCTGGCGTCCCGTCTTTTTTCTTTTTTTCTTGCTTTTTGTCACCCTTGTTCACTTTCAATGGTTAACACGACTACATCCCAATAATTATTCTGTCAGTGTTGGTTACAACCTTTGAACAGACCTCGGAGGTAATGAATGTTCAGATTTCGAGAAGAGGCTCCAGGCCTACGGTGAGACCGGGTGTCGAGGCTACCGCCATGATCGCGATCAGCACGCCCGGCATGAAACAGGAGCGGTTTATTGTATCATGCCTTATCCTCAGAGTTTCACCGGTGGAGCCGAATATCACTTCCTGGTGCGCAACCAAGCCGTCCAGGCGCACACTGTGTATTTGGACTCCGCCAAGCCGTCCGCCACGCGAGCCTTTTACTTCTCTCTCATCAGACAGCGGGACCTTGCTTGCTTTTGGCACTTCTCCTATCCTTCTCGCCGTCTCGATAGCCGTGCCGCTCGGCGCATCGAGCTTGCCCCTGTGATGCATTTCTATTATCTCAGCCTGGTCGAATATACCAGCGGCAGTTTCGGAGAACTTCATCATGAGGACCGCGCCCAGTGCGAAGTTAGCGGCCAAAACTACGTTGGCCTTGCCGCTGTCCGCAAGTCCTCTTATTCTCTTTATGTCTGGCTCGGTTATCCCCGTTGTCCCTACAACCGAGTGGATGTCGTTCTCAACGGCCCATAGTACATTCTCAACCGCCGCGTCGGCTGTTGTGAAATCAACCATCACGTCGATCGCCACGGCATCCAGGCCTTCCTTTCCGGGTAACACGGTAATACCCGCTGTCAAAAGCGCCTGCGGGATCTCCTTGTCGAGAACGGCGGGGTCCACAGCGCCTACCAGATCAAGCCCGGGATCCGCGAGGACGGCCCCGCATACCTCGCCGCCCATTTTTCCTGCCGCTCCCATGACTGCTACCTTTATCATCACGGGCTCCCTGACTATATTCTTCCGGACAGCCCGACACTGCCCTCTTCGAGTGGTCCGACCACGGCGAGACTCGCACCCGCGCCGCACCACGTATCTCCGAACACCCGATCGATATCAGGCGAGTCGACGCTCTCTACCCGATCGACGATATCATCTATAGTCAGATGTTCGCTTTCCGCCAGCTCGGTTTTAGCCAATCTGTTCATTCGATTGCCGCTATCCTCCATGCTTATGAGAAGCGCACCCTTGATATGGTTCTTTGCACGCTCCAACTCTTCGGTTTTGAGACCTTTTTCTTTTACACCGAGCAGGATTTCCTCGATAAGCTCTATAACCTTCTGAGCCTGGCTCGGGTTGGTGCCGCAGTAGATGCCGACCATTCCCATGCCGAGCATCATCCCCGTGTAGGAATATATGGAATAGGCAAGGCCTCTTTCCTCCCTGATCTTCTGGAACAGCCTGCTGCTCATGCTCCCGCCGAGGACGTTGTCGAGGACCGCCAGGGCGAACCTGTCCGGGTGTCCCCTGCGGAGACCCCTCGATCCGATGCATATGTTCGCCTGTTCCGTATCCTTGTAGATTACACTACTTCCTGCAAGAGGCTTCTCGAGCGAGTCATCGCGAGTGACAGGCGCTCCTATCGGGAGCGAATCAGTTCGAACCCGTATCATCTCGCAGAGCTTTTCGTGCTCCACGGCACCAGCCGCGGCCACCAGTATGCGGGACCCGACGTATCGATCCCTGTAGAAATCCACAAGTGTACCGCGTTCTACGCCCTTAACCACCTTCGTATCGCCTAGAACCATGTGGCCGACAGGGTGCTCACCCCACATTATCTGCGCAAGATAGTCGTGCACCAGTTCATCGGGGGAGTCCAGGTGCATCGCTATCTCCTCGAGCACCACCTGTCGTTCCGAATCGATGTCGTTTGGATCCAGCAGCGGGTCCAGTACCATGTCAAGCGTTATCTCCACCGCCCGCGGGAGGTACTCCTCAAGCACCCTCGAGTAAATGGATGTATGTTCCTTTCCCGTCGCCGCGTTAAGGTCTGCCCCTATGTGGTCGAAAGCCTCGGCTATATCCTTTGCTTTCATCCCGGGAGTCCCTTTAAAGAGGAGGTGCTCAATGAGGTGTGTAAGCCCTACTTCGCGGTCATCTTCGTCCCTGGATCCCGCGTCGATCCAGATACCGAGTGACACCGAACGTACTTCGGGGATGAATTCGGAAAGAACTCGCACGCCGGAGTCCAGTACGGTCTTTGACGGAAGCCGGTCTGACATGTCTGTGAGTCTCAACTCTCGCGGGGCTTCAAGTCGACAGGTCTGAGGTCAATACGCCCGAGGTTGTCAATACCCTCGATCTCAACTTCAACCTTGTCTCCTACGTTGACCACGTCCTCTACGCGGTCGATCCTTGTCTTTGAGAGCTTGGAAATGTGGATCAAACCGTCTTTTCCGGGGGCCAGTTCGATGAAGGCGCCGAAGTTCGTTGTCTTTACTACAGTCCCGAGGTATTTATCCCCGACTTCCGGTTCGTGTGTCATACGCTCGATCTCGCGCCTGACGCTCTCGACTTTCTCGCGTTCCCTTCCGAAGACAAATACGCTGCCGTCGTTCTCCACGTCTATCTCTACATCGTACCGCTCGATAAGACCCCTGATGTTTTTCCCTCCAGGGCCGATCAGGTCGCCGATCCTGTCAACCGGTATCGCCATCTGCATCATCCTCGGCGCATTGGGCGATACCTCGCTCCTTGGTTCAGCGATCGCGTCCGACATCGCCTTGATTATGAATGACCTCCCCTGTCTCGCCTGCTCGAGCGCTTCCTCCAATATCTCTTGTGATATCCCGAGGCACTTGATGTCCATCTGCAGAGCGGTTATCCCAAGTCTTGTCCCCGCCACCTTGAAGTCCATGTCTCCGATGGCGTCCTCGAGTCCCTGGATATCGCTCAAGATGACGTTTCTTCCATCCTCGATCACAAGCCCCATTGCAATGCCGCCTACCGCTGATTTCTCCTTGAGGGGCACTCCCGCATCCATCAGGGCCAGGCTGCCTGCGCACGTGCTCGCCATGGAGGTCGAACCGTTTGACTCTAAGACCTCTGAGACAAGCCGCATCGTGTAAGGGAATTCATCCTCATCCGGTATGACCGGCGTCAGAGCTCTTTCCACGAGGACCCCGTGGCCGATCTCCCTGCGCTTCGGACCTCTCATCGGCCTCGCCTCGCCGCTCGAGTAAGGTGGGAAATTGTAATGGTGTATGAACCTCTTGTAGTCCTCGATGCCCAGGTCGTCCAGTATCTGCTTCTCGCCGTGAGCTCCCAGCGTGGCTATGGTCAGCACCTGTGTCTCTCCACGGGTGAACAGCCCAGAACCATGAGTCTTCGGCAGAAGGCCGACCTCACAGGTTATTTTCCTGATCTGGAAAGGCTTTCTCCCGTCCGGTCTCATGGTCTCGTCGAGTATCTGCCTTCGAAGCAGGTTCGCCTCGAGATTGTCAAGGACCTGCTTTACCTCGCCTTCAAGCCCGTAGAACTTCCGAATGTACGGCTCTCCATGCGCCTTCCTGGCATCTTTCCTCTTGAGCGAACGTTCCGACTTAGTCAGGTCTTCCCTTGAAGCGTCGCCGAGCGACTGCGCCATGCTTTCCTTGACCTCAGGTTCAATCTCAGAGGCCAATGCCTTTACAAGATGCCTGGTCCCTATTATTCGGGACAGTATGCCCGCTATCTTTCTCTCGGAAGCAGAAAAGGTCCCTGCTGCATCGACTGCCACCTGCTTGAACGCTTCAGTATTTTCGTCTACCGCCTGGGCGTCCTCCCTCTTGTATGCACCAATCAACCCGGCAACAACTTCTCCGTAGCGGGGTTCGAGGTACGAGGATATGTCCCCTATTATTTGCTTCTTCGCTTTCTCTTCCTTGGCCCGCCTTACCTCATCATCAAGTTTATCAATCACTTCGATGAGCTCTTTTATTGCATCGTGCCCGACTCCCAGGCCTTCGATTACTTCTCCTTCTGTCACCTGGCGCGCTCCGGCCTCTACCATGATCAGGGATTCCCGGTTGCCCGCCAATATGAGGTTCATCGACGAGTTCTCCAGCTCCTGGAACGTCGGGTTTATCTTCCATTCATCGCCCACACGCCCAACGCGGACTCCCGCAAGAGGGCCGTGAAAGGGGATATTGGAAAGGCTGAGCGCTGCCGCAGCACCTATGATACCAAGCATGTCCGGCGGGTTCACCTGGTCGGTGGAAAGGACGGTGACTACCACCTGAACCTCGTTTCGGAACTCCTTGTCGAAGTTCGGCCTAAGCGTCCTATCGATTATGCGGGCGGTGATCGTCGCGACCTCGGTGGGTCTTCCCTCTCTGCGGAAAAAGCTTCCTGGTATCTTCCCAGCGGCATACAGGCGCTCTTCAAAGTCCACCGTCAGGGGGAGAAAATCCGTCTGTCGCACATCGTTCGCAGCCACGACCGTGGCCAGCACGGATGTACCTTCACAGCTCACAAGCGCAGCACCATCGGCCTGCTTTGCGAGTTTTCCTGTCTCTATCCGAATATTGCGTCCGGAAATCTCAATGTCTTTCGATACTATTTCCATAATAAAAAGAGCCTCCTTGGGCTTCACTCAAAAACAAGTTCTAAGCAGTATACGTTTTTCACCGTGCGTCTTTTTTTCTCCTCTTATATCATCTCCTCAAGTCTAACCTCTTGATGAGGGTGCGATACCTTTCTATGTCCTCTTTCTTCAGGTAGTTGAGAAGCCTCCTCCTCCTGCCGACCTTCAACAACAGCCCCCTGCGAGAGTGGTGGTCCTTCTTGTGGACCTTGAGGTGCTCGGTAAGCTCGTTTATCTCCCGGCTGAGAAGAGCTACCTGCACCTCGGTTGAGCCCGTGTCCTTATCGTGCGTTCTGTATTCCTCGACTATTGTTCTTTTTTCCAAACTTGATACCATCTTTCGTCCTGTTTATCAGCAGGCTGGACAAATATTAGCATAGATTAATGTAAGAGAACACAGTATTCACTGCTTTCCAAGCAAAGTGCGCGCTTTCGCGACGTCGCTTTCCATCTGGGATATTAACTCTTTTTCGCTCTCGAAAGAGATCTCGTCCCTTAACCGATAGTGGAACTCCACATCGATAGACTCGCCATATATGTCTCCCTCAAAATCCAGTATATATACCTCCACAACAGTCTCCGCGTCGCCAAACGTCGGGTTACTGCCCACGTTCTCAGCACACAGGTATTTCCTTCCATCCAGTGTTGCTTTCCCCGCGTAGACCCCGTCCACGGGAACACAGAAGTCGCGCTCGAGCCTGAGGTTGGCGGTCGGAAACCCCAGTTCCTTGCCCCGCGAGTGTCCGGTCACCACCCTTCCGACCACCGAGTACGGCCTGCCGAGCGCGTCCATGACGTCTTCGACCCTTCCTTCACTGATCATCTTGCGCACGAGCGTGCTCGAGACCGTACCGCGTTCGGACACAACGAGCGGTACTATTTCCACCCCGAATCCCAGGCGCTTTCCCTCACTGTCAAGCGAAAAGACGTCTCCCCGGCCGCCCGCCCCGAAACGGAAATTCTCGCCCACGCAGACAAGCACCGCTCGAAGGTGCCCTGCCAGCACCTTACTGCAGAACTCCTCGGGAGCCAGTGAAGCGAACCCCTCGTCGAACCTGACCATCACCGTATAGTCGACCCCGAGACCCTCTATCAATTCCAGCTTGCGTTCTCTCGATGTAAGAACGCAAGGGAACTCGTCTGATATGACCTTACGCGGGTTGCGGTCGAATGTCAGAACGACGGAAGGCACCCCGCGTTCCTCCGCTCTGCTCACACAGGCATTGATAATCGTCTGGTGTCCCTTGTGTACACCGTCGAAAACCCCTATTGTGACGACACTTGAACCGGCATTCTGCTTGAACTCTTCTGTGCTTCTAAGCAGTTTCATCTTTACCCGAAACCAGCGACAGCGGCCTTAAGACACGTCGGGCCCTTCCCTTTATCTCGGGACCGTCATCCGGCCTTGGAGGGCCGTACAGAGCGATAAGATCACCTTCGCCGTTAAGTACTCTAAAGGTCGTTTCCCTTTCCAGATTCTCACTCGAGACAGATATCCATTCCCGCCTGAGAGGCTTACCGAAAGCGGCCCCTAGTTCCCCCTCGGCAGACACTACAATCCCTGGCATCGACCTTGTCGCATGCTCGAGTGAAACCATGATCTCCAATAATCCTCGATAATCGAGCGATAACAACCTCTCAAGTGGAACAGCCGAGTCTTCCGAGAAATCCCCTGAATCCATTCTGCGAAGAGAAAAGACGCACGCGCCGCAACCGAGACTGCGACCTAGTTCGTGGACGATGCTCCTTACGTAGGTTCCTGATCCGCAGGAGATCTCCAGCACCAGGTGACCAACGTCTGAACCTTTATCAAACGACAGGACATCGATACTCTCGATGTATACTTTGCGCGGCCTCGGTTCGACCTTCAGGCCCCTCCTCGCATAATAGTAAAGCGGCTTCCCGTTGTGCTTGACCGCTGAGTACGGCGGCGGCTCCTGGATGATCGAGCCCTTGAACCTCTGCAGCTCCTTCTGCACCCGGCCTCGGCTGAGTCCGCCTGTGGTCTCTCCTCCTCTTCTCTCACCTTCAATATCGTACGTATCCGTTTCGACTCCAAGAAGCGCATCTACCCTGTAAGTCTTGCCCTGTGCGGATAGATATCTCGACAGAAGCGTGCCGCGCCCAATGCAGACAACGAGCACTCCCGTCGCAAGCGGATCCAGTGTGCCTGCATGACCCACTTTCTCGGCACCAATATGTTTCGCCACCTTCGTGACAACCTGCCGGGAAGTGATGCCCCGCGGTTTATCGACCACCAGGATTCCGTCCAACTTTGGTTATCTCCCGTCGAAGCTCAGCCAGCGCTGAGCCGAAATCTTTCTTTCTCGATGTATAAGCGGCTGCGGCTGCGTGACCGCCTCCCTCGAGCCGTCTCGCCAGGTTTCCAACGTCTATTTCATTTTTCGAACGCATGCTGACACGGATTCCCCCACCTTCCAGTTCCTTGAAAAGGACGGCGATCCGGTGGCCTTCCAAGGTTCGAAGGTAGTCGACAAGGTCCTGCATCTCGTCCATATTGACGCCATGAGACTTCATCTCGTCCTGTGTTACGGACGCGTATATCATGCCCAGGTCTTCATCGAAGACCGAGTTTGACAGCACGTGGCCACATAGCCTCAGGTACTGAAGTGAGTCGCCCTGGTACACGTTCTGGAAAACAAAGTTGGGATTGACCCCCATGCTGACGATCTCTGAGGCGACCCTGAATGTCGTGTCTGATGTATTGCTGAACTGGAACCTGCCCGTGTCCGTAAGGATTCCCACGTACAGGCAGAGCGCGGCTTCTCGATCGAGGTCAAGTCCCAGTTTACTCGCACAGAGGTAAAGTATCTCCGCTGCAGAGGAAGCCTCGGGGTTAACCATGTTTACGTTGCCGAATAGCGTGTTATCCGGATGGTGGTCTATGTTTATTATCCTGGTGTTCCCGCTCAGCCAGATCTTCAGCCCCTCAAGGCGCTTGACGTTAGAGCAGTCAACGGCTATTACCAGGTCCACGTCATGTATCTCGGAAGGCATAATGAACAAGTGCCACCCGGGGAGAAAACGGTATCTTCCGGGAGTCCCCGCGGGCGCGGGCCAGCTGCAGTGCACATTCTTTCCGGCATTTTCAAGCATGAGCGTGATCCCAAGCATGGAACCGACAGCGTCGCCGTCCGGGTACTCGTGTGCAACAACGAGCACTTCTCGACAATCCTTTATCAGGACCGCGGCCTTTTCTATTTCCGATGCTTCAATCACTACCAGCGACATCCTCCTTGACCTGGCGCATGATCTCGTTCAATCTCAGCGCCTCCTCGGCGATACGCTCACGTAGAAACTCGAGCTCGGGAAGGAACTTGAGTCGAAGATGTTTGCCGAGGTGTGAGCGCAGGTACCCCTTCGCGCTTTCGAGCCCCGCAATCGAGTTCTCGACCTCTTCTTCGTTTCCCATTATGCTCACATAAACCTTCGCGTGCCTGAGGTCGGGGGTGACCTTTACCTTCGTTATGGTAACAAACCCGACCCGCGGGTCCTTTACCTCGCGCTGGAGTATCTCTGAAAGCTCCTCCTTGCACGCCTCTTCCACCCTGTTTATTCGCCTTGACATAGAATCGACTCCACCACGTCATCGGCGCTGAACACATACTGCCCTGCCTCCACCACGACAACACCGATTGCTTCCATGACCTCGCGCGTCCTGGTGAGATAATTCTTCGCGGACTTCTCGGAATCAGAGAGGCAAACGACCGCGAGCTTGCTGCTCTTCCATAAATCGGGGTCACCGACTTCGCGAATTGCCGTTGTCTTGCCGTTTCCAACACGGTCTATTATGCTCTTCACTATGCGTCGCTTGTCCTTTATCGAGCGACAGTCCCTGAGGTCGAGCCGGTACATTGCTAGACCCATGAAACACTTCACTGTTCCTCCTGTGAGCTGAGTCGAGATGGAGTAATGGCGCGACTCGGACCACTGCCCTAACGCGTTACTTCGCGCATCTGGTAGATTTCCAGGATGTCGCCTTCTTTCAGATCATTAAAGTCCTCAAGGCCAACGCCGCATTCGAAACCGGCGGATACGGACCTGACGTCATCCTTGAACCTCTTGAGAGAAGAGACTTTGCCTTCGTGTACGACCACGCCGTCCCGCACGACTCTGACCTGCGAGTTACGGTTTATTTCGCCATCGAGCACGTAGGAACCCGCTATCACGCCGGCACCCGTGACACGGAACAGCTGTCTGACCTCGACGTGTCCAAGTGTCTCCTCCTCGTAAATCGGCGCGAGCATGCCGATGAGTGCGGCTTCGGTCTCCTCTATCAACTCGTATATGATCTGATACGTCCTTATATCTACATCTTCAATCTCTGCGGTCTTCTCAGCCTTAACATCAGGCCTTACATGGAACCCGATTACTATCGCGTCACTGGCTGCGGCCAGCATTACATCGGTCTCGGTTATGCCTCCAACGCCGCTGTGTATGACGTTGAGCTTGACCTCCTTCTCCTTGGGAATCTTTTCAAGCGAGTCTATTATCGCCTCCAGCGACCCCTGCGTGTCGGCCTTCAGGACGATCTTGAGCTGGTTTATTTCACCTTCCATGATGCGGTCGAAGAGGTTCTCGAGCGAGACGTGCCTCGGCCCCGCCTGCTCCTCTGTTTTTTTGTGGAAACGACGCCGGTCCGATATCTGCCGGGCTTTCTTCTCGTCATCGACTACCCGGAACTCCTCCCCGGCCATAGGTGGGCTGGAAAGCCCGAGTACCTCCACTGGCATGGAAGGGCCCGCACTCTGTACAGGCTCTGCCCTGTCATTGAACATCGCTCTTATCTTTCCCCAGGCTGTACCTACCACGACTACGTCTCCGATATGTGCGGTCCCGCGTTTCACTAATACCGTGGCTACAGGTCCTCGAGCCCGGTCGAGCTTCGCCTCTACTACCGCACCGCTTGCTTCCGCACTGGGGTTGGCCTTGAGCTCTTGAATCTCTCCCAGGAGCAGGATCATCTCCAGAAGGTGATCCAGATTGGTCACCTCTTTGGCTGAAACGTCCACGAACACCGTGTCGCCACCCCAGTCATCCGGGATAAGACCCCTCTCGGAAAGCTGCTGCCTCACCTTCCCGGGGTCGGCGTCCGGCTTATCGATCTTGTTGACAGCGACGATTACCGGGACTTCCGCTTCATTGGCGTGGTCCAGTGCCTCTAAAGTCTGTGGCATTACGCCATCGTCCGCTGCCACCACTAGGACGGCGATGTCCGTGATCTGCGCTCCTCTCGCTCTCATCGCTGTGAATGACTCGTGGCCGGGAGTATCGATGAAGGTTATTTGCTTTCCACCGAAATTGACCTGGTACGCTCCCATGTGCTGGGTGATTCCGCCCATCTCGCTCGAGACGACATCTGTTTCCCTTATAGCGTCGAGTAGTAAGGTCTTTCCATGATCGACGTGTCCCATTACTGTAACGACAGGTGGTTTCTCAACAAGGTCCTCAGGGCGGTCCAGGATCTCCTCCAACTCCTCGACTCTCTGGGGCTTGACCTTTATCTCCACCCCGAGGTCATCCGAGATAAGCTTGAGCGCTTCGTCGCTGATTGGCTGGTTTACGGTGAGCACATCGCTGAATCCCATGAGTTTCTTTATCACGTCTGCCGGGGTAAGACCTGCTTTCTGGGCGAACTCCTTTACGGTGATGCCCGAGGGGACTCTTATCATTTTTGGTGCTACTGTGCTCGGCGCCGCCTTCGCCCCCCTTGCCCTACCCCTACCGCGGGGCACAAAGCGGTATACCCCTTTGGCGCTTGCGGGCGGGGCCGGAGGCGCCTTCTTTACGTCGGCCGGGGCGACTCTGAGTATCGGCTTCTTTGGCCTCGCTTTGACAACGGGCTTTGCGGTGGGCCTCTCGGGCTTCGCTCGAACAACTCTCGCTTCTTCCTTTTCTGCGGCCGCTATCTCAACATCAAAAGGCTCCGCCTTCGGCCCGGGTTCTTCCTTTACGGCAACATCACTCGCAGCCTTCTTCGGCTCGACCTTCATGGGCTTTCCAGGTGCCCTGGCAGGTTTCTTCACTTCCGCCTTTTTCGCGGGAGCCTTTTTCGCGGGAGCCTTTTTTACAACCGGCTTGGCAACCTTTTTAGCAGCCGCCTTCTCGGCCGTCTTCTTAGCAGCTGTTTTCTTAGCAGGTTTCTTTTCTGGTTTCTTCGCAGCCTTTTTCTTTGGGAGCTTTTCTTTCACAGGGTTCAGACCGAAGGAGACTCTCACCTTATTTGCTTCCCCAAGGGTCAGAGACTGCAGGTTGGTCCTCGCCGGTATGCCCAATTTGCGAAGCCGGTCGGTAACCTCTCGGTTCGACTTTCGTAGCTCCCTTACCAGTTCGTGAACCCTTATGTTACCCACTGTCTGACTCCCGGCAGGAACATCCTACGAGATTCTCAAGCTCTATAAAAATCGAATCCGAGATTGGCCTTCCATATATTCTCGCGCGACGTGCACTTTTGCGAGCAGCCTTGATGCACTCAGCATCACGGCAGATATAACTCCCCCGACCGCCCTTCTTCCCTTTTTCATCCAGGGTGATGTTGCCATCGCCGTTAACGCCCAACCTTATGAGCTCTGCCTTCGCCCTCTTGCTCCCGCAGCAAACGCATGTCCTCACAGGTACGCCCACAGACTTAACCATCCTGATCTTCAGCCTGCTCCTGTTTGCCCGACTCACCAGGGTTCTCGAGTGCCTGGATTTCGCCTGTTTCTTCATCTGAAGCAGAAGCTTCTTCACCTGTCGTTTGAGCCTCCCCTTCCACCGATGCACTCTCGCGGTCTTCGACAGGTGCTTCCAACACTTCCTCAATCGCCTCTATCGGCGTGACCTCTTCAACTTCGGCTTCCCCCGTTTCTATCATCCGCCCAAGCTTCTGGTGGGCCGCCATGCCACAGAAATCGGACCCTAGCTTAGCTTTGTTCCGACACCTTGCTCCTGACGACGTTATGGCGCGACATTTTCGCACCTCTTCCGAAGCCGCTTCCTGGCCGAGCTTCTCGGCCCTGGCAGCTGCAGCCTCCATTGCCTGTGACTCGTTCAGGATATCGATCCTCCAACCTGTAAGCTTCGCCGCGAGGCGGGCGTTCTGCCCCTCTTTGCCTATCGCGAGTGATAGCTGGTTATCCGGCACCACCACCTCGGCGGTCATGTTCAGAGAATCAACAACGACTTCTTTTACCTTCGCCGGGCTTATCGCATTCGCCACGAACTCCGCAGGGCCCTCTTTCCATTCGACTATGTCGACCTTCTCACCCCTGAGCTCGCCGACTATCATGCGGACACGGGACCCTTTAGCACCAACACAGGCACCCACTGGGTCAACGTTCGGGTCATTGGAGACAACGGCGACTTTCGACCTCTGTCCAGCCTCCCGCGCCACTGCCTTTATCTCGACGAGGCCCTCGAATATTTCCGGGACCTCGAGCTCAAATAGCCTCTTCAACAGGCCAGGATGCGTCCGGGAGACCATGATCTGCGGACCTTTCGTCGTTCTGCGCACGTCCACTATGTAGGTCTTCAGCCTGGTCCCGTGCTCGTAACGCTCTCCCCTCACCTGCTCGCTCGGCGGCAGAAGCGCTTCGACCTTTCCTAGATCGATTAGAGTATACCGTTGGTCGCTCTGCTGTACTATTCCCGTGACTATGTCGCCCTCGCGCCCATGATACTCATCGAACATCAGCTCACGCTCTGCCTCTCTGATTCGCTGGATTATCACCTGCTTCGCTGTCTGGGCCGTAATCCTGCCGAAGCTCTTCGGGGTTACCTCGACCTCTTCAGGTTCTCCTGCCTCGTTCTCGTGAATCTCGAAGACCTTTATGGCGCCTGTATCGTTATCGATATCGACTCGAGCTTCAGAGTCGACACTGTAGTTCTTCTTATATGCCGAGACCAGAGCATCCTGGAGCGCATCCAGGATAGTGTCCATTGAGATACCCTTCTCGGTCTCGATCTGCTTCAGCGCGTCAACAAGTTTGAAATCCAACTCCAACACATCCTCTTCCGCATACTACCAGGGAAGCTCCGGATCGAGCCTGGCACCCGATAGGCTCTCGTATCTCAACTCCAGATGCTCCTCGCCAAGCTCAAGCGTGAACGAATCCTCCCCAGCACTGACCAGCACACCGGAATAGTCCCTGCTCCCCTCGAAAGGCGCCGTAAGACTCACCTTTACCTTCTTCCCAAGGTTCTTGGAAAACTCCTCGGGCCTTCTCAATCGCCTGTTAATACCCGGGCTCATCACCTCTAACACGTGCGAGTCTGACATTATCCCTTCCCTGTCCAGCACCTTGGAGATGAGCACGCTCGCTCTTGCGCAATCGTCTACGGTCACACCGCCATTTCTGTCTATATAGACCCTTAAAAAAAGTCGACCCCCCTCTTGAACGATTTCAGCGTCTACAAGCTCCATCGCCAGCCCATCCATGAGGTCTTGGGTCACCTTTTTTACCTTACTATAAAGGTCACCTTCTGCTGTTTTGTCCATAATCCAGCATCCCTCATAAACAAAAAGTGGGCTTGTGCCCACTCATTCGAGAGCGCTTTCTAATGGCGAAATCAGTCTAGCATACTGGTATTAGGCGTGCAACTTGAGCGAAAATACTCGTCTACTTTGTTCCCAGGATCCAGACCAGTAGGATCGTCGTAACGGCAAAGGTCGATGCCAGGACAATCGTTATTCGATCCAGGTTCTTCTCAACGATGTAGGAGCCTGTGAATATCGAGCTTCCCGCTCCTCCCAACACGCTGGAGATGCCTCCACCCTTGCCGGCGTGAAGGAGTATGGCCAGGATGAGCCCCACGGAAACGATAATATGTATCACTAGAACTACCGTGGTTAGTACTCCCACTTGCTACTCCTTTCGAGAGCTATTGTAGAGTCATCACCCGTCTATTTCAACAGGGAGGAAGAGCGAGGTGCCCGTCATCTCAGCCGGTTTGGGAAGTCGGAGTACCTCGAGGATTGTGGGGGCGATATCGCCGAGTGTCCCGCCGTTACGCAGCTTTCTTCTTTCCTCTATTGCGCTAATGAAGGGTACAGAGGAACAAGAGTGGGCCGTGCAGGTAGAACCGTCATCGAGCATGGTTTCGGCGTTTCCATGATCACCC
>Ga0315281_10001446_pt1 | contig 35056 bp, 25 predicted proteins | sample YL17G07_0_MG_FD_204540 | JGI IMG/M metagenome (GOLD analysis project Ga0315281, IMG submission 204540) | Sediment microbial communities from Yellowstone Lake, YNP, Wyoming, USA - YL17G07_0 | ecosystem: Environmental > Aquatic > Freshwater > Lake > Sediment | place: USA: Wyoming | collected...
GACCGAGGCCGATCCGCTCGAGCGTCTCGAGCGGCTCGAGGACGTCGGCGGCGCGTCGATCTCGTCGGCGATGGCGATCTTCCTCGCGCGGCCGGGGCCGACGCAGAAGCTGGACATGGTGCGGCTGCTGATCGACGGCGCCCGCATGCGCGAGGGCGCCGATGGCGAGTTCGCCCGCGTCGAGGCGGCGCGGCTGCTGGCGTCGCTGCCGGACGGGTTCGATGGTCAGCTGCTGGCGTTGGTGAACGACCCCGTGCCGGCCGTGGCGCGCCAGGCCATCCGCGCGGCCGGCGTGACGCGCCGCACCGCGATGGTGCCGGCCATCGTCGCGCGCCTCGGCGAGGCCGAGTTGACCGCGGAGGCCACAATCGCGCTCGCGGCGTTCGGCGACGCCGCCGTCCCCGGATTGCGGCGCGTGCTGCACGACGCCGGGGCGCCGCCGGACGCGCGCCGCCACGTGCCGGACGTCCTGCTCCACATCGCGACCGTCGCCGCGGAGCACGCGCTCGTTGAAGTGATGCTCGACGCCGACCCCGCGGTCCGCCTGCGCGTCGTCTCGGCGCTCAACAAGCTCCGGCAGCTGAACCCCGATCGGCGCATTGAGAACGACCTCGTCGAGACCGTGCTGGCCGCGGAGATCCTCGGGCATTACCGGTCGTACCAGATCCTCGGCACGTTCGATCCCACCGGCCCGAAGGACGAGGCGGCCCGCGTGCGTCTGCGCGAAACGATGACGCAGGAAGTCGAGCGCATCTTCCGGCTCATGAAGCTGCTGCTGCCCGGTCCCGACCTGCACAGCGCGTACGAGGGCCTGCAGTCCAACGTGCCCGACATCCGCGCCAACGCGGTCGAGTACCTCGAGCACGCGCTGCCGCCGCGGATGCGCGAGCTGCTGCTGCCGCTGCTGGACAACGAGGTCAGCGTCGACGAGCGGATCGCGATCGCCGAGAAGATGGCGGGGACGCTCGGCGCGTCCGAGCAGATGCAGGCGGCGGTCGCCGCCAGCGAAGAGCTGCGCGCCGCGGCGCGGGACGCCACGACCCGGCTTGAAACGCGGTCGTAGCCCCGCGTCTGCGCGCGAAAGATGGCGACGTGGTCCTGCTGCGGTGTGGTCATATGGGCGCGAGAGACGGGATAGAATTGCCCTGTGGAATCACGGCCATCGGCACTGTCGTCCTGGTCTGCAGAGCAGGTCGCGGCGGGGCGGCGTTGGGTGAAGACATGGCAGGAGGCCGCGCCCCGGCTCGAGCGAATCCGGCGACAGGAACTCAAGGCGGTCGACGCCTACACCGCCATCGCCATGCTCTGCGGGCCGGCGGACTACCACGCGCCGCCTCGCGCACCCAAGCCGACATCGGGTCTGATTGAACAGCAACGCCACTTTCGAAGGATGACGCGACCGTGAATGAGGTCATTCGTGCGGCAGCCGAACTTCAGGCGGTCTGCGCGCACGAAGGCTGGCGGTTCTGTTTCATTGGCGGCCTCGCCGTTCTTCGCTGGGGTGAACCCCGCGAGACGGTGGACGTCGACCTCACGCTCCTCACCGGGTTCGGCGGCGAAGATCGATTCGTGTCGACGCTGGTCGCGCGTTTCGAGCCGCGCATCGACGAGGCGGAAGCGTTCGCGCGCACGAACCGCGTGTTGCTGCTCCGGACCCGTTCGGGCGTCGGACTCGACATCGCGCTTGGCGGATTGCCGTTCGAAGAAACGGCCGTCGGCCGGGCGAGTCTGTTCACTTTCCCTCCCGACGTTCCCTTGCGCACCTGTTCGGCCGAGGATCTGATCGTGCTGAAGGCCTTCGCCGATCGGCCCAAGGACTGGGTCGATGTCGATGGCATCATCGTCCGGCAGTCAGGACGCATCGACTGGACCTACGTGCGCGCCCAACTCGCACCGCTGGCGGAACTGAAAGAGGCGCCGGAGATCCTGGATCGCCTCGACGAACGACGGGTGACGCTTGACCGTTGACTCGAGCAGGACGCCGGCCGTATGCCGCTGAGCGCTGGAACTCGACTCGGACCGTACGAGATCGTCGCGCCGCTTGGAGCGGGCGGGATGGGCGAAGTCTACAAGGCCCGCGACACGCGGCTCGACCGCATCGTCGCCGTCAAGATTCTTCCCGAACTCCTCGCCGCCGACCCGCAGTTCCGCGAGCGGTTCGAGCGCGAAGCGCGAACGATCTCGCAGCTCGCCCATCCGCACATCTGCACGCTCTACGACGTCGGCGAGGATCATGGCGTCGCCTTCATCGTGCTCGAGCATCTCGAGGGCGAGACGCTCGCAGATCGACTCGCGCGGGGCCGCCTGCCGCTGGATCAGGCGCTGACCATTGCCGTCCACGTCGCAGATGCGCTCAGCGCCGCGCATCGCGCAGGTGTCGTCCACCGAGATCTCAAGCCGGCGAACGTGATGCTGACGAAGGCGGGCGGAGGTTCGACAAGCTCACCCCAGGCGAAGCTGCTCGATTTCGGTCTCGCCAAGACCGCGGCGCCCGTCGTCGCCGCCGGTGCATCGATGATGGCGACGACGCCCGTCAACATCACGGCGCAGGGAACGATTCTCGGGACGTTTCAGTACATGTCGCCCGAGCAGATCGAGGGTCAGGACGCCGACGCGCGGAGCGACGTCTTCGCGTTCGGCTGCGTGCTCTACGAACTGCTGACCGGCGTGAAGGCGTTTCAGGGCAAGACGCAGGCGAGCCTGATCGGCGCCATTCTCAAGGATCAGCCGCCGCCAATTACGACGCTCCAGCCCATCGCGCCGGCCGCGCTGGATCATGTCGTGCAGACGTGTCTCGCGAAGCATCCCGACGAGCGATGGCAGAGCGCGAGCGATCTCCTTCGCGAGCTGAAATGGATTGCCGCGAATCCGTCGACGAGCGCTCCGGTCGTCGGCGTTCGGGGCGCCGGCCGGCGCGAGCGGCTGCTGGCGTTCGTCGCGGCGATCTCGCTCGTCGTCTCAGGCGCGATGGCGTGGACCGCATGGCGCGCCTTACAGCGTCCCGACCAGTCCGCGGCGCGCCCCATGCGCTTTACGATCGCGCTCCCGCCCGACCAGCCGCTGTCACAGCTGGATACTGACGCCAACAACCCTCAGCCGTTGGTCGCCGTCTCGCCGGATGGCAGCCATCTGGCGTACACCGTCGAACGCGGCGGCACACAGCAACTTTTCGTGCGCGATGTGAGCACCGGCGCCGCGACGGCGCTGGCGGGTACGGATGGCGCGCGGTCGCCGTTCTTCTCACCCGACGGACGCTGGATTGGATTCCAGGCCGACGGCAAGCTGAAGAAGATGGCGCTCGGCGGCGGCGCAGCCGTCACGCTCTGCGACGCACGCTCGCTGCGCGGCGCGAGTTGGACCGCCGACGATACGATCGCCTTCGTGCCGGATCTGTACGCCGGCGTGTGGCGCGTCCGCGCCTCTGGAGGCAAACCCGAGCCGTTGACAACCGTCGACGCGACGGGCGGCGAGCGCAGTCATCGGTGGCCTGAGGTTCTGCCGGGCGGGAAGGCCGTGGTGTTCGCGGTCGGGAGCGGCGCCGTGTGGGACGATGCGCGCATTGTCGTCCAGTCCCTGGACACCGGAGCGCGGAAGACACTGATCGACGGCGGCTCGAGCCCGCGCTACCTGCCGACCGGTCACCTCGTCTACGCGCGCGCCGGCGCCCTGGCAGCCGTGCCGTTCGATCCTGTCCGGCTGGAAGTCACCGGCCCGCCTGTCAAGCTGCTGGATGGCCTGATCACTGAAAACGACGGAGCCGCGCAATACTCGTTTTCCCGCACGGGGCTGTTGATCAGCGTTCCAGCGTCATCGACGGATCCGAAGACGGAGGTGGTGTGGGTCGATCGCGGCGGGCTGGCCAGCCCGGCGGGAATTGCGCCCGGCAAGTTGTATCGCCTCGCCCTCGCACCCGATGGCGTGCGGGTGGCCGTGCAGCAGATGAACATGGGCGACCTGCGCGTCTACGATCTCCGTCGCGAGATTCAGTCGAGCTTCAGGTCCGGTACGCGTTCGTCCGGATTCAGTTGGATGCCCGATGGGAAGCGGATCGTTTTCTCGTCGGAGAAGACGGGCGCGTGGAATATTTTCTGGAAGCGCTCGGATGGGAGTGGCGGAGAAGAGGAACTGATCCCGCCCGGTCCGTCACGGAGTTCGGGAGAGGTTTCTCCTGATGGCCAGTCCATGGCCTACACCGAGGCCGACGGTTCGGTCTGGCTGTTTTCGTTCCAGAATCGTCAGACGCGCCGGCTGGCAGTCCGCGCCGACTCCGGCCTGGCGCCGCCGGCGTTTTCAGCAGATGGACGCTATCTGGCGTTCACGACGGACGACTCGGGCCAGACACAGGTGTTCGTGACGGCCCTTCCGGCCGCCGAAGAGCGTTGGCGGGTGTCGACGCAGGGAGGCACCGAACCCAAGTGGAGTCCAGACGGTCGCGAGCTTTTCTACCGCAACCGCAATCAAATGCTGAGCGTGGCGGTCACGGCCCGGAAGGGTTCGTTCGAGGCCGGCCCGCCCCGCGTGCTGTTCGGAGGTCGTTTCGTTCTCAGCAACAACAACGGCTACTCCGTCAGCGCCGATGGCAAACGGTTCCTGATGCTGCGGCAGGTGGGAGAGGACAAGCCGCCGCTGTCACTCGACGTCGTCACGGATTGGTTCGCCGACGTCGCCCGACTCAGCCCCACGCGTAAATAGCAGGCGGGTTCAGGGTACCGGGTACCCAGGCGCGCCGCCGGCCACGCGGCGTTCGTCGCCGGCATCGATCGGTCAGATGTCATGCTCCGTCAGGCGCCGCGGCGTAATCGCGCGGGCGTCGCCGGCGGCCGCGTCGACCTGCGGCTCGGCGCCGTGCCGCCGCTCCCGTTCGATCGGGGCGCGTTCGACAAGGCGTTCTCGATCAACTCGTTTCAGTTCTGGAAGGACGAAGGCGCGGCCTTGCGGGAGCTGAAGCGCGTGATGAAACCGGGGGGCACGGTCGCGCTGGCGGTGCAGCCCAGAAACAAAGGCGCGACGGAACGGACCGCGCGCGACGTGGGACAGCAGATGGCAGCGGCGCTTACCGCCGCCGGGTTCGCGGACGTGGCGATCGCGTTCCAGCGGATGCGGCCGGTCTCGACCACGTGCGTGACCGCGCGGGCGTAGCGCGACGCGGGCCGCCGGCCACCGCGATCGACTTCTTCGCCCAGCGCGCCAGCTCGTCCGCATCCTCGAGGACCGCAAGCGGGACTTCGTAGTACTGCATCGACCCGCCGCCGCGCTCGGGAAACGGATTGAACGCGCGCGAGCCCGCGGCTTCGTACGATGGCCGCGTCGCGTCGTCGACCTTCAAATAGATCGTGTCGTTCATCAGGATGGCGAAAAAGCGATCGCGCGCGTACAGCCCGACGCCGCCGAACATGCGCCTGGCCGTGACCGGGCCGCACGCATCAAGCTGATCGAGAACGAATTCGAGGAAGGATGCGCTGACAGGCACTGGACGGGTTCAGGGTACCGGGTTCAGGGTTACGGCCTGAACCCGACGTCGTTTACCGTCCTCCGGCCGCAGTGCTCGTCGTCTTCAACGAGGCGATCGTTTTGCCGACCACCTCGTCCAGTGCCTTGTCGCCGCGGATCCAGCGCACGACCACGACGACGTCGTTTTCCCAGTCGATGTAGATGATGTTCGAGCCGTTGCCGACGAACCGGACCGCCGACGCGGGCGCGCTCGGCAGGGCCTTCTTGTCGAGGTTCAGGTACCAGTTCGCGTACCCGTAGTTGTTGTTGTTGCTCGCGGGGCCATTCGTCCGCGCCATCTCGATCCATTTCTCCGAGACGATCGACTTGTCCTTCCATTTGCCGTTACGCAGGAACAGGTAGCCGAAGCGCGCCATGTCGTACGAGTTGATGAACATGCCGCCGCCCCAGTGGCCGCCGCCGCTCACCGACTGCACTTTCTTTCCGTCGACCTCGACCCACGAATTGTCGTAGCCGTACCAGCGCCACGTCGACGAGGCGCCGATCGGCTCCATGACTTCCTCGCGCAGGACATCAGGAAGAGGGCGCCGCAAGACCTGCAGCGCCGCGAGCGCCATCACGTTCACGCGCACGTCGTTGTACTTGAAGTGCGTGCCGGGCTCGTACATCGGCCGCTTCTCCCAGTCCTCCGGGCTCTTGCCGACCGGCCGATCCGCCCAGTCCGGCTTGCCCCACAGCGTGCCCGACCAGTCGCTCGTCTGCCGCAGCAGGTGATCCCACTTGATGTTCCGGTTGTGGGCCGCGTCGAAGAGGTCGACGTGCGGCGGCATGTAGTCGCGCACGTAATCGTTGACGTCGTGAATCAGCCCCTTCTGCCACGCGAGGCCGACGACCGTCGTCAGAAACGTCTTGGTCACGCTGTTGGTGATGTCGGCGCGCGCGGGATCGCCCCACTCGGCGACGATGTAGCCGTGACGCATGATGAGGCCGCTGGCCGGACCGCGATCCTTCACGGGGCCGACGATCGTGTCGAAGGGTTCTTTGCCGAAGCTGTTCTTGAGGAACAGCGTCATGTCGTGCGTGCCCGGTGTGTCGGCCGCAATCGCGGCCTGCACGGCCTGGTTCACCAGCGCGGAATCCATCCCGACTTCTTCCGGCTTCTTGTGCTGCCAGTCGAAGCGTTCCGGGAAATAGGACGCGACGGCCTGGGAGCGCGCCGCAGGGGGCGCCGGCCGCTGGGCGGTCGTGAGAAGGGGACGGGTCTCGGGACGATCAAGCGCCGAGACCCCTCCCCATTGACCAACGGCCAGCGCGACGACGCCAACGGCTGCGAGCAGTGCACGTTTCATGAGGGCTCCTGTTGCGGGCAGTATAGTAGAACGTCCCCGGTGACAAGTAGGTAACAGACAGGTGACAGGCACCCGGTTTCGGTTCGCGGTGGTGGCGCTGTGCATGAGCGCCGGACTGGTCGCGGGACAAAGGGGACGGGTCTCGGCGCAGGATCGTCCCGAGACCCGTCCCCTTACGCTCGAGATCCTGCTCGACCGCGCGGTCTGGTACCTCGACTACTTCATCGACGAATTCGAGAACGTCGTCGCCGAAGAGAACTACGTCCAGGACTCGAACTCCTCCCTGCCCACCTTCATCGCCGTCGGCGGCGGGCGGGGCGGCTCGGCGTCGCCCATCGTGCCGACGGAGATGAGCCGGACGCGGCACCGCGATCTGCTGTCCGACTTCCTGCTCGTAAAATCGCCGGACACGTCGGCGCTGATCCCGTTCCGGGACGTGCTCGCGGTCGATGGCATCCCCGTGCGCGATCGCCAGGAGCGGCTGGCCCGGCTCTTCCTGCACGCCGACAAGGACGCGATGGCGCAGGCCGAGCAGATTCGCGAGGAAAGTGCGCGCTACAACCTCGGCAACCTGCGCACGACGCTCGGCAATCCCGTGCTCGGCCTGTCCGTGCTGCAGCGCAGCTATCAGCCGCGCTTCCGCTTCTCGCTCGGCAAGGAAGACAAGAGCGTCGGGCCCGGCGCGTGGGTCGTGGAATACAAAGAGGTGGCGTCACCCTCGCTCATCCGCGGCGAGGCCGATCGCGATCTGTTCGCGCACGGCCGCCTCTGGATCGACGCGTCGACCGGGACGGTGCTCAAGACCGAGTTGGGCGTCGAACAGCCGTCGGTGCGTGCGGTCGTCACCACGACCTTCCGCATCGAGGAGAAATCGGCGATCGCCGTCCCGATGGAAATGCGCGAGATCTACACGCTCGCCAACGGCTACAAGGTCACCACGGTCGCGCGCTACGGGCGCTTCCGCCGGTTCGACGTCAGCGCGGGTGAAGAGATCCACATGCCGACGCCGACGTTCGTGGACACGGCCAGCGGCCTGACGTTGGTCGAGTTGCCCGCGGGCCGGTTCACGATGGGCAGCGCCTCCGCCGAAGCCGGACGCGACGCGGACGAAACGCTGCACGACGTCGAGATCACGCGTTCGTTTCTCTTGGGCCGGTTCGAGGTGACGCAGCAGGAATGGCGCGCGGTGATGGGCACGTCGCCGAGCCAGAACGGCAACTGCGCGCGGTGCCCGGTGGAGAACGTGTCGTTCGCGGACGTCCAGCAGTTCCTCGCAAAGCTGAACGCGAATCCGTCGGCGACGCTGCGGTACCGGCTGCCGACCGAGGCGCAGTGGGAGTACGCATGCCGCGCGCGGACGACGGGACCATTTTCGACGGGCGAGAACCTGACGACGGCCGAGGCGAACTACAACGGCAAGTTCCCGTACGCGAAGTTTTCCGCCGGCGAATCACGCGGCAAAACGGTGCCGGTCGGATCGTTCGCGCTGAACCCATTGGGGCTCGCCGACATACACGGCAACGTCTGGGAATGGACGGCCGACTGGTACGGGCCGTACTCCGAGAGCGCCGCGGTGAACATCGACGCGGCGGGCGCGGCGAGCGGCGAGAAGCGCGTCATCCGCGGCGGCAGTTTCATGTTCGACGCCAACAGCGCCCGCTGCGCGCTGCGCTACACGCACGCGCCGCAGGACAAGGGACCCAGTCTGGGGTTTAGAGTCGCTGCCGACCGGAAGTGACCGTGCACGGCACCAAGCACCCAGCACTCCGCGCCTGACTCATTCAGCGATATACGCGTACTGCATCTGATCGATGATCTGGCCGTTCTTGATCGCGCTGCGGCGCAGCCGCGCTTCCAGCACGTAGCCCGCCTTCTCCAGCACGCGGCACGACGCCGCGTTCCACGCGAACGGCAGCGCGTATATCCGCGTCAGGTGATGCGTGTCGATGGCGTACTTCGTGACCGCCGCCAGCGCCTCGCTCGTGATCCCGCGCTTCCAGAACGGCTCGGCCAGCCAGTAGCCAATCTCCGCTGACACACGCTCGACGTCCTGATGGATGACGAACCCGATGCCACCCACGGCTTCATCGACGTCGTCACCAGTGGCGATCGCGAACATCGTCTCGGGCGCGCGGTCGAGGGCGCCCCGGATGAACGTGCGGCCGTCGCGTTTTGTGTAGGGATGCGGAAACGCGTCGCGCAGGTTGATCCAGATGTTGTAGTTGTTGGCGTGCTGGGTGAGCGCGTCGACGTCGGACGACCGCCACGATCGCACGTTGCAGCTCTTCAGCGTGAGATTCATCTCAACCCACCCGCCCTACCTGGCCCACCCGCCTTCGCCAGAGGCTACGGCGGGCAAGCCCGCCCTACTTCACACCATATACCGTTCCCCGGCCACGGCGCCGGCGGCAAAGCGCGCATGGGCAAACGGCGTGAGATCGAAACGCGGGTCGCGGCCGGCGATCACGTCGGCGAGAATCCGACCGGCCGCCGGCGAGTGCTGAAAGCCGTGGCCGCTGAAGCCGTTGATCAGAAACAGTCCGCCGACGCCAACGGCCGCGCCGATGATCGGGTTCGCGTCGGGCGTCACTTCGTAGAGGCCGGCCCACGCGTGGGAGATCGACGCGTCGGCGAGCGCCGGTAGTCGCGTCACGGCGACGTCGATCACCTGCGGCAGGAAGTCCCACTGCACGGTCGTGTCGAATGTCGGCGTCTCGTCCTTGTCGCCCATCCCGAAGAGCAGGCCCGCGCCCTCGCGGTGAAAGTAGAACGTGGTCTCGAAATCGATCACGAGGACACGCGACGCCGGTACGGCCCAGGCCGGCGCGGATGTCGATGCGGACGGCGCTTGCGCGATGAAGATGTGGCGACGGTACGGATCGACCGGCACGTCGACGCCGGCCATCCGTCCTATCTGCTTCGCGTGCGGACCGGCCGCATTGACGACGATGGGCGCGTCGATCGTGCCTTTCGAAGTATCCACACCTGTGACGCGTCCACTGCTGAGGCGGATACCGGTGACCTCGACATCGCGTTCGATCGTCGCGCCCGCCCCCTGCGCGGCCTTTGCGAATCCCATCGTGACGCCATTCGGATCGGCGACGCCATCGCGCCGGCAGAACGTCGCGCCGAGCACGCCGTCGGTCTGCAGGCCCGGCGCGACCTTCGCCGCGCCCGCCGCGTCGAGCCAGTCCACGTCGACGCCGAGGCTGCGCTGAAGGGCGGCGTTACGCTGGAATGTCTCGACGCTGGCCTCCGTGGAGAGCAGGAAGAGGTAGCCGTCCTGATGGAAGTCGATCGGCTGGCCGACCTCGTCCGCGAAGCGCTCGAGGACGCCGATCGATTCGATCGACAGCTTGATGTTGGCGGCGTTCGAGAACTGATGCCGGACGCCGCCCGCGTTCTTGCCGGTCGATCCCGTGGCCAACTGCGTTTCGCGTTCGAGCAGGACGACGTCCGTCACGCCCCGCCGCGTCAGGTGATACGCGACGCTCGCGCCCATGCACCCGCCGCCCACAATGACGACTTCAGCAGTGTGCTTCATTGAGGCGCTTGTGGGCCACGAAGACACGCAAACACGAAGAAGAGTAAGGATAGGTACAACACATTTCTTCCTCGTGCCTCCGTGGCATGCAAGCCTCGCGATCTGCCACGGACCTATCTCGAAGCCGCTCGTTCCACTTGTTCCATGACGCGCAGGATGTTCCCGCCGAGGATCTTCTCGATATCCGATTCGGAGTAGCCCTTCTTCAGCAGCGCATCCGTGATCTTCGGCAGCTTCGACACGTCCTCCATCCCGATCGGCATCGTCGCGCCATCGAAGTCGGAGCCGAGACCGACGTGGTCGAGGCCGGCGATCTTCACGACGTGGTCGATGTGCTCGACGATCTTCTCCCAGCTCACCATCGGCAGCTGGCCCGAGCGCATCGCGTTCTGCTGCATCTGCTCCGTGGCCTTGATGTCGCAGGCCTCGTCCTTGCCGCACTTCTTCGAGATGGCGTCCGCCTGCGCCTGGAGTTCCTTGCTGCGCGGCGCCGCGCGGAATTCCTCGCTCAGGAACCCGGCGTTGTAGTTGATCATCACGACCCCGCCGTTCTTCGTCATCGCGCGCAGCATGTCGTCGGTCATGTTGCGCGGCGAGTTCGAAATCGCGCGCGCCGACGAGTGCGACGCAATCATCGGCGCCTTCGTCGTTTCGAGCGCGTCGAAGAACGCCTTGTCGGAGACGTGCGAGATATCCACCATCATGCCGAGCCGGTTCAGCTCGCGGACGACATCCTTGCCGAACGGCGTCAGGCCGTCGTGGACGCCTTTCTCGCCGGACGAGTCCGCCCACGGCGTGTTGAGCGAATGCGTGAGGGTCAGGTACCGGACGCCGAGCGCCGCGTAGACGCGCAGCAGCCCGAGATCCTCGGCGATCATGTGGCCGCCTTCCATGCCCATCAGCGCGGCGATCTTGTGCGCCCCGGCGGCCCGCCGGATGTCCGCGGCCGTCGTCGCCAGGGCGAAGTCGTTCGGATGCGTGCGCACGGCTTCGCGAACGGCGTCGATCTGATCGAGCGCCTGCTTCACCGCAACCGGCCCCGTGACATCGCCGGGAATCCAGATCGAAAAGAAGATCGCGTCGAGGCCGCCCTCGCGAAGACGCGGGATATCGATGTTGCCGTCCTTGTTGCGGACGGCGATGTTGAAGTTTTTCTCCCAGATGAAACGCTGCGTCGTGTCGTCGTGCGTGTCGACGACGATCGCGCGCTCGTGCAGCGCCTTCGCGCGCGCAGACACAGGCGCATCTTGCGATTGGGCGAACGCGAGCGTGGAAAGGCCGAGAACGAGAGCGGCGGGAACAGCGCGCATGAACAGTCTCATGCGCGTCATCTTACAACGTGATCTTCTTCGTGTTCTTCGTGTTCTTCGTGTCTTCGTGGCTTGCTCTTACGCTTCCTCCCACTTGAAGCGATTGGCCGCAATCGCGCCGAAGGCCGCGGCGAATGCCAGCAGCACGCCGATCGGCGCGAGCGCACCCATCAGGCCGACGCCGCGCCACGTCGTCGCGTCGAGGCCGTCCACCGCCCAGCGCACCGGTACGATCAGCGTGAACTGCTGCAGCCAGGCCGGAAAGATGAATGTCGGCACCCAGGCGCCGCCCAGCATCACCATCATCAGAACCGCCAGCGTTGTCACGCCACGCGCGGTCGCCGGCGAGTTGCCGAGCGCCGCGACCAGGAGGCCGAAACTGGACGCCATTATCGAGCACGCGAGGCACACGCCGAGGAATCCGATGACGCTGCCTTGAATGCGGACCTTGAACACGAACATCGCGAACGCAAAACAGACTCCCAGGATGAGGAACGAGATGATCGATCCGCTCGCCGCTTTTCCGGTGAGCAGCGTGAAGCGCGACACCGGCGCGCTGCGCAGGCGCTTCCACAGGCCACGCTGCCGCTCGAGCAGCATCTCGACGCCGAGGTTCGCCATCGCGAACAGCAGGAACTGAATGCCCATGCCCGCGAACGAGTGTGCATAGCCGTTGTAAGCGACGTTCGATCCCGACGTCATCGCCTCTTCGTGCACCTGATACGGCATCGTCAGACCCTGCGGGCGTGTCGCTGCTCCGGAGGCGGCCGGCTCTTTGTTCACGTTCTGGATCGACCGCAGCATCTGCACGAGCGCCTGTTTTCGCGCGTCAGGAATCGTCGTCGACGCCTCGATGTCCGGCAGCGCCTTCTCGAGGTACTGCTGCCCCGTCGCGCCGCCGAACATCTCGCGGCTGACCGCTTCCATGATGTGCTGCGTCATGATGCCGCGCACCATCGCGAGCTCGGTATTGCGCGACGGGTCGTAGACGAGGTTGACGTCCGGCTTCGCGCCGTCCCCGAAGAAGGCTTTGCCGGCCGCGTCGCCGAAGTCTTTCGGAATGATGACGCCCACGGCGGTACGGCCGCGCTTGACGGCGTCGCGCGCCTCAGCCTCGGCGGGCGTACCCACTTTCAGATTCCGGTCGCCCTGCAGTCCGGTCACGATGGCCTTCGAAATCGCGCTCCCATCCTGATCGATCACGGCGTTGGCGATCTTCGCGGGCTCGGCGTTGTTGCCCGGCCCGGTGAAGATCGACCCGAAGAACGCGCCGATCGCGATCGGCACGACGAAGCTCACGATCACGGACCGCCGGTCGCTGAAGAACAGCTGCAGATCCTTTCGGATCATTGCGAGCAGAGGAATAAGAGGCATCAGTCGCGCAGGCTCCTTCCTGTCAGCGTGAGGAATACGGCTTCGAGGGTTGGGGGACGGGTCTCGGCATTCCCCGCGCTCCGAGACCCGTCCCCCAGGCGCGCCTGGAGACCGGACAGCGTGTCGTCGGCAATGACTTTGCCGTGATCGATCACGACGATGCGATCGGCCAGGCGCTCGACTTCTTCCATGTAGTGCGTGGTGTAGAGCAGCGCCTTGCCTCGGCGCTTCAGCTCTTCGAGGTTGTCGAAGATCGCGTTGCGGCTCTGCGGATCGACGCCGACCGTCGGTTCGTCGAGCAGCAGGATGTCCGGATCGTGCAGCAGGCCGGCCGCGAGGTTCAGCCGGCGTTTCATGCCGCCGCTGAAGGTCTTCACGAGATCGCGCTCGCGATCGGCCAGGCCGACCAATTCCAACGCGGCGCCCATCGCCGTGTCGAGCGCGGCGCCGGACAGGTTGTAGAGCGCGCCGAAGAAACGGAGGTTGGCGCGCGCCGAGAGCTCGTCGTACAGCGCGAGATCCTGCGGGACGAACCCGACCTTGCGCTTCTTCGGGTCCGTGTCGCCCTTCAGCGCCGCGCCGCCGATGAGCACCTCGCCCCGGTCCGGCGTCAGGAAGCCCGCGACCATCGACACGGTCGTCGTCTTCCCCGCGCCATTGGGACCCAGCAGGCCGACGAGCTGCCCGCGTTCGACCGAGAACGACACATCGTCGACCGCGACGAGCGGCCCGTACGACTTGCGAAGATGGTTGAGGGTCAGCATGGTTGACCGGTCGATTGTATGGCTCGGCCGTCAGACGGGCGAACAATGTCGGCGAACGGCGGTTCTACGTCGGCAAACGGTCGGTCCAGGCAGATGGGCGGTCGACCCCTACGATCGATCCTTGACCCCGAGGATCAAGACGCCGCCCAGGACGAGCATCGCGGCGATCGCGTACAGCCCTATGGCGAAACTGTGCGTGGCGTCGTTGATCGCGCCGAGCAGGTACGGCCCGACGAAGCCGCCGGTGTTCCCGACGGAGTTGATCAGCGCGATGGCCGCCGCTGCGCCCGTGCCGCGAATCGTGACCGACGCGAGCGCCCAGAACGGACCGAACACGCCCGCGAGCCCCACCATCGCCAGCGACAGCGTCGCGACGGACCACACCGATCCGGCGCCCAGCGTGCTGAGCACGAGACCCGACGCGCAGACAGCGGCCGCGATCGCGACATGCCATCGCCGTTCGCCGGTGCGATCCGAGTGCCGGCCGGCGATCACCATCGCGACCGCTCCGCACGCGTACGGGATCGCCGTCAGCAGCCCGACTTCGAAGTCGCTGCCGCCGGATGCCGTCTTGAGAATCTGCGGCATCCAGAACCCGATCCCGTAGAGCGCGACGGGAATCAGCAGGAAGTGCGCGACCGAAATCAACCACACGCGGCCGCTCGCCAGCGCGTCGCGCGTCGACGGGGACGGGTCTCGGGACTCATCGCGCTCCGAAACCCGTCCCCGGCCTTCCGAGACCCGTCCCCTTTCCGTCAGCGCCTCACGCACGGCCGCCCGCTCGCCTTCGCTCAACCAGCGGGCGGTCTCCGGTCCGTCGGGCAGCACGAACAGCACGACGACGCCCAGCACGACCGCCGGCAGACCCTCGAGAACGAACAGCCACTGCCAGCCCGCAAGCCCGCCCGCGTGGATCGACAGGAGTGCGCCTGAGATCGGGGCGCCAATCACGCCGGCCGTCAGCGTCGCCGTCATGAACGTCGCGATCGTGCGCGCGCGCTCGCGCGGCGGAAACCAGCGCGTGAAGTAGAAAATGATGCCGGGAAAGAACCCGGCCTCGGCGAGGCCGAGCAGAAACCGCAGCGTGTAGAAGCCCTGGGCGCTGCGGACGAACATCATCCCTGACGACACGATGCCCCAGGTGATCATGATGCGCGCGATCCACAACCGCGCGCCGACGCGGGCCAGGATCACGTTGCTCGGAATCTCGAACAGCACGTAGCTGAGAAAGAAGATGCCGGCGCCGAACCCGTACGTCGACGCGGAGAACCCGAGCGCCTGGTTCATCTGCAGCGCGGCGAACCCGACGTTGATGCGGTCGAGGTAGGCGACGATGTAGAGAAGGAAGAGAAAGGGGATCAGCCGGCGGCGCGCTTTAGCGAGGACCGCCGCGACATTCGCCGTGGGCATGTCGCGGGATTGTACGGGCTGTAGGGCTGAGGGCATAGGGCTGAGGGCTGGACGACAGCCCTGAGCCACCAGCCCTTAGCCATCAGCCCTTAGCCCTTTCATTCCGTCAAGGCCACTATCGGGTCGATTCGCGTTGCGCGCCTGGCCGGCAGCGCGCACGCCACCAGCGCGACGAGCGCGAGCGTCGCCGCCACGACGACGAGCACGACAGGATCGGTGGCGCTGACACCGTACAGCTGACTCTCGAGGCTCCGGCGCAGCGCGAACGCGCCCACGCCGCCGAGCACGAAGCCGCCGCCGACGAGCGCCAGCCCCTCGCGCAGGACGAGCTCGAACACGGCGCGCGCGCTGCTGCCGAGCGCGATGCGAATGCCGATCTCCTTCGTGCGCTGCGTCACGAGATACGCCAGGACTCCGTAGATGCCGATCGCCGACAGCAGCAGTGCCACGGCGCCGAACGTCAGCGACAGCATCATCGGCGACCGCCGGGTTACCAACGCCGTCTGCAACCGGGCGTCCATGGTTTCAACGCCGAAGACGGGCAACTCCTTGTCGAGTTGCGCGATCGCCCCGCGAACGCCGCTCGCCAGGGACGCCGGATCGCCGGCCGTCTTCACGGCGAACGTCATGCCGCGCCGTGTCTCCTGCGCCATCGGGAAGTAGTACGTGCCAACCGGTGCCTGCTGTTCCTCGGTGAAGCTGTGCAGCTTGACGTCCTTGACGACGCCGACGACCGAGAGCCAACGTGTCTTGTCGGTAACCGCCAGCAGATTGTTGATGTCCGTCGGCATGTACATCCGCCTGCCGATCGGATCCTGATTGGGCCAGAAGCGGTGCGCCAGCCGCTCGTCGACGATCACGACACGTGGCGCCGTCTCGACGTCGCGCTCGCTGAAGAAACGGCCGCGCGCCAGCTGCACGCCCATCGCCTCGAAGTAGCCCGGCGTGACGGCGGACTGGCTCGGCGAGATCACGGACTCGCCAGGCTGCATCTGATAGCCCTCGGCGAGAATCACGCTGTCGTTATTGCTCCCGCTCATCGGAATCCAGTCTGTGGCGCCGATGGAGATCACGCCCGGCAACGCGCGCAGCCGCCGTGCCGCTTCCCCGGCGAACGCGATCAGCGACTCGTCGTCTGCGTACCGGGCGCGCGGCAGCGTCACCGATGCCGTGAGGACTCCGTCCGCGCGGAAGCCGGGATCCACCGCGAGCACGCGACGGAAGCTCGCGAACAACAGTCCCGCGCCGACGAGCAGCACGAACGCGAACGCGACCTGCGCGACGACGAGCGTCCGCCGCAACGCCCGCGCACCGCGACCGCTCGTCCCTCCTCGGCCCTCTTCGCGCAGCATGACCGTCAGGCTCGCGGGCAGCAGGCCCGCGACAGGAATCAGTCCCAGGACGAGGCCGATCAGCGCGGCCGCCCCGACCGTGACCGCCACGACCACACCGTCGAGGCGGATTTCGCCGCCGCGAGGGAGCGCATCGAGGCTCAGCGCACTGAGTGCCTGCAGCGCCGCGTACCCCACGGCAAGACCCAGCCCGGCCGACATCAGCGCGAGCAGAATGCTTTCGATCGCGAGCTGCCGGCCGACGCGCCATCCCGTGGCGCCGAGCGCCAGACGCGTGGCGAGCTCCTTCTGGCGGGCGCGCGATCGCACGAGCACGAGGTTCGCGACGTTCACGCACCCGATGAGCAGCACGAAGAGCGCGCCGCCCCACAGCAGGTAGAGCGTGGACTTGACGTCGGCGATAAGACTGTCCTGAAAATCGCGGACGACCGTGTGGAAGCCGGCGTTGATGAGCAGTTCTCTGTATTGAGGGAAACGATCGAGGTTGGCCGCGTTGAGCGCGTCGACTTGCTGTTGCGCCTGCTGGACGCTCGCGCCCGGCTTGAGGCGGCCGATGTTCAGGTAATTGTTGCTGTGCCGCCGCGCGTCGGACCGCTCCTCCGCGGTAAATGCCAGCGGCGTCCACAGCATCACGTCCGGTGACTCGAACACGAATCCGCGCGGCAAGACGCCGACGACCCTGAACGTCACTCCATCCATGCGGAGGTCTTTGCCGATCGCCCGCGGATCGCCGCCGAATTGCGTCTGCCACAACCCGTAACTCAGCACGACCTTCCGGTTGTTGCCAACTTCGCCGTCCTGCTCCGTGAACGTGCTGCCGAGCACGGGCGCGACGCGCAGGAGGCGGAAGAACGACGGCGTGACCTGCGTCGACCGTACGCGCGTCGGCGTGCCGTTCTGATCCAGGCTGCGATTGCCGTTCTGGCTGAGGGCTTGTTCCTCGAACACGTGCACGTCGCGCAGCCGGTCGTAATAGTCGGGCACGCCGGAGTTATCGCCAACGGCCGCCGACGCGCCGGCCTTGGGATAGGCGTTGCCCATCAGGACGATGCGGTCGGCCTCGGGCACCGGGAGTGGCTTCAGAACAACGTTGTAGACCACGGAAAACAGCGCCGTGTTGGCGCCGATGCAGAGCGCCAGCGTCAGCGCCGCTGCGGCCGTGAACGTCTTGTCTTTCCAGAGAAGCCGAAGGCCGACGCGAAGATCAGAAAGCATAGGGATGTTGACGCGGGTTCAGGGTACCGGGTTCAGGGTTACGGGTTCTTGGTTCTGAGTTCTCAGTTCTCAGTTCTGAGTTCACTCAATCCGGAGGGCCACCGACGGATCAACGCGGGCGGCGCGCCAGGCGGGGACGAGGTTCGCGAGCGCCGACACGACGAGCAGCGTCGCCGCGGCGCCGACCCACGACACGGCGTCCAGCAGACCGGTCCCGTACAGGAGCGACGTCAGTTGCTGCCGCGCGACCAGCGCGAGCACCGCGGCGAGCAGGCCGCCGCCGGCGAGGCCCACACCGCAGACCACAAGGCCCTGCCGCATCACCAACCCGACGACCGAACCCGCGTCGGCGCCGAGCGCGATGCGGATGCCGATCTCCCGCGTCCGCCGCGCGACCGAGTAGGCGACGACGCCGTAGAGGCCGACGGCCGCGAGCAGCATCGCGACCAGCCCCACGGCGCTGACGAGCCACGCGCTTGCCTTGACCGGAAACAACGTCGTCGAGACCTCCGACTGCATCGTCTGGTTCTCGACGAACGCCAGATCGGGCTCGACGGCGTGAATCTCCCGGCGCATGTCCCGCAACAGCGCGTCCGCGTCGCCGCGCGTGCGCGCGATGACCGCGGCGTAGGGACCGGGCTGCTGGAGCCGGGCGATGTGGAGGAACGGCATCGGCGCTTCGCCCACCGTCGACACTTTGTGATCCGCGGCCACGCCGACGATCTCGAACAGCGGGCCTTCACCGGCGCGCGTGCGGAACGTCTGCCCCACCGCGTTCTGCCCGGGCCAATACCGCCGCGCCATCGTCTCGTTGACGATCGCCACGCGCGGCGCGTCCGCGCGGTCGGCGTCCGTAAACGCGCGACCGGTGACGATGGGCACGTCCATCGTCTTGAAATAATCGGGCGACACGCTGGTGACTTCGACGACCGGGCCCGGCTGGCCAACCGGCTGCCGGCCCGGGAACCAGATGTCCCAGCGGTTCTGATTGATCGAGAACGGCGGCCGCGTCGTCACCGCGACGGCTTCGACGCCGGCGATGGTGCGGATGCGCTCGACCACCCGGTCGAAGACGAGCTGCGTGCGCTGCCGGTCGTAGCGCAGCTGGCTGGCGTCGAACGAGACGAGCGCGAGGCGCTCGACCGGAAAACCGAGGCTGGTGCGTTGCGCCGCCACGAGACTGCGCGTCAGCAGCGCCGCGACGACGAGCAGGACGACCGTCACCGCCATCTGGACGGCGACGAGGCCATCGCGCAACGTCCACACGCGGCCGGCCGCGCGCCCCGCTGTGTGTTCGCCGCGCAGCTCGGCCACGAGGTTCGGCCGGGTCGCCTGGATCGCCGGCGCGAGCCCGGCGAACAGCCCGGCGAGCCCGGTCGCCGCGAGCGTGAACGCGAGCACGCGACCATCGAGCCGCAGGTCGAATGTGAGCGGAATCGGCGTCGGCAGATGCACCGCGGCGACGACCGACGTGATCCACCAGGCGAGCAGTCCGCCGGCGACGGCGCCGAGCACCGAGAGCACGAGCGATTCCGTGACGAGCTGCTGGACGAGGCGGCCGCGGCTCGCGCCCACCGCGAGGCGCACGCCGATCTCGCGCTGCCGGCCGGACGCGCGCGCGAGCAGCATGCTGGCGACGTTGGCGCACGCGATCAGCAACACGAGGCCGACGATGCCCATCAGCAGACCCGCAATCGGCAGAATCTGCGGATCGGCCATCGGGTGGAAGTGGACGTCGCTCGTCTTCTTCACGGCGATCTCGCGGGCTTTGTTCGTCGCCGGGTACGCCGCGCTCAGGCGCGACATCACGAGGCCGAGGTTGGCGCGCGCTTCGTCGGCGGTGCGCCCGTCGCGCAGCCGGCCGCGCAGGAACAGCCAGCGATCGCCGCGGCGCTCGAGGCGGTTCGTCCCCGACGGTGACGGCACGACGTCGTGCAGCCCGACCGGCTCGACGTCGAGCGACGCCGACACGGGAATCCACAACTCTGGCGACAGCACAGGAATCATTCCCGTGAACGCGCGCGGCAGAACGCCGACGATCGTCAGCGGATTGCCGCGGATCCGCAGCGTACGCCCGAGCACGTCCGCCGCCGAGCCGAGCTCGCGGGTCCAGTAGCGGTACGACACGACCGCCACACGCGGCGCATTCGGCGCATCGTCCTGGGGCAGCAGCGTGCGCCCGCGCAGCGCGCTGACGCCGAGCACCTGGAAGTAATTGCCCGTGACGATCTCGCCCATCGCGAGCCGCGACCCGGCCTCGAGGCCGAGCGCGCCGAACATCGGCGTGTAGCCGATGACGTCCTCGAACACGTCGTTCTGCGACACGAGATCGAGATAGTCTGGGTACGAGGTCGTGCCGAATTGCGCCGTGGGCCCGGCCGACGCGCTCGTGAAGACATCGACGAGCCGATCGGGGCGGGAGACCGGAAGCGGCTTGAACAGCAGCGCGTCGACGATCGTGAAGAGCGCCGTGTTGAAACCGATGCCGGCGGCGAGCGATGCGATCGCCACGAGAGTGAAGCCGGGGCTCTTACGCAGCCAGCGGAGTGTGAATCGGACGTCTGACAGGAGGGATTCGAACAAGACGCTCGAATTATAAAGGTTTCACCGCGCGCCGACGCTCGATCGCCGCTATTACCTCGCAGGCGTATCAGAGTTCGTGCAACGTCATCCGGTCACGGCGTCCTGTGCCGAAGCGTGTAACCGACACCCATCCGCAGATTCGGTCCGCCGCCGCCGCTGAGTTTGAACTCGAAAAAGAAGCCGTTGGTGTGCGCGACGCCGAACACGCCGGAGAACCCGCCGTGCGGGTGTAATTGATCGTCGACGCGCTCGATGACGATGACCGGGCCGGTGCCCTGATAGATCGACCAGGGGGACAGCGTGCCGAGGGAGTAGCTGTAGACGAACGAGACGTCGATCAGCGCTTCGGAGACGCCGCCACCCGTCGCGCCTTCGATGCTCGGCCGCAGAAAGAAGTTGGCGGCGAGCGGGACGTCAGCGTGCGTGCCCACGTAGACCTGCGACGGATCGAGGCCGGCGCCAGCCTGAAAGCCGATGCCTTGCGCGCGCGCCGCGGTCGCGCCGCTCGTCAGCAGACAGACGGCCGCGATGGCGCCGCGGATGAATCCTCGCATCATGTTATCGACTCCGCGTCAGGCATGGTCATCATAAGTGGCGTACAGCTTCCACCGCGTGGTGTCCGGCTGTAGCCGGACTCTAAGGCGCTATCGCAATTACCCGCACGGGGCTGCCGCTCCCGTTCACGATCTTCAGCGGCGCCGCGATGACCACAGCCCCCGTCGCCGGCAGCTGATCGAGATTGCAGAGGCTGGCGAGGCCGAACTTCCCGGCACCGTGCATGATCGTGTGATTCGGAAACGGCGGCGTGAATCCACCGGCCTGGCCGGCATCGGTGCCGATCGTCTCCACGCCGACGCCCAGCACGTCGCGATCCTTTGCGAGCAGCGCGGATACCGGCGCGTCGAAGCCCGGGCTGTGCGGACCGGCGGCGTCGGCGTTGATGAACGCCGCGCGGTCCGTCCGCCGGCTCCACCCCGTTCGCAACAGGACCCACGCGCCACGCGGAATCCGTCCGTGCTGCTTTTCCCACTGCTCGAGGCGATCGAGCGTGAGCAGGAAGTCCGGATTCGCATCGACGTCGCGCGTGACGTCGATGACGCACGCGGGGCCGACGAAACGCCGCGCCGGAATCGTGTCGGTGGCGTTGTCCGGTAGATCCTTGCCTGTGATCCAGTGGATCGGCGCGTCGAAATGTGTGCCGGTGTGTTCGCCGAACGTCAGCGTGTTCCAGTACCACGCGGGACCCTTGTCGTCGTACCGCGAGATCGTGTCGATGGTGACGCCCGGCGACGCCGCGAAGATCGGCGGCAGGTCGATCACGGGCGTGGACGGCCCGAGCGGCTGCGATAGATCCACGATGCGCAGCCTGCCGGCGTTCAGATCGTCAACGAGTAGCGCCAGCGTCGCGGTCATCGCTGTCATGGGGCGAGATACCTCTGGAACTGAAAGCACCGCGATTATCACTCGGCCAGAAGGATCTCGTCGAGGCTGAGCCCCGGGTCGATACGGTCGTCCGCGAGTCGCAGAACCGTCAGTGTCCGCTCGTCCTGATGCACCAGCCAGCATTCGCGCACGTATTCGGCGAACCAGCGCACGCGCTCGGCTGTCTTCCCGATGCGGGGGTTCGGCGACAGCACTTCGACGACGAGGTCCGGTGCGCCCCAGATCCGGCGCAGCCTGCGAAGGCGGAGGCCTTCAGCCGGGCGTTCAGGGCAGGTTGGGCGGCGGCACGCGCTTCTTCGTCGCCTGCTCGAAGGCGTACGCGAGCTCGATCAGCTTCGGCTCGCTGCACGCCATCCCGGTGAAGCTGACGCCGAACGGACCGGGCTTCGCGTTGAAGCCGTCGGGGAACGCCGGCGTCGGGCTGTTCGCGACCAGCGCGTACGGCACGATGACCGTCGGGTAGCCGGGCTTGGCCGCAATCGCGGCGCCGTTGGCCGCGGGGAACAGGATCGCGTCGAGCCGCTCGGCCTTCATGATCTCGTCGATGCCGTGGGTCCCGCCCAGCCTGATGTCCTTCGCGCGATCGGCCTCGTAGCGCGCACGATCCTTCTCGACATCCATCTCGTCCGAGATGTCCAGGTTCGACTGCCCGTACTTGATGGCGCCGGCCTTCTCGTGCGCCTTGTTCCACGCGATCAGTTCGGTCAGCGACTTCAGCGGCGCCGCCGGCCCGAGTGTGGCGAGCCACTTGTTGAAGTCGCGCTTCATCCCGTACTTGAGGACGACCGAGCAGTCATCGTCCTTGCCTCTCGCATTGTTGACGCCCGAGCACTGGCCCCACTTCAGGAAGTTGTTCTTCGGATCCGGATCGACGATGCTCGGGATGTTCGCCGGATCGACGACGATCGCGCCCTGCGCTTTCAGCACGGCGATGGCATCGTCCATCGCTTTCTTCTGCTCGGCGTTCAAGCCGCCGTTTCCACCACCGCCACCGCCGGCACCGCCGCGCCCGCCGCGGCCACGGCCACCCGCCTCCGCTGCGGGCGGAGGCGCGTTCGGATCAGCTGGCGGCGTGAACGCGTCGTAGTACGACGCGCGCGGGATCCCGATGCGCGCGCCCTTCAAGCCACCCGCGTTGAGGAACTTCGTATAGTCGCGGCCCGGCGCCGGTGTGCACAGCCGGGTCGCCGCGTCGTTCGGATCCGGCGACGGGCTTTCCATCGCGCCGAACATGATCGCGACGTCCGCGACCGTCTTCGCCATCGGGCCCGCGGTGTCCTGATCGGCCGTGATCGGAATCACGCCGTGGCGGCTGATGCGGCCCACTGTCGGCTTGATGCCCGCGAGCATGTTCTGATTCGACGGACTGAGAATCGAGCCCGACGTCTCGGTGCCGACGTTGCCGGCCCAGAAATTGGCGGCCGTGCCGACGCCCGAACTTGAGCCGCCCGTGTTGAGCGCGGCGCGGCCGTCGAACGTCGCCTCGCGCGGGTCTTTTCGTGGATCGTACGGGTTGAAGCCCTGGCCGCCGACCGCGTTGTAGTTGCCTGGCATCGGCGTCGGCGCGCCCGCCACCCAGTTGGCGAGCTCGGTCATCCCCGTCTTCGCGATGATGATCGCGCCCGAGTCGATCAGGTTCTTCGTCAGCGTGGCGTCGTACGGCGGGGACAAGTTTTCAAATGCGAGCGCGCCGCCCGTCGTCCGCATGAACGTCGTGTGGACGTTGTCCTTGAGCGCGATCGGAATCCCGTGCAGCGGACCGCGCATCTTGCCCTGCGACCGCTCGCGATCGCGCTCGTCGGCCAACTCGAGTGCCTTCGGATTGACCGTGGTCGCCGCGTGCAGCTTGTCCTCATAGGTCGCGATGCGGACCAGGTACTGCTGCACGATCTGCCGCGACGTGACGCGGTGCTGCGCCATCGCCGCCTGCATCTCGGGAATCGTCGCCTCGACGACCGTGAAGGGTCTGTTGGAGGCGACGCGGGCGGGCACCGGCATCCGTTTCGTCCGGGTCGGCGGCGCGGTCTGCGCCAGAATGCCAAGGGTCGCGAAGACGGACAAACCGGCCGCAACGAGGAATACGCGTTTCATCGGCGGATTATAGTAGGGGACGGGAGTCGGCAGGGATCGAACCGACTCCCGTCCCCATGACATTGGACCCGACCTGGCTCTTCCTGTCGCTGATCCCCGGCGGCATCGGGTTTGTCCTGTTTGTCTACGGCAAGAAACAGCAGCGTTGGCCGCAGCTCGTCGCGGGTCTGGTGTTCATGGTCTATCCGTACTTCACGCCGGACGCGCTTTCGATGGTCGGCGGCGGCGCGCTCATCGGTGCGGGATTGTGGGCGGCGCTCCGGCTCGGCTGGTAGCCCACTGCCGACTAATCGGCACCCGCGATTCAGGTTTCCCGAAACCCCAACAATTCAGTCCTTGTTTCTCTGGCATTCGAGTTGCGGTACGTACCCATTCATTGCCGAGATTTCGGCGATTGTTCCTCCGGTTGGGGGTGTTGAATGCAGATCACACGCACGACTGATTACGGCGTCCGCGTCATGACGCACCTAGCCATGCACCCGATGGGGACGCGCATGACCGTCGCGGAGCTCGCCAAGGCGGGCGATGCGTCCGTCGCCTTCACGGGCAAGATCCTCCAGCGCCTCGTCGGGGCGCGGCTGGTCGTCTCGCACCGCGGCTACGAAGGGGGCTTCGAGCTGGGACGGACGGCGGAGAAGATCTCGCTGCTCGAGATCGTGAATGCGCTCGAGGGGCCGTTGTGCCTCAACGAGTGCCTGCCTGGCGGACCGGGCTGCGCCCGCAGCACATGGTGCGGCGCGCACGACGTCTGGCGCCGCGCGCAGGAAGCGCTCGCCGCCGTCCTCGGCGCCGAATCGCTGGATCGTCTGGCCGGTACGGCGACGCGCAAGCGCGCGCAGCTGAACATGCCCGACAGTGCGCTCGCCGCCGCGGGAGTCGCCGCCGATGCCTAGCGCGGATCCACATACTCGCCCACGTTTCACGCGGCACGCCACGCTCTCGCCCTGATGTTCGCCGCCACCGGGATCGGTGGCGTCGTCTACGGGGCGCGGGCGTGGATGCCCGAGCTCGCCAGCCGTCACGGCGCGGGCATCGACGCGATGCTGACGTACCTGCTGATCTCGGCCTTCCGCAGCGGGATCCTGCTGATGCTCATCGTGCCGTTCGCGCTGGTCGCGATTGTCGGGACGCTCGCCGTCAGGCGGTTTCGCCAGGTGCCATATAATCGCCTCCTTGAAATCAAGGAGGTAGCCGATGGTGCGGCGTTCGGTCCTCGGCATTCTGGTGGCCCTGAACTGCACGGCAGCCGCGCAGGATCATGAACACGGCGCGGCTGGAGAAAGGCTCGGTACCGTCCACCTTCAGACATCGTGCGATCCGGCCGCACAGCCCGTCTTCGATCGCGCCGTCGCCCTGCTGCACTCCTTCGATTTCTCTCGCGCGATTGACGGGTTCAACGCCACGCTGAAGGTGGACGCCTCGTGTGCGATGGCCGACTGGGGTCTTGCGCTGAGCCGCTGGGGGAATCCGTTTGCGGCCGGCCTGAAATCGGCGGCGCAGTTGCAGCAAGGCCGTGACGCGATCGGCCGCGCAGCGGCGGCGGCCGTCCCGACCGATCGCGAGCGCCAGTACGTCGACGCGGCCGCGCAGCTCTACGCCGGCTACGAGCGCGTACCGCAGGACGTTCGGGTGCGCGCCTATCGCGATGCGATGACGGCGCTGGCGGCGCGCTATCCAGACGACGACGAAGCCGTCATCTTTCATGCGCTGTCGCTGGCGTTCGCCGCCGATCCCGCGGACAAGACGTACACGACGCAGCTCGAGGGCGGCGCGCTGCTCGAGGCGCTGTTCGCGAAGCATCCCGATCATCCCGGCCTCGCGCACTACATCATCCACACGTACGACGTGCCGGCGCTGGCCGACCGCGCGCTCGAGGCCGCGCGCCGCTACGCCACGATCGCGCCGTCGGCGCCGCACGCGCTGCACATGCCGTCGCACACGTTCACGCGCGTCGGCTATTGGCAGGAGTCGATCGACACCAACATCGCGTCGGCCGCGTCGGCGAAACGCGGAGGCACGACGGCGGAAGAGCTGCACGCGACCGACTATCAGGCGTACGCGTATCTGCAGACCGGACAGGATGGCGCCGCCCGACGACTGGTCGCGGCGCTGCCGGAGATCGCCCGCCGATTCGATCCGTCTGCGATCGGCGGGGCGGCTCCACCGTCGGCGGGATTCTTTGCGCTGGCCGCGATTCCGGCGCGCTACGCCCTCGAGCGCGGCGCGTGGGCGGACGCGGTCACGCTCGTGCCAAAAGCCACGCCGTTTCCGTACACGGACGCCATGACGCACTTCGCGCGCGCGATCGGCGCCGCGCACCTGCGTCAGCCCGCGCCGATCCGCGAGTCGATCGACGCACTGGACAAGATTCGCGATCAGCTGACGAAGGCCGGCGAAGCGTATTGGGCCGAGCAAGTCGAGATCCAGCGGTTGTCCTCGGCCGCGTGGCTCACGCTGGTTGAAGGACGGAACGACGAGGCGATCGCCGCCATGCGCGCGGCGGCGCTGCGAGAGGACGCGACGGAGAAGAACGCCACCACGCCCGGTCCACTGGCGCCGGCGCGTGAACTGCTCGGCGAGATGCTGCTCGAGGCCAGGGATCCGGCCGCGGCGCTGAGGGAATTCGAGGCAACGCTGAAGAAAGAGCCGAACCGCTTTCGCGCGATCGCCGGAGCGGCCAAGGCGGCGTCAACCGCGGGCGATCGTGCCACCGCGCGGAAGTATTACCAGATGCTGCTGAAGGTCTGCGCGCGCGCCGACAGGCCGGGGCGAGCGGAGTTAGTCGAGGCGAGGAAATCGTAGCGCAGCCCGTTCAGGGCTGCCCGGCGTCTCAGCGGGCCTGAAGGCCTGGGACGCGGCCAACGTTCAGTGTCGCGACGACAACAGCGCCATCCAGCCCGCCGTGGCGGCCGCTTTCTCCTCGGCCCGCCAGGGCTTGCCGAGGGTCCCGCCACGACAATCGCAATCGCGAATCAGGATTTGACTCTAAAACCGATGGTCAGCACTCCGCACCCCGCACTCCCGCCCGCACGAAGCACCGCACCAAGCACCAAGCACGCGGCACCCCGCACCCGAACTTCGCGCCTATCTCATCAGCGCGTTTGCTTCAGCGTACGGGATCGCATGACGCGTGAACGCATCGTAGGTGCCGCGCGTCTTCAGTTCCTTCGCGATGTCGCGGACGAGCGCCATCGTCGCGCGATGCGGACCGGAGCCGACGCTGACCCGCGCCACGCCGAGCGCCTGCATCTCCGCGATCGGCGGCGCGCCCGCCATCGCCAGGATGTTGATCGGCCCGCCGATGCCCTTCACCAGCGCGGCGATCGTTTCCTTGTCGCGGACGCCTGGAACGAACACGCAATCGGCGCCGGCGGCGAGATACGCTCTGCCCCGTTCGATCGCGACGGCCAGCCGTGTGTCCGGCGCGCCGATCGCGTGCAGGAAGACGTCGGTCCGCGCGTTGATCACCACCGGGACACCTGCCTGTGCCGTCGCCTTCGCGACGGCGGCGATCTTCGCGGACTGCGTGGCGAGTGCCTCCATCTCGGACATCCCCGGCAGAAGGTCTTCGAGGTTGATGCCGACCGCGCCGGCGGCCACGACGCGCACGACGACGGCGGCAACCTCGTCCGGCGTCGTCGCGTACGCGTGCTCGATGTCGGCGGTGACGGGCACGCGTACCGCGCGCGCGATGCGCCCGATCGCGTCGATCATCTCGCCGGGCGGCACGGCGCCGCCGTCGGCGAATCCCAGCGTGGCCGCGACGCCTGCGCTCGTCGTCGCGATCGCCGGGAAACCCTCGGCTTCGAAGAGCCGCGCGGACACGGCGTCCCACGCGTTTGGAAGAACGAGGATGGGAGGGGCTTTATGAAGGAACCGAAGTCGCGCTGCCTTGTCGATCATGACGAGCAGTATATCGACGGAAGACGGCCGACGTTAAACGCAGAGCTCGCGGAACACGCAGAGCACATGGTGTCTTCCCGTGGGTTCAGCGAGTTCTGCGTTAATCGTCGTTAGTCTCTCTTCAGTACAACCGCAGGATCGATGGATACGACGCGATGCGCCGGCAGGTACGTCGCGACGAATCCGCCCGCTCCGACGACGGCGAGCACCGCGACGTACGTCATCGGATCGATCGGGCCCACGCCGAACAGAATGTTGCGCATCGTCAGGCCGATCGCCCAGCCACCGAGGAGGCCGAGCGCGACGCCGATGCCGATGAGCCGGAAGCTGCGCCCCATGATGAGACGGACGACTCCAGCCGCGGTCCCACCGAGGGCAAGCCGCACGCCGATCTCGTGGCGGCGCTGCCCGACGGAGAAGGCCGTGACCCCGTAGATTCCGGCGATCGCGACGATGAGGCCGATCGCGGCGAAGCTGGCGAACAGCGCCATGATCAGATCCTGCGAACGCAGCTCGCTCTTGATCTCCTCGGCGAAGGTGCGAATATCCGATACGGCCAGATCGCGATCGGCCGCACGGAGCGCCTCGCGCAGCGCCGGCGCCAACGTGGCCGCCGCGGCGGCGTCGCCCGCCGCGCGAACTTCAAATGCCACGCTCGTCAGCGGCCGCCGCGCGAGCGGCCGGTAGATGCGCGGCGGCGCCGGCTCGTTGACCGACGAGCCGAGCACGTTGTCGACCATCCCCACGATCTCAATCGCGTCGCCGGACGGCCGGCCCTCGGGATCGGTCATCGTGACGTGCGCGCCGATCGGGGATCCCCCGGACCAATAGCGGCGCGCGGCCTCACGGTTGACCACGGCCACGTTCCAGCCGGTCGCGCGATCGTCCGACCGCCACATCCGGCCCTCGAGCACGCGCACGTCGAGGGCCCGCGCGTAGTCGCCGTACGTGGCGGCCTCGAACATCCACGGCAGATCCTTCGCCGGCGGTTGCGGCTCTCCGGCGATCGCGAATCGCCGCGTCGGCTCGCCATCGATCACCGGCAATCCGCTGCTGGCGCCGGCCGCGGCCACGCCCGGCACGGCGGCCATGCGATCGAGGATCGATTCGACCGCGCGGAACCGCGCCTCGTCGTCGGTGTACTTCGGCGGATCGAATCTGACGTGCATGGTCAGCAGGCCGTCAGCCTTCACGCCGACCGGCACGCGCTCCATCGCGACGACCGTGCGCACGATGAGGCCGGACACGATCAGGACCGCGCACGCAAATCCCACCTGAGCCACGACGAGCACGCTGCGGCTGCGGCCGCCGCGGACGGACGAAGCCGCGTCACGGCCGCCGTCCTTGAGATCCTCGTTCAGATTCGGCCGCGACGACTGCAGCGCAGGCATGACGCCGAAGAGAACGGGAGCGAGGAGAGAAAGTAGAAAGGCAAAAGTTAAAAGGTTGAAGTTGATGGCGAGATTTTGGAAATAGCTCTCCATCGAAAGCGCCCGGAACGAGCCGAGGCCGAGGTACGCGAGCAGGAGGCCGAGGCCGCCGCTCGCAAGCCCGAGCAGCAGCCCCTCGAGCACGAGCTGGCGCACGAGCCGCCCGCGTGACGCGCCGAGCGCCACGCGCACCGCAATCTCTCGCCGTCTCGCGCTGGCGCGGGCCAGCATCACCGTCGCAACGTTGGCGCACGCCACCAGCAGCACCAGGCCGACAACGGTCGTCAGCAATGCGAGCAGGACCCACGTGGCCGTTCCCACGGTCGCGTCCCGCCCCGAGAGCACCAGCCATTGGCGGTCCGCGTTGGTCACGGGATACGCCTGCTGGAGGCGCTCGTCGATCGTCCGCAGCTCGGCCCGCGCGCGCTCGAGCGGCACATCCGGCTTCAATAGCCCGAAGACGATGAGCGACAGCTCGTCGCGCCGCGCCGACGCGTGCAGCTCGATCGGCAGCCAGATGTCGGTCTGACCGATGTTCCCCAGTTCGATCGCCGGCGTGAGGACGCCAATCACCGTGTAGGCGCGGCCGTTCAATGTCACGGTCTGGTCGATCGCCGAGTCGGCGCCGGCGAAATGCGACTTCCAGAAGTGATGGCTGAGCACCGCCACGCGACTGCGGTCGGGGGCATCCTCACCGTCGAGAAACGTCCGCCCTTTGAACGCCGGCACGCCCCACACGCGGAAGTGATTCGCCGTGACGTACGCGGCATTGATCGCGCGCGGCTCGCCGGATCCGGTCAGCGACACCTGCTCGCGCGACATCGCGGATAGTCCCTCGAACGACGCGCTCTGCGCGCGCATGTCGAGAAAATCAGGTGTCGAGATGGACTGCCGGTTCTGCGCGTGCTGCGCGCTGACCGTGTAGACGGCCGCCAGCCGCTGGATATTTCCCAGCGGCAGCGGGCGGAGCAGCAGCAAGTCGGTGAAGCCGAAGACGATCGTGTTCGCGCCGATGGCGAGTGCGAGCGTCACGATAACGACGAGCGCGGCGGCAGGCTCCTTCACGATCAGCCGCGCGCCGAAGCGGACGTCCTGCCAGACGCCGGAGGCGACGCCGCTGTCGCTCGAGCCCCCGCCGAGCGGCAGCGGGTCGAGCGGCGGCCGCTCGACCGCCAGGATCTCGCGCACCAGGTTCCGCTCGTCGAGTTCGTTCAGCGCCGTCCGACGCGCGACGTCATCGGACGCACCGCCGGCGCGCAGCTCGTCGTAGCGATCCTGGAGATGCTGCGACAGCTCCTCGACGATATCGATCCGCCGCGCCGCGTCGATCCGGGCACCGCTCAACCGATCCGCGATCTCGCGTTTCCAGTTATGCATTTCCCCCACCTGCCCCACCCGCCTCACGTGCCCGTCATTCACCACGAAGCGTGTCGATCGGATTGATTCCCGCCGCCCGCCGCGCGGGGATGTAGCTGGCGGCGAGCGCGACGCCGCCGAGCACCGCCACGGCACCGGCGAACGCGACGGGATCGGCCGGCCCGACCGCATAGAGCAACGTCGACATCGCGCGTGACGCGACGAGCGCGCCCGCGACTCCGACGATCGCTCCAGCTGAGGCGACGCGCATCCCGTGGCCCACCACCAGGCGCATGACGTGGCCCCGCTGCGCGCCGAGCGACATGCGCACGCCGATTTCGTGCGTGCGCCGCGACGCGGAATAGCTCATCACGCCGTAGATGCCGACCGCCGCGAGGATCAGCGCGACCGCGCCGAACGAGCCGAGCAGCAGCAGATAGAACCTCGGGCGCGCCGTCGCGTCGGCGACGGCATCCTCCATCGTCTGCGTGTCCGCAAGCACGGCGCGCGCATCCATCGACCGCACGGCATCGCGCACCGACGGCGCCAGCAGGGCGGCGTCACCGCGGGTCCGCACGACCAGCGTCAGGTACGTGGGCAGCGAGAGCGGGCCGTCCGGGGCGTCACTGCCTTGCATGACGGCCAGGTAGGCCTCCGGGCCGGGCGCACGCGCCCAGTCGGCCTGTCGAGCGTTACGCACGACGCCGATCACCGTCAGCCAGCGCAGCGCCGGGCCGCCGGTGTTGAACGCGATCTGTTTGCCGATCGGTTCTTCGCCCGGCCACGTGCGGACCGCCAGCGCGTCGTTGACGACCACGACGCCCGGTGTTTCGCGTGTGTCGCTCGACGCGACATCGCGGCCGCGCACAATCCCGATGCCCATCGTACGGAAGTAGTCGGGCCTCACCGCGCGGTACACGGCGGTGGGCGATTCGCCCGGACGCGAGGGAGGGCGGCCCTGCGCGCTAAACCCGAGGGTCCAGATGTCGCCCGCGAGCGGCAGGTGATTGATCATGCTGGCCGACGTGACGCCGGGCAGCGCCAGCACGCGCTGGACGAGTTCGCCGTAGAAGGCGCGCCTGCGGGCGGGCTCGGCCTGACTCGATCCCGCGACCGACACAACCGTCGTCAGCACGCCGCGCGGATCGAATCCCGGATCGATCGCCTGAAGACCGACGAAGCTGCGAATCATCAGACCTGCCCCGACGAGGAGCACGACGGCGAGCGCGAATTCTGACGCGACGAGCAGATCGCGCAGACGGCTGCGGCGCCGCCCGCAGGTGGATCCGCGGCCGCCGTCCTTCAGCGCATCGGCGGCGGCGCGGGCCGAGCCCAGCAGCGCCGGCGCGAGACCGAAGAAGACGCCGGCGGCCACGGCGGTTCCGAGAAGGAACGCGAGCACGGTACCGTCGAGCCTGATGGCGTTGACGCGCGGGATTTCGGCGGGGCTGAGGGCCACGAGCCCGCGGATGCTCCACGCGGCGAACAGCAGACCGGCGCCGGCGCCGAGCAGCGCGAGCAGCAGGCTCTCAGTCAGGAGTTGCCGCACCACGCGCGCGCGGGTCGCGCCGAGCGCAGCGCGGAGCGCAAGTTCCTTCTCCCGCCCCGCCGCGCGCGCGAGCAGCATGTGCGCCACGTTGGCGCACGCCATCAGCAGCACAAAGCCGACCGCGCCCAGCAGGACGAGCAGCGCCGGCCGGATCTGCCCGACGACCCTTTCGCGCAGGGACACGACCTGCACGTCGCGATTTGATCCAGGGAACTGTTGCTCCAGCCGCGCCGTGATGGTGTCCAGTTCGGCGCGAGCCGTGTCCAGCCCGACTCCAGGGGCGCGTCGCGCGAAGACACGCAGGCTCGCGCCGCTGCGGGCGCCGGCGCGCGATCCGAGCGCCAGCGGCGCCCACAGTTCCGCTCTGGTCGCCCAGAACGGCGCGAACATGAACGACGGCGGCATCACGCCGATGACGACGAACGGCTCGCCGTTCAGGCGGATCGACCGTCCGATGACGCGCGGGTCCCCACCGAATCGCCGCCGCCACAGCCGGTCGCCGATCACGGCCACGTGGTCGTGGCCGGTCTGATCCTCGCCGGGCGCGAACACGCGGCCGAGCGCAGGCTCGACGCCAAGCAGCGGCAGGACGTCCACCGTCAGCCGCAGCGCGTTGACCTGCTCGGGCTGATCGATGTCGGAGAGATTCGGCGTCCAGTACTCGGCCGCGCCCATGCGGGCGAACGACTTCGCCTGCGCGCGGTAGTCCAGGAAGTTCGCGGGCGACACGGGGCCGGTGCCATGGGACAGGATGGCCACGAGCTGGTCGTCTTCCGGATACGGCAACGGGTGCAACAGGACCGTGTTCACGACGGAGAAGATCGCGGTGTTGGCGCCGATGCCGAGCGCGAGCGTCAGGATGACGACGGCGGCGAAGCCTGGATTCTTGCGCAGCATGCGGAGTGCGTACCGCAGATCGCCGGCGAGATCCGCCAGCCAGGAGCCGGATCGTTGACCGAGCTCGACCGATTCCAATTGCGCGGGCTCAACGCCGGCGAGCTCGCTGACGAGATTCCGTTCGTCGAGTTCGTTCAGCACCGTCCGACGCGCGACGTCATCGGACGCACCGCCCGCGCGCAGCTCGTCGTAGCGATCCTTGAGATGCTGCGACAGCTCATCGACGATATCGATCCGCCGCGCCGCGTCGATCTCGAGACCCGCGAGCCGCCCGTCGATGGCGCGTTTCCAGTCCGGCACGTACTCCTCCTGCCCTGCATTCCCCGCCTGCCCACCCGCCATTCCCGCCCTATCTGCCCCACCCGATCTACCTGCCCCACCTGCCCTACGCGCTGTCGAGGCCGGCAATCCGGCTGATGGCCTGCGCGAATTCCTTCCACGTATCGCGCTGCGACGCGAGGACGTTCCCGCCGGACACCGTCAGCTTGTAGTAGCGCCGGCGGCGCTGGCCGGCCTTCTCGATCCACCGGCCCTGAATCCACCCGCGCTTCTCGAGGCGGTACAGCAGGGGATACAAGGACGCGACCCGAAACGTGAGGACGCCGCCCGACCGCGCCTCGATGAGCTTGCTGAGGTCGTAGCCGTGGCGCGGCTGGGCTTCGAGGAGCGACAGGATGAGCAGCTCCGCGCTGCCCTTCTTCAGCTCGCGGTCGAGCATCCGGGACTTTATATATCGCATAGCAACATATTGCTTAGAACCATAAGACGGAGTCAATGGGAGAAAGGTTTACAGACGGGTGTCGGGTGCCGGGTGCGCGGTTAACATCGTGCCGTGGCGCTTCGTCCTGTCCTGAGAGCGAACCTCGCGTGGAGCATGTGGTCGAACTCCGTCGTCCTGCGCTGACGTTTCCGGCGGCCGGACCCCGCGCCCCCGGCGCCGGCCCGCTGGGCGAGACGCTGCGCGCCGTCGCGGCGGGCGACCAGGACGCCTTCGCCCGGCTGTACGCCGGCTACTCGCGGATGGTCCACGCCATCCTGCTCGGACGCGTGCCGCGTCGCGACGTCGACGACCTCGTGCAGGACGTCTTTCTCACCGCCTACACACGCCTGGCCGGCTTGCGCGACCCCGAGGCGTTCGGCGGCTGGATCGCGACGATTGCCAGAAATCGCGCGACGGACTACCTGCGCCGTTCGCGCGATGAAGACGCGCTGCCCGATGAGCTGCCCGGCGGCGATCCGATCGAGGCCGAGACCTTCGCCGTGCTCCAGGCCATTCGGATGCTGCCGGAGGCGTACCGCGAAACCCTGCTGATGCGGCTCGTCGAAGGCATGTCGGGACAGGAGATCGCCGCTCGCACCGGGCTCAGTCCGGGATCGGTGCGCGTCAATCTGCATCGCGGGATGAAATTGTTGAGAGAGAAGCTCGGTCATGAATAACGCCTATCTGTGGGATCCGTCGGCGCCGCCCGATCCCGACATCGAGCGCCTCGAGCAGGCGCTCGGCCGCCTGCGATCGAACGCGCCGGCGCCGGATCTGGTCCAGCGGAAGCTGGACGCCACGAGTCACGTGGACGCCACGGGTCACGTGGGGTCCGGCATTAGCCGGACCCGTCCGATCAGCTGGCGCACGACGCGCTTTCTTGCGCCGGCGCTCGCGGTCGCCGCCGCGATCGTGCTGATGGTGGCGACGACGTGGCAGAGCGCTCCGGCGTCCGCATTCTGGGAAGTCGCGAGCCTCGAAGGTCAGCCGCGCATCGGCGCCACACGCATGGGGGACACGGGCCGCCTCGCCGTGGGCCAGACGCTGACGACGGACGCGTCTTCACGCGCGCGGCTGGACATCAACACGCTGGGCGCGGTGACGGTCGAGACGAATTCGCGCGTCCGGCTCATCGCCACGCGCGCGGACCATTTCCGGCTCGCGCTCGAACGCGGCACGCTCCACGCCGTCATCGTCGCGCCGCCCGGTCAGTTCGTCGTGGACACGCCCTCATCGCGCGCGACGGATCTTGGCTGCGCGTACATGCTCCACGTG
>Ga0315281_10001447_pt1 | contig 35046 bp, 44 predicted proteins | sample YL17G07_0_MG_FD_204540 | JGI IMG/M metagenome (GOLD analysis project Ga0315281, IMG submission 204540) | Sediment microbial communities from Yellowstone Lake, YNP, Wyoming, USA - YL17G07_0 | ecosystem: Environmental > Aquatic > Freshwater > Lake > Sediment | place: USA: Wyoming | collected...
CAGCGTCTACGCATCGGGCGGAAGCGAGCCGCTGTACAGCGGCGACACGCAAGACGGGACGTGGACGGACGTCTTCCCGGTCTCCATTGGGCCGGAGGACGCGCTCTACTACATCTTCTGGCACCCCGCGTGGCCCACGGTGGCCTACCAGATCGACTGGAGATACAGCCTGGGTCAGATGGCGCCGGGAGACTACGAGGTCTCCTTCTCCAGCCTGCAGACGCGTTCGCTTAGGTCCTGGGCGAACCTCGACTACGACGGAGACGGCATCCTCGGCGGTCACGGCGGCGTACTGTACAAGTGGCAAGCACCATTGATCTTCAACTTCACCATTCACGTTGTGGCCGGCTGAGTGAGACACAGACGCTGGGCCTGGCCCCAGCGCCGTTCGCGGTGCCAGCCCCGGCTACCTTCAGGTGGCCGGGGCTTCTCTCGTTCCGGGGCAGCAGAAGGGACCGGTGAGACGGCCCAAGGCCCAGCGCGAGATTCGGCCCGCTGCGTCTGCCGCCGTCATCTGTGTCCTCGCCCCGTTCGCATCACAGGCCAGACCAAACGCTTGAACATCTCCCGCAACGGGCGTATAGCGGTGCCCATAGGGGACTCCTGAGAGACAGAGCACTTCGTACGGGAGGCTCTGATCCGCCGGCGGCTTCACACGGCCGCCACAGACCGGCGGAGGGGGGAGGTGAGCACCATGCCGAAGACATCGAAGAGCAGCGCGTCCCAGGTGTATTCGATGGAGGGCTTCGAAGGCCGCTACGAGGAGCTCGGCGGCTACACTGCGGGATTCGAGGCGTACTCGGCGGACGGAGAGATGACCTCCGTGTTCGCGGGCCTGCCGGACGACCGCTGCCAGTGCCCGCACATGGGCTACGTCCTCAAGGGCAAGGTCGGATACCGCTTCGCAGACCGGGAGGAGACCTTCGCTGAAGGTGAGGCGTACTACGTGGCTCCCGGCCACATCCCCATCTTCTACGCGGGTGGGGAGGTGATCGAGTTCAGTCCTACGGAGGACTTCGCCAAGACGGCTGCGGTCGTGGACAAGAACCTGGAGAAGATGACGCGCACTGCCTGAGCGCATCGTCCTCGGAAGAACCGCGACGGGACAGGTAGGGATCGCCCTTCAAAGAGCCTGCCGGTTCACCTCGATTCGGACCCACGACCTAGGGCGGCGGCGACAGCGTTCCCGGCTGCATGGTGTTGCGGGAGGAGGTGAGAAGAGATGAGTGAGCACTTCGAGAGGTTCAAGGAGGGCTGGATCAAGGGTGACCCAGAGATGGTCCTGAGCGCCTGTGCGGACGACTACGTCTACGACGATCCCCTCTACGGGCGCTTCACGAAGGCCGACTTCGGCGCCTACCTGGAGTCCCTGCCAAAGGATGCCCTCGCTGCCTTCGAGTTCACGGAGATGGTCTCTGAGGAGATCGGCGGTCTGGAGAAGACTTGGTTCTGGTATAGCTTCAAGGCGCCGGCAGGCGCCGCCTTGGTGTCGCAGGAAGGCGCCGCCTTGTTCAAGGTAGGACGCGACGGCGTGCACTCGACGAAGGTCACCTACTACGCGCACGAGCCATACATCGTGCCGGGAAAGACCAGCGTGGAGACGTCGGCGCGGACCGTTGGCTGAATCGCGCCGGTAAGGCAGCGCACGGCGGCCCGTAGCAGTCATCGCGCGAAGAGCAGCGGCCCGGACGCCCGGTGGCCGGGTCCGGGCCGCTCGCCTGTTCGTGCACATATTCCCGTGGTTCGAATCCACATGCGCTCACCAGCGATTTGCAGGGAAATCCCTCCGCTGCCCCTCCGCTCAGCCGCCGGCTGCAACCCTTCTGCAACCCAAATGCTGACAGTTGCCTGGTGCCGACTGGGAGTGGCTGGGACCCAAAGGGTGTCTGAGCGTCGTCGCGCACGCTACCGTCCACTTCAGGGCTAGGCCGCTCCGCCCCTTGCGGGGTGCGGCGGCCGCGAAAGATGCCCCTGTCGCGCCACCTGATCGACCCCGCCAGGGCGACGCCCGCAGCGGCGCAGCCGCATAGGCTCCTCCCAGGACGACGACCATACCTGCGGAGCGCCGGGGTGCCCTGCGGGCCGACAAGTGGGAGGGCACCGTGGACCCAGTCATCGCCAGAGAGAAGCCCCGCCGGTCGGGGACGTCGGGCGAACACGCGCCGGCATCCAGCAAGCACTCGAACAGGAAGACCGCGATCATCGTGGGTGTGCTGTTCATCATCGGAGACATCGCAGGCGTGCTGAGCTACGTCGTGACAGGAGGTCTTCTGGACGGCCCGGATGCCCTCACCAAGATCGCCGCAAGCCAGAACCAGGTCGTGCTGGGAGCGCTCCTCGTGCTGATCATGGGCTTCGCACTGGCGATGGTCCCGGTCGTGATGTTCCCGGTCTTCAAGAAGTACAACGAAGTCCTGGCGCTTGGATGTGTCGTCTTCAGGGGCGCGCTCGAGAGCGTCGGCTACATGGCGTGTGCGGCCACGTGGTTGCTGCTCGTCGAGCTCAGTCGGGAGCATGCGGAGGCGGCGTCTCCTGGTGCTCCGCACTTCCAGACCCTCGGCGCGCTCCTCGCGGGTCCGACTGCCGGGTACCTCACCTCCATCGCCTTCTGCCTTGGCTCCCTGATGTTCTACTACCTCTTCTACCAGTCGAGACTCATCCCCCGCTGGCTGTCGGTCTGGGGTCTTGCCGGAGCCGTCTTGTACCTGGCTACACCGTTGCTGGCCATGTTCGGCCACGGTTTCGGGATCCTGATGGCGCCCCTCGCGGTGGCGGAGATCGTTCTGGCGGTATGGCTGATCGCGAGAGGGCTGAACTCACCAGCGCCGATGGAGACACCTGCCTGACAGGGCGTTCGCGCAGACACCCGCACGGTCTGCGATACCTTTCGTCGTCAGCGGGCGCAGCTCAACGCCCCGACGGTAGGCACGTCGAGTGGGAAGGGAGACGATCCAAGGAAGAGGTCCGTGGTTCGAATCCACGTGCGCCCACCGGCGATTTGCAGGGAAATCGCGTTTTCCAACGAACCCGCCGGCTGCAACCATTTCGCAACCCAAATGCGTGCGTCTGGTGTGCGTCTGGATGGTACGGGCGAGGGTCGACTGGCGCCTGACGGGCAAGCGTCGGCCCTTGGCCCTTGCTCCGCGGCGGGATTCACACACTGCCTATGCCGCCCGCACGCCCGCGGTGTTAGCGTCATAGACAGAAGGCGGCAGCTGTGCGACGTGGAGACGCGGGCTGCCTGCTCCGTGTGCGATCCGCAAGCGCCGCAACGAGGGAGACACGCCATGGCCGACAACCAGATAGCCACCATGCTCATGTTCGCCGGGCGAGCTGAAGAGGCGATCGGCTTCTACACGGACCTCTTCGACGATTCCGGCGTCGAGTTCATCGAGCACTACGGTCCCGACCACCCGGGGCCGAAGGGCCAGGTGGTCCACGCCAGGTTCAGGCTGAACGGGCGACTCGTGATGGCGATGGACAGCCACATCGAGCAGCCCTTCACCTTCACTCCTTCGATGTCCTTCTTCGTCACCTGCGCGGACGAGTCCGAGGTCGACCGCCTGTACGCCGCGCTCTCCGAGGACGGCAGCGTGATGATGGAACTTGGCCGCTACCCGTTCGCGACGAAGTACGCGTGGGTGCAAGACCGCTTCGGCGTCTCGTGGCAGCTCATGTTCACGTAGGAGATGCGCTCGTGTGGGCAGGCAGCGCAAGCGCCAAGCGTCAGAGCGCAGAGCGGTTCACACTCCCGAGCTTCGGCAACAGTAGAGACCAAGGTTCCACAAGGCCTTTCACCGGCAGAGAGGATCGATCCAATGGCGCCCCGCAAGAGAGCTGTCATTCTCACAGCAGATGAGTTCGAGGACCTGGAAGTCCTCTACCCACTCTTCCGCCTGACGGAAGCCGGCTGGCAGGTGGACATTGCCGCGCCGGAAATGGCAGAGATCAGTGGTGAACACGGATACACGCTCGACCCTTCCGTCACGATCGACGAAGTCGACCCGGACGACTATGATTTGCTGGTCATCCCGGGCGGCTTCCCCGACGGAGCCCCAGCAACGGTGCGCAAGATCAAGAAGGCGCAGACGATCACGCAGTCCTTCTTCGCGCACGACAAGGTCGTGGCATCGATCTGTCACGGTCCATGGACGCTTGCGGACTCCGACGTGATCAAGGGTCGACATCTCACCTCCTACTGGCACGACGGCGTACCTGAGGAGGTCAAAGCTGCCGGCGGCATATGGGAGGACGAAGATGTCGTCGTGGACGGCAATCTGATCACCTCCAGATGGCCGATGGATCTGCCTGCCTTCATGAGAGAGACGATGAAGAAGATCGCCACGTGAACGACACGTCGCTGTGGGCGCGTTTCACGATCGCATGCCCCCGGCACGCCCGCGCTCGCAGCCGCGATTCACTTTGGACTGATCCCTGAGCCGGCCGATCACCCGGTTCGCTGCGCCTTGATCAGACCGTCATCGACCAGCTCTACGGGGCCGAAGCCGGCACGCCCCAGCAACTCCGCGTAGTCATGGTACGAGTAGACGTCACCGCCGGCGGAGACCGCGAACAGCCACGGGCCGTCGAGCACTTCCTCCTCTTTCTCGCAGCGGCCCTCGTCGCAGAGGGGCGACTCGATGACAAGCAGGCCATCGACGACAGTGCGCCGTGGATCTTGTCGAGAAGCCTCCCGAGATCGTTCTTCGAGAGAAAGCCGATCTCGGTCGGCTCGTCGGTGACGCGCTGCCAGCGGTGTGACCCGGCGGCCATGGCCTCCGCCAGCGCACAGAACTCGCGCAGATCCTCATCAGGGTCCCCGACGTCCTCTCGCGCCTCGAACTCCTCCTCCTCGGCCATCTCGCGGATCACCTCGCGCGCCTCCGGCCCGAAGCGACTCTCCATGGCGTGGAGGACGTCGACGGCGAGGTCCAACGAGACCATCATCTTGCGCCTGAGAAGATCCAGGACGACTTCTTCGTTGGCCGGACTGATGGGCTCGGGAAGGATGTCGTTCAGGCTGCCGTCCACGGTGTTCCTCCTTCAAGCACGATCGCGCTGGGGCGTCGAGCGACGAGTACGCGACCTTTGGGCGCGCTCAAGCGGGGACCTGCCCCGGCCGGGCCGCCGTGATCACCTGCTCTCCGTGCCGCGCGATATCCACGAAACCCGCGCGTGTGAGCAGGTCGCGGTACTCCACGTAGGTGTACACGCGGCTGTCGGGGATCCACAGGAGGAGGTCGACGGCGTCCAGGAGGGCGTCCGTCGCCGTGCAACGTTCCTCGTCGGGGATGGCGGCGCGGACGACGACCCGACCGCCGGGCTTGAGGGCTCGCCACACGCGCTCGAGGAGCCCCACCGCAGCTTCGGGCGTGAAGAAGTACAGCAGGTAGCTCAGCAACGTGAGGTCGAACTCCTCGCTGCCGAGATCGGCGGCGCTGATCTCTCCGGGCCGGAAATCGACGCGCTCGGTGACGCCCATGCGTTCGGCGATCTTCCGCGCGACCTCCAGGACGGGAGCGGAATCGATCGCGACGATCCGGGCCTGCGGGTCCTCGCGCGCGAGGCCGAACGTACGGATGCCCGCGCCGCAGGCGATGTCCAGGACGCGGACGCCGGGCCGCCGCTCGGGGGTCACCCCGAGCTCGCGCCACGTCGCAAGCTCCTCCTCGACCTCCTCCGGCCACACGACGAGACGCGGCGATGCGAACTGTGCCCAGAAGTCGCCGCTGGTAAGCGCGGTGAGGTCACCGATCGAGCGACCGTTGCGCACGACGTCGGCGAGTTGCCGGCGGGCGGCGAACATCCGCAGGACGACTTCGCCCCGGAACGCCTCGCCGCCCCGCGCCAGAAAGCGTTTCGCGGCGTCGTCGAGTCCGTAGCGGTCGTCGGACTTCGTGAGCAGACCAAGACCGCAGAGGGCGTCGAACAGGATCGCGAGGGCGCGCGGGTCCGCACTCGTCGCGCCCACGAGCTTCGTAAGGCTCATGCATCCGGGTCCGAGGAGCGTGAAGACGTCCAGCTGCAGCGCGGCCTCGAGCACCGCTGCCCGCAACGCGCCGACATCCATGTCGGCGATCGTCTGCAAGGTGGCGGGTTCTCTCGCGTCGGTGGACACGGTGATCTCCCCTCTCGACCTAGATGCTCAGAACGCCATCCCGGATCACGGTCCTCCTTGTTCCGTCCGGAAAGACGAAGTCCAGCCGTCTGCAGACGACAGGGTTGCCCTTCGCATACACGATGTCCTGATGAAGCGCCCTGATTGGCGCGGTGAAGTCCTTTGGGCCCACCGTCCCCCCAAGGTGATCGCTGCGCCCATATGCCCAGTGGAACCCTGCCTTCTCGTCCTCCAGCACGTTCCCCGTGACGACGGCCTTGTCGTTGCAGCCGATCGCCACCTCGGCCACGTTGCGCAGGGCCATCTCGTCGCGAAACGCCCGGCGCTTCTCGGCGGTCATCGGGCCGTCGCCGCACACGTCCATGACCCGATTGTGCCGCACGACGAACACAGCCGACTCATCGCCGTAGCTCACAGGGATCCGGCCCGCCGTTCTGCTGTCCGGACTCTCATTGGGGACAACGCATACCTCCCCCGAGGGGAGGTTCCGCAAGCGGAAAGCACTTCGATCTGCGCCTGGGTGCAAGCGACCGTCGTCCTGGATGGCGGGCTTGTCGTCAGAGAGGTCGAAATAGCAGGTGTCCCCGGTGGAGAACATCACTTCGATGCCGTCGGACTGATTGAAGAGCGGCGCCAGATGAGCGCAGGTCTCTGCGACGCGGCTGTAGTCGGCGGACAAGCCTGACTCCTGCATGCCCTTGCTGACCGTCGGCAGACTCGCAACGCGTAGCCCTTCGTGCTTCTTGGTGAACACGAGGAGCGGCGCCGAAGCCGAGAACTCGGGCATCGAGATGATGATGCTCGAGTCCTCGGCGATGTCTTCGAGGCGGACCCTCTTGCCCCGGCACGAGCCATACTCTGGCAGCTCGCGGTTATGCGCACCGGTGGCCTCATACGTGACGACGGGGTTGAGTGAGATTTCGTACTTGCTGGAGAAGCGCGCGATCTCACGGTGCCATTCCTCCGCCATTTGACGGCGCTCCTGCCACTCATGGGTATCGGGGATCTCGCCGTGCGGCACGTCGTACATGAGCGTCACGATCTCGCCGCTCCGAGGAGCGAACACGTCGACGAACATCCTTTCGAGCGAGAACGGCATGGTGATCCTCCTGACGCGGTGTCTGGCAAGGATCGTGAAGTCGGCGAAGGTGGCCGCCTGCTGCCCCGATGAGCCGGCGACCGCAGCCACCTTGCTCCGCCGCCGCCAGTCTACTCCCGGTCCACCGGCGTCGCGTCTCGAAGACGCTTGACTCCCTCAGGCTCGCGCCCCTGCGCACCCCGTACGCAACGGCGTAGATGCCGGCCGCGGGGGGCAGATAGGTGTGCGATCAGAGCCAGGGATCCTCTCTTCGGGGATTCGACACCTGAGTGCGCGGCCGGCAAAGGAGTGTGGATATCATGGCGGGTCCGATCGATGCAGTGATGGCGATCCACAACGCGTTCCGGCGGGACATGGCCGACATCGACGCGGCGGCGCTCGGCGTAGCCCGCGGCAAGCCGGAACTCAAAGCGACGGTGGCGCGGTACCGGTTCTTCAACGAGGTCCTGGTGTGGCACGCCCACGGGGAGGAGCTGGCGATCTTTCCAGCCCTGGACGAGGTCGCGCCCTCGGTCTCCGAGGCGTACCTGATGGACCACCACGGTCTCGACGCCGCGTTCGAGGCCCTGGACACCGCCGCCGCCGGCGGCGACGACCTGGGGACGGCGCGGGCCACCGCCGCCTTCAAGTTCCATCTCGACATCCACCTGGCCAAGGAAGACGCGCACCTGTATCGCCTCATCAGGGAGCGTGTCCCGGCGCCCGACCAGGGCAAGGCGGTCGGTGTCATGGCCGGACAGGTCCCCCAGGACCGCCAGCCGGAATTGATCGCCTGGATGTTCCCGCTGATCGGCGACGACGACCGCGAGAACATGCTGCGCATCCAGCAGATGGTGTTGCCCGCCGACGTATTCGCTGGGGTCACGCAGCTCGTACGGCGGGCCATCGGCGACGACTGGGCGGAGCTCACGCGGCGCATCCCCGAACTGACTGCCTAGAGACGGCGATACCGAGACGCAGGGCGACTGCGGCCCGGCTGCGCGATCGAGAGTCGTCAGGGCGTGCCGGCGGCCAGGTCGCGAAGGGCCGGCCAAGTCGCCGCGAACGCCTCGTCGGCGCGCTGTTCAATCTCGGCCATGCGCCCCCGCATCTTCGCAACGCCTGGGTCCTCGTCCAGGTACTGCAGGTTGATGGCGACGTTGACGGCCCCGCCGCGAACGCCCGTCATCGCCGCCAGCACGGCCACCCCGAGCTCGCTCGCGGCGGCCGTCATGAAGCTGGCGCTCAGGCCGCGCGCCAGCTCGAGGACCTCGAGACAGGCCTCGGCAGCGGCCAATGGCACCTCTGCCGCGTGCCGTAAGGCGGCGGCCATGGCGACGTCGCGCGCCGCTTGCTCCTCTCTGGTGTCCGTGGGCAAGCGGTGGGCAGCCACGACAGCGAGGTAAGCCTCGGCGTCGGCATCGACGGCGGCAAGGAGTCTCGCCCTCAGTGTCTCGGCGTCGACGCAGGTAGACCCCAGCTCCTCCCTGGGGACCTCGACTCCCTTCGTGACCACTGTCAAGCGGCACACCATGTCGACGAGAGCGGCGGCCATGGAGCCGGCGTAGGCAGCGACGCTCCCGCCCCCCGCTCCCGGCAGCGGTTCCCCGACCTGGTCAGCGAAATCGTGGAGCGTGAGGCCACTCAGTCTCCCCACGGCAGGCTCTGTCGCGCGCTCGAACGCCTGCTCGAGCGGGCGCGCGATGACCTCATCGATCTCTGCTCTGACTCCGCTCATGATCGTCTCCATGGCAGATCATGCATGAGGCATGCGTCGTGCCGTTCGTGCGGAGTGTTCCCGGGTGAGAGGGACGTTGCACACGTTGCGTCCGGCTCGCCAGCGCCGCTCGTAGTCCCGCGCGCCTGGCGCTGCTGAAGCACGCCGACGCCGTCGCCAACAGGCAGGAGCACGAACGAGACGGTCGGATCCATCGTCAGTCCGGCGCTCAGCTCGCGCGCAGCGTCTACTGAGGCCTGCGACCAGTGCCCGTCACCGTGACCCGTGGCCACCGCACCGTCCATCAGCAGGTTGTCGATCAGCACCAGCCCGCCGGGGCGCAGTCTCTCGAGCGCCAGCTCAACGTAGCGGGGGTAGCCGGTCTTGTCGGCGTCGACGTAGACCAGATCGAACGGACCGGACAGGGCGGCCATCGTGATCGCCGCGTCCCCCTCGACGATATCGATTCGGGCCCCGGCTGGATCGCGGCTGAGGAACTCCCGGGCGACCGTGATCATCTTCGCGTCACGCTCCAGCGACGTCACGCGGCCGCCGGGCGCCAGGCTGCGCGCGACGTGCAGGGCTGTGTAGCCGATGGCCAAGCCGACCTCGAGGGCGGCGCGGCCGCCTGCGGCGCGCGCCAACATCGCCACCAGCGCGGCCGTCTCGGCATCGGCGATCGGTACGTCGTGCTCCGCCGCGTAGACCTCCATCTCAGCAAGCAGGGGGTCACTGCGCTCTCTCACGGTCGCGAGATACCGCTCTGTTTTCGAGGTGCGGATCATGGCCGTGATGTACCCGAGGTCGTGCGCGGCGAAGCCGTCGTAACACGTCCGCCGACCGCAACGATCCTGCAGCCCAGAATGCGTGCGACGGGGTAGCACGGAATGGGGCGCACTGGCACGAAACGTGAGGCCCAGGAAGACGGGCGAGCTACGCCCGAGAGGTCATCCGGGGCTGGGCTCGAGGGAGTCACTCCTCGATCCAGAGCGTGAGCTTCCACCCCAGCCACGTCCCGACGACGCAGCCCACGAACCCGCAGATGAGGCTCGTCCACGAGAAGCTGCTCACGTGGAACAGCGCGACGGGCAGGTAGCCACCGATGATGCCGCCGATCGTGAGGCCGATGTAGATGGTCAGCTTCGCCATGACCGTCCCTTCGCTGAGCTCGCCCACTCCCTGGTCGCCGCCTGCCGCGTCCGCCACGGAGGGTTATCGGCAGAAGGCTGAGCAGGCCGAAGTGGAGGGTGGCGACGTGGGCCGGAGGGACATGTGCGGACTACTAGGCCGACGCATCGGGAATCCGGGATGACCGATGGCACATCCTCACACCCGTCGCTCGCCCTGGCAAGGCCAGCATCCTTCGGCAGGCCTTCGACTGCGTCTGGCCCGCGTTCTCGCGCTCGCCGAGGCGAGAGGTAGCCGCGACCTAGACCCGACTACCTCCGAAGGCACCCTGACCCGCTTCTCCACAATACTTAACCCGCCGCGGGCGTGTGCCGCAGGCCCAGAGGGAAGAGATAAGCACCCCTCCAGCCCAAGGCAGGTGGCGCGGGTTCGAGAGGCGAGAGCCCGTCAGGCAGGCACGCAGCCTTCGCGAGGCTGCTCATCCAAGGAGAGCGATTCATGTCAGCAACAGACGAAGTCCGCGAAGCGTCAACACGGTTCTACGGAGCCTTGAACAGCATGCTCGATGGCGACGCCGCCCCGCTGGCGGACATCTGGTCGCACGACGCGGCCGTCACGACAATGCACCCGATCGGCGGTCGGCAGACCGGCTGGGACGAAGTCCGAGGCTCGTTCGGGCAGGTCGCCCAGCTCGCCTCGGGAGGCCACGCCGGACTGCGTGATCAGACTATCCAGGTCGCCGGCGACGTGGCCTGGGAAGTGGGCGTAGAGGAAGGGCAGGCGACAGTCGCCGGAGAGCGCGTTGCGATCGAGCAGCGCGTCACCAACATCTATCGCCGTGAGGCGGGCGGTTGGAAGATCGTCCACCACCACACCGACGTCTCGCCGGCGATGCTGAGCATTCTCAGCCGTCTGCAGGCCGCATAGCTGACGGGCGGGCGGGTCCGGTGCCTGCCCTGATGGCGGCCGCCCGCTGGGTCTTGCGTTGGACCGATGGGCGGCCGCCGCATCCTTATCGTCGCGTCCTCACGCCGGAAGCAGGTCGGAGAGCTGCCGTTCGAATTCTTCGTAGACGGCGTCCGGCCCGGCTCCGAGCGCGTTGAACGTCTTGCTGGCGAAGCAGCGCATGGTCGCCGTCAGCGTGATGTCGAGGATCTCGACGTCTTCGAGACCCAAAGCGCGCAGAGCGTCGATGTCCGCCTGCGTCATCTCGTTGGCGCTCCGGGCGATCTTCTGGGCGAAGTCCATGATGGCGACTTCCACCGGTTCCAGCCCCGCGTCGTGGAAGTCGCTCAGGATGGCGCGCAGTTGAGCCACGTCGACGCCGTTCTTGGTCAAGATCGCGCCGTGAGCGAGCACGCAGTACCGGCAGTTCAAGGCCTGCGCAGCCGCCAGCGTGACCAGTTCATAGCGCCGCAGCCGCAGGTTCTTGCGGATACTTCCCTGAAAGGCGCGCCAGGCAGCCAGCACGTCCGGGCGCAGGCTGAAGACCCTGGCGTGATCGGGCACATAGCCGAGGCTCGCCTGGTCGCCCTCGTAGACTTCACGCAGCTTGCCCTCAGCATTCGCATCCGGGATGGTCTGAATGAACATGACGCCCTCCGTTGGGACCGACTCGTCCTTCAGCACGATGGAAGAGCAGGGTCCCGTATCCGTCGTCACAAGACACCAGTGGCTGTTCCCCATTGTCTGTCGATGCACACGCCGCAAGGAGCCTCCGCCCTATGGCGCCGGTGCCTTGGCAGCCCGATGGCGATCTTTGCGGCTGCCTTGTCTCGCATGCCGGGCGCGGTTGCCGGTGGCATGATCCGCGACCAGGTCATTCCGCGGGCGCGGGCCCTGCAAGGCTTCAGGGGCGGATACTGGATGGCCGACCGTGCCAGTGGAAAGGTGGTCGGCGTGACGCTGTTCGAGAGCGCGGAGGCGCTCAAGGCGAGCGAGGCGCAAGCCGCACGGATTCGTGAGGAGAGCAGCCGCAGTGCCGGCCTGCCGATCCCCTCGTTTGAGAGCTACGAGGTCGTCGCATCGGTCGATGCAGCTGGATCGCTCGCGGCGTAGCGAGCCGCGCGTCGAGCAGGCGTGCAGCGGCGGGCTGGCCAGCCAGTCCGCCGCCAACATGAGCGCCGCAGTCAGCGCCGCCTCGTGCCGCCGCGCCCTCCTCAGGGTACTATCCGAACGTGCTGCCCGACGGCTACCGACTGCGCCATCCCGCTCCTGCCGATGTGCCGGCTCTCCAGCCGCTGCTCGATGAGGTCGAGAGTGCCGATGCCGGCCGGCCACGGCGCAGCGAGTTCGACATCGAAGCCGAGTGCGGCGACCCACGCATGGGGCTCGCCGGTAACACCTGGCTGGTCGAGGTCCTCGGCGGCCGTCCCGTCGCCTTCGCGATGCTCTTCTGGGGACGGTCGTGCCAAGGAGAGTCCAGCGTCTTCGTCCACGCCGAGCACCGCGATCGAGGTCTGGAGGAGGCGCTCTTCGAGGCCCTCGAGGCCCGCGCCCGCGAGCTCTCCGGCGAAGGGTCGGCCGGCTCACCGTGCAGTGAGTCGCCGCGGCTGCACATCACCTGTCTGGATTCGAGGAGCACGAGCCGTGGCTGGCTGGAGGACCACGGCTACGTCATCGTGCGCGAGTCTTTCGAGATGGGGATCGAGCTCGGCGCGGAGTCCGTGCCGTCGTCGTCGCTGCCTGAAGGCTTACGGCTGAGCACGTTCGATCCGACCCACGACGAGGCCTCCGTCTTCAGCGCGCAGGAGGAGGCGTTCGCCGACGGCTTCCTCTTCGAGCCCTCGACGCTCGAGGAGTGGCGCCGCCACAGGACGGAGCCCTTCGACTTCGATCCAGCCCTGTGGCTGATCGCCTGGGACGGCGGCGAGGTGGCCGGCGAATCGCTGACCGTGGTCACCCCCGAACAGGCCTATGTCGCCTCGCTTACCGTTCGCGGGCCGTGGCGCGGGAAGGGGCTCGGTCTTGCCCTGCTCACCAGAGCTTTCGAGCTCGCTCGCGAGAAAGGGCACTCGAGAGTGTGGCTCGGGGTCGACGCGCAGAACGCGACGGGCGCTTTGGCGCTCTACCTCAAGGCCGGGATGCACGTCGAACGTCGCTACGTCGTCTACGTGCGAGACCTGAGGTGACGACCATGCGGCTGCCCCAGAGCGTCGTCGCCTGTTGAGTCGAACCGGCGTCGCGCTATCATCGAACGTGCAGCACCGTGTCTGCGCTCTCGTCAGGACAACCCTTGTCAAGCACGGTGTGCCGTCGGCGCCGTCTGAAGGAGATCGTCATGCAACCCGATCCGACCGCCATCCTCGAGACCCTCTCGATCACCGAGCCGCTCGTCGGCCTCTACGACGCCCCCGACCCGGCGCCCTTCGCGCCGCTGGTCGAGCCCGCCGACGAGGAGGAGTGCGTCTTCGCCGCCTACGAGCGCTGGCGCGAGGGCAAGACTCTGCACATCACCCGGGAGAAGCACGGCTGCGGCGCAGGGCATCTTCTGGGTGTGGAGAGCTGGTCACGTGAGGAGGCGATCGAGTTCCTGGTCGACGAGGAGGGTCTGCGTGCTTCGCACGAGCTCATGGACCAGTGGCTCGACGCCGAGCGCGGCTACGCGCCGCGTCTCGGGCACGTCCTCATCGGTCCCCTGCACGCCGACCAGTACGACTACCTGCGATCGGTCACGTTCTATGTCAACGCCGACCAGCTCGCCGTGCTCGTCACCGGCTCCTCCTACTACAGCCGCGCCGACGACTCCCCGGCGTCCGCGCCCTTCAGCTCCGGCTGCGGGCAGCTGGCCTCCGCGATCGGCGACCTCGAGGTGCCGCGTGCCGTCATCGGCGCCACCGACCAGGCCATGCGTCAGTACCTCGCGCCGGGCCTCCTCGCCTTCACCGTCACGAAGCCGATGTTCGAGCTGCTCTGCCGCTGGGCCGACGATCCGGCCAGCTCGCTGCACAACAGCTTCCTCAAGGAGGTCATCGCCGCACGCGGGGGGTCGTTCTAGCCGCTGCAGCGGGTCGCCAGACGAAGCGTTGGTTACTCCCCCTGCGCCTCCTCGGCGACGTCGGCTCGATCTGCTTGTTCGCTGCCCCGCGTCCTGCCGTCGAGCGGCTCGTCACAGCCAGGCGCCCAGAGCGATCAGCGCCGCCGAGAGGCCGAAGATCAAGGGACAGAGCCTGAAGGGCAGGAACGCGATCCGAAAGCCGGTGAACAGCGAGACGCACGCCAGCGCGATCAGCGTGGCGACCGCCACGGCGTACACCGCAGAGGAGACCGTCGTGGTCGCACCGACGGCGGTCACGACGGCGACGAGGGCGGCCAGCGAGACAAGGGCCACCCCCTCGACGATCCACTCCATGGTGATGATCCGCCGGTTGTCCGCCGTGAGCTCCCCGAAGCCAGCCACCACGCCGCGTGTGGCGAAGAGATGCGCGACGCCCCACACTCCGGTCAACGCCGCTGCGACGTAGAGCAGGGCATCGCTCACAGCGCCTCCTTTCCCACTCGATCCCGCAGAGGATCGCAGCCGACCTCCTCGCAGCCGGCCTCCACCACCGCCGGCAACGGGGCGTCGGTCATCCCCCAGTACGTGCGCCCCATCCACAGGGCGACGTTGACGAGGCCGATGAGCACCGGCACCTCCACGAGCGGTCCTATGACGGTGGCGAACGCCTCCCCCGAGTTGAGGCCGAAGACGGCGACGCTGACCGCGATCGCCAGCTCGAAGTTGTTGCTGGCGGCGGTGAACGAGAGCGTCGCCGTCTTGGAGTAGTCGGCGCCGATGCGGCGGCCCATGAAGAAGCTCACGAAGAACATGATCACGAAGTAGATGACCAGCGGGACGGCGATGCGCAGGACGTCGAGCGGCAGCTTGACGATGAGGTCGCCCTTGAGGCTGAACATGACGAAGATCGTGAACAGCAGGGCGACCAGCGTCAGCGGGCTTATACGCGGGATGAACCTCTGCTCGTACCAACCGCGGCCTTTGTACATCAGGCCGAGATAGCGGGTCAGCATGCCGGCCAGGAAGGGGATGCCGAGGTAGATGAAGACGCTTCGCGCGATCTGGCCGATGCCGATATCGACGGCGACGCCGTGCAGGCCGAAGAGCGGCGGAAGCTTGGTCACGAAGACCCAGGCGAAGACGCTGTAGAAGAGCACCTGGAAGACCGCGTTGAAGGCGACAAGCCCGGCTGCGTACTCGGTGTCGCCCTTCGCGAGCTGGTTCCAGACGATCACCATGGCGATGCAGCGGGCGAGGCCCATCATGATCAGCCCGACCATGAACTCCGGGTAGTCGTGCAGAAAGATGATGGCGAGGAAGAACATCACGAACGGCCCGATCACCCAGTTCTGCACCAGCGAGAGGCCGAGGATCTTGTAGTCGCGGAAGACGTCGCCGAGCTCCTCGTAGCGCACCTTGGCGAGCGGCGGGTACATCATCACGATGAGGCCGATGGCGATGGGGATGTTGGTGGTGCCCACCGACCAGCGGTCGATGAAGCTCGGCCACCCCGCGAACGCCCAGCCCATGAACACTCCGACGGCCATGGCCAGGAAGATCCAGCCGGTCAGGTAGCGGTCGAGGAACGAGAGCTTGCGCGTGACGCCGTCGTGTGGAGCCAACCCGTCCTCCCTAGTCCCGCGCCGGCCGGCCGGGCGCCGGGGTGAGCGGATCGGACGGTGCCGCGAAAGACGTTATGAGGTCGGTCTCGGCAAGAGCCCCGATGAGGCGCTCGTAGTCGTAGGGGACGCGGACGAACGCGACGGCAGGCTCGCCGGCAGCGAGCTTCGCCGGGTCGACGATGGCGTAGCAGACGCGCCAGTCGCCGTCCTTGGGCCGGCCGGCGCTGCCGACGTTGACGAACAGCGTTGAAGCGCCGGCGCCGCGGCTCACTTCGCGGGCATACGGCACGTGCGTGTGGCCGAAGAGGATCGCCCGGTAGGGGTTCTCTTCGGCCATGCGCGCCATGGCCGACTCCGGCCGGTCCTCGAAGAGGTACTCGTTGATGCGGCGCGGGCCGCCGTGCACGGCCAGCAACTCGCCGGCAGGCGTGTCGAGGACGAAGCGGTCTTCCAGGGTGCGCAGATAGGCCCGCGTCTCGGCGCTCGTCTCTGAGTCGGTCCAGGCCAGCGAGACGGCGCCCTCCGCGCGTTGCGCGTCGGTCTTGTACAGGCAGCCGCAGTCGCCGGTGGCGTGGCCGACGCCCTGATCGTAGTTGCCCATCAGGGTGGGGATACCGCGCCCGCGCACAAGCGCCGAGACCTCATTCGGGAAAGGGCCGTAGCCGACGAGGTCGCCGAGGTACAGCACATCAGCGAGCGCCCGGCGATCGACGTCCGCGAGGACAGCTTCGAGGCCCGGCAGATTGCCGTGTACGTCCGAGAAGACGGCGAACGGCTTCGTGATGGCGATGGTCCGCACGACGGGGTGCAGCTCGCGGCGGCGCTCAGGCGGCGGGCGCCGGCTTGACCGCGCGCACGAAGCCACTGATCAGCCGCACGCCGTCCGGGAGCGACGGCGTGCCACAGCACGAGTTCTCCGGCGCGGCGTCGTAGACGTTCGTCACTTCGACGGCGGCGTCGGCGAAGCCGGCACGGCGCAGCTTTTCAAGGTACTCGGTCTCCTCGAGCGCCCCCGCGATGCAGCCGGACCACGCCTCCACGTCACGCAGAAGCTGCTCCGGCACGAGGCCCTTGTCGCCCTGGAAGACGATGTCGGAGACGGCGAACCGGCCCCCGGGGCGCAACACGCGGAAGGCCTCCGCGAGCACCTTGTTCTTGTCCAGCGACAGGTTGATGACGCAGTTGCTGATCACGACGTCGACCGACGCGTCCGGCAGCGGGATCTGCTCGATCTCGCCCGTGAGGAACTCGACGTTCTCAACGCCGGCCTCGCGCTGATTCTTGCGCGCGAGCGCGAGCATCTCGTCGGTCATGTCGAGACCGTAGGCCTTGCCGGATGGGCCGACGCGCTTCGCCGAAAGCAGCACGTCGATCCCGCCGCCGCTGCCGAGGTCGAGGACGACCTCACCGGGCCGCAGGTCGGCGAGCGCCGTTGGGTTGCCGCAGCCGAGACTCGCGAGCACCGCTTCGGCGGGCAGGTCACCGGTCTCGCCGACGTCGTACAGGCCGCGAGCGAACTCGTCCTGCGGCTCGACCGCGGCGCCTCCGCAGCACGAGCACGGCTTTGACTCGGATGCCGCGACCGCGCGCTCGGCGTAGTGGTCGCGGATGTTGGTCTTGAGGTCGTCGGCTGCCTTGGCCGCGTGGTCTGACATGGCTTGCCTTCCTTCACATCAAGGTTCAGTGGTATGATGCTCACATCACAAGACGTTGATGTCAAGACCAGATCACCACGCGTTGCTATGAGGGAGAGCCGATGGCAGTCGACATCGCCGACGTCACGCAGCTCGCGCGGATCGCGAAGGCTCTGTCCGACCCCATCCGCCTCAAGATGGTCCGCGTCCTCGCCGAGGGCCGCGACTGCTGCTCGTTCCCCGATCTCTGTACGCGCAACGTCCCCGGCACCGGCACGCCGGCCGGCATCTGCGTCTGCGAGTTCCAGGAGCAGTTCGGGCTGGGGCAGTCGCGCACGTCGTATCACCTCCGCGTCCTCAGGGAGGCCGGCCTGGTGACCGAGGAGACGCGCGGTAAGTGGACCTTCTACGAACTCGACAACGACGCGATGACTGCGGCGCTGGGCGCGCTTCGGGATCTCGCGCGCGCATGACCGCGACGGCAGCGCTACACTGAGGTGGTGTCGGTCCCCACGCGGTGCGTGGGGTGAGCGGATCCGGAGTGGGCGATGAACGACGAGTCGAAGTGCACTGACCTCGGATGCATGACGCCCGCACAGGTCGTCCAATGCGCGGAGGGCTCGAACACGGAGTGCTGGATCGCGGCGACCATGGTGGCCGAGGACGGCACCGAGGTCGCCTACGAGTGCTGTGGCGGCGGTGGCAAGAAGGCTCGCTTCAGCCTGCTGAAGCGGGGCGCGCCGCCTCGGGCGATCAGTCCTGCCGAGGTCCCCAACTCGCTGATCTGGATGCGCCGCATGACGGCGCTCTGAGGGCTCCCGGTCCACGCGCGGAAAGGCGCGGCCTCGGGCTGACCCGGCGCCTTGTTCACCAGACGAACGGCACGAGACTCCTGCGCACGCTCGTCTGGTACTCCGCGTAGTCGGGATGTTGCTCGATGAGCCAGGCCTCCTCGCGGCGTCGCTTGGTGTCCAGGAACACCGCAGCCACCGTCCACGGCAGCAGCGCCAACGGCGACGACACGAGCGACCAGGCAAGAGCCAGCAGCAACGCGCCGCCGTACATGGGATGACGGGCGAGTCCGAAGACCCCGACGCGCCTCAGACCGCCGTGCTCGACCGGCTTGGGGAAGGGCGTGAGCTGCCGCCCGAGGCCGGCGATCCCGCCGACCAGGAGATACGCGCCGCAGAGCCCGATCGGCACCGCCGCGACGACCAGCCAGCTGCGCGCGCCGGACGGCCACGCCGTCCCGAGCACCCCTGTTGCCACGATCGCGACGATGAGTACGACTTGGAGCGCGACCCACCCCTCGCCGCGCCGTCCGAGCTGAGGAAGGCGGCTCATCACGCTCCTCCTCCGACGACCGTGCGCGCGCCATCACCGTCGCGACCATCGCCGCGCCGCGCGCTGGCATCGACCAGGATCGCGAGGCCGACAAAGACGGCGAGCGACGACCACACGAGCATGTCACTCGCCCACGCCTGCGCGTCCGCCAGCAAGGCGAGACCGACGCCGGCGCAGACGACACCGCCAAGGGTCACACGCCGTGTCGACAGCATCTCCGACAGTGCCCAACCGACCACCGCGAGGGGCCACCACTGCGCGATGGTCTGGCCTGAGTCGACGACGCCGGCGGCGTCCAGGATGCCGCAGACGCCGACGGCGAGCAGCACGATCACGATCCACACCGAGCTTGGCTTCATCTCGTTTCTCCCTTCGCATACTGTTCGAGCTCACGCAAGACGTCCGGATCGACCCAGCAAAAGAGGCGCTGGCCGCGCTTCTCGCAGGTGATGAGGCCCGAGTTCCTGAGCTCCTTCACATGGTGCGACACCGTGGAGAGCGACAGGTGGAAGCGCTCGGCGATCTGCGAGAGGCTGTCGCTCGCCTCCTCCTCGGAGCAGCCCTCCGAGCTCCCGCAATCGCGCACGAGTTCGAAGATGGCGAAGCGCGTCGGGTCGCCCAGTGCCTTGAAGATCTTCGAGAGGTCAGCCACGCGGTAGCTCCTTCGCGTACTTCGATGTTTCGATGACCATCGAAGTATAGCGACATCAGACAAGATGTCAACACCGCCGTTCGGCGCGCGTAGAATTCGCGGTGATGAACGTCCTCGGAGATCGGCTGGCGGCGGTCCCCACGAGCATCCGCGTGGGCGTGCTCGCCACGCTCTCGATGGACGCCGCCTTTCTTGTCGCGAGCCGGCTCGGCGGCGAGTCGTTTACCACCGACAAGATCGGGCTTGAGCTGATCGGACGGTGGGCTGCCGGCCTCGCCCGGGGGCAGTATCGACATGAAGACATGGAGGGAGAATCGCCAGTTCCGGGCGAGGCCGCCCTGGGCCTGGCCGTGCACTGCCTGACCGGCATCACGCTGACGCAGGTCTACCACGAGATGCTGCGCCGCCGCGGTCGTTCGCCCGACCTGATCTCGGCGACGGCGTTCGGTGCCGCGACGGCGCTCCTGCCCCTGCTCGTCCTCTACCCATCGTGGGGTCTCGGCCCGTTCGCGCTGCGCAGTGGTGAGGCGCGGCGTCTGACACGCGTCATGCTGCTCGGCCACAGCGCGTTCGGCGCCGCGATCGGTCTGTGGACGATGCGCTTCAGCGATCATCTGGCAAGCGAACGGGATGGCCGGCAGCCCTAGGATCGCCTCGCCGGGGGTGTCCGGGACTGAAGCGAAGACCGAAGCGTGACATGGACGTTTCCATCCTGTACCTCCAGGGCGGCGGCTGCGCTGCCCGCGTTTCGCCTGCGGAAGCCCGTGCCCGCCTTCGGGCCGCCTTCGAACGCACGGCCTTCGCCATGGTCCTCCTCGGGTGGGATCTTGACCCACGCGTGGTCGAAGCCTGCGCCGAGGAATGCGCCCTGCATCGATCCGATCTCCACCTGTGGCACCCGCTCCTGAAGGTTCACGACGCCTTTCGGGTGGACTCGCTCTACCGCCGTCCAGCGACCGGCTGACACTTCCCGGCGGTCCAGCCCTCCGGGTGCCTTTGACTTCTCCCGCCCGCCGCGTCTGCTGCGTCTCCGCGGCGTCCACGCTGCAGACTACGCCAAACGCTCGACCGGCCGCGCAATCCGGCATAAAGCGGTGCCCGCAGGGGACTCCTCAGAGACACAGCACATCAGACCGGAGGCTCTGATCCGCCGGGGGCACGTCGCGGCCACCATCATCCGGCGGGGAGCCACCGGTGGATGAGCGGCGGCTTTGCCAAGACCCACTACTCACGCGACGACGGCGCCACCTGGGCCACAGGCGACACCGTGACCTACCGCGTCTGGAAGCGCGGCGGCGGCTCGGGCGTCCACACGCTGCTCTACCGCTCGACCGACGCCGCCGGGAACCTTGAGACGCCCCCCAACAACTGCGAGGTGAAGATCGATGCCCGGCGGCCGCAGACGACCGACGATGCGCCGCCGGCGCCGCAGATCCACGACGTCACGGTTCACTTCAGTGCCACGGACAGCCTCGTCGGCGTCACCGCCTGCTCGGGCGTGAAGGAGACCTGGTACAGCGTCGACGGTGGCGACTGGCAGGAAGGCACGTCGGTGATGGTCACAGCCGCCGGCAACGAAGGCCTGCACCGGATCGCCTGCTACTCGGTCGGCAACGCCGGCAACGCCGAGTACGTGAGGGGGTGCGGAGTGCTGATCACCGGGATCGAGCCGGTGAGACGCGCCTCAAGGCTGCACCCAAGGCACTTGGGCGTCGGGAGCTCACGGCGGGGACGTGCCGTGGGACGGCACGTCCCCGCAGAACGCCGTGGGCCGAGCGGTGAGAATGGCCTGGAGTCGAGGTTCGAATCCACGTGGGCCCACCAGCGATCTTCAGGGATCGCTCCCCTTCGACCCTCCGCTCAGCCATCGGGCTGCAGCCGTTCTGCGACCCAGTCGTGGGCGGCTGGATGGGATTGACTGAAACGCGCCGGGACTCGGGGTGAAGTTCCGCTCGCTGGGTCTGCGTCCTCGTCTACCTCTGCCCGCGTCCCTCCTCGGCGCGGTTGCGGATGCCTTTTGTGCGGTACAACGCACCATTGCGGTCAGGCGGGCGACTCCAGGCAGGAGCGGCGCCCCCGCATTCTTCGAGAGGCGATCATGATCATCATCGTGCAGCACAAGGTACGCGACTACGACGCGTGGAAGCCGGTCTTCGACGAGCACGGCGACGTCCGCAGACGCCACGGCGCCACCGGCCATGAGCTCTACCGTGGCCTCCACGACCCCAACGAGGTCACCGTCGTCAACCACTTCGCCTCCAGGGAGCAGGCCGAGGCGTTCGCCGCCGACCCGTCGCTGAAGGCGGCGATGGAGCGCGGCGGCGTGATCAGCGAGCCGCGCATCACCTGGGCCCGGGAGACCGAGGCCGTCGACTACAAGGCCAAGGCAGCGTAGGTAGCAAGTCGCGGCCGGCGGGACGAGCGGCGCAAGCGCCGTTCCCGCCGGCCGCGATCATTGTGCAGCTCAAATGCGTGCGCCCAGATCGGATCGACTGTCGGTGCCGCTACGCGGCGCGCGTCATGCCGCCTCGCCGGACTCCCGCTCGGTGCGCTTCGCGGCCGCCGCCTCCAACTCCTTGACCCCCAGGCTCGTGGCGACCCAGTTCGCGTCGGGCAGGATCGTCGGGTCCGTCAGCAGCGTCGCCGTGTGGGTGCGCCTGTCGATCCTCACGCCGAAGGTCCGATGCCAGAAGTAGTGCGCCCCGTGCGCGATGCAGGTCGCCTCGAAGCCCTGCGAGACCACGTCACTCAGACTGTACGTACCGTCGCCATTCACGCTCGCTCCGTCCTTCTCGCGTCCATGCGTGTCCACACACGCGCCTCACCGTGAGTATCGGCGGGGCGGACGCTGGCGATGGTGGGACGAACGTCTAGGTCTGAGCCTCGAGGCCTCGAAGCATCGGGGACGCGGCTACCGTCGCGTGCGACCCGCTGCGTCTGCGCGGACTCGGCGTCTTCTCGCGATCGCCGCAGCCTCCGCCGGCATGCCATCACATGCGGATGCGCACCCATGCCGCTATGTAAAGCATGCTTGACACCGTCGCCCCTTCTCGCTAGAGTGATGTCAAGCCAGCTTTACACGACGCATGCAGAGGAGCTGTGGTGGTCAATCGGGTCAAGGATCTGCGCGTGGCGGCGGGTCTGCGCCAGGAGGACCTCGCCGAGAGCACCGGGGTCAGCCGCCAGACGATCATCTCCATCGAGCGTGGTCGCTACAACCCGTCGCTCGAGCTCGCTTGGAAGCTGTCCCGGATGCTGGGCGTGACCATCGAGGACCTCTTCTGCTTCACGGAGGGAGACTGACATGCGGACCGCACGCACGACCATCCTCATCGCCGCGGTGCTCGCTCTGCCGTACCTCGTCATCGGCCTGTGGTCTGACGGACCGTACGCCGGACGACTCGTCGGAGGTGGCGTCTTCCTGCTCGTCGTGAGCGGAGTCGCGGCCGCGTTGATGGCGTGGCGCGGCCGCCGTGTGGACGAGGCCCAGGACGAGCGCCAGCGATTCATCGTCGCCAACGCGATGCGCTTCTCGTTCTGCGTCATGGCCGTCGCCGTGCAGGCCTACTGGGCCTGGCAGTTCGCGAGCCAGGGCAACTCCGGCGACACCTCGTTCTGGCTGCTCGTGGCGCTCTGGGGGTCGTTCCTCGGCGGCGTCGTCTACAACCAGGTCAGGCACTGAAAGGCGACGCAAGGGGACGCCATGGCAGACAAAGAGAGAACACCTGGGAGCGACGCGAAGACGAAGGCGGACGCGCTGGGAGTATGGATCGCCATCGGCGCCGGGGTCGGGTGCGCGTTCGGCGTCATCCTCGGCCAGATCGCGCTCGGCATCGGACTCGGCGTCGGCTTGGGCGTCGTCATCGCCTCGGTCCTGGCGAGCCGCGGCGACGGGCGTCGCGCGGATCGCCGAGACTCTGACACGTAGCACGGGCGGCGGCGCGCGACTCCGGGACGCCGCCGGGCTTCACCACGCCCGACAGCCGGTCGGCGTGTCAGCGGTGCCATAGTACGGGTAGACTGTTCCATGTCGAGTTCAGCCTCCTGAGCGGAGGTGTCCGGAGGGAGGGGCCGGTGGGCCTTCGTGGGTCGCGTGCGTCGCGCCTGGTCGTGCTGTGCCTCGTCGTCGTGGCCGCGATCGTGCTGACGACCACCCTCGCCCGGCAAGCGCAGAGGACCAGAGGAGAGACCGCCCGCAAGGAGAGTGCCGTCAAGCGGGCCCTGCCGGTCATCCAGGCCGCCATCGAGTCGGCCCTCGCCAAAGACGCTGCCGCCTCCGCCAGGGCGCAGCTCCAGCGCGCCGAGCCGTCCGGGCCAGATGCCTACCGGCAGTTCATCACCGACGTTCGCGCCGCGATGTTGCGGCGTCAGCAGCTGGGACAGGACTTCACGTGGCACGGTGAGAGCTACCGCTGGCCGACCAACCCGTTCACGGGTCGGCCCATGAAGGAGGGGACCGGACCCGGTGACTTTGCGGTCCGCTTCATCTGGTACGGCTCTGTCTTCGGGCAGCCCGACGCGTTCACGCTCATCGGCTACGGCGGCGGCGGCAAGCCGGTGGTCACGCTGAGTCACTCACAGCAGGGCACGCCAGTCCTGCCGTAGGGCCGGCAGTCAGTACTCCGCCGGCGGTCCTGCGCCGCAGTACCTGGGGCAGGTTTACGACATCGGGAGCAAGTTCACGATCGTCGGGGGCACCGGTCGTTTCACAGGCGCCTCCGGCGGCGGCGACATGACGGTGACGCTGACGTTCAAGGGATTCGACCTCAGCACGGGGTCCGTCGTATGGCCCGAGATCGTGGGCTGGAGCAACGGCACGATCGTCTACTGAAGCTCGCCGCTAGCCCGAGAGTCGCGCGGACGCGCGGAGACGCAAGGGGCCGGGACCGACCCACGTCGGTCCCGGCCCCTTGCACATCCGCGAGGCGCGGCTCGGGCTCGCGGACAGACATGTCCCGTCTCGTGAGTGTCTCCTGTGGGGGCGACGCCGCCCTCCCTCGGCCCTTGACCTTCCCCGGGCGTCGGCGTATACGACCACCAAAGGAGACTCCTGAGAGGACTAGCGCTTCGCACGGGAGGCTGAGATCCGCCGGCGGCACGAGACGGCCACCGAGTGTCGGCGGGGAGCCACTGGTGAGACCGGCCCGCGGGCCGGTCTTCGCGTCTCTCGGGGGCTGGGAGGCGAAGTGAGAGGCAGAAGAACGACTGGAGCGTCCCTTTGTGCGCTGGTCGCGGCCGTGGTCCTGCTGCTCACGATCTCCGGCTGCGGCGACGTGAGCAGCGCCGCGGAGCCGGGTCCGACCCCGTCCCCGGGTGGCACATACGTCGTCCCGCTCGAGGAGGACCCGCCGGGCATCGAGCCTTCCAGCGCCTATGACTCCACGAGCATGCTGGTGAACCACCAGGTCTTCCAGGGCCTGGTGCGCTGGGAGACCGGGAGTGACGGGGTGATGAGGGGCGTGCCCTGCATCGCGGAGAGCTGGAGCCCGAACGACGACGCGACGGTGTGGACGTTCAACCTTCGCAAGGGTGTCACCTTCCAGCCGCCGGTGAGCCGCGAGGTGACGGCCGAGGACGTGGTCGCCGACTGGCGCTACCTCACCGACCCCGCCAACGAATCGGTGGTGTCGTACCTGCTGGCCGACGTCAGGGGGACCGACACCAACGGTTACGCGGCGAAGGGCCTGAGCGGTGTCGAGGCTCTGGACCGATACACCGTGCGGGTCACCCTGAAGCACCCGTTCGCCGACTTCCCCCTCCTGCTCGGCAACCCGGCCACCGGCATCTGGCCGGTCGATTACATGCGGAAGGTCAGTCCCGAGGCCTTCCGCGTCAAGCCCGTGGGCACAGGCCCCTACATGGTCGAGCGCTGGGCGCAAGGCAAGTACATCGACCTTGTCAAGAACCCGGACTACTGGGACGAGGCGACCGCCGACCACGTCGACAAGGTCCACATGCCGATCATGGACATGCCGATGCAGTGGCAGGCGTTCCAGAAGGGGGCTCTCGACATCGCATGGGTGCCGGGCGACCAGGTCGACACGGCGAAGGCCGCCGCGAAGGCCAAGGACGGCGCCTGGACGGCACGCGCCTGGCCCAGCCTCGCCGTCATCATGGTGAGCATCAACCAGAAGAGCCCCCTTCTCGGTGGGGACGCCAACCTGCCCCGCCGCCAGGCGCTGAGCTATGCCGTCGACCGCGATGCGGTGATGGCCGTCAAGGCCGATGTGTGGGCTCCCCCCGCGAACGGGAGGCCGGCCACGGGCATCGTTCCGGACGGCGTCCTGCACGAGGCCGGCGCTCTCCCCTACCCGTCGGATCCCGAGAAGGCGAAGCAGCTCGTCCAGCAGCTCTCCCCCTTACCCACCTTCCTCTACCTCTCCTGGGGAGTGGTGCCCCAAGCGACACACGGACTGGCCGTGCTCGACTCGCCGCTCCTCACCGGTTGGAGGGCTGCGGGCCTGGACGTCGCGCGCAAGGGTTACGAGTGGAGCACCTACCTCCGCAAGGTCACGGGGGGGACCGAAGGCGATCTGTCCCTAACGGGCTGGGCCGCCGACTACCCCTCGCCCGACGACTTCCTCTACCTGCTCTTCCACAGCAAGAACTCGGGAGCCGGGAGCGTCTGGACCTACTACGACAGGCCCGAAGTCGACCGCCTGCTCGAGGAGGCAAGGGCGACGCTCGACGAGGGGAAGCGGCTGGGCCTGTACGCGCGGGTGGAGAACACCGTCCTCGCCGACGCCCCCGTGATCCCGCTGTACTTCTGCGGGTGCTTCTGCGTGACCAACGAGCGTGTGCAGGGGCAGGTCGTGGACCCCATGGGGAACGTCGACGCGTGGAAGGTGTGGCTGAAGTAGACGCCGTCTGATTCTCTCGCGGTCGCCGCGCATCTCAAGGGCAGGCGACGCGAGGAGTCGCAGTGCTGGCGCGTGCGGTGACGATGAAGAGAGGCCTTCGGCCGGTGTGGCGACCGAAGGCGGGCGCCGCCGTTGGGGGTACGGTGGGAGACGGCGAACCGGTCGCTCCGGGGAAGTACCGTGAGATCGACCCCTTCACGCTGGATGCCGCCCAGCGAGGGGATCGCGCGGCGTTCGACGCGATCGTCGACCTGTACGACGAACGCCTTCGTCTTCTGGCCTTCCACCTGTTGCACGACGCCGACCTGGCCGACGACGCCTTGCAGGACACCTTCTTCAACGCGTTCCGCGGGCTGCCGGCGTTCCATCGCCGCTCGCAGCTCGGCACCTGGCTGTACCGCATCACCTACACCGTGTGCATGGGGTACTTGCGGCGGAAGCGCGACGCGACCGTCAGCTACGAGGAGTCCGAGGAGTTCGTCGGCGCGGACAGCGATCCGGCCGACGCTTACGTCGCGCGGAGTGAGGTGGCGGCGGCACTGGCGGGCCTGAGCCCGGAGCAGCGCGTCATCGTCCTGCTGGTCGACCGCGACGGCTTCGACTACCGCTCGGTCGCGGAGGTGCTCGACGTGCCCAAAGGCACCGTCTGCTCGCGTCTCGTCACGGCGCGCGCGGCGCTGCGCGAGGCGTTGACGTCGGCCCGGACCGTCCCCCGGACCATGCAGGCGCATCTTCCGCCCCCGCTCACGGGGGGGCCGCTATGAGCGACAGGGCCGACCGTGACCTGGTGCTGGAGCAGGCGCTCGCGACCCTGACCCCGCCGCCGGTGAGGGCGCGTTTCCACGAGCGCCTCTGGGAGCGGGTCGACGCCGTGGAGCAGGTCGACGCCGTCGAGACGCCGGTGCTGATGCGGTCGCTTGAGGCGCTCGCGCCCGGGGAGCGCTTCCACGAGCGGCTGTGGGATCGGATCGACGCGGCCGAGCAGGTCGAGTCGATCGAGGCGCGGCCGGTCGAGCATCCGGGCGCAGGCCACTCGCGCCGGTGGGCGTTTCGGCGGCCGCGGCTCGCGGCGGGGGTCCTCGCCGCGGTCGCCGTCGCGGTCTGGCTGGCGGTCTCGCTGATCGGCCTGCCGGCGGGCCGCGAGGAAGGCATCTTCTCGGGTCCCCCGCCGGCGGTGGCACAGGTCATCGAGAACGTGCGGCTGCGCCTGGACTCCGTTCGTTCGCTGAGTGCGGTCTTCATCTATCAGCGTGCCGGGGCGCCGGTGTACCGGGCCCGCATGGTGGCGACGAGTGACGGCCGCACGAAGATGGCATCGATCGCCAGTGCCGACGGCTCGTGGAAGCTTCCGGCCGCCGGTGCGACCCTGGCCGACACCCCCGGGCTCCGCGTCGAGGTCACGAGCATGCCCGACGGGACGCGGACCGAGGCATGGAACTCCGGGAAGGGGCTGACGGTGGCGCGCATGACCGCTCTGGCTCCCGGCCCGCCGGATGCCCTAGGCACCGGCCTCTTCCCCGCCGAGTACGCGGGCCAGATGAGCGCGCTCGCCATCGCCGGTTCCAAGGTCACCTCCTCGACCTACGGAGGCCGGCCGGTGCTCGTGGTGAGCGCCCCGGCCGGCCCGGCCGCCGGGCGGTCCGCCGCCTCAGATGCGGCCCCGCGCTTCGACCGTGTCTCCATGACCATCGACCGCCAGACGTGGCTGCCCGTCAGGGTCGTCAGGACCTACCAGGGCGACGTGGTCGAGTCGTGGGCGTTCAGGGACGTCGAGCTCGATCCGCCGCTCACTACTGCGGACTTCGCCGTCCAGCTCCCCAGCAGCGCCCAGGTCACGACGGGGACCGACCAGGGCTTCCGCCGGCTCAGCCTGCAGAAGGCGGGTGCGGCGGTGAAGGGACGTCTCTACGTCCCCGAGACGCTGCCCGAAGGCTTCGAGCTCTCGCTGGCCGCGGTCAAGACTCCGGAGGCCGCGTCGCAGCCGCTTGCGCCTGGGAACGGGTCTTCCGTCGTCTCGCTCGTCTACCGCCGCGGCTTCCGCAGCGTCGTGATCACTACGCGGTCCGTGGGCGGCGCTGCCATCGACCCGGCGGACGATCCCTTCGCCGGGTCATCAACGTACGGGACGGCGGGGACCCGTCACGTCGTGCTGCACTCCGGCGGGCTGGCGGGGGGCCGCGCCTTCGTGAGCACACGCCCGCTCGAGCTGCCCCATCTCTGGCTGGGGCGGGACGGCCTGCTCGTCACGGTGGCGGGCGACGTCACGCGCAGGGAGCTCCTGCAGATCGCCGGCTCGCTCGAGACGTACGGCGTGTGGCGCACTCGCCAGGTCTTCACCGCCTACGCCAACGCGACGCGGGCCTACGACCTCAGCGCCCTGAGCGACCTGTACTCGGCCGGGATCACGATCGGTGGCAGGCCCTATCCCCCGAGCGAGATGAAGGACGCGCTGATCGCGAACAGCGAGTGGACGGACTACTTCGTCTCGGGGAAGGCGACGGCCCCCTTCATCGGCGACGGGACGGGGGTGTGGGAGGCGTGGCCCGGCCCGTATCCCTCCTCCGACGGGCGGTATGAACCGGAGGCGATCGCCGAGGTGGTGACGACGCGTGGGGACAAGGTCGTCCGCGAGGACTTCTACTTGGTGTCGGGACCGAGCCGGCCTGCGAACGAGCCGATCCTGCATCCGGCCCGCGTGAGCACGCCGCTCGGACCATCCGACACGGCGGCGGCGGCGAGACGCATCGCGCTCGCCTACGCCGCCGCCCTGAGGGCAAAGGACGCGGCGCGGCTCGCCGGGATGAGCGACCGGCGGGTCGCCTTCCTCGACATCGACTACGGCGACGGCGGCGGGCGAGCGGCGCTGCTGCGGCGGTACGAGCGGATGTTCGGCTTCCCCGCCGACCTCGCCTTCGCGCGCCCGGTCATTGCTTCGGGACCCGGCTGGGCCGTGCTCAGTTGGACCGCCTCGAGCAAGTCACTCGGCTACCACAAGGCGCCTGGGCTGACCGTCCTCGAGATCAGAGACGGCAAGGTGGTCCGCGAGACGCTGTACTGCGCGAGGGACCGCATGCCGTTCCGCTGAGCCGGAAGCCGCCGAAGGCTCAGCTTCCCCCGACTCCGAACGCTCAGCGCTCCGCCGGCCCTCTCACCTCCCTCATCGCCTTCAGCGCGTCCTCCGCGCCGCGCCGCTGCGTCCGATGGCAGGTTTCAGGGCCAGTACCGATTCACCGCCGCCCCCGGCGCATCAAAAGGGCATTACGGAGCAGCAGACCGCTTTGCAGGAGTGGCGCATCGTTTCCTCGCGCTTCCTGATGCGATCGCTGCGGGGGAACGGCACATGGGGGTGTCTATGTCGCAGTCCGGGAAGAGGCGCAGGCCGCCGACAGGCCGGCGGGGCGCCGTATCCGCGTCTTCGAAAGGACCCGTGAGATGAAGAAGCTACTTCTTGTGCTCGTGCTCGCGGCCGCATGCCTGCTGCTTTTCGCGGCGCCGGCCTCGGCCATGTTCTATAACCCACAGCTGAACACAGCCTACGTCACGCACTGGGGCGGGGGTGACCACTGGCTCGAGTGGGTCCCCACTCAGGACGATCCCTGGAACCTCGTGGGGCATGAAGACGGGTTGATCCCACATGGCATGAACGTGGTGATCACGGCGGAGTGGTTCGACACGAGGCTGGGCGCGACGCTCATCCCGGCCGAGTGGTTCCACACGATGGCGATCTCGAAATCGAAGGCGGACGGGCGGCCGTCCTTCAGCTTCACGATCAAGGACCCAGCGGGCGGACTCCGCTACTGGAGCCCAGCGTACCCGCTCGATCCCACCGGCGTGTTCGACCCCGATCGGACGTGGGAGTGGGCACGTGACTGGTGGGTGCCACTCGGCAAGCTGCCTGCGGGTCACTACAGCGGCTGGGTGAGGAACATCGTGCCGCACGCCTTCCCCACGTGGGAGGAGCAGGACGACGACTACGGCTACCGCCTGCCGCTCGGCAGCCCGCTCATCGTCCAGCCGTCCTACTTCTACGACCACTGGTTCCCGGCGCAGGAGGACATCTCGTTCACCGTGGTGCAGTAGGGTCAGCAGCGACACGACCGGACGCGCGCACAACGGCGCGTGGGACTGCGAAGGCGCGGCGGCGGGCCTGCGGCCCGCCGCCGCGAGCAGGCCCCTGTTGGTGCGTTCATAGGTCGTGGGACAGCCTCGTCGTGGGTCCGCCCGTGGCGTAAGCCCGTTGAAGCGGTCGAGATGTTCGGCTTCTTCCGAGGGGCCCGACGATGGAGCCGGACGAAAGGGGGCCGGCGGTCTGAGACCGCCGGCCCCCTGTTCATGCAGCGGATGTTCCGCTTCCCTGCTGACCTCGCCTTCACGGACTTGCCCGTTCTCGGGGCCCGGGCGGGCTGTGGTGAGATGGACCGTCTCAGGCAAGTCGCTTGGCTACGACGGGGCTCCAGGTCTGACGGTCCTCGAGATCAGGGACGGCAAGGTGGTCCGCGAGACGCTGTACTGCGCCAAGGACCGCATGCCGTTCCGCTGATCCGCAGCGGCCCGCTCAGTTCGTCCCAACCCCTCTATCGCCTTTTCTGCCCGCAACCGGCTTGTCACTCCTTCGCACGACCGATTCATCGCCGCCCTCCGTGCATCAAAAGGGCGAACGAAAGGGACTGAAGGGAATGCTCGTCGGGGGGGCCTATGGCGCAGTCGAAAAGGGGTGTTCCGCCGGCGTCTGTCTGGCGGACGTCATGTCCGGCTCATTCGAAAGGATCCGTGTGATGAAGAAGCTCTTCTTGATGCTCGCGCTCGCCGTCATGTTGTCCTTCGCGCTGGCGGCGCCGGCCTTCGCCGACCTCCGCCCCTCGGTGAAGACGGCGTACGTCGTGCCGAAACTCGGCGTGTGGCTTGAGGTCAAAGGCGATGTGAACATACCGGTGAAGTACGTCCACCTTCTGACCAATCCGAATGATCCCATCCCTGCCAACTACGACGTGATCCTCGACGTGCCCTGGCGCGGCATCACCCGGGGCCTCGTGCAGACCGTCCCGCTGGCGCTGAAGTACCAGGTGAGCATCCCGGCGGCTGGCTTGGACATGTCCCGGGACGAGGCGATGGCCTACTGGAGCGGCGCCGTGTTGTGGGACCAGTACTGGAGCACCCTCCTGAACGCGACGATCCCGGCCTTCAACCCGAGCATCGGGGCCCAGGCCTATGCCAACCACTGGTGGGGGGCGGTGACCGGAGCGGCGAGCGTCGCCATGAACCTCACGTCCGACAAGAAACTCCCTCAGGGTTCCTACACCGGTCTGCTCACGGAGACGGTCGTGCGCACGATCACCGACCTGAAACTCACCTTCGAGGGTCAGACGACCCCGGTGAAGCGCGAGCCGGGCACGGCCACGTACCAGTTCACCTTCGTCGTGGGTCCGCCCGTGCCGTGACCCGCGCAGCGTCCTACGTCGACACCCCATGGAACGGGTGGGTCTCGGTCACGGGGCCGTATGGAGTCAAGCGAGCGAGCCCCACGAGGGCGGCCGCAACCAGGTCGCGTTCTTGAGAACGCGGTGGAGGGAGGAGCTGTTCATGAAGCGTTTCACAGTCGCACTGCTTGTTGTCGTCATCAGCATGCTGGTGGTCGTCGCGCCCGCCTCGGCGAGCGTGCTCCGCGGCACCTTCGTGTCGGGGCTGGCGACGCCGGTCGCCCAGCCGGACGAGTTCCCTTGGGGACCCACAACGCTTGTGGCAGGCGGCCAGATCGTGATCAACCCCGGCGCCACCGTCGGGATCGTCGCCCGTGACTTCGTGGTGGCGTGCAACGACCCCGCCGTGATGCCCTTCCCGGGGAAGATCCAGGGAATGTGGGTCAAGTGGGGTCCGGGCGAGTGGGTCGGAGGCACGTACACAGTCACCGGGACCTGGCTGAGGCCTCCTCTGTATCCGCCTTTCGTGATGACGTTGAAGGCGACGCCCTCGACCGGCGACCTGTACATGTACATCGAGACCGTCGGCAGCGGGTGGGGCTGGGACCACTGGGAGCTCTACGGTACGGTGAAGTAGTCTCGATCGCATGATCGGGCCGAGACGCCGCTTTTGGGCCGGGGGGGCCGGGGGGCGCACGCCCCCGGGCCCCCCTCCGCTCTATCCAGCGACCCAATCAGTAAGCGCAAAGGCCCGCCCGCACCTGAGGCCCCGTCGTCCCGGCCTCAGGCCGGCGGCGCCTCAGCGCTTGTCGGGCGCAGCCTTCGTCACGGCGCGGCGCAGCGCATCACGGCGTTTGACCAGCGCGTCGCGCTGCGCCTTGGTGCCGCCATCCTCATCGTCCACAAGGCCGAGGTAGGCCGCGGAGTCGATCTCCTCGAGAGCCTCGCCGATGAGGCCGTCGCGCTTCAGCACGAGGCTGAGACGGTCGAAGAGACGCTGCACGTCGCGGCGCGCCGACGGGCTGCTCAACGGGTCATCGTCCGAGTCCAGGCACTCGACGATGGCCTGGCGATAGAGCGCCACGGCGCGTGGCGGGTCCGTCTTCTCGCAGCGGCGAGCCTCGGATTCGAGGTCGGCGACGGTGAGGGCGTCACCCGGCGTCTCTGCGTCTGACGCGGTCGCGTCCTCCGCGGCTGCAGAGGGCGCCTCCTCGCGAGGACTCTCGACGGGCTGGTCGTTCGCGGCCGGTTCCGGCGTGATCACGGGTGAGGCTTCCACCGGGTCGGCATGGGCGCCGCAGACAGGGCAGAAGGTCGCCGTGTCGCCGATCGAAAGGCCGCACTGTTTGCATGCTCTCATGGACCCTCCTGAGCTCACTCTGCCCAGTATCGGCAGGCCGACCGAAAAAAGAAGCCTCAGCGTCTGTCCCGCAGGCTGGGCTGCCGCGCCTCCACGGCGGGTGCTAGTGTCACAGGACGCATTCTCCATCGGCGTCGCCGGACCGTCCACACGATTCCACGAGCAAGAGGAGAGATCATGGCCAGCGCCCAGCGCACGGTCACATTCTCGCAGGCGATACGCACGTTCCTCAGGACCGGGATGTGCTCGGTCACGCTCTGCAGGGTCCTGGACAACGGCTTCGAGCACCCGCTTGAGCTCGAGGAGAAGGCCTCCGAGCTCCTGGCGGGCGGCATCCTTTCACGTGGCTACCAGTGCGGTCAGGTCTGGGGCGCGGCGCTCGCTGCCGGGGCGCAGGCGCACCGGCTCCTGGGCTCCGGCCCGCAGGCCGAGACGGCGGCGGTCGCCGCCGCCCGACACCTCACGGAGGCCTTCCGCGATCGCTATGGGAGTTGCGACTGCCGCACCGTCACGGGCGTCGACTTCGGGGCGGGGGCCGACCAGCTCTCGATCAAGGTCGCGGCCCGGTACGTCCTCAAGAACGGCTGGCGGTGCTTCCACATGGCCGGGCGGTACTCGGTCGCGGCGTTCGCTGAGATCGGCAGCGTCCTCTCCGGGGAGCAGGTGGAAGCGCCCTCCCCGCCGGTGAGCTGCGCGGCGCTCGTGGCGCAGAAGACGGGCGCGCCGGAGCTGCACCAGGTCATGGCGGCCGGGTTCGCGGGCGGCATCGGCCTGAGCGGCGGCGCCTGCGGAGCTCTGGGGGCGGCGCTCTGGATCCTCGACATGAAGGACAGGGAGCGGGGCTCGGACAAGGTCGGCTACAAGAGCGCCAGCGCGCCGGAGGTGATCGACCGGTTCGCGGCGAGCACCGGCTCGAAGTTCGAGTGCGCCGACATCGTCGGGCGGCGTTTCGAGAGCGTCGCCGATCACGCCGCCTACCTGCGCGACGGAGGGTGCGCGAGCCTGATCGAGCTGCTTGCCGTGCCGTGACGAGCAGCGGCGGTCGCCGACGGCGCGGGGCGTCGCCCGGCCGCCTCGGGGCGCCGTCTAGCTGTTCTAGTTCACGACGTTGTTGACAGGTGAGGGCCTGTCCTTATCGGTTGTTGGTGTCCAAGCCAAGACCGAAAGGAAGGCCCTCATGTCGCATCCTAACGCGAGACTCACCCCGCACGGCCGGCTGCTGCTCTGCCGGCGGATCGAGCGCCACGGTTGGCGCATCTCGTGCGCCGCCGAGGCCGCCGGCATCAGTCGCCAGACGGCGAGCAAGTGGCTCTCCCGCTGGCGGACCGAGGGCGCCGGCGGTCTCCACGACCGCTCCTGCCGGCCGCACCGCGTCAGCCTGCGCATCGTGGGCGAGGCGCTGCGCCGCGTCGTGCGCCTGCGCGTCACGCGGCGTCTGGGCCCGGCGCGCATCGCCTGGCATGCGCGTCTCGCTGCGGCGACGGTCTACCGCACCCTCAGGCGCCTCGGCCTGCACCGCCTGCGCCTCCTTGCGCCCCGTGAGCCGGTGGTGCGCTACTGCTGGCCGCATGCCGGCGATCTCGTCCACCTCGACACGAAGAAGCTCGGGCGCATCGGAGCCGGCGGCGGCAAGCGCTTCGGCGGGCCCACCGACCGCTACCGCGGCATCGGCTGGGACTACGTCCACGTGGCCGTCGACGACACCACCCGGCTGGCCTACGCCGAGGAGCTCTCAGACGAACACGGAGAGACGGCTGCCGCCTTCCTTGAGCGCGCCCTGGTCTTCTTCGCCGGCCACGGCGTCTCTGCGCAGCGCCTGCTCACCGACAACGGCAGCTGCTACATCTCGCACGCCTTCCGCCGGGCCGTCGAGAGGCACGGCCTGCGGCATCTGCGCACCCGCCCGCGGCGGCCGCAGACCAACGGCAAGGCGGAGGCCTTCGTGAAGACGGTGCAGAACGGCTGGGCCCACCGCCGGCCCTACGACTCGACCGCGGAGCGGATCGCTGCCCTGGACGGCTTCCTCACCTACTACAATGGCTACCGACCGCACGGTGGCCTGGACGGCGACACCCCGCTCGGCAGGCTCAGCGTGTCAACAACCTCGTGATGCGGAACA
>Ga0315281_10001448_pt1 | contig 34994 bp, 41 predicted proteins | sample YL17G07_0_MG_FD_204540 | JGI IMG/M metagenome (GOLD analysis project Ga0315281, IMG submission 204540) | Sediment microbial communities from Yellowstone Lake, YNP, Wyoming, USA - YL17G07_0 | ecosystem: Environmental > Aquatic > Freshwater > Lake > Sediment | place: USA: Wyoming | collected...
CTATCGCCTGCGGATTGCCGGAAACCCTGTTCGAAGGGTCCGGCGACCAGGGCGCGGGCCACGGTCCGTGCCGCAGGATCGCCCGCAACTCGCTATCCGCAAATTCCAACAACTGGGCGGCGGCACTTCCGGAAATCAGCGCAAGCAGCGCGGCAACAACGAAGCGCGTCACTCGATCCGGACGCTGTGCGTAAGACGCTCGCCGTCCAGTTCGAAGACGAACTCCCAATGCCCGGGCATGTGAAACAGCCATCCCTCCGAGAGGTAGCGTCCGCCGCCCGCGGGCTTCAGACTCGGCCGGTAATTCATGCCGTGCCTGTGCTCGGGCATGTGCGCGTCCAGTTTCACGCGTCCGGGCAACGTCGCCTGGGTCTTCGGGCAGGCAGCGAGCTCGAGCACAAACGGCTCGCCCACGGCGATTTTCACCGGAATGGTGCGGTAGCTGAGCGCCACCCGTTGCGATTCGACGCGCGTGCCGGGCGGCAGTTCGCACGCCTGCGCTGTTCCGCCAAATGCAGCCAGCACGATCAGTGCGCGGACAGGCTGCCGAACAGGTCTTCGCCGTTTTTCCACGCGATACGCTCCGCCACGTCCTTCGGCAGGTCGGCCAGCCATTGCCGCGACCAGTTTGCGTGCTCACCGATGTAGTGCCAGCGCTCGGGCGTGTAGGAGTCCGTGCCGACCATGAAGCGGTCGGGAAACTCCAGGAACGCAGCGCGCCAGTCGGGGTCCACCTTCCCGCCGCGCGCATGGTCGGTGCGGAACGCGAGATCGCACCAGAGGTTCTTGTGCTTGCGCAGCATCTCGCGCACTTTCTCCGGCCGGTCGAATCCGGAATGCGCCCACAGAATTTTCGCCTCCGGCCATTGCTTGAACAACCGTTCCACCGCGTCCACGTCGGAGTGCGCGTGCAGGAAAAGCTTGTGCTGGCGCGCCAGCTGTACCATACGGCGCGGCACCGGAAGCTCGGCGTCGGCGCCGTAAAGATGGAATTCGCCGATCCCGGCATAACGGTATTTCTTCAGCCGGTCCTCTAGATAGGGGATCACGCTCTGGTCGCGGAACCAGGAGCCGATCTCTCCGCGCGAACGGTAGGGACGCAACTCTGGGATCACGAGATCGGGCGCCTCGGCGACGAGCCGTTGCTGGCCTTCGTCGCCCGAGCTCGAAATCAGCGCCCGTTTCAGGCCCGCCTTGCGCAGGATCGCGATCGCCTGCTTGGGCGGCACCGAGTCCCAGGCGTCATGGCTGTAATGCAGGTGCGCGTCGAAAATCGGCAAGTCGGCGGCCGCCGCGCCAAGAGTGAGGCACAACCCCGCACCGGCAAGGAGTGCGCGCACGAGCCGCCTCATTCCGTGGCGCCGCTGCGCCCTAGCAGTTGTACCAACCCGGCGCCGGCACTGCCGCGCGACTTCGCGATGGACAGCGCGCTGTGGCCGCCCGCGCGTGCGTTCGGATCGGCCCCCTTGGACAGCAGCATCGCCGCAATCCCGGCATCGTCATTGGACACCGCGATCATGAGCGGCGTGTAGCCATCCGTCTGGCGGACATTCGGATTCTTGCCGTCGTCGAGCAGTTCCCTGACCGCCGCGCGGTCCCGCATCACGGTCGCGCTGACCAAGTCGTTGTAGCGCGAATAGATCTGGCGGATATTGGCCGGCCGACGGTAGCCGGGCTCTTCGAGCGCCGCGGCCACCGGGGGGGCGGCGGGCTTCTCGGCGGGCTTCTCCTCCGGCTGCGGCGCGGCAGGCGCTTTGGCCGTCACGCCGGAGCGCGTGGACATGGCCAGCCTGCCGGCCTCGGCACCCAACGCGGAACTCCGGCCCGCCAGGATCGTGCGCATGGCGTTCGCCAATGCTTCACTGCCCCAGCGCCCGGTATCCGTGTCAAGCAGCTTCACGTATTCGCCAATTTCCTCGTCGGTCGCGTTGCGATACGTCGCATGAAGAACCGAGCGGATCTGGCCGCGGGCCTGCTCGCGCATCGCGTTGAGTTGCGAGCCTACCGCCTGGAGCGATTCCTTCGGCACGCTCTTGCGCACTTTCCGCAGTTCGGCTTGCATCGAATCGGCCATGCCGCGCGCGATGGCCGTCGACATCTCCAGCGCCACCTCCGACGTGCGGGTCACGTCGTCGAGCGACTGGATCAGCTTGAGGCGCGCAGGCGACGGCGGGTTCTTGCGGAAGCTTTCCAGAAAATCCCTGACCGCCTCGGGCGACAGGCTGCGCGTTTCCTGCGACGTCATCTTGAGCGCGATCGGCTGGCGCAACACTTCGAGGAAGCGGCCCATCCGCTCGGCATCGAGGTTTTTCTTCAGGTTTGCTGCGAGATCTGCGGTCAAACTCGCGGGCTCAAATACGCGCTCCAGGATGTCGGTAACGGCCTTGAATTCCGCCGCAGCCGGACCCTCGGTATCGGCCTTCAGCACCACCTCGCGCGCAAAGGCCTGAAACAGGGTCCTGTGGCCCGAGGTCTCGACTACCTCCGCGATCAGCTGATCCGGATTCCTGGGGATCGGCTTGGCGGGGGGCTTTGCGGCAGCGGCGGGCTTGGCTGCGGCGGCCGGTGCTGGTGCGTCGGCCGCGGGCTTGGGCGCCGCCTTGGCGGCCACGGCCTTCGGCGGAGGAGGAGGCTCGTTCAGGAAATCCGCAAGGAAGAAAAACCACGCGCCGGCACCAGCCGCGAGCAACACCGCCACCCCCGTCAGAATTTTGGTTCGATTGTTCAGCTCGATCGCCATGTGCATTCCTCCCTTGAGACTGCCCGCTGCCGGGGCCATGATACCTGCGCGCGCGCGCCGACGCGAATCCACGCTGGGACCTTGGAGTAAACTTTGTCAATGACAAACGAACATGCCGCTGCGTTGAAGGGGATGGCGTTGTGCCGCGCGCTTTCGGGCGTGGAACTCGATGCAATAAGCGCCATAGTCGAGACGCAGGACATCGCCGCCGGCAAGGATCTGTTCCGCGAAGGCGATCCGGGCAACGGCCTTTTCCTGGTGGTAGCCGGCGAAATCGACGTCATCAAGCGCGGCCCGCGCGGCGATCGCTCGCTGGCGCGCATGGGCGCAGGCGGAGTCCTGGGCGAGATGTCGCTGATCACCTCCGACATGCGCTCCGCAACCGGCCGCGCCATTGTCGATTCGCGCGTGCTGCGCCTGCCCGTGCAGCGTTTCCGGACGCTGATCGAGGGCGGATCGATAGCCGCGCTCAAAATTTCCGCCGCGATCGCCGAAGTGCTGGCCCGCCGCCTCGCGACCATGAACACCATGGTGCTCGAGCTCGCTGACAAGGTCGATCCGGCCGGAAAAATACTTCCCGCGCTGAATGACACGGAACTCGCCGAAATGCACCGGAAGATGCAGGTCTGGTCGTTCTGACGCGTTGACGCGTCATCCAAGACTGCCTAGACGTTAAAGCGAAAATGCATGACGTCGCCGTCGTGCACGACGTAATCCTTTCCCTCGACGCGCAGCTTGCCGGCCTCCTTGGCGCCCACCTCGCCCTTGCAGGCGAGGTAGTCGCCATAGGTGGTTACTTCCGCGCGGATGAAACCGCGCTCGAAATCCGTATGGATCACGCCCGCCGCCTGGGGCGCGGTGGCGCCGACGGGCACCGTCCACGCCCGCGCCTCCTTCGGACCGACGGTGAAGTAAGTCTGCAGCCCGAGCAAGCGGTAGCCGGCGCGGATCACCCTGGCGAGACCCGCCTCTTCCATGCCCATGTCGGCAAGAAACATTTTCTTGTCCTCCTCCGGCATGTCGGCAATCTGCGATTCCAGCGCGGCGCAGATGGCGACCACGGGCGCGCCTTCTTTTTTCGCGAGCACTTCCACCGCCGCGAGCAGCGGGTTGTCCTTGAAGCCGCTCTCGGCGACGTTCGCCACGTACACGGTCGGCTTCATGGTAAGCAGGAACAACGGCTTGAGGACGAACAGTTCTTCCTTTGACCAGTCGATCGAACGAACCGGCTTGCCCTGATCGAGCGCCGCGAGCGCCTTGTCCAGAACGATGACCAGGCGCTGCGCCTCCTTGTCGCCACCCGTCTTGGCGAGCTTCGAGTTCCTTGAGAGCTGCTTCTCGACGGCGGCCAGGTCGGCGAGCGCAAGTTCGGTATTGATGACTTCGATATCGGATTCAGGGTCGACTTTTCCCGCGACATGGATCACGTTCGGATCTTCGAACGCCCGCACCACGTGCACGATGGCATCCGTTTCCCGGATAGTGGCGAGGAACTGGTTGCCGAGGCCCTCGCCCTTCGAGGCGCCGGCGACAAGGCCTGCTATATCGACGAACTCGACCGCGGCCGGGATGACCTTCTGCGATTTCTCGATCGCCGCCAGTCCGGCGAGGCGCGGGTCGGGAACTTCGACGATGCCCACGTTCGGCTCGATGGTGCAGAAAGGATAGTTCTCCGCCGCGATGCCGGACTTGGTCAGGGCATTGAAGAGGGTGGACTTGCCCACGTTCGGCAGGCCCACGATCCCGCAGCGCAGGCCCATTATTTCTTGCGCTTCGAGAACAAGGAACCGAATATACCTTTCAGCGCGGATTCTTCCGGCACTGGCTCCGGTTTCGGTTCCGGCTTTGCTTCGACCTTTGGTTCGGGCTTTTTCTCCACAGGTTTTTCTTTTTCGGCCGTGTGGAGCTTCTGCATCGCGCCCTGCATGTCCCCTGACAGGCAAAGCGGCAGCGCCTCGATGCCGCGGGCAATCGCAGCGTCCATCAGTTCACGCTCTTCCGACAGGGGTTTTTGCAGGACGTAATTGGCGACCGCATTCTTGTCCCCCGGATGGCCGATGCCCAGGCGCAGGCGCCAGTAATCGTGCGAGCCGAGCCGCTGCGAAATGTCCTTCAGGCCGTTGTGGCCGGCGATGCCGCCGCCCTGCTTCATCTTCGCCACACCCGGCGCGAAATCGAGCTCGTCGTGCACCACCAGGATCTCCGCCGCCGGTATCTTGAAAAAACCGGCCAGCATCTGCACCGCACGCCCGCTCGCGTTCATGAAACTTTGCGGCAGCACCAGCCAGGCGCCGTTCGAGCCCAGCCGGCCGACCAGCGCCTGGTACTTGCCGTCCTTGCGCAGCGCCACTCCCGAGCGCACGGCAAAACGCTCCACCAGCCAGAAGCCGGCGTTGTGGCGGGTACGTTCGTAGTCCTTGCCCGGATTTCCCAGGCCGACCACGAGGCGGATGGCGCCGGGCAAGGCTTACTTCTTCTCTTTCTTTTCGGCGGTTTTTTCCGCCGGCTTGCCGCCCTTGGCGGCGGCCTTGTCGCCGCCGGCCGCCGCATCCGCCGCCTTGTCGGGCGCAGCCTGCGCGGTCGTGGGCACGTCAGCTGCCGCAACAGCTTCGGTCGCGGTGGTTTCCTCTTCAACGACCAGCGCCGGCTGGATGACGGTCGCGACCACCGGGTTCTCGCCCCGGTGCAGCACGGCCTCGACCCCCTTGGGCAGCTTCAGGTCCTTGACATGCACCGAATGACCGATCGTCAGATGCCCCATGTCAACCTGGATGAATCCCGGCAGATCGTCCGGCAGGCAGGTGACGTCGAGTTCGTTCAGGACGTGGTTCGGAATCCCGCCCTGCTCCTTCACGCCCGGCGAGACCTCGGCGTTGACGAAGTGCAGCGGCACCTTCATGTGGATCTTCCGGTCCTTGGAGATGCGCTGGAAGTCGATGTGCTGCACATGCCCCTTCCAGGGATGCATGTTGAACGCGCGCAGCAGCACGTCCTGCGCGATGCCATCGAGCTTGAGCGTCAGGATGGAGGCGTGGAACGCCTCGTTGGTGAGGTGCCGGTAGAGCTCCTTGTGGTCGAGCTCGATCGTCACTGCATCCTTGTCGCCGCCATAGACGATGCCCGGGACATTGCCCGTGCGGCGCAGACGGCGGCTCGCACCCGTCCCTTGCGCCTCGCGCTTGCGCGCATTGATTTCGATTTTCATCGCAATACTCCTTCAGTTTCCACCGGTTCCGCGACCAGACCCCGGCGGGGTTGGAAAACTATTCTATGAACAACGAACTCACCGAGTCTTCGGTGAATATCCTCAGGATCGTTTCCGCGAGCAGGCCCGCCACCGACAGGCTGCGGATCTTCTCGCAGGCGCGCGCGTCCTCGCGCAGCGGTATCGTATCGGTGACCACCAGCTCGTCGATGTCGGACGCCGCAATGCGCGCCACCGCGTTGCCCGAAAGCACCGCGTGCGTACAGTAGGCGACGACTTTCGTCGCGCCCTCCGCCTTGAGCACCTCGGCCGCCTTGCACAGCGTGCCGGCGGTATCCACCATGTCGTCCATGATCACGCAGGTGCGGCCCTTGACTTCGCCGATCACGTTCATGACTTCCGAAACATTGGCGCGCGGACGGCGCTTGTCGATGATCGCCAGGTCCGATTCGAGCCGTTTCGCGAGGGCGCGGGCACGCACCACGCCGCCGACGTCGGGCGATACGACGATCAGATTCTCGTAACCCTGCTTCCAGACATCGCCCAGCAGCACCGGCGCGGCGTAGATATTGTCCACCGGCATGTCGAAGAAGCCCTGGATCTGGTCGGCATGCAGATCCATCGTCAGCACGCGCGAAATTCCGGCAGAGGTGAGCATGTTGGCCACCACCTTGGCGCTGATCGCCACCCGCGCCGAGCGCGGGCGCCGATCCTGGCGCGCGTAGCCGAAGTACGGGATCGCCGCCGAGACGCGGGCGGCCGAGGAGCGCTTGAGCGCATCGACCATCACCATCAACTCCATCAGATTGTCGTTGGTCGGCTGGCAGGTGGATTGCAGCACGAACACGTCCTTGCCGCGCACGTTTTCCATCACCTCGACCATCACCTCGCCATCGGAGAACTTGCCAACCACGGCGCGCCCGAGCGAGATGTTGAGGTGCTTGACCACCTTCTGCGCCAGGCTCGTGTTCGCGTTGCCGGCGAACACCATCAAACGGTCCATGGCGGCGCGGGGATTGAGCGGGTTCATGTTTTTGAGAAAATGGCTGGGGCGCTAGGATTCGAACCTAGGAATGCCGGAATCAAAATCCGGTGCCTTAGACCAGCTTGGCGACGCCCCAGAAGTGTTACTTATCGTGAGCCCATTCGTGAAGAGGGTGACGCTCGAGGCCCCGGGCGACAAAGCCCCGCATTGCTGCCGGCAGTTCACTGTGCAGCGCGATCGCATCTTCTTCCCGTGGAAATTCGGCAAAAACGCAGGCTCCGGAACCCGTCATGCGCGCCTGCGGGCTGCGCTTTCTCAGCCACGCAAGATGCTGCGCGATTTCCGGATATCGGCGCAGCACGACAGACTCGAGATCGTTGCGGCCCTGCCCCGATAAAAAGGGCGATATTTTGAGCGGTTTCGTATCCCGTGTCAACGAAGCATCGGAGAAGATTTCTTTTGTCGAAACCGGGACTTGGGGCGTCAAAACCAGGTACCAGGCGGGCTCCAGGTCGAGCGCCTGGAGGCGATCCCCAACGCCCTGTCCGAGCGCGCTGCGGCCGAAGACGAAAACGGGCACGTCGGCGCCCAGGCGGGCGCCCAGCTCCAGAAGGCTTTCCCTTTTCAAATTCAAATTCCAGAACCGGTTCAGAACCAGCAGCACCGTCGCCGCATCGGAGGAGCCGCCGCCCAGGCCGCCGCCGACCGCAAGCTGCTTGTCCAGCTCGATGTCGGCGCCTTTCGCGATACCTGCGGCGCCTTGAAGCAGGCGCGCCGCGCGCACGCAAAGATTGTCCTCGCCGAACGCCCCACGGAAGCGGATTTCCGCGTCGTCGCGCGTCCGGATGCCGACGCGGTCGCAGCGGTCGATCAGGCGGAACACGGTTTGCAGCTCGTGCATGCCGTCGGCCCGGCGCCCCAGCACGTGCAGGAAGAGGTTCAGCTTTCCGGGCGCCGGAAACCATTGCAGGGGCGAATTCACGCGCCAACTCCTGCGCTACTTATCATTTCCACTCCGAAATCGCCAGCCTCAGCTCAAGCCCGGGATAGGTGAGCGTGAGACGGGAAGGCAGCGCATCGGCGTACTCCAGATAGCGGATCATCCAGCCCGACTGCTCGAGCTCGGCGAGGCGCCCCGCCGCGTCCCTGCGTTCGGCGGTGGGCCTCGGCGCCGGCTGTGAAGCCGCGCGGCCGCGCACCCAGTCCGCCAAGCCGAGGAGCGGCAAGCGGAACCCGAGCACCTGGTCGGTAAGCGCTTCGGCGTCCGCGGCCCTGAATTCGCGCCCATCCTGCGTCGTGAGCACGACCTCGTCGCCGGTGCGTACGATGCGCGCGATGCCCTGCCCAAGGGGTGAGGTCAGTAACAGCTCGTCCGTGCGCGCGCCGTGGCGCCAGGCGACGCCGCCGCTGCCCGCGTCGTCCCGGTAACGCACCGCGATGCGGCCCGCGAGCTCGAACTGGACATCGGCTGCAGGAAACAGGAACTCCGGCGTGGCGCATGCTGCGAGCAACAGCGTCGCGGCGGCGGCACGGAGACTTCGCACGGCGCTAGGGATTGAAACGCTTGAGCGTTTTCTGGATCGTCTCGTTTTCGGGGCTCGCCTTGAGCGCTTCCTGCCAGATGTGCCGCGCTTCATCGCGTTCGCCAAGCGCCCACAGCACTTCGCCCAGGTGCGCGCCGATCTCGCCCTCGGGGCGGCCCTCCCAGGCGCGCCGCAACTGCTGCGCGGCGCCCTTCAGGTCGCCCATGCGGTACAACACCCAGCCCAGCGAGTCGAGAATGAAGAAATCGGCAGGCGCGAACTCGAGCGCCTTCTCGATCAATTGCTTCGCCTCGGGCAGGCGCACGTTGCGCTCCGCGTACGAATAGCCCAGCGCGTTGTAGGCATGCGCATGGTCGGGCTTCAGCTGGATCAGCCTTTTCAGACTGGATTCGAGAATGTCGAAGCGATCGAGTTTCTCCGCCGTGAGCGCATGGTCGTACAGCAGGTCGGGCTGGTCGGGGGTCTTGGCGAGCGCCCCGCCGAGCAGGTCGAAAGCCTCGCGATGCAGGTTCGCCTCGCGCAGCAGCTGCGATTCGGCCACCAGCAACTGCACGCGCTGCGGCTCGCCCTGAACGCTGACGCCGCGCAGGTAGGCGCGCGCTTCCTCCAGCTTGCCCTGCTTGGCGATCGCGTTGGCCGTGCGCATGCGCGCCGGCAGCGCCTGCTCGCCTCTCTGGATCGCCTTGTACCACTCGATCGCCTGCGGCCAGTTTTTTTGCTCTTCGGCAATCTGGCCCAGCGTGTAGCGCACCGTATCCGCATCGCGGTAGCCCAGCTCGAGCAGCCGCGTCATGCTGGCCTCCGCCACCGCGTACTCCTTGACCTGGAGCGCGAGCAGGCCGACCGCGTAGATCGCGTCGGTGTCTTTCGGGAAGCGCCTGGCGATCGACTCGAACTCCGCGCGCGCTTCCGGATAGCGCTTGTCGAGGACCAGCGTGCGCGCATAACCGAGCCGCACGTCGCGCGAATCCGGATATTTCTCGAGGAAGGCCGCGAGGCGCCTCGCGGCCTCGGCAGGGGAGCGCCGCTGCAGCAGTTGCGCCTCGTAGATCGCGGCAATTTCCCAGTCCGGTCGCAACGCCATCGCGCTGCGCGCTTGCGCCAGCGCGAGCGCTTCGTCCTTCGCGGCAGCCGCGGCCTGCGCAACCGCGAGATGCGCCTGCGGCAGGCCCGGATAGCGCTCCGCGAGCTTGCGCACCACGCGCAGGTTTGCCACCGGATCAGGATTGCCCACCAGCAACCGCCCCAGTTGCATGAAACCGTTTGCCGCTGCGTTGGCGTCGGTGGCGAGCAGTTTGGCGAGATAGGGCTCGGCCTCGTCCACGCGCTTGGCGCCCACCAGCAGGACCGTCACGGTCTGCAGCGCCTGCGCCGAAGCGGGGTCGGTTTCATGCCAGATGCGCGCCGATTCCAGCGCCAAAGCCGGCATGCGCGCAAAATTCGCGATCTCGACGGCGCGCCGCGCGACGCGAGGATCACGCGTGCGCCTGGCGAGTTCGAGATAGGTCTGCGCCGCGAGCCCGGGATTGCCGCGCTGCGCGGCGATTTCGCTCAACAGGAAGTCATAGAGCGTTTGCCCGGTGAGATTCTGGAGCGGCAGGTTCGCGGGTGCGCCGGCGACGGGCGCCGCGACGACCGGGGGCGGCGCATCGTCATCGTCGTCGCCCTCGTCGGCCTGCTGCTGGGCTTGAGCACCGCTTAGCAGGAAACCTGTGGCAATGAGCGACGCGGCGGACGCAGCAAGCCAGCGTGAAAGTGCGGACATGAACTCGCCAGTGTAGGTATATTCCGTGCCACGCACAAGATAACCTGCGAGTAAGCTGCGCGATGCCCGAACTCCCTGAAGTCGAGGTCACCTGCAGGGGCATTGCACCCCATCTTGTCGGGCGAATGATCAACGCAGTGGCCGTGCGCGAGCCCCGGCTGCGCTGGCGCATCCCCACTGAGGTCCGCTCGCTCGCCGGGCGCGTGGTGCGCGCGGTCACCCGGCGCGGCAAGTACCTGCTGCTCGATTGCGGTGACGGGCACCTCATCGTGCACCTGGGCATGTCGGGGAGTCTGCGCCTGGTCGCCACCGGGACGCCGCCCGGCAAGCACGACCATTTCGACCTCGGCATCGGCAACCAGCTGCTGCGCCTGCGCGACCCGCGCCGTTTCGGCGCGGTGCTCTGGACGGCGCAATCACCCGAGATGCATCCGCTGATCCGCCATCTGGGCATCGAACCGCTGTCGCGTGCGCTCGACGGCCGGCGCCTGCATGCGCTCACGCGCGGGCACCGAACTGCGATCAAGCCGTTCCTGATGGATGGGCGGCACATCGTCGGCATCGGCAACATCTACGCCTCCGAAAGCCTGTTCCTTGCCGCGATCCATCCGCGCACGCGCGCCAGCCGGTTGTCAGCCAAGCGCAGCGCGCGCCTTGCGGGCGCAGTCAAGACCACGCTACGCAACGCGATCCGGGCCGGCGGGTCGTCGCTAAAGGACTACGTCGGCAGCGACGGCGCGCAGGGCTGCTTCCAGCGCCGCGCCTGGGTCTACGACCGTGAAGGCCAGGATTGCAGGCGTTGCGGCGCGCAGATCCGCCGCGTAGTGCAGGGGCAGCGCGCGACCTTCTACTGCCCGGGATGCCAGCGCTAAGCGCCCGGCGATTTCACTTTGGCCGCGAGCTTTTCGTGCACCACCGGGTGGACGAACTTCGACACGTCGCCGCCCAGCGTGGCAATCTCGCGTACCAGCGTCGCCGAGATGAACATGTGCTGCTCGCCGGGCGTAAGGAACACCGTCTCGAAATCCGGATTGAGCGCGCGGTTCATGCCCGCGAGCTGGAATTCGTACTCGAAATCAGAAACCGCGCGCAGTCCGCGCAGCACGACGCGCGCATCCTGCTGGCGCACGAACTCGGTCAGCAGACCGGTGAAACCGACCACCGTCAGGTTCTTGACGTCGGAGAGCACTTCCCGCGCCATGAAGATGCGCTCCTGCAGGGTGAAGAACGTGCGCTTGGTGCGGCTGTCGGCAATGCCGAGAACCAGGTTACCGAACAGCCGGCTCGCGCGCCGCACCAGGTCCTCGTGCCCGCGCGTGAGCGGATCAAACGTTCCTGGATATACCGCTTTGATCATGGCCGCCCCTTGCTGGCATCCCAGCGCAATAGTTGATAACTCACCTGCCCGGCCCTGGCGCGCTTCAGCTCGGTCCATGGCGCCGCTGCTTCGACCGGCGCCTCCGATTCGACATAGACGCGCGCACCCGGTTCCAGCCGCGACACAAGTGCTTCGAGTGCCGCCGGCACCGCATTCTGCCTGAACGGCGGATCGAGGAAAACCACGTCGAAACGATTGCGCTCGCGTGCAAGGAAGGCTGCCGCGTCGTCGCACACGATCGTCACCTGGGTTGCCTCCAGCGCGGCCCGGTTGCGCTCGAGTTCCGCCGTGGCGGCGCGGTCTTTCTCCACCAGCACCACCCGCGCCGCGCCGCGCGACGCGGCCTCGAAACCGAGCGCACCGCTGCCAGCGTACAGATCCAGGCAGGCGAGCCCGCTCAGGTCCTGGCCGAGCCAGTTGAACAGCGTCTCCCTCACCCGGTCGGGCGTCGGGCGCAGTCCGGGGCGCGCGGGCACGCGGATCAGGCGGCTGCGATACTTGCCGCCGATCACGCGCAAAGTTCCCGCAGTGGTGCCGCGATTGCCTTTGCTAGAATTCACGCATCCATGTTAGCAGCGACTTCCTGGGCGGCGCGCCTCAAGGCGGGACTGGCGCGCACTCGCGAAGCGCTCGGCGGTGCGCTTGGCGGTGGCCTTGGCGCGCTTCTTCTCCGCCGTAACATCGACGAGGCGCTTTTCGGCGAACTGGAAAGCGCGCTGCTGACGGCCGATTGTGGCGTCGAGGCGACCCGCGCGTTGCTCGATGATCTCCGGAGCAGGGTAAAAAAGCAGCGTATCGTGGACGGTGTTGCGCTCAAAGCGGCGCTCAGGGCGGCACTCATCGAGCGCCTCGCGCCGCTCGAACGCCGGCTCGATACCGGCGGCCACAAGCCCTGCGTCATCGTGGTCGCCGGCGTCAACGGCTCGGGCAAGACCACCTCGATCGGCAAGCTCGCGAAATGTCTTCAGGGCCGCGGCCTTAAGGTGATGCTCGCCGCCGGGGATACTTTTCGCGCCGCGGCGCGCGAACAACTCGCGGCCTGGGGCGAGCGCAACGGCGTGACGGTAATCGGACAACAGGGCGGCGATCCGGGCGCCGTGGTTTTCGATGCCATCGGCGCGGCGATGGCGCGCGGCGCGGACGTGCTGATCGCCGATACCGCCGGCCGGCTGCCCACGCAACTGCACCTGATGGAGGAAATCAAGAAAGTGAAGCGGGTCATCGCCAAGGCGCTGCCCGGCGCGCCGCATGAGGCGCTGCTGGTACTCGATGGGGGCACCGGGCAGAACGCGATTGCGCAGGTAAAGGCTTTCGACGACGCGCTCGGCCTCACTGGCCTGATTCTCACCAAACTGGATGGCAGCGCGAAGGGTGGAGTAATTCTGGGAATAGCCAAAGCCAGACCCATCCCTCTGCTTTTCGTCGGCGTGGGCGAAGGAATCGATGACCTGCAGCCCTTCGTCGCCAGTGATTTCGTGGGGGCACTGGTTGATTAGCTTCGCGAGCGTGGTCAAGCGCTACCCCGGCGGCCAGGAGGGGCTCAAGGGCGTCTCCTTTGCCATCGAGCCGGGTGACTTCGCGTTCGTCGCCGGGCATTCGGGCGCCGGCAAATCCACGCTGCTCAAGCTGATCCCGGCACTCGAGCGACCCAGCAGCGGGACGATCCTGGTCAACGGCCAGAACGTCGGCGCCCTCAAGCGCGCCGCCCTGCCCTTTCTGCGGCGCAACCTCGGCCTGGTGTTCCAGGACCAGAAACTGCTCTACGACCGCAGCGTCTACGACAACGTGATCCTGCCGCTCGCCTTCGGCGAACTGGGCGGGCGCGAGGCGGCGCGCCGCGCCCGCGCGGCACTCGAGAAGGTAGGCTTGCTCGCGCGCGAGAAAGCCAACCCGATCCAGCTCTCGGGCGGCGAACAGCAGCGGCTCGCCATCGCGCGCGCCGTCGTCAACCGGCCCTCGGTGCTGATCGCCGACGAGCCCACGGCCAACCTGGACGCCGAGTCGGCCGCGGCGATCCTCGAAATCTTCGCCGCCTTCAACCGGGTCGGCGTCACCGTGCTGGTCGCCACGCACGACGAAGCGCTCATCGGGCGCTTTGCAAAGCGGGTGCTGCGCCTGGCCAAGGGCCGCATCGTCGAATGAGAATGCGCGAATGAAAACCTGGCTGCGGCAGCACCGCCAGGCGATCGCGGCCGCGTTCGGCAAGCTCGCCGCGCAAAAGTCGGCCGCGTTGCTGAACGCCCTGGTGATCGGCATCGCGCTCTCGCTTCCCGCGGGCGGCTACGCGCTGCTCGCCGGCCTGCGCAGCGTGACGCAGGGTGCGTCCCTCGAGCCGCAACTGTCGGTGTTCCTGCGCGGCGAAACCAAACGGCCGCAAGCCGATGCGCTCGGCGCGCAGCTGAAAAGCGATGCGCGCCTGGGCGATGTGCGTTTCGTGTCGCGCGAACAGGCACTGAAGGAATTGCAGGCGACTGAAGGCCTTGCCGAAGTGGTCGCCGCGCTGAACCGCAATCCGCTGCCGGACGCATTCGTGGTACGGCCAAAGGTCGCGGACGCCGCGGCCCTCGATGGTCTGGCAAGGGAACTGCGCGCGATGCCTGCAGTGGCACACGTGCAGGTCGATTCGGCCTGGGCGCGGCGCCTGCGCGCGTTCGCCGGCACGGCGCGGCTTGCGATCGCCCTGCTCGCGGCGCTGCTCGCTTTTGGCCTCGTCGCCATCACTTTCAACACCATCCGCCTGCAGATCCTCACCCAGCGCGCCGAGATCGAGATTTCCAAGCTGATCGGCGCCACCGATGCTTTCATCCGCCGCCCGTTTTTCTACCTGGGTGCCCTCCAGGGCCTTGCCGGGGGGGCGCTCGCCCTGGCGATCCTTTGGGGTAGCCTCGCTGCCCTGAACCTCGGTGTCTCGGAACTCGCCGCAAGCTACGGTTCGGCCTTCCGGTTGACGTTTCTCGCGCCAGGCGACGCGCTCGCCGTGTTGCTGTTCTCGGCCGCCTTGGGGTGGCTTGGTGCTTTCTTATCAGTGAGCAAATACTTACGGGAAATAGAGCCAAAATAGATCTTATTTAACTCAAGTAGATCTGGAACCTGGAAGAGAATTGGCACTCTAAGTCACAGAGTGCTAAGATCCCTTTAACCAAGGAGGCAAGTCATGCAGACGGCGATGTCTTTGCCGATGACGCTACCGACCCCCGTATCGGCCGGCAGCATCGAGGACTACATCCAGGCGGTCAACCGGATTGCGCTATTGAGCGCGGAAGACGAGCGTGCGCTCGCGACCCGGCTGAGAGAGAAGAATGACCTCGAGGCAGCGAGCCAGCTGGTGCTGTCGCACCTGCGCCTCGTGGTGTCGATCGCGCGCGGCTACCTGGGCTACGGCCTGGCGCACGCCGATCTCATCCAGGAAGGCAATATCGGCCTGATGAAGGCGGTGAAGCGCTTCGACCCGGCGCGCGGCGTACGCCTGGTCTCGTTCGCGATCCACTGGATCAAGGCCGAGATCCACGAGCACATCCTGCGCAACTGGCGGCTGGTGAAGGTCGCCACCACCAAGGCGCAGAGGAAGCTGTTCTTCAATCTGCGTTCGATGAAGCCGGGGCTCGCCCCGCTCACGGCCGTGGAAATCAGGCGCATTGCGACGACGCTGAAGGTCAAGCCGGAGGAAGTCACCGAGATGGAAACCCGTCTTGCCGGGCGCGAGGTCGCCTTCGAAGCCGACGACAACGACGAAGACGCGGCCTACGCGCCGGTGCACTATCTCGCCGCCGACCCCGATGCCGAGCCTTCGCGCGTGCTCGAAGCCGAGGAAGACCACAAAGTCGAGTCGGCGGGCCTGCATAGCGCGCTCGCCGCGCTCGATCCCCGCAGCCGGCGCATTGTGGAAGCGCGCTGGCTGAAGGAAAAGGACGGCGCCACGCTCCACGACCTGGCGGCCGAGTTCAAGGTCTCGGCCGAGCGCATCCGGCAGATCGAGGCCAAGGCGATGGAGAAAATGCGCAAGGCGATGCAGTCCGCGGGGCGCGAAAAGCGCGCTCTCTCTGCCCCGGCTGCAGCCTAGCGTTTCTCGGCCAGCAGCGCGCGCAGGTCGTCGGCGAGGTCCTGCGCGATGCGGTCGTAGCGCACGAACAGCCGCAACTGGCCTTGCGGATCGATGACGTAGCTTTGCCCGCTATGGTCCACGGTATAGGCGCCGGGCGCACTGCCGGCACGTTTCTCGTAGAAAATCTTGAATTCCTTCGCCGCGCGTTGTGTTGCGGCAAGGTCGCCGTACAGACCCAGAAAGCGCGGATCGAACGCGGGCACGTACTGGCCAAGTACCTCTGGGGTATCGCGCTCGGGGTCCACGGTGACGAACAACACCTGCACGCGCGCGGCATCCTTGCCGAGCTTTTTCATGACCTCGGCCATTTCCACGAGCGTCGTCGGGCAGACGTCGGGGCAGTGCGTGTAGCCGAAGAACAGCACCACCACCTTGCCGCGGAAGTCCGCCAGTGTCCGTGGCTTGCCGTCATGCCCGGTGAGCGCGAGTTCCTTGCCGAAGTCCGCGCCGGTGATGTCGGTGCCGCGGAATTTCGGCGCATCCGGGCTGCACGCGGCAACGAGCAGTGCGACAAGAAGAACGCTAGAGCGCCAGATAGTGGTCAACGAGAAGTGCTGCGAAGAGGGCCGCTAGATACACGATCGAATAGCGGAAACAGCCGCGCGCGAGGCGGTCGCTATAGGCGATGTAGATTCGCACTGCGTAGCCGATGTAGACGAGGCCGAGCACGACCGCCGCCGCGAGATAGAGCCAGCCGCTCATGCGCACGGCATACGGCAGCAACGAGACGCCGAACAGGATCAGCGTGTAGAGCAGCACCTGCAACCGCGTGTAGTCCTTACCGTGCGTCACCGGCAGCATCGGCACGCCCGCCTTGGCGTAGTCCTCGGTGCGGTAGAGCGCGAGCGACCAGAAGTGCGGCGGCGTCCAGGCGAAGATAATCAGGAACAACAGCATCGCCTCGGTTGTCACATCTCCGGTGACTGCCGCCCAGCCCAGCACCGGCGGCATCGCCCCGGAGGCGCCGCCGATCACGATGTTCTGCGGCGTGAGCGGCTTCAGGATCACCGTGTAGACCACCGCGTAGCCGACAAAGGTGGCAAGCGTCAGCCACATGGTGAGCGCGTTCACGTAGTGCAAAAGGACCCAGAGGCCGAAACCCCCGACGGCGCCGGCGAATATCACGGTCTGCAGCGGCGTCAGATCACCGCGCGGCAGCGGCCGCCAGCTGGTGCGCTTCATGCGCGCATCGATCTTGCGTTCGACCAGGCAGTTCACCGCCGCCGCCGCGCCGGCGACCAGCGCGATGCCGAGCGTCGCGGCCAGCAGGATCTGCAGCGGCACCATGCCGGGCGCCGCGAGCAGCATGCCGATCACCGCGGTAAATACAATCAGCGTAACTACGCGCGGCTTGGTGAGCGCGACGACGGCCCGAACGCGGCTGCTGAGCGTCCTGGCGGTGGATTCGGGGAGAAATTCTGCGGACAAGGCGAAAAATTTTAGCACGCAGCGGCGCCGGCCCTCAGCCGAAACCCGACACCTTCAGCAGGCGCTGCAGATCCTTGATGACCCGCGCAGGGTCCGGGTCGCGCGGAAAACGCATCATCAGATTTCCCAGCGGGTCGACCAGGTAGATGTGCTCGGCGGTCGAGCGCTCCGCGGGAAACGACGCCGCCAGCGCCGCGCCCCGGAAAACGATCGTCGTGCCTTCGATCGCGACCAGCAGCGCGGGCGCCGGCTGCACCGTGTCGGTGACCAGCCAGAGCCGCTCGAGGCGCGTCATGTCCTTGCCCTGCGCGCGCCGCACCTGGCGCATGAAATAGTGCTTGCGCTCGCAGGCAGTGTCGCAGGCACCGCCGTCGAACTGGACCAATACCCATTTTCCCTTCAGCGCGGCGAGCGGCGGCAATGCCGCCGGGCGCGGCGATAGCAGCGTGCCATAGTTCCCGGCCGCGCCGGGGGCGAGGTCGAACCACCAGATGATCCAGCTCGCGCCGATCGGCAGCAGGAAAAATGCCGCGAGCAGCGCGAGCTTGGCACGGCCGCGCGCCACCGGATCGCTAGGAATAAGGTTTTTCACGCTTGATATTCAAAACCAGAAGCAAGGCAACCGAAAGTGCCGCGAGCGAGTACCACTGCAGCGCGTAGCTCTGGTGCGTCTCGACACCTGCGTCGGCGCGCGGCCAGTCGCGCACCAACCCGTCGTCAAGCGTGGCATGCTGCTCGATCACGTAGGGCTCGAGCGCGAGCCCGGACCAGGCGGCAAACTGCTCCGGCGTCACGTTCTGCCAGACATTTCCCGCGGGCTTCGCCGCGTCCGGCGCATAGGCGTGCGGAAAACGTTGCAGGCGCAACCCCGACACGGCGATTTCCCCGGCAGGCGTGCGAAATTCGGGCAGTTGATCGCGGCTGGCGCCCGCCGGCGCCCAGCCTCGATTGACCAGCACGTGCTTCGCGCCGGCGAGCTGAAACGGTTGCACGATATGGTAACCGGGCCTGCCACGGTAGACTTTGTTGTCCAGGAATACGGTGTACTGCGAATCGAATCTACCGCGCAGCACGACCTGCTCGGCCGTAGTTCCGGCAGAGCGCTTCTGCGCGGCGCGCTCCGACTGCCAGTTGCCCAGCGCGATGCCCGCGGCGCAAGCGGCGGCGGCAAGCGCGAGGGCCCAGGCTCGGGGGCGGAAAGTGTATCCTGCGCGCATGCGTTACGTGGTGATCGCCATGCTGGTGCTGATCGTCGCCAGCCTCGCCTCGGCATTGTTCTTCATGACCAAGGGGCGCGACGACCCGAAGCGGATGGCAAAGGCGCTGACCCTCCGGGTCGTCTTGTCGGTCCTACTGTTTCTGATGCTTATGGCCGGCTACTACTTCGGCCTTTTTCCGGATCGACTTTGAACTACAGCCAGTAGACGAAGATAAAGAGGCCCAGCCACACCACGTCGACGAAGTGCCAGTACCAGGCCACGCCCTCGAAGGCGAAGTGATGTTCGGGCTTGAAATGGCCCGACAGGCAGCGGAACCAGATCACCGCCAGCATGATGGCGCCGCAGGTGACGTGGAAACCGTGAAAGCCCGTGAGCATGAAGAAGGTCGTGCCGTAGGCGCCGGTGGTGAGCTTCAGGTTCAGCTCCGAATAGGCGTGCGAGTACTCGATCGCCTGGCAAATCAGGAACGCGACCCCCAGCAGGATCGTCAGCCCCTGCCAGAAGAGCAGCTTGCCGCGGTTGCCGGCAATGAGACCCCAGTGCGCCAGGGTAATGGTCACCCCCGACGACAGGAGCAGCACGGTATTCAGCGCCGGCAGCCCCCAGGCCCCCATCGGCGAAAACTTCTCCTCGAATCCCGGGCCCGCCGAGGGCCAGTGACCAGTGAAGCCGGGCCAGAGGTAAGTGTTGTGGTCAAGGCTCGCGAGGTCGGGCACCGACATCACGCGCGTCCAGAAAAGAGCCCCGAAGAAGCCGGCGAAGAACATCACCTCGGAAAAGATGAACCAGCTCATGCCCCAGCGGAACGACAGGTCCTCCCAGGCGCCGTACTTGCCGGCTTCCGACTCGCGGATCACGTCGCCGAACCACCGAAACATCATGTAGAGCAGGATCATGAACCCAAGCGCGACGCCGACCCAGCCGCCGTTCGAGGCGTTCATCACCAACACCCCGCCGAGCGCCATGCAGAACAGCGCGAAGGCGCCCATGATCGGCCAGGGCATCGGTTGCGGTACGTGGTAATGCGCCTGCCGGGTCGTGGTGGATGCGCTTTGTTCCATCTTGATCTCCCTGGGCCTAGCTCAGCACGATCTTCACGATCGTGAGCAACGTGAATATGAACAGCATCAAAAAAACAATTGCCGCGATGAGCAGATGCGCCGGCTTGAGCGGCGCGCTTTCGTGGTCTGCCTTGCGGCGGATGCCGATCGCGCCGGCCAGCACCGTCTTAACGGTGCCGGCGAACGAGCTCTTGCGCACGGCGCTGTCCGCACTCTGCATCAGCTCTTGCCCGCGACTTCGAAGAAGGTGTACGACAGCGTGAAGGTCTTGATCTCCGCGGGCAGCGAGGCATCGACCACGAAGCTCACCGGCATCCTGCGGGTTTCGCCGGCCGCCAGAGTCTGCTGCGTAAAGCAAAAGCACTCGAGTTTGCGCACGAACTGGCCGGCGAGCGCCGGGCCGTAGCTCGCCACCGCCTGGCCGGTCACTGGCGCGCTGCGCACGTTGGCGACCTCGAAGTCGACCTGCACCAGCTCGCCGGGGTGCACGTTCATGTGCCGCACCACGGGCTGGAAACGCCAGGGCATGCCGTGCGCGTTGGCGTCGAACTCGACAGACACCGTGCGCGTCGTATCGACCTGCGTATTGGCCGCCGGCTCGGTGCGCTCCACCAGCGAATTGACGCCCAGTGCGACGCAGATTTTTTCGTAGAACGGCACCAGCGCGAAGCCAAAGCCGAACATCGCCACCGCGACGATCGAGAGGCGCGTGAACATGCGCCTGTTATTGAGGGTCTGCTCGAGGTTCATAGCTTAATAAAGTAATACTTGGCGATAATCGCGCAAAATGTCGTCAGCGCGACAAACCCCAGCAGCAGGGCGGTCTTGAGATTTCGGCTCACGCGCGTTTTTTATTTCAACACCGGCGGCGTCTCGAAGGTGTGGTACGGCACCGGCGTCGGCAGATGCGTCCACTCCAGGGAATCGGCGCCTTCCCAGGGCTTGTGCGGCGACTTCTCACCGCCGCGGATCGCCTTCAGGATGACGTAGAGAAACAGCAGCTGCGTCAAGCCGAAGCCAAAGGCGCCGATCGAGCTGATCTTGTTCCAGGTCTCGAACATCAGCGGGTAATCGGGAATGCGGCGCGGCATGCCGGCCAGGCCCAGGAAGTGCTGCACGAAGAAAGTCAGGTTGAAGAAGATCATGGTCAACCAGAAGTGCCATTTGCCCAGCGTCTCGTCGTACATCTTGCCGGTCCATTTCGGCAACCAGAAGTAGACCCCCGCGAAGGCCGCAAAGAGCGCCCCCGCCACCATCACGTAGTGGAAATGCGCGACCACGTAATAGGTGTCGTGCAGCTGGATGTCGATCGGCACCAAGGAGAGCACCAGGCCGGTGAATCCGCCCAGCGTGAACAGGAACAGGAAGCCGATCGCGAACAGCATCGGCGTCTCGAAGGTGAGCGAGCCCTTCCACATCGTCGCCACCCAGTTGAACACCTTGACGCCGGTCGGCACCGCGATCAGGGTCGTCGCATACATGAAGAACAGCTGCCCCTGCACCGGCATACCCACCGTGTACATGTGGTGCGCCCAGACCATGAACGACAGGATCGCGATCGCGGAGGTCGCGTAGACCATCGAGGCGTAGCCGAACAGCGGTTTTCTGGAGAAGGCCGGGATCACCTGCGACACCACGCCGAAGGCGGGCAAGGCGATGATGTAGACCTCGGGGTGGCCGAAGAACCAGAAAATGTGCTGGTAGAGCACCGGATCGCCGCCGCCCGCGGCGTTGAAGAACGAGGTGCCAAAGTGCCGGTCCGTCAGCGTCATGGTCACGGCGCCAGCGAGCACCGGCATCGACGCCACCAGCAGGTAGGCGGTAATCAGCCAGGTCCAGCAGAAAAGCGGCATGCGCATCAGGGTCATCCCGGGCGCGCGCATGTTGAGGATGGTGGTGATGATGTTGATCGACCCGAGGATCGAACTCATGCCGAGCAGGTGCACGGCAAAGATGGTGAGGTCCATGCCCATGCCCATCTGCACCGTGAGCGGCGCATACAGCGTCCAGCCCACCCCGGGCGCCCCGCCCGGCGTGAAGAACGAGATGACCAGAAGCGAGGCCGCGAACGGCAGCAGCCAGAACGACCAGTTGTTCAGGCGCGCGAACGCCATGTCGGGCGCGCCGATCATGATCGGGATCTGCCAGTTCGCGAAACCGACGAAGGCCGGCATGATCGCGCCGAACACCATGATCAGGCCGTGCATGGTGGTGAACTGGTTGAACAGGTCCGGATTGAAGAACTGGATGCCGGGCTGGAAGAGTTCGAGCCGGATTGCCAACGCCATGACGCCGCCGACCATGAACATGCTGAAACTGAACCACAGGTACAGCGTGCCGATGTCCTTGTGGTTGGTGGTCGTGACCCAGCGCATCAACCCGCCGGCGCCGTGGTAGCCGCCGTGGTGATCGTCCGCGTGTCCGTCGTGGCCGTGCGTATCTACGACTGCACTCATGTTGTGTCTCCTGTCCTACTTCCTGAGCGCCTTGACCTCGGCGGGCTGGATCGCTTCGCCGGTCTTGTTGCCCCAGTTATTGCGCGTGAAGGTGATGACGGCGGCCAGTTCGGTGTCGTTCAGCTGCTTGCCGAACGCGGCCATCGCCGTGGGCGTGCCGTTTTTGAGCACGCCGTTAAGAACCGTCGAGATCTGTGCTTCCTTGGCCCCGAGCACCACCTTGGAGCCATCCAGCGGCGGAAACGCGGGCGGCAGGCCCTTGCCGGTGGCCTGGTGGCAGGCAACGCAGTTCTTTGCGTAAACCTGCTCGCCGCGCTTCTTCAATTCGTCCATCGCGTAATGCTTGTTCGGGTCATCGGCCGTCGCCGCGATCAGCTTCATCCGGTCGCCGACCCATTTGCGGTACTCCTCCGCGCTCACCACCTTGACCACGATCGGCATGAAGCCGTGTTCCTTGCCGCACAATTCGACGCACTGGCTGCGGAACGTCCCTGTGTGCCCGGCCCTGAACCACAGGTCGCGGATGAAACCGGGGATCGCGTCCTGCTTGGCGCCGAAGGCGGGCACCCACCAGGAGTGGATCACATCCGCGGCGGTGGTCAGCATGCGCACCTTCTTGCCGACCGGGACGACCAGCTCGTTGTCCACCTCGAGCAGGTAATTCTCGCCCTTGGGCGACTTGCCTTCGATCTGGTCGCGCGGGGTGGACAGGGTGGAAATGAAGCTGATGCCCTCGCCCTCGCCCTTGACGTAGTCGTAGCCCCATTTCCATTGATAGCCGGTGACTTTGATGGTGAGGTCCGGGTTCGAGGTGTCTTTCTGCGCCACCACGGTGTGCGTGGCGGGCACGGCGATAGTGACCAGGATGACCAGCGGAATCACGGTCCAGAGAATTTCAACCGTGGTGTTTTCGTGGAACTGCGCGGCCTTGTAGCCTTTCGACTTGCGGTGCGCATACACCGACCAGAACATGAAAGAGAACACGCCGACGAAGATCACGGTGCAAAGGAGCATCACGTATTCGTGCAGGCTGTGGATCTCGGCGGCGAGCGTGCTGCCCGCGGGCTGAAGATTCCACTCCAGCGCCAGCGCCAGGCCCGAAAAGGTCGCCCCGATGAGCGCGGCGAGGACCTTGCCCGCCCGGGTTGCGCAGCTGCGTGCCGACGTGCTTGCCATCATCGTTCGATCCTCTAGGGAGGTCTTGCAAGAGCAAAAAAATGCCGCGCAACATTACCACAGCCGGCCCCCCCGCTCAATCAGCGCCGGCGTTCGAACTGCACTATCGCGCGCCCGTCCGCGGCCCGACGTGGCGCCGCTTTCCAGGCGTGGCCGTACACCACTTCGTAGCTGACCGAAAGCCCGCCGGCGCCTCGCTGCGCCGCGAGCTTCTCCATGAGAGCAGCGCGGAACTGCCGCCCGGCGAGGCCTCGGGCGCGGCCGCTGAGGGCGCAGGTCTGGCCGCTCGCGCGTAGATCGGCGAGCAGCGCCGCGCCGTCGGCATAAACCACCGTGATCCGCTGCATATCCATCACCGGCTCGGCGAACCCCGCCGCAACCAGCATGTCGCCCAGGTCATGCATGTCGGCGAATGAATGCACCCTCCCCGCGCCCGCCGCCGAGCGCAGTTCGGCGAGCGTATCGGGGCCGAGCGTGCTGAACATGAGCAGTCCCTCGACCGCGAGCACGCGATGGAACTCCTGCAAAGCGGCAAGCGGATCCGCCGCCCAATGCAGGGCCATGTTCGACCAGACCAAGCCGATCGTGGTGCTCGCAAGGGGCAGCCGGGCCAGATCGGCGCACACCGGCTTCGGCGGCCGCCGTTGGAAAAAACGCAGGCGCGGCCGGCCGGCGTGCAGCATCGCCTGCGAGAAATCGACGGCGAGCACGTCCGCCTTGCGGTAGCGCTTGGCCAGCGCGCGCGCATCGCGCGCCGGTCCGCTGCCCGCATCGAGCACGCGGCGCGGCGCGAGTTTCACGTAGTCGAGGCGCTCGAGCATGCGCGCACCGATTTCCGCCTCGAGCCTGGAGGCATGCGCATAGCTGTTTGCCGAGCGTTCGAACCGGCGCCGGGCCGTGCGCGCGTCTATCGCAAAGCCGGGCGGGCGCGCTTGCGAGCCCTCAGTTCCCCCTGGCAAGCACGCTTTCCACCGTCCGCGCGACCGCCAGAATGTGCCGGTCCGAGAGCGCCGGTCCGCACACCGAGAGCCCTACGGGCGGCGTGCCCGCCGCCTGGCACGGCAGCGAGACGGCGCAGCCGTCGAGGAAATTGACCACGCCGACATTACGCAGGATGCGCAGGGTCCAGCGGAAGTAGTCCTCGTCGCTTGCATCCACTTCCTGAATCGTGGGCGCAACGCAGGGCGCAGTGGGAATCAGGAACGCATCGAAAGGCGCGACGGCCGCTGCGACTTCCTTCATGTAGGACTGGCGCAGCCGGCCGAGCTCGATGTAATCGGCCGCGCTGACGTCCTTGGCCATCTGAATCCGCTTGCCGACGCGCGGGTCGTATTCGGAGATCCGGTCCATCCAGCGGCGGTGGATCGCGTAAGCCTCGGCGCCGGCAAATCCGCCGTTCCTGAAATACTCCGCCTGGCGCTCGAACGCGGGCACGGGCAGTTGCGAGATCACCGCGCCTGCCGCGGAGAGTTTGCCCAGGCTCGCCTCGAACGCCCGCGCCACCTCGTCGTCCAGATCCTCGATCAGGGAGCCGCGCGGCACAAGGAACCGCAATCCCATCGCGCCCAGCGGCGCAAGCGGTTGTGGCGGTTCGGCCGCGAGAATCGAATCGTACGCGACGCAGCACGCCACGCTATTGGCGAGCGGGCCGATCGAATCGAGCGCGAAGGACAGGGGAAACACGCCATCGCGGGGCACGCGTTGCTGCGTCGGCTTGAAGCCGACGAGGCCGCAAAGCGCGGCGGGGAGCCGGATGGATCCGCGAGTATCGCTGCCAAGCGCCATGGCGCACATGCCATCGGCCTGCGCGACCGCCGCGCCCGCGGACGATCCACCCGGCACGCGTCCTGCCCTGCGGTCCCAGGGGTTCCTCGGCGTGCCGTAGTGCGGATTGAGGCCGGTCGTGCCGAACGCGAATTCGACCATATTGGTACGGCCGACGATCACCGCGCCGGCGGCGCGAAGCCTGGCCACTACGGGCGCATCCGCGCGCGCCGCCGGCGCGTCGGCAAGCAGTTTCGAACCGGCGCGCGTGACGTCGCCCGCGACGTCGAACAGGTCCTTCACCGACACCGGCAGCCCGTCCACCCTCGAGCGAACGATCCCGGACTTGCGCAGGCGGTCCGCGTGGTCGGCGTCGGCGCGCGCCGATTCCGCGTATACCTTCATGAAGGCTCGCGCGCCCTCGCCTGCCGGATCGGCGATGCGCGCCAGGGCCGTTTCCACCAGCGCGCGGCTGGTAGTGCGGCCCGCGGCCAGATCGCCTGAAAGCGCCTCGACAGTCCACATGCAGGCAGTCTAGCGCACAATATTCCTCATGCTGGCGAACCTGGGGCGGCGTATCGGCAAACTGCTGTTCAGCGGCAGTTGCTTTCTGTGCCGCGGCGAGACGGCAGACATCCTGTGCGCCGATTGCGATGGGGACTTGCCCAGAATGAAGGGAGCCCTGTGCCCCCGCTGCGCGCTCGCTTCGCCCGAGGGCGCCGTGTGCGGCCGCTGCCTGACGCAGACACCGCAGTACGACGCGACGCTCGCCGCGCTCGCCTACCGTTTCCCTGCCGACGTGCTGGTGCACGCGCTCAAATTCCGCGGCCAATTGGCGCTTGCGCCCTATCTGGCGGAACTTCTTGCGGGTTGCATTTCGACAAAAAACGCGGACTACGTGATACCCGTGCCGCTTTCCCGCGAACGGCTGCGCGAGCGCGGCTACAACCAGGCGCTCGAGATCGCGCGGCACCTGGCGCGCGCCACCGGAACGCGACTGGCGGCGGAACTCTGCGAGCGCCGGCGCGACACTCCGGCGCAGATGGACCTGCCGCTGACCGAGCGCGCCAAAAATGTTCGCGGCGCATTCCACTGCCCCCGGCTGATCGCCGGCGCCAGGGTCGCGGTGCTGGACGATGTCATGACCACGGGCGCAACGCTCGACGAGATGGCGGCAACTTTGAAGCGCGCCGGCGCGGCGCGCGTGGAAAACTGGGTCATCGCCAGGACCTTTCCGCCCGGACCGGCACCCTGATGTTCGATATCGTCCTCGTCCATCCGGAAATTCCGCCCAACGCCGGCAACGTGATCCGTCTCGCCGCCAACACCGGCGCGCGCCTGCACCTGGTGGAACCCCTCGGTTTTTCCATGGACGACAAGCAACTCAAACGCGCCGGGCTCGACTACCACGAGTACGCCAGCGTGCGCGTGCACGCCGATTGGCGTTCCTGTCGTGAAGCTCTGAGCGGGCAACGCCTTTTCGCTCTTACGACGCGTGGCCAAGGCAGTGTCTTCGACGAAAGTTTTCAGGCAAATGACGTATTTGTATTCGGTTCCGAGACTGTCGGCCTTCCGGAAAACATCTTGCAGGACTTCGGGCCCGAAAAGCGGCTGCGTCTGCCGATGCAACCGGGAAACCGCAGCCTGAATCTTTCCAACGCCGTTGCGGTGACGGTTTTCGAAGCCTGGCGACAGATTGGCTTTCGCTAGCCTTCCGCTCTTGGATCCCGCGCGAGCAGCGACTCCACCGCCTGCGACGGCGTGAGGCGTCCCTCCAGCACCGCGTCAACCGCTGCTGTAATCGGCATCTCCACTGCGCAGCTTTTTGCACGCGCTAGCGTCGCATGCGCCGAGTGCACGCCTTCGGCGACATGGCCAAGCCCCGCGACGATTGCCTGCAGTGGTTTGCCGCGCGCCAGTTCCAGGCCGACGCGCCGGTTGCGCGACAGATCGCCGGTGGCGGTGAGGATCAGGTCGCCGGCGCCGGTCAGCCCCATCACCGTTTCGGCGCGCCCGCCGAGCGCGACGCCCAGGCGCGCGAGTTCGGCCAGGCCGCGGGTGATGAGCGCCGCGCGCGCGTTCTGTCCGAGACCCAGGCCGTCGCAGATGCCGGCCGCGATCGCGAGCACGTTCTTGACGGCGCCGCCGATCTCGACACCCATCACGTCATCCGAGTGATAGACGCGCATCCGCCCGCCGTGCAATTGAGCGGCGGTAGTTGCCGCAAACACAGCATCGGCCGAGGCCAGGGTCAGGGCGCAGGGCAAACCCCTGGCCACTTCAAGCGCGAACGACGGCCCGGAAAGGGCTCCGCTGGGCGCGCGGATTCCGGAGGCCGCGACAATTTCGTGTGGCAACGCGGCGCCGTCCTGCTCGAACCCTTTGCAAAGCCAGATCAGCGGGACCGTGCCGCCCTTCAGTTTGCCCAACAGGTCGCGCAAACCCGCCACGGGCGTTGCGACGACGAGCACTCCGGCTCCCGACAGCGCGCGGTCCAGATCGGATTCGACGCGCAGCGCTTCCGGCAGCGCAATCTCGGGAAGGTAGCGCGCGTTGCAGCGCTCCGCGGCAATTGCCTGCGCCTGCGCGAGATCGCGCGCCCACAAGGCAACGTGGTGCCGGTTGGCGAGCACCGCGGCCAAGGCGGTGCCCCATGCGCCCGCACCCAGTACCGCGAGCGCCGTCATCCCTCTATGCTCAGTCGCCCCAGACCGAAGCGGCGCGCACGAATCCGGTTGCGCCGTCGCTGTGGCGCACGCGCAGCCAGCCGTTGGGCGCGATCTCGACCAGTTCCAGCGCTACGTTCTGCGCGGCGCTGAATACCGCCGGCGCGCCGTCTTCAGGACGCTGGCGCGCCTCCGTCGAAGGCGCGGTCACCAGCACCATGCGCTTGTCGCTCAGCGCCTTTTTCTCGATCCAGGTAAGCGCTCCCGCATGGTCGCGCACCTTGACCCAGGCTTCCAGGTTCACGATCACCTCCAGCGGATAGCTGCGTGAAACCACGTAGAGCGGCGTCGCCTGCCGCGAGGGCGCGTCGTAGAGCACCGCCGCGTTGTCCTGCACCGAACGGAAATCGGCGGCGTTCACGCCGAACGCCGCCAGCAGGAAGGCAAGGAAAATCCGCTTCACGTTCAGTTCGCCAATTCGATCTTCGGCCCGGACGCAGCCTGCTGCTGTTTGCGGTCCATGTAGATCTGCTCGAACGAGACCGGCGCCAGCGTCACAGCGGGGAAGCCCGCGCGCGTCACCAGGTCCGAAATCGCTTCCCGCACGTACGGGTAGAGGATCGTCGGGCAGGCGATGCCGAGCAGCGGGTCGAGATCCTGCGCCGGGATGCCGCGCACGGAAAAGATCCCGGCCTGCGCCACTTCCGCGAGGAACACGGTTTTCTCGCCAGAGCGCGCGGTCACCGTCACCGTGACCACAACCTCGAACAAGCCGTCGGCGAACCGCATCCCTTCGTTGCGCACCTGGATTTCGAGTTGCGGGTTTTCCATCTGCATGAAAACCTGCGGCGCGTTCGGCACCTCGAGGGACAGATCCTTGACGTAGAGCTTCTCGATCTGGAACGAGGGTTGCTGCGGCGCTGTCGCAGCGGATGGATCGGCGCCTGCGGGTTGGGTCGGGTCGCTCATATCGCCTTTGCCAGAAGTTGGTCTAATTGTCCGGAATCATCCAGGTCGCGCAGGTCGTCGCTGCCGCCGACGTGGCGGCCGTCGATCCAGATCTGCGGTACCGTGTTGCGGCCGCTTTTTTGCCGCATTTCGGCTCGCCGCGCGGGCTCCAGGTCAACACGCACGCGATCGATGTCGCCTACGCCCTTGCGGGCCAGCAGCCGGTCGGCGGCGTGGCAATACGGACACGCGGCGGTGCTGTAGATGAGTACGCGCGCCATCTATTTCTCGACCGGCAGCCCGGCTTGCTGCCAGGCCGTGTAACCACCCGCTAGATTGTGCACGCTATCAAAACCTTTCTTGCGCAGCGCCGCGACTCCGCCGCCGGCACGATTGCCATCGCCGCAATGCAGGATCAAGGGCTTGGACTTGTGCTTGTCGAGCTCGCCCGCGCGCCGCTCCAGATCGGCGAGCGGAATGTTCTTCGCGCCGAGGATGTGCCCCTTGGCGTAATCCTCCGCACTGCGCAGATCGACGACGAGCGCATCGCCGCGGTTGATCAGCTGCGTCGCCGCGAGCGTATTGACCCAGGGCCCGCCCGCGCCGCGGCGCAGGAGCGGCCAGATCAGCATGCCGCCAGAGACCAGGGCGATCGCGATGATGAAGATGTTCTTGGTGATGAATTCCATGGGCATCGCCGCATTATAATTCAGCGCATGCACAAGCTCGTGCTTCTGCGGCACGGCGAGTCCGGCTGGAACCGCGAGAACCGCTTTACCGGCTGGACCGACGTCGATCTCTCGGCGCAGGGCGTCGAAGAGGCGCGCAGCGCCGGCCGCCTGCTGAAAAGCGGGGGCTACGCCTTCGATTTCGCCTACACCTCGATGCTCAAGCGCGCCATCCGCACGCTGCACCTCGCGCTCGAGGAACTCGACCAGCTGTGGATCCCGGTGGCCAAGGACTGGCGCCTGAACGAGCGCCATTACGGCGCGCTGCAGGGCCTCAACAAGGCCGAGACGGCTGCGAAATTCGGCGAGGCGCAGGTGCTGGCCTGGCGGCGCAGCTACGACACGCCGCCGCCGGCGCTGGAGCCCGGCGACCCGCGCCATGAGGTCCATGACCCGCGTTACGCCGGGGTGGCGGTGCCGCGGACGGAATGTCTGAAAGACACCGTGGCGCGGGTCATGCCGTTCTGGGAAAGCACCATCGCGCCGGCAGTTCGCGGCGGCCACCGGATCCTCGTCGCCGCGCATGGCAACTCGCTGCGCGCGCTGATCAAGCACCTTGACCGAGTGTCGGACGTGGACATCGTCGGCTTGAACGTGCCTACCGGCGTGCCGCTGGTCTACGAGTTGGACGACCGGCTGCGCCCGCTCAAGCATTACTACCTGGGCGATGCCGCGGAAATAGCGAAGCGCGTCGCGGCGGTATCGGCGCAAGGCAAGGCCAATCCCTGACGGCGAAATTCCTTCGCTACCTCACGCTCTCCGCCAGCATGGCGCATGCGGCGGCTTTCGGGGCGACGCGCGAGGAGGATCTTGCCGCGCTGCGCGCCAGGATTGCCTCGCTCCAGTCCGAGCTCGAATGCCGGGAAACCGACCGGCGCGAGGCGCGCGACGCGCTGCGCGATTCGGAAACCGCGATTTCCGACGCCACCCGTGCGCTGAAGGCGGTGGAGTCGGCGGCGCGCGCCGCGCGCGCCGCCATCGGAGACCTTGCCGCGCGCAGGGCCACCCAGGAGCGTTCGCTGGAAGACGACCAGGCCGCGCGTGGGCGCCTGCTCGCGGCGCGCGCGGTCGCGGGCATCTCGGGCGGCGCGCCCGATTTCGTGCAGCTCGCACTTTCGGGGGAAGACCTGGCCGACGCCGCGCGCAAGCTGCACTACCTGACCTACGTGTCGCGGGCGGCGGCGCAGATGATCGAATCCCACCGCAACGGCCTCGTTGAGGCCGCCCGTTTGAAGGCCGACTCCGAGGACAAGGCGCGCGAACTGGCGGCCACGGAGGCGCGCGGCCGCAGCGATCGCGAGCTCCTGCTGAAGGGGCGGCGCGAACACCGCCGCCTGCTCGAGCGCATCGCCGGCGAGATCCGCGACGGGAGGAAGCGCATCCAGCTGCTGCTCGCCGACGAATCCCGCCTCGCGCGCCTGGTCCAGGAGATCGGCAAGGTGCTCACGGCGCGGCCCGGCGCGGGCTATGCGCGGATCGCTGCCATACCGGAGGCGGGCACGGACGCCGTCGCGGGCCTGTTTTCCTCCCTGAAAGGAAGTCTGCGTCTTCCGGTGCGCGGGGAACTTAGGGGGCGCTTTGGCACTCCACGTACGGGGGGAGGTGTTGCCGCCAAGGGCGTCTTCATCCGCGCCCCGGAAGGCGAGCAGGTGCGCGCGGTGGGCCCCGGCCGGGTGGTGTATTCCGACTGGATGCGCGGTTTTGGCAACCTCCTCATCGTTGACCATGGCGAGGCCTTCATGTCGATCTATGGAAATAACGAATCTTTACTCAAGCAGACGGGCGATGCGGTTACGCTGGGCGAGCCTCTTGCGACGGTCGGACAGAGCGGGGGCAACGAACAAACAGGTCTATACTTTGAATTGCGGCATCTGGGCAGGCCCTTCGATCCCCTACCGTGGGTAAAACTGAAATGAACGTCAAATTCAAGAGCTTCGGATTGATCACGCTTGGCGTGGTGGCCGGCATACTGGTCAGCCTGAATTTCCAGGCGATCGGGCAGCTCGCCACGCGCTCGCCGTTGCCGGTAGAGGAGTTGCGCTCCTTCACCGAGGTGTTCGGCGCGATCAAGCAGAACTACGTCGAACCGGTCGAAGACAAGAAGCTGATCACCGAGGCCATAAACGGCATGCTCGCGGGGCTCGATCCGCATTCGGCCTACCTCGACGCGGAAGCATTCAAGGAGCTGCAGGTCGGCACGCAGGGCCAGTTCGGCGGCCTGGGCATCGAAGTCGGCATGGAAGACGGCCTCGTGAAGGTGATCTCGCCGATCGAGGATACGCCGGCGTACCGCGCCGGGGTCAAGCCCGGCGACCTGATCGTCAAGCTGGACGATGAGCAGGTCAAGGGCATGTCGCTCAATGACGCGGTGAAGCGCATGCGCGGCAAGGCCGGCACGCAGATCACGCTGACGATCGCGCGCAAGGGCGAGCCGCAGCCGATCATCGTGACGCTCACCCGCGCGGTAATCCGGGTGCAGAGCGTGAAATCCAAGGTCATCGAGCCAGGCTACGGCTGGGTGCGGGTGTCGCAGTTCCAGGAAGCAACCCCGGAGAGCCTCGCGCGCCACCTCGAGACCCTGTTCAAGCAGGGGCCGCTCAAGGGCCTGGTGCTCGATCTCAGGAACGATCCCGGCGGCCTGCTCTACGGCGCGGTCGCGATCTCGGCTGCGTTCCTGCCCGTGAAAGCGCTGGTCGTCTCGACCGACGGCCGCACGGAAGATGCGCGCAAGAAGTTCTACGCCACCAACGAAGATTACCTGCGCGGCGCCAAGGACGACATGATGAGGAACCTGCCGGCCGCGGTGAAGACCGTGCCGATGGTGGTGCTGGTGAACGGCGGCTCGGCGTCGGCCTCCGAGATCGTCGCCGGCGCGTTGCAGGACCACAAGCGCGCCACCGTAGTCGGCACGCAAACCTTCGGCAAGGGCTCGGTGCAGACCATCATGCCCCTTGGCAACAACACTGCGATCAAGCTCACCACCGCGCGCTACTACACGCCAAGCGGCCGCTCGATCCAGGCGAAAGGCATCACGCCCGACGTGATCATCGAGGAGCCCGGCGCGACCTTCGCCGCGCGCGTGCGCGAAGCGGACCTGCAGCGGCACCTGGACAACGGCAAGGACAAGGACGCGAAGCCGGTGCAGCCGGCCAAGCCGGCCGCGGCGCCGCAGGCCACCCCGGCCTCCGAGCCACCCAAGCCGATCGAACTGGGCTCCAAGGACGACTTCCAGCTCGCGCAGTCGATCGCGTTCCTCAAGGGCGAGCCGGTCAAGGGCCAGACGCCCTCGGTCGCGCAGACCAAGCCGGCCGCGAAATCGAACTGATCTTCACGGCCTGAACGACCAGCAACTCCTCCGCTACAGCCGCCACATCCTGCTCGATGAAATAGGCATCGAGGGCCAGGAGCGGCTGCGCGCGGCGCACGCGCTCATCGTCGGCGCCGGCGGCCTCGGATGCCCCGCGGCACTCTACCTCGCCGCCAGCGGCATCGGCAAGCTGACGCTCGCCGACCCGGACAAGGTCGACCTCACCAACCTGCAACGCCAGATTCTGTATCGCACGGATTCCGTCGGCACGCCGAAAGTGGAAACCGCGCGCGCCGCGCTCTCCGCCTTGAATCCCGATGTAATGATTTATCCGTTGCAGAAACGCGTCGAAGCGAACGAGTTGCAATCGCTGCTCGCCGATGTCGACGTCGTCCTCGACTGCTCCGACAACTTCGCCACGCGCCACGCGCTTAACCGCGCCTGCGTGAAGTTCAAGAAGCCCCTCGTCTCCGGCGCCGCGATCCGCTTCGATGCTCAAGTCACGGTATTCGATCTGCGAAAACCCGACGCGCCCTGCTACGCCTGCCTTTTCCCCGAGGACGGCGAGATCGAGGAAGTGCAGTGCTCCACCATGGGCGTCTTCGCGCCGCTGACCGGCGTGGCCGGCGCGCTGCAGGCGATGGAAGCGGCGAAACTTCTCGCCGACGCGGGCGAGACGCTCAACGGAAGGCTGTTGCTGCTGGATGCGAAGCAATCTGAATGGCACACGGTGAGGGTGAAGAAAGACCCAGCCTGCCGGATCTGCTCCAGAGCCTAGGCCTCTTGATTTTCAGGTCCCGCTTACCTATGCCGTGGGCCTCGTACCAGTGCAACTCTATCTCGCATTGGACACCGTTCGACGAGTTCGCAGCGCTCACGCCGCCTGAATACTTGCGATCGCCCTCCTGAGGCTCGGGCTTCTGTTCTGCGCATTCAATGGCTGCCAGATGTCTCGCACAAACTCACCAAGGCGAGAGGTGTAGCCACGTCCGACAATTCCGGCGGTTCCTTCCTCTGGAACAATGTCACCTCGAACTTCTTTCCGCCTCGAATGACGAGCAGCGTTCACCAGCGCCAGCTTTGGATTTTCTTCCCGTTCCGGATCCTCAGGAATATGTTTCGCCGCAACATGCATGAAATCTGCCAAGGCCTTTCGATCCGCAAGTAACCAGCTTTCGAGCATGCGTTCGGCGATTCGCAGGACGAACGCGGCTTCCCGTCCGTGTGGAAGATGCTTTCCGATCAAACCGCTCGGACAGGGTTCCTGCTCGAGATCCGCCAGCCCCAATACAGGACCGGAATGTCTTGCTGCTGTATTGTATTTGGGCACATCTCGCCAGAATGCTTCCCAGCCGCCTTTGGGAATAAACCGCGTAAAGGTTCGGTCAATCCCGAGAACGTCCAGCAGTCTTTCGCCTGCCGTAACCTCCAATAGCCCTTCTGTCACGACCAGCGTGAACATTCGCGTATTCTTCAAATTTCTGTTGTCTCGAACAATGGAAGTTGTGTCGCATCGGTCAGCGGCAAAATTGCCTCGGATGCCGGAATTCCAGAATTCATGAGCCGCGATACGTCCTTGATGGATGCTCCGACCACCACTTCGGAACCTTCGTTCGTCGGTCGAACCAAGAGAACTTCATCCGCGCCAATTCCCGGATCCATCAGTAGATCATCGCTATGAGTCGAGAGAATCACCTGCCGGCCATTGCCTTCACGTTGCGCTCGATGAATAAATGGCGCGAGCCGCCGAACAACAGCCGGATGCAAAGACAACTCCGGTTCCTCTAGCAGCAACGGGCCGGCTCTCTCCTGCAACGCCCATAGCAGGCCAACTAGCCGGAGAGTTCCGTCTGAGAACTGGGTTTCATTTTGATAAGCGCCTCGCGGACGCCAATGTCGAAACTTGACTTGGAGATGCGGCCTGCCATGGGTGTCTTCTACGAAACTCAAGTCCTCCAAGGGGGACGCCACAATCCCAAGCACCTTCTGGATACGGTTTAGACGACCATTTCTGGTGCGGTCTGGGGTATTTCGAATGCGATCAAGGAGATCTCGCCCATACTGGTCAAGACCTATGCGATCGGGAAGCGGCGGCTGCCCCTCCCTTACGAGCTGTGGTACTAGATGCAGATACAGCACCCCTCGAAAGAATTCCGCGAGATCACGAAAATCCTTGTTCTGTGCGACTTGTTGAATATGGGTTTGGGCAAGTTGCTCCGGATCGCGCGTATCAGCGTCCGTAGGCCGTGTAAAAACCGCGCGCTGCACACCGCCCTTCCGCATGGTCACCGATTCGTGCACCACCCGAGGATGCGGCCTTTTCGTAGAAGCGTGAGAGAAGGAAAGATCGTAACGCCATGTAGTCTCAGAATTAGTAACTTCGACCCCGATTGAAACAGCAGTATTGGTGCCACGCGCATAGAGAGATCGCAGTTTGCTCATTCCATCGCGAGCCTGCACCGCTTTCGCGAGTCCTCCCCCTTCTGTTACGAGATCACGAAGAAATCGGAAAGCGTCGAGA